>Ga0114931_10003146_pt1 | contig 20956 bp, 16 predicted proteins | sample 2SBtaG_FD_89579 | JGI IMG/M metagenome (GOLD analysis project Ga0114931, IMG submission 89579) | Deep subsurface microbial communities from Kolumbo volcano to uncover new lineages of life (NeLLi) - 2SBTROV14_V59a metaG | ecosystem: Environmental > Aquatic > Marine > Volcanic | place: Kolumbo...
CCTTGGGGAAGAATACCGCCCGCCCTTCGGTCTTGGCCCCTGGGTCGGCGCTCGGGTCGCACCGCTGCGTTGCCCTATCCTCCGCCCAGGCCATCGTAGGTTTTAATGCGACGGTGTTCATCAGGCAACCTTTCGCACTGCCGGTGCCTCATGCCGACCATCGCTTGCGAGCCGAGGCAACGCGTCGGCCATGCGTGTGAAACGGCGGCTGGTGGTCGTGTTCTGAATCGTGACAATGGGTGATCGTTCTTTGACGACCCGGGGCACCCCTCAGGTTCCTCTGGTTTCAGGGCACTTCAGCCCACACAATCCACCGGAGTTACCTAAAAGCGTTGGCGAAGCCAGTGCCACGCGCACTCCGCGGGCTGCTTGTGCTGCGGCACGGGTGCGGTGGCGTGCGGGGCGGCATTTGTGAGGCGGGCGGGGCGGCGGTAGGCTTGTCAGTTTGAGCGGAGGGAATGGCGGGATGAGAATTCAGATGCCGGGATGGTTGCTGGCCGTCGCTCTGACGGTGGTCGTTCAGTCGGGCTGTTCCAGCTCGGGGCCGGGATCGGAAAACGGCAAGGTGGTCGTCTATACGTCGGTCGATGATGTCTTTGCCGAGCCGATCTGCAAACAATTCGAAACGGACACCGGCATCAAGGTTGAGCTCGTGCCGGACACGGAAGAGACCAAGAGCACCGGGTTGCTCAACCGATTGATCGCCGAGAAAGATCGCCCCCGGGCCGATGTGTTCTGGAGCGGCGATCCGGTGCGGGCCGCGATGCTCAAGGCGAACGGCGTGTCGGAGCCCTATCGATCGCCCGCGGCGGAGGGGCTGCCGATGCGATTCTCGGATGCGGAGCACTATTGGACCAGCTTTTCGGCGCGTGCCCGGGTGCTGATCTACAACAAGAACCTTGTGCCGGAGGAACGGAAGCCGACTTCGATTCATGATCTCGCGGACAAGCGTTACCAGGGGAAAGCATGTCTGGCGAACCCGTTGTTCGGTACCAGTTCGATGCATGCGGCCGCGTTGTTCCAAGTGTTAGGCGATGGCGAAGCCAAAAAGTTCTTCCAGTCGCTGGTCGACAACCACGTCAAAATCCTTTCGTCCAACGGTGAGGTCCGCCGCCGCGTGGCCAACGGTGAGTTCGCCGTCGGGCTGACCGATACCGACGACGCGAACGTGGCGATTCAAGAAGGAAAACCGGTGGGATTCGTTTTCCCGGATGCCGGCGGCATGGGGACGCTGATGGTTCCCAATGCCGCGGTGTTGATTGCCCGCGGTCCGCACCCGGCGCAGGGCAAGCGGTTCATCGACTACTTGCTGCGGCCGGAAACGGAAGCGGCGCTGGCGCGTAGCGAAGCAGCCCAGTTGCCGCTCCGCGGCGACGTCCCGCTGCCGAAGGGGTTTCCGTTCCGCCGCCTGGCGGAGATCAAGGCTATGTCCGTCAATTACGGCACGCTGGCCGACAAGCTTTCGGCCTTATCAAAAGGCTTTCTCAAAGCATGGGTCGATCGGAACCAGTGAGGCGCGAGGCGGAACATGGCCGCGGTGTTGTTCCGCGATACGTTGTTCTGGCGGCCGTGATGTGCCTGGCGATCGCTCCGGCTTTGCCGCTTGTCATCTCCACGTTGGCCGCGCCGCCGGCCAGCGGCGTGTGGACCCGGTCATTTGCCGATGCTCTTTTCAGCAGCCTCGTGCTGGCCGCCTGTGTTTCCGTCTTGTCGCTTGCCCTCGGCCTGCCGCTGGGTGTGCTTGCCGCGCTGTACGCGTTTCACGGCCGTGGGCCGCTGATCTTGTTTCAGACCTTGCCGCTCTTGTTGCCATCGTTTCTGCCGAGTATCGGTTGGAGCAACCTGGCCGCCACGGACGGCCTCAAGTGGCTGCCGATGCCGGACGGATTCTCAGGTTGTGTTTTCGTGCTGGGTCTTCAAGCGGCCTCGTTGGTTTTCTTCGCGACGTGGGCTGCTTGCCGGAACCTGACCGCGTCGCAAATCGAAGCCGCGCGGTTGCACGGGGGCGAACGTTCGGTGCTCGAAATGTCGGCCGCGGCTTGCCTGCCCGTGGCGATGGTCGTGGCATGGCTGGCCGGAATCCTCAGTCTTTCCGATCCTGGCGCGCCGCTGATCTTTGGTTACCGCTCGGTGGCCGTCGAAATCCGCACCAGCTTTTCCGCCTTGTTCGATTACGAACTCGCGGGGCGCCAGTGTCTGCTGCTGGCCGGAATTGTCGTGTTGCTGACCGTGCCGGTGCTCGCCGTTGGATTGCGCCGCCTGGCGGCTGCGATGCTCGCGCGGCAAGCGCGGCCCGCCGCTTTGTTTCCGCATCCCGTGCTGGGTTGGGCGGCCATGCTGGGGCTGACGGTCGTTCTGCTGCTGAGCGTTGGCACGGCGACGCTGGGACTCTGTCTGCCGGCGTTGGCCAATCCGATGATCCGCCGCGCGGCGGAGAAGGTCGGGGCCACGGCCGGCACGACGGCCGTTTTCACGATCGGAGCCGGCACGATCGCCGCCGGTTTGGCGCTCGTTCTGGGTTTGGCCACGGCCGGGCAGATGCGGCTGCGATGGTTGGTCGTGGCGCTACTGCTTCTGCTGCTGGCCTTGCCGCCGGCGCTGGCAGCCATCAGTGTCGTGCGTGCGTCAACGCAGGCTCCGCCTCAACTGGATTGGCTCTCTCGCAGCCGCTTTACCGTCGCGTTGGTTTTGGGCCTGCGGTTCCTACCCGTCGCCACGATCGCCGTGATGCGGGCCGTGGGCAGCCTTTCACCTTCGTGGAGCGATGCCGCGCGCGTCCACGGCGTCACGCCCCTTCGATTTCTCGTCCGCGTCGTTCTGCCGCTGCTCGCGCCGACCTTGCTCGTGGCCGTGTTGTTGGTCGCCGCCCTCTCGGCCGCCGACATCACCACGACGCACCTGCTCGAGCCGCCCGGCGCGCAATCGTTGCCGGTCGCCATCTTTACCGTCATGGCGAACAGCCCCGAAGGTCTCGTCGCGTCACTCTGTTTGTTGTACCTGTTGTGCGTCGTGATTCTGCTTGCGGCCACATCGCAACTTGCGCGACTGTGGTCGAGGAGCGCCGCATGACAATGCTCATAAACTGTCGAGGTCTGACGTGCCGGCTGGGCAATCGGCTTGTGCTTCGCGACGTGAATCTTGAGGTTGCCAACGGTGAGTCGCTCGCCCTGCTGGGCAGCTCGGGCAGCGGCAAATCAACGCTGCTGCGGTTGATCGCCGGGTTGGAAATCCCGGAATGCGGCGAGGTGCTAATCGCGGGAAAGCCGGCGTCGCGCGATGGCCAATTGCTCATTCCGCCGCATCGTCGCGGCATCGCGATGTTGTTTCAGGACCTGGCTCTGTGGCCGAATCTCACCGTCCTCGGGAACGTCCGTTTGGGCCTTTCCGGTTTGCGGCTGTCGGGCGACGAATCTCGGCAACGCTTGGCGCATGCGCTGGAGCTCTGTGATATTTCGGAGCTGGCGGATCGTCGCCCGAGAACCCTTTCCGGCGGCCAACAACAGCGCGTCGCGCTGGCCCGCGCGCTGGCCATGCGGCCGAAGCTTTTGCTGCTCGACGAACCATTCGGCGGCCTCGACCTGCTTACCAAGCGAGCCGTCATCCAGCGGATCGCGCAACTCAAGTCAGAGCTCGGCTTCGGGGTCGTCTTGGTGACGCACGATCCGGTCGAGGTAGGCGACCTTTGCAGTTCACTGGCGGTCCTGGAAAACCATGCCATCGCGGAGCACGCCCCGCTGGATGCGATCACAGCTAATCCGCAGTCCGCCCTGAGCAAGGCCTTCGTCCGAACGCTCGAAGGCGGAAAGTAATCCGGTCGTGTCACACGGCCTCCTGGAATTGGTCCAATGGGCCATGATGATCCGCGAGACAAGGCGAGACTCGCGCACCGCTGAACATCTCGCTGTATTGGCCGCAAGTTGTTTTATGGCCGTGAGATATAGTTTGCGCTTGAAAGTGTACGTATGTATATGTATCCTCGGTGGGTATGTCGCTCATCGGTCATATCGACGCCGACTGTTTTTACGTTTCGTGCGAGCGGGTGCGGTTTCCCGAACTGCGCGGCATTCCGGTCGCGGTGTTGGGCAATCACGGTGCCTGCATCATTGCCAAGAGCTACGAATTGAAGTCAGCGGGCGTGACGACGGGGATGCCGATATGGGACGCGCTGCCGCTCTGTCCCGACGCCGTTTACGTCAAGCGTGATTTCATGTGGTACGAAACGCTGTCGAGGCGTCTGCTCGACACCGTCAAGGCGATCAGCCCACGGGTTGAATACTATTCCATTGATGAAATGTTCTTTCGCGTCGATTGCCCCCGGGCGGAGCAAGTCAGGGATTTGCAGCGGCGGGTGCTCGACCGTGTTGGCGTGCCGGCGAGCATCGGCATCGCACCGACCAAGACACTTGCCAAACTGGCATCCGACACCAGCAAGCCTTACGGGTATCGCGTGGTTGCGGACGACGGCGCGCGTATCGCGCTGCTGCGAGATTTGCCGGTCATCGAGATTACGGGCATTGCTCAACGCAGCGCGGCCCGCCTGGCAGGGCGCGGCATCACGACATGCGAGCAATTCGCGCGAGCCGACCGCCGTTTGATCCGCAAGTTGCTGACGAAGCGTGGTGAAGATTTATGGTGGGAGCTAAACGGCGACGCGGTCATGCCGATTTCTCCCACCCGACCGCGGCATAAATTCATCGCGCGAGGCGGAAGTCTGGGACGCGCGACCTCTGACGCCGAGCAGTTGCGGGCTTTTGTGGTTCGCAACACCGAGCGATTGGTCGAGGCGCTGAATTATTATCAGCTCGGCTGCGATCAACTCATTCTTGATTTATCATTCAAGCCCTCGGGCCGCGGCGTGTTACGAGAAAGCCTGCTGGCGACGGCATGGCGATTCGAGGAACTTGCCCTTGCCGCATTGCGCTTGCTGCATCGCCTATGGACGGGAAACGACGCGGTACATTACATGCACGTGATCGCCGGAGGATTGCGACAGCGCAGCCATGCGCAGCGAAGTCTCTTTCCCATGGGTGGCCAGCGGGAAGAGAGGATTGATCGTTTGAAGCACCGTGTCAACCAGTCCGTGGGACGCTTTGCGCTGCGAAGTGGGGCCACGCTGCCGCTGGCGGACGTGTATGCGGATCCTGCAAATGCCTATGATATTTGCGATATCTATGGCAAGTCTTGCTTTTGAAGGAACCTTGCCATGTGCCGGGCAATCTCGATCCTGAAAAACCGGATCAACACTGAATTGCTTGAGGAATATCATCTACAGGGCCGCACCCGGCAGCGAGGCGACGGCGCGATCGAAGAGGTGGTTTTCGACTTCGCCGACCGCCAGCATGATCCGCAATTGCCCGTGATCGCCGACGGGCGAATGCTGGTGTATGAATGGGGCAATCGTGGAGGACGAGTCGCGAAGTTGCCCAAAACGGGATGGTGCCGTGAGGAAAGCCTGAAGGCCGGCAAATGGCGTTGGCTGGCGCCCGAAGAAATCGTGATTCCCGCACAATATGGCTTCGAAAAAGGGGTCTGGTTTTCCATTACCGAGGGGATCCGGGGGATTGCCGTGCGGGATCAAACGGGCCGGCCGCACGTCTATATGCTCACGCGAGAAGCCAGCGTTTATTATCAGAACATGACCAAGCACGACCGTATGCCGGTACTCATCGGTGAGCAAATTTGAAGGGTGCAGGCCAAGGCCAAGTAAGGTCCGGCCCGAATGCCACTTGTGCTATGATGACTTTTTGTCCAGAAGCTATTTACGCTTCGTCGCGAGGTATGAGCAGCAAGTGCCGAGGGTTTGGCCTTCGCACTCTGGCCGCGGGATTCGCACCTGGGACGCGCTCACGCGAGCCCTGATGGAGAAAACCCGGTAATGTTGTCTTGCGTGGCGAGACCACGGGAGGCGGCGTGGTGGCCGGCGTTGGGCGTTGGGCGTTGCGGTCGGCGATCTTTGGCGGATCGAGGCGATCGTGTGTTGCGGGCACGTGTGGGGTAAGCGTCAAAGCCGTCTTCAGGACCTCTTGTGCCTAACGGCAAGCAAGACAAACAAGAAAGTCTGGGCTACCCGATGCGCGAGGATTTTGGGATGGCTTGACAAGCACGCAGGGTTGTCTGGGCTACCCGATGCCGCTGGGCTGGCCGGTTGGCGTGGGTTCGATGAGTGGCATGACGGGCAGCCCGACTTGGCGCGGTGTGTCGTTCGCCGCATGGCTGGATGCAAGGCAATCTTCGGTTCGCTGGATCACGGCGATCAGGCTGACTCCGGCTCGGTAGCCTTGCGACGTGCGGCCCGAGAGTAGATCGAGCAGCGTCTTTCTTTCGCCGGCCAGGAGTGATGACAGCATGTGGTTGATCGGTCTCGAGGGCAGACGGAAATCGGTGCCGGCATCTCCCGCGGGCATGTGACGAAACCGCGACCACGCGCGAACCAGCCGCACCGCCGGATAGAGGCGAGCGTTGAAGTACGAGACCATGCTCAGCGTGACCGGCAGCCCCTCCCACAGACGGCAAAAGCCCTGTAGGTCGTAGCGGCGATAATGCCCGAAGCTAAGATCGTGCTGACTCCAAAGGGCCGCATCGGCCGGTACGGTCAACAGCAGCCGAGTGCCGGGTGTGGCGGCCTTGACCAGTTTGCCGAGCAGCCCGGCATCGTCGCGCACGTGTTCCAACACGTCCATCAGCAGCAGCAGATCGGCGCGTTGGAAAAGTGTACCCAAGTCGCCGGGGGCCTGACCACGAAGAAACTGAACCCGTGGGAACCGCCGCCGTGCCAGTTCGATCGCATCGCGCGAAGTGTCGATCCCATAGCACTCATAGGCATCGGCCAGCGCGGCGATATTGCCGCCCGTGCCGCAGCCGACATCGATGACCAGCTTGCCCGCGTGCGGCGTGACGAGCCGTTCGACCAAGGTACGTAGAATTTGTCGGCGGCCGACGAACCACCAGTGGGTTTGTTCGAGCCGCGCGTGGAGCTGAAACTGATCGGTTCGCATCGTCTAGCCGGTTGCCACGTAACAGGGGGGGAGCGACCCGGAACGCCGAGAAATCCTACGACCGCTATAAAGCGTATCGCCAGAAAGGCGTGCGGTCCTTAAAAAGCATAGGTCGCCCTCCGCGTCGAGGTTCGGCATCGAGCCACGTATTTTTACGGATGCTTGGTGCCGCCGGCGGGCCCTGTTCCTAGGATGCGGCGTGCGGTTGGGCCGGTGTTTGAATTTTTTCGCCGGGGGCTTCCGGCTCGTGTCCGAGGCAGCGTCCGATATGGCGTACGGCCTGGCGCAGCCGAGCTTCGTTTTCGACCATGGCCAGCCGCAAAAAGCCTTCACCGGCCGGTCCGAAGCCGCCGCCGGGGCTGACGGCGACGTTGGCCTCTTCGAGAAGCTTCATGGCGAACTGAATCGAATCCATTCGCGCGGTCCATCGCGGCGGAATTTTCGCCCAAATGAACATTCCCGCCCGGGGCAGATCCATGGTCCAGCCCAGGCGCTTAAGCGAGCTGTAGAGCACGTCGCGGCGGTGCTGATAGATGGCCGATTGCGATTCGACCGCGGCGTCGGTGTTGCGCAGGGCGATGATCGCGGCAATCTGGATGGGGGCGAACATGCCGTAATCGTAGTAGGCCTTGATCGTGGCCAGCGCGCGGACCATTTCGGCGTTGCCGGCACAGAAACCGACCCGCCAACCGGCCATGTTGTAGCCCTTGCTCATCGTGGTGAATTCGACCCCCAGGCGTTTGGCCCCCGGAGCGGCCAGAAAGCTGGGCGGTTTGTAGCCGTCGAACCCCAGATCGGCATAGGCCAAGTCGCTGATGATCATCAATCCATAGCGCTCGGCCAACCGCACGACATCGGTGTAGAAATCGGCTTCGATCGTCACGGCCGAAGGATTGTGGGGATAGTTGATAATCAGCACCTTCGGCTTGGGGTAAAGGTGCTGGCACGTATAAGCGACGTTCGACAAAAACTGTTCGCTGTGAGCCACCTCGAGCGACAGCACGTTGGCGCCGGCCAGCGCCACGCCATATAGATGCGCCGGGTACGATGGGGCCGGCACGATGGCCGTGTCGCCGGGGCCCAACAGGGCCAGGCATAGATGGCTGAACCCCTCCTTCGAGCCCAGGCAGGCGATCAGCTCGCTTTCCGGATCGAGCCGCACGCCATAGCGGCGCAGATATTTGCTCGCCATTTCACGCCGCAGGCTGGCGATGCCGGTTGATTGGCTGTAACCGTGGTTGTGAGGATCACGGGCCGCTTCGGCCAATTTGTCAATCACCACGTCTTGCGGCGGTTCCGAGGGGTTGCCCATTCCCAGATCAATCACATCCGCCCCGGCGCGGCGTTTTTCATACATCAACTTGTTGATGCGGCCGAACATGTAGGGAGGAAGCCGCTTCACACGCGTGGAAACTTCGATCGGAACCGGTGGGTTCGTTTCCACACCATCGACAAGTCGGTCGTTTTTGCTCATCCGAGGCCTATCTGTTCGCGATTCGCGGCTCGCGATCGGGCCGATATGGCAGAGGGGCGGAAACCATGCTCGACCGGAGGGGAACAGACACCCCCGAGCGGGTCGCACGGCAACAATGATTAAGAATAATCTTCCCGCCGCGGTAAGCAAACCGGGTGACACAGGTCCTTATGCGGCCCCACCCGGCCCGCGAAGCGAGGAAAAAAGCCGGCGACCAGGCATGCGGCACCTGCGGGTGCCATGGGTTTCAGCCGAACGCCGTGGCTCGCCGGGTGCCGTCTTTGCGACAGGCGGAATGAATGTGGGCATGGCAATCTTGCCCACATCTTTGCGAGCGGGAAGGGAACGCAGCGCATCGGCTCCGCCTTGCAAAAGGTCTGCAAGAAGGGGCACAGCCTTGGATCGCCGGGTCTCTCTGCCCCCCGCCTTTTACCTTCGAGCCGGTCGGCCGCCGGTGGGGGGGCGTGCCGTAAGCGGCCGTGTGTTTGGATCACGCAGCGAACGGGCCTTGGACGTCGATTTGGGAAGGTGGGCGGCGGCCTGCTGTACGCGTTTGCCCGCCTGTGAAGTACCGGCCAAGTAGTTGTCTATTTGCGCTTCGGACTGAATACGCTCAAATTCGTCGGCCATGGCGAGTCGCAACTTCTTTTCGTGAATGTCTTTGAGAATCATTTCCCGCACTTCGGCGAAGTCGACCTTGGTCGGCTTGGTGCGACCTTCACAGAAGAGGATGATCCACTTGTCTTCAACTTGGACGATGGCCGACAGGTCGCCGGGTTGGAGCGTGAAGGCCTCTTTCTCCAAAGCGGGATTGCCGCCGTGTTTCTGGATCGGTGGGACTTCGCCTTTTAGGGCTCGACTGCTCGCCTCGATGGAGTATTGTTCGGCCAGTTCGCCAAAATACTCGGCGGTCGGATTGCCGCGGGCCATCTCCCACACTTTCTGAGCCCGGCGAGGGTTGTCCAGCACAATCGCCCGGCAGCGAACGCGCTCGCCGAAATTGGCCTCGTAGCCCTTTTGTAGATCTTCCTCGGTGACTTCAACCCGGTCGCCGATCAACTTTTTTAGCGCCACGGTCGGCCAAACGGCGTCGTGTATGTAAAGGGCGACCGGAATGCCTTGGGCCGCCGTAACCGTCTTGAGCCATTCATCCACATCGGCTTTGCCCCGCGGGTCGACCTTGCCGAACGCCGCGGCGGCGCGGGCAATTTCAAGGTCGATGTCCTGTTGCGTCACGCTGAGGTTCCGCTTGCGGCACGCCTGCTCGAGCAGCTTGCGGTTGATCATGCCATCGACCGCCTCGGGACCGTGGCGGGCGATACATGCTTCGGCCAAATCGCGAATACTGATCTGTTCGCCGTTGACCACTGCCGCCACGCCGGGCAGTTGATTTTTCTTGGCCGCGTCGGTGTAGACGATGTCGACCGCCGAACGTTTTTGCAATTCCGCGAACAGCCCCTCGGCCACCTTGCCCAGTTTCTTTTCGACGATCGATTCGCGAAGTTGGGCTTCGACCGATGCGAGCGGAACCTTGCGCGCCGGATAACGCCCCTCGCTCTTCAGGAAAACGTGCATCCCGCCGACTTGGATCACCGGCGAAATCTCGCCATCACGAAGGCTGAACGCCAAACGCTCCAATTCCGGGTCGCCGACGTGCGGGCGAATCGGTTGGATCAGCCCCTTGGCACTGGCGCTGTTCGTGTCGTCGGAATGCAGCTTGGCCAGATTGCCGAAGTCGTCGGGGTGAGCAACCGCCTTGGCATGAACTTGCCGCGCCTTCTCGGCGCTTTGGCACGCAATCAGCCTTGCCTTGACCGCTTCGCCATAAGCGGTTTCGTACGCGCGCTTAATTTCCTCCCCGCTCACCGTGAGTCGGTCGGCGGCCAGTTTCTTTAGCGCTAGGGTCGGCCACACGACGTCGCGGGCATATTGAGTCGGGTTGATGTTGCGCTCTTTCTCGAGCATTTTCAGCCATTGGTCGGTCGCCAGGCGGAACCGTTTGGCTTGCCGACTGATTTCCGTTTTGACTTCCTCATTGGAGACCGTGACGCCCTTTTCCCGGCAGTACTGGATGATGAGCTGTTTGTTGACCAGCTTTTCCAGCACCTCTTTGCCGTAGTGCCAAAGACATTGTCGTGCCAGATCGTTTCGACGGATCGGATCGCCGTTGACGACCGCAATCAATTCGAGCTTCCGACCGCTGCCCGTCTCCGGCGCGGAGGCGGCAACCGGCCGCGCCGTGGCTTGGGGTTTCGTCAATCGCCGCGGTGGCGAAGTCCGCGGCTTGCGGGATCGCTTCGTTTGGGCATGGGCCGCCGGAGGACCCCAGTAATAGCGAACCGTCAAGCAACCCAGCACCACGGCGATGCTGGTTGCGGCAATCGCCAGCCGCCTTCCCCAACTTCGCGGACGTGGCACGATCGGGGCCTGATGTTCCCCGACGTGGCGATCCATCGCACCCATGACAACATCTCCCAAAACATGCTGGGCGGTCATTCCATGACCGAACCAAGCAGAACCAAGGGCGGAGCAAAACCATCGATCATGCTGATAGCGAACCGGTGGAGGCGAGGAGTATAGATGTCCCCCGCGGGCTGGGTCAACGGCGATTGAGCAACCCCGCGAAACGAGGCGAATTACAGCGTTTACGGCCCCGGCAGCATGTTCGGCCTCCACGCCGCGGCAGGTGGCACGAACGTGCCGGCGACCGACAGCATGCCGGTTCCGAGTGGCAGGCGGCCGGAGGAACCCTTGCCCGAAGGCCTTGCTGTTCGAGCAGCGCGAGCATTTTGACCGGCTCGTTCGTGATGATACCGTCGATGCCCGCCTTGATGAGTTCCTTCGCTCGCCGTGGATCGTTGACGGTAAACGTCCAGGCACGCCATCCGCGGTCGTGAATGGCCTGAATCGCCTTTCGATCGAGCGACTCATGATGCCACACGACGATCCGCGCGCCAGAGGCGCCGATCTTATCAAGTTTGGACGCGGTCAGTTCATATCCGCCAAGCGCCGCCAAGACCAGCTTCGGCTCAATACGATGACAGTCGGCAAGATACTTCCAGTCGAACGCTTGCACGACCACCGAGCCGAGCAACCCTCGCCGCCGTAGCAGATCGATGCAAGTGGCCGCATCGCCTGCCTTGCGTTCGATCAACGTCGTGCTGCCGTGTTGAATCACGTGCAAGGCTTCCTCAAGCGTCGGCAGCTTGGTGCCAACATGTTCGGGCCCCTTCCACGATCCCGCGTCGAGCTGTTTAAGCTCGACAAGCGTCTTGTCGCTTACCTTGATCTTTTTCGCGGACCACCGCTTGGCCGCATCGGTGGTGCGATCGAGCGTGCCGTCGTGAATCACCACCGGCACACCGTCGGCCGAGTGATGATAGTCCAATTCAACCAGGTCGACGCCCATCGCCACGGCCGAGGCAAACGCCGGCAGCGTGTTTTCCGGATAATCGCGATTGTCACCGCGGTGGGCAACGATCAACACCCCGTTCGCGTGAACCAGTCGCTCCGCCGGCGAGGCACGACCATCGGCGGCCAACGCTCGACCTTGGGAAAGCGAGATCATCAACCCGACGATCACGAACAAGGCGATCCCCGCTTTTCGGCGGCTGAGGCTCGCGATCGTGCCGCGAGGGGGGGAAGAAAGACCGTCAGGCGAGTTGCTCATCGGGGGCGCGTCCTTCTCGAGTCGGGCGCCCCGCCGGTCACGCATTGAGACCGCAAGAAACCGGGCACACCACAGTGCAAGAATAGTTCGCGCCCGGCAAACAACAAGTCACGGCAAACCGATGCAGCGGGAGATCGAGGCGTGCCGCGGATTAGCCAGAGGTCAGCTTTCCATGACCTCCTGCTCGCGAGCCCGAGCCAACTGTTCGGCTTGAGCCTCGTACTGCTTGGTCAGGTCTTGGATTTCTTTTTTGAGGCTGTCGCGTTGGTCTTCCGTGAGGCTCTTGTCTTTTTGAGCCTGATCGGCCGCTTTGTTGCCGTCGCGGCGGATGTTGCGAATGGCGATCTTCGCTTCTTCGGTCAGCTCCTTGACTCGGCCGACCATCTTTTTTCGCACCTCGGTCGACAGCGGCGGAATGATCAGTCGCACCACGCGTCCGTCGCTGAGCGGGGTTAGGCCGAGATCGCTGCCTTGAATAGCCTTTTCGATGTCCTTCATCGTGCCGGGGTCGAATGGCCGGATGACAATCTGATTCGGCTCCGGCACGCTGATCGAACCAAGCTGTTTGATCGGAACCGAGGAGCCGTAGGCCTCGACCCGAAGCGAATCGATCAACCCCGGATTGGCGCGGCCGGTGCGAATGCCGGTCAGCGAGGATTTCAGAACACTGACCGCCTTTTCCATCCGCTCTTCGACGTCGAGAATGATTTCATCGGCGCTCATCGTGGGAATCTCTCGTCTCGCTCTAGGTTTCGGAGTCGGCTTCCTTCGGCAAGGCCGCCTCGCTGCAAACGAGCGTGCCCACGCGATCACCCCGCACGGCACGCTCGATATTGCCTTCCAATTTGTAGTTGAAAACGATAATCGGCATGTCGTGTTCCATGCACTGAGCAATCGCCGTGGAGTCCATCACACGCAGGTTTTGCTGTTGGACGTCTTGGTAGCTAAGCGTGCGGTACAGAATCGCGTGCGGATTCTTTTCCGGATCGTCGCTGTATACGCCGTCAACGCGCGTGGCCTTGAGCAAGACGTCGGCGTCCAATTCAAGCGCCCGTTGAGCGGCGGCCGTGTCCGTGGTAACAAACGGGCTTCCGGTGCCGGCGGCCAGAATGACGATCCGTCGTTTTTCCAAATGCCGCCGGGCACGCCGGCGAATGTATGGTTCCGCCACGGCATCCATGCGAATGGCCGACAGCAACCGCGTGGCACAGCCGAGCGACTCCAACGCGTCCTGCAGCGCCAATCCGTTCATGACCGTGGCCAACATGCCCATGTAATGCGCGGTGGCTTCCTCGATGCTCGTGCTGCCCGAGGTGAACTGCGCGCCGCGCAGAATATTGCCTCCGCCGATGACGATGGCGACCTCGGCCCCCTGTTCGGCCGCTTTTTTCGTCTGCCGGGCAATCAGCGTGACTTCGTCCATGCTGATCCCCCGCTCGCCGGGATGGGCGAAGCTTTCACCGGATATCTTCAATAACACGCGGCGAAGTTTCTTCTTGGCAGCAGATGGCCGGCTCATGCGTCGCCTCGACGGACTTTCGGTTCGGTGGAAATGCAACCGGCGTTCATGCCTGACGGGCCCTTCCAAGTTGAACTAGACGAACGACCGAGGCTCACGGATTTTCGCATCACGCCGGTCGATATCCAGTGAATTTGTAACACAATGAGTTTGTAACGCGCTGCCGGCAAAACTTCTGTAGGTCAACGGGCAAGCCAGCCCCCACGCGCTCACCGGTCGCCGTCTGACAGTCGGTGGCGTCGGCATCGTGACGGTCGCCATCGCCAATCGCCGGGGAAGGCGAGTAGCTTGGCCCCCGCCGCTCTAGGTCTTGTCCAAAGTCCAACGCACGAATCGCAAGATTTTCATCCCGCCTTGTTCGGCGAATTGGCCAACGGTCAGCTTGTCGTCCTTGATGAACGGTTGCTCGCAGAGCACCTTCGATTCGTAAAAGGTGCGCATCCGGCCGTCGACCATCTTCTCGATGATCTTCTCCGGCTTTCCCTCTTTGCGGGCCGCCTCACTGAGAATTTCACGCTCTTTTGCGATCGCCGCGGCGTCCAGATCTTCTTTGCGAACCACTTCGGGATTCTGCGAGGCGATGTGCATGCTGACATCTTTGGCCAGTTCGGGCGTTCCGCCTTCGACCTCGATCAGCACGGATGGCGAGCCGGTGTGGTGCGCGTAACCCCCGCAACGTCCGTCGATGCGAACCATGCGGGTCAGTTTGAGTACCTCACGCATGCGGTTGGTCAATTCGTCTTGGACCTCGCCAAGCGTTTTCGATGGGTCGCTTGGCGAGGGCTGCTTGAGCAGCTCTTCGGGGGCGGAGGCTCCAGGGCCTAGGGCCAGTTGTTTCGCCAGGTCGTTGGCAAAGGCCGTAAAGTCGTCACTGGTCGAAACCGGCGCGCTCTCACAGCGAAGTTCGACCATCGCCCCGATGGCCTGGTCCATGTCCGTGAAGATGGCCAAACGGCCGAACGCCGTTTCGCGCCCGGCGCGGGTCTCCATGGTTTTCTTGCCTTGTTTGCGAAGCATCTCGACGGCGGCGTCCTCGTTGCCGCCGGTTTCCTGCAACGCGTTTTTGCATTCCATCATCGGCAGGCCCGTCCGCTCGCGAAGCGATTTGACGGCCGCGGCCGTAATTTTAGTCATGGCTTTCCTCGTATCACCGATGGTCAATTCTTAATGTCGTTGGATTACGCCCAGACGCGTGAAATCATCCACGCCACACGCGGATCTCAACGCTTGCTTGACGGGCAAAGATCGCCTTCCGGTAAATCTCGGCAATCGCCGCTGGCCGGTTGCCATGTGGGTTGATGCCGGCGTGATCCGCCGGTGACTCACGCACTGGCAGGATTCGCGCTGGCCGGCTCAGGCGCCTCTTTGGCTTCTTCTTTAACCGCGGGAGCCGGCGGCGACGGCGGCGCGGGGATCTCAATACCCGCTTCCGCTTTACCCTCGATAATTGCGTTGCCCAGCAGGCTTGCCACCAGCTCAACCGAACGAATGCTGTCGTCATTGCCGGGAATCGGCAAATCGACTTCATCCGGGTCGCAATCCGTATCAATCAACGAGACCGTATTGATTCCCAACTTCCGCGCCTCGCAAATCGCGTTGCTTTCCTTGCGCGGATCGACGACGAACAACACTTCGGGCAAGCGGTTCATCGTGCGGATTCCGTTCAGGTTGCGATACATCTTTCGGTATTCGCGACGCAGGGCCGATTGCATCTTCTTCGAATAGGTCGACAGCTCGTTACTGGACATCAACGCTTCGAGCTCTTCCAGTCGGCCCAACCGGCTACGGATCGTGCGAAAGTTGGTAAGCGTGCCGCCGAGCCAGCGTTCGCTGACAAACGGCATCCCGCAACGCAACGCCTGACGCTCGATCGTTTCGGCGGCCTGACGCTTGGTCCCCACAAATAGCACCAAACCTTGATGATTGGCCACCTCGCTAAGGTATTTGCGGGCCCGCAGCAGGCCACGAATCGTTTCCCGAATGTCGATGATGTGGATCTGGTTACGGCGGTCAAAGATGTACGGCCGCATCTTCGGGTTCCACCGGCTCGCGCGGTGCCCGAAATGAACGCCTGCCTCGATTAGTTGCTGAACGTTAATCGCTGGCACAAGTCAACTCCCATGGGGCTCAATCGAACCGGTCTCACGGCCACAACGAGGAAGCAAACAGGTCTGCCTGAGCGACACCCGCTGCACAAAACCATCGCACCTCACGATGATCGGCAACCACGTGTGCGGAGCAAACCCGTCGGCGGCTTCCTTACCCAAGGTGGACGAAGCCGGAACGGATGGTCATTCGGCCTTGCAAACAAACGCTTTACCGTCGAGGGCCGGTCACGCGGCGGCAAGCCAATTATCCTAATGATCCTCTCAATCAAGGTCAATCACACACGCTCTCGTCGCCGCTTCCGTCTTTGCGCCGCTTGCCTGCTTCACCGAGTGGCGAATGAGCGTTCCGATGCCACGCCCGGCCTCGACCGGGAACCGCCGCGTCGGAAGCTTTCAGATAACTCGACTTGGCCCTACATTCAGCGTGTCCGCGGGCCCAAGCGAACCCGCCGATTTGTCGGGACTGGCGCGATGGTCACCGTGAAGGCCGTGACGGCAGACATTTGATTTTTACCTTCAGGTTTGGCACGTTAGGGCGATTCGCCTGCTGCTGGACCCCGCCGTCGGCTTCCACGCGCCCCCGATCTGTGTCATTATTTCGCCCCCGACATTTTTATTGAAGCCTCGAGACGAGATGAGCGAACCCACGCCCGCTGAGACCTCGAATGACGGCCCCGGGCCGGGCGGCGATTCGGCCGAGCGGCTGCACCTGAAGCGTGCGCTGGGGCCGCTGATGTTGTGGGGGCTGGGCGTGGGATATGTGATCTCGGGGGAATATTTCGGCTGGAATCTGGGGCTCAAAGCGGGCGGCACGGCGGGCTTGCTGGCCGCGCTGGTGCTGGTCACCACGATGTACGTGGCGTTTGTGTTCAGCTACACGGAAATGGCCTGTGCGATTCCCCGGGCGGGCGGTGTTTTTGTCTATGGCGTGCGAGCCCTCGGGCTACGGGCCGGATATGTTGGCGGATTGGCACAGTTGGTGGAGTTCGTCTTCGCGACGCCGGCCATCGCGATGGCGATTGGTGACTATTTCGGCGTGTGGTTCCCCCAAGCGAACGCGAAGTGGATTGCCCTGGGGGCTTACGTGCTGTTCACGGCGTTGAACATTTGGGGAGTTCATCAAGCGGCGGCTTTCGAGCTGTGCGTAACCGTGTTGGCGGTTCTCGGCTTGGTGGTCTTCGCCGCGGTCGCGGCGCCGCACTTCGAGTGGTCGAATTTCACGGCCAACGCCATGCCCCATGGCTGGGGAGGCACGCTGGCGGCGATTCCGTTTGCCATCTGGTTTTATTTGGCGATCGAGGGCGTGGCCAACGCGGCGGAAGAAGCGAAAAACCCGCGACGCGACGTCGCCATCGGGTTCAGCGCGGCGATTGTCACATTGGTCGTACTCGCGATTTCGGTGTTCGTCTTCTCGGTGGGCATCGGCGGATGGGAACGAGTGGTTTATCCGGACGAGACGCTAAGCGTCGCGGTCGACGGAAAAGTTCAAGTGGCCCAAGGCGCCGCGGCCTCGAACGGCCCCCTGCCCCTGGCGCTCGCGCAGATCATGAAACCGACGCACCCGATTTACCGTCTGTTGGTGGCCGTCGGGCTGTTGGGTTTCGTGGCCTCGTTCAACGGCATTATTCTCGCCGCCGGAAGGTCGCTGTTCGAGATGGGGCGCGTCGGCTTCTTGCCGCATTTTATCGGCCACACGAGCCGGGTCACCAAGACGCCGGTCAACGCACTGCTCGTCAATCTGGTGATTGGCATGACGGCGATTTTGTTTCTCGACACCGGGGGGCTGATCACGATGTCGGCTTTGGGGGCCGTGACGCTTTATATCGTCTCGATGATCGCGCTGATGCGGCTGCGGGCCAAGGAGCCGCATTTGCCGCGACCTTTCCGCACGCCGCTGTATCCGCTATTGCCGCTCGTGGCGCTGGTGATGGCGCTGTTTTCGCTGGTCACCATGGTTTACTTCAACCTGCCGGACCGCAGCGCGACCAACTTCTTTCAAAGATGGATCGCGCTGTGGTATTTGCTTTTCCTCGCCGCCTCGCTGGGGTATTACTACCTGTTCGTGCGCGGGCGTTTGACCGAAGAGGACATCGCCCACTTTCAGCGGATCGAATAACACCACCCGGCGCGCCGATTGGCTCGACTTGGGCGGGACAGAAACGTGACCGCGAAAGGCGTGCCGCGCCGCGCCGCCGCATCAGCGTATGTCAACGGTTTCCTTGGTCTTCGGGCGAGGAGGTACATCGCCATGTCATGGATCGGTTCCTTGGTGTCACTGTTGGGAAGAGTTCTTTTGAGCTTGATTTTTCTGTTCAGCGCGATCGGTAAGGTTTTCGACTTCTCGGGGACAACCAAGTATATGACCGCCCACGGCGTGCCGACGCCGGCGTTGTTTCTGATCGTGGCGATTCTGCTTGAATTGGCCGGAGGGCTTTCGCTGCTGGTGGGTTATTGGGCCCGGCTGGGCGTCGTGTTGCTGCTGCTGTTTCTGCTGCCGGTGACACTGGTGATGCACGATTTCTGGACCATCGAAGACGCCGCACAGTGGCGGATCGGCATGATCATGTTCATGAAAAACTTGGGGATTGCCGGCGGGCTGCTGTATGTCTTGCGGTTTGGTGCCGAATGGCCAAGTTTCGATGCCGCCGCGCGGCCGCCCGTGCCCAAGGGTTCGTGATGCCTCGGCAAGCCAACCACGACCGCTCCGTGCGGAGCACCGCCGAATCTCGGTGATCAGAGGCCCCCATGTCGATTGACCGGCATGACCGGCAGGCCGAGCGGCCATGGAATCCGGTCACCGCGCGAGCACGCCTCACGCTGATGGGGCTCGAAGGGGTGCTGATTCCGTTGGCCCTGTTTTTCGGCTGGCTGGTCGGTCGACCCGCGCTGGAAACGTTGGCCTGGACGAATCGGGCCTGGGTTCTCGGCATCGCCGCGACGTTGCCGCCGGGGCTGCTTTTTGCCGCCGTGCAGACGTGGCCCGTCGGGCCGCTACGGCGTTTGCAACGCACCGTGGATGAGCTGTTAATCCCGCTGTTTCGTGAGTGGAGCGTCGCCGAGTTGGTTGCCGTCTCGCTATTGGCGGGCGTGGGTGAGGAGATGCTCTTTCGCGGTGTTTTGCAGGCCGCCCTCAGCGAACTCTTCGGGCCGATCGCCGGTTGGCTCGTGGCCAGCGCGATCTTCGGATTGGTTCACTTCATCTCGCCGCTGTATGCCGTGTTCGCCACGCTGATGGGCTTGTATCTGGGACTGCTTTGGTCCTGGAGTGGCAACTTGCTGGTGCCGATCGCCACGCACGGTCTGTATGACTTCGTAGTCCTGCTCTCTCTGACAAAGCTTCACCAACCACGCACCCGCCCGTTGAGCGATTCGTGAATCATCCGGGTCAAGAGGCGGCTATCCAATACGCCGCCACCCGCGGGATCAAACGCCACAAGCCGCCCTCGTCGCGCACCCATCGTCGTCGCGCACCCGCCGGCGGCCCAGAAAGACAAAAAAAACGGCGGCCCGACCCTTTCGAGCCGGACCGCCGTTGGCGTTACGAACCAGGCCTTTCTCCGCCGTGACGGAGGCAGGGGCACGCGTCTCCTTCGAGCCTAACCGCCGCAGCAGCAAGGCACCGGGCAGCAAACCTTTACCGGAACCTCGACGCACACCACTTTGGGCACGCAGCGGGTTACGGTGTAGGCAACCTTCTTGGGCACACAACGCTTGACGTTAATCGTCTTGGTGTAGTGCACCGGCTTGCAGATGCAGTAAGGCACCTGCTTGACATGCTTCTCGGCCACCATGTGGCACACCTTGTAAGGCACTTCTTTCGAGTGGCACTCTTTGACGATGTGGCAGACCTTGTAAGTGCAGGTCCGAACACGCTTCTCGGCCACCGTATGGCAGACCTTGTAAGTGCAGGTCCGAACACGCTTCTCGGGCACCATGTGGCAGACCTTGTAGGTGCAGGTCCGAACACGCTTCTCGGGCACCATGTGGCAGACCTTGTAGGTGCAGGTCCGAACACGCTTCTCCGGCACCATGTGGCAGACCTTGTAGGTGCAGGTCCGAACACGCTTCTCCGGCACCATGTGGCAGACCTTGTAGGTGCAGGTCCGAACACGCTTCTCGGGCACCATCTTGCAGACGGTGTAAGTGCAGGTCTTGACGCGTTTCTCACGCACCATGTGGCAGACCTTGTAAGTGCAGGTCTTCACGCGTTTCTCGGGCACCATCTTGCAGACGGTGTACGGGATACGTTTCTCGTGAACTTCCTTCTCGTAATGGCAGACCTTGTAGGTGCAGGTCTTGACGCGTTTCTCGGGCACCATCTTGCAGACGGTGTACGGGATGCGTTTCTCGTGAACTTCCTTCTCGTAATGGCAGACCTTGTAGGTGCAGGTCTTGACGCGTTTCTCGGGCACCATCTTGCAGACGGTGTACGAAATCTTCTTCACGCGATGCTCGCGCTCATAGCGAACGCACTGCACCTGACGCTCTTCAACGCGGGGAACCCAAACCTTCTTGCAAATCTTGCGCGGCGGGCACTGAATCTGGACCTTCTTGCAAGGACCCGGTTTGTACACGCACTTGCAGGTGCAAGGGTTGAAGACCCAGCAGCCAGGCTCTTGGACGCACTTGGTCACAACCGGGCCAGGGCATTCGGTGACCTGTGTCTGCCACTCGCCGCAGCAGACCTTGATGGTCTTCGTATAGTGAACCGGCTTGCAGACCGTATAGTGGCACTCGCGCTCGCGAGTTTCATGAACCGGCTTGCAGACGGTGTAGCAGATCTCTTTAGTCTTGGTTTCCCAGACCGGCTTGCACACCGTGTAGCGGCAAACCCGCTCGTGAGTCTCATGGACCGGCTTGCACACCGTGTAGCAGATGTTCTTGGTCTTGGTTTCCCAGACCGGCTTGCACACCGTGTAGTGGCACACCCGCTCACGCGTTTCATGAACCGGCTTACAGACGGTGTAGCAGATCTCTTTGGTCTTGGTTTCCCAGACCGGCTTGCACACCGTGTAGCAAATCTTCTTTTCGCGTGTTTCATGAACCGGCTTGCACACCGTGTAGCAGATGTTCTTGGTCTTGGTTTCCCAGACCGGCTTGCACACCGTGTAGCAAATGTTCTTGGTCTTGGTTTCCCAGACCGGCTTGCACACCGTGTAGCAAATGTTCTTGGTCTTGGTTTCCCAGACC
>Ga0114931_10003147_pt1 | contig 20951 bp, 20 predicted proteins | sample 2SBtaG_FD_89579 | JGI IMG/M metagenome (GOLD analysis project Ga0114931, IMG submission 89579) | Deep subsurface microbial communities from Kolumbo volcano to uncover new lineages of life (NeLLi) - 2SBTROV14_V59a metaG | ecosystem: Environmental > Aquatic > Marine > Volcanic | place: Kolumbo...
ATCGCGCCGTAGCGCATGGCGTAGAGCTGGGTCAGCCCGCACGGCTCGAACCGGCTGGGCACCAGGATGGCGTCGCTGCCGGCGTAGACCCGCCGTGACCGCGGCACGTCGAAGCCGATATGCACGGCGACCCGCCCGGGGTGGGCGGCGGCGGCGGCGCGAAACCGCTCCTCCAGCCACGGCAGCCCGGTGCCGACGATCGCCGCGCAGCCGCCTCGCTCGACCAGCGCCGGCAGCGCGTCGCACACCAGATCCATTCCTTTCTGATCCGCCAGCCGCGAGACCACGCCGAACAGCGGCCCGCCGGCCGGCTTGAGGCCGAGCTCGGCGCACAGCGCGTCGCGACACGCCCGCTTGCCGGCCAGGTGGTCGGCGTCGAATGTCGCCGGCAGCGCCAGATCGGTGGCCGGGTTCCACGCCTCGGCATCGATGCCGTTGACGATGCCGGACAGGCGGTCGGCGTGGGCGCGGAGGAACCCGTCCATGCCGTGGCCTCCCTCGGGGGTCTGGATCTCCCGCGCGTAGGTCGGGCTGACGGTGGTGATGGCGTCGGCGCAGGCGATGCCGGCTTTGAGGAAGCTGACCTGATCCCAGAACTCGAGCAGCTCCATGTGGAACCACTCCCACGGCAAGCCCAGCGCCGGCACCCAGTAATTGGAGAAATTCCCCTGGTGCGACATGTTGTGGATGGTCAGCACGCACGCGGGACCGCCACGCTGCGGCGGCACCTCTCGCGCCCACAGCGGCGCCAGCCCGGCCTGCCAGTCGTGGGCGTGGATCACGTCCGGGGCGCCGCCCATCAGCCGGCCGGCGTGATCGACTGCGGCGCGGCAGAGGGCGGCGAAGCGCAGCGCGTTGTCGCCGTACTCGTTGTGCCACGAGTCGACGTACAGACCGTCGCGATCGAACAGCGCCGGGGCGTCGAGCAGGAACGCCGGCGCCCGGCCGCCGGCGTCGACGCGGACGAAGCGAGCGTCGATGTGGTTGCCACCCAGGGTCACCGTCGCGTCGCCGGCGTCGTCGACGCGCGCGCCCAGGGCAGCGGCGCGCTCGCGCACGCCGCGGTAGAGGGGCGCGAAGACCGCGGTGTCGATGTCCGGATCGCCGGTGGCAATCGCCGCGGGCAGCGCGCCGACGACGTCGGCCAGGCCGCCGGACTGGCTCCACGGCGCCACCTCGCTGGCGATGTGGGCGACCTTCACGGCAGCTCGGGCCCGTCGGGGCCGTGGGGCGCGAAGCGAGCGTAGCGCGGGCCGGCCGAGTCGTAGCTGTGGCGATCGCTGGTCGACACCGCGACAGCGTCGCCCAGCAGGTCGAGCGGCTCGCGGGTATCGTCGTCCTTGCGCAGCATCGACGCGATGTCGTAGGCCAGCTGCACCCGGTCGCGGGTCACCAGGGTGCCCTTGGGCAGGACCACCACGCCGCCCTCGGTGATGTACGGGAAGCGCTTGCGGTCGGCCTCGGGATCTTCGCCGATAACCACGCCGGGATCGATCTTGCAGTTCTTGTCCAGCAGCACCTTGCGCAGCCGCGAACCGGCGCCGATGTCGCAGCCCGACAGGATCACCGATTCGTGGATCTCAGCGCCCGAGTGGACGAAGCAGTCGAAACCGAGCAGCACCTCGGACAGCTTGGCGCTGGCGACGATGCTGCCCTCACACAGCATGCTGTCGACCAGCACCGCCGGCTTGCCTGCGGGGCCGTGGCGAACCACGCGGGCGGCCGGGAAGTCGCGCTGCGCGGCGTGGATGCGCCAGCGCCGGTTGTAGACGTTCAGCTCCGGCAGCCGCGCGCGCATGTCCATGTTGGCTTCGTAGTAGCTGTCGATGGTGCCGACGTCGCGCCAGTACGGCGCGGTGCCGGGCGCGGCTCCTGGGATCACGCTGGTGGCGAAGTCGTAGGCCATCACCCGCGCGCCCTGCTCGACCATGCGCGGGACCACGTCGCGGCCGAAGTCGTAGCGGGTCCCTTCCTGCTCGATGGTGGCGACCAGCGATTCGATCAGCGAGCCGGTGCGAAAGATGTAGTTGCCCATGCTGGCCAGCGACCAGCCGGGACGGCCGGGCATCTCCGGCGGGTTGGACGGCTTCTCGAGGAAGCCGGTGATGTGGCCGGCGGCGTCGACGGCGATGATGCCGAAGCGGTTCGCCTCCGAGGTCGGCACCGGACAGGCCGCGACCGTGAGGTCGGCGCCGAGGTCGCGGTGGAACTCGTCCATCTGGTCGATGGCGAAGGTGTAGATGTGGTCGCCGCCGAAGACCGCCACGTGCTCGGCGCGCTCGTCGCGGATGAGGTTGAGGTTCTGGTAGACCGAGTCGGCGGTGCCGCGATACCAGAACTCGCCGACGCGCATCTGCGGCGGGACGATCTCGACGAACTCGCCAATGCCCGACAGCCGCCAGTTGCGGCTGATGTGCTTGATCAAGCTCGAGGCCATGAACTGGGTCAGGACGAAGATCCGCCGGTACCCCGAGTTGATGAAGTTCGACAGAACGAAGTCGATGATCCGATAGCGACCGCCGAACGGAACGGCGGGCTTGGACCGGTGACAGGTAAGCGCACCCAAGCGACGCCCACGTCCACCGGCCATGACCATCACTGCGGTTCCCTGCATGATCGGGCGAAGTGTCACAGGCGACGGCCGGCGACGCAACCGCAAGGGGGGCCCTGCAGGACCAGCGTCACCGCGGCCGCCGGGCCGTCACATCGGCACGACGATTGCTCTCATTGATGAACGTCATGAACGCGGACAAGCAGATCGAGCGACTGATCGACGGCGGGGAGTGGGCCAGCTCCTGGGGCGAGCCGACCGGTCTGCGCGACGTCTGCCGCGAGCTTACCGAGATCAAAGGGCTAACGCAGGCTGCAGAGCGGGCCCAGGCCATCGTTGACCTGCTGGACCAGGACGAGATCGCCGCCGCCTTCGCTCGCTGGGCCGAGCTCAATACCCTGCTCCGTACCGCAGAAGACCAGGTGCCGCCGTTGCGTTCTGCAACAGGTGCGTCACGTCGCTACGGGCGTGCAGGGCGTGCGCGTTCATAGCCGAACACCGGTGCGCGGAACGAGTTCGCCAGAGAACCCGTTCCGCCGCCGGTGATCCGAGCTTCGGCTGCAGCGCGTTTCTACGGATAGCCGGCCTCGCACGATGCTCCGATCGGATCGCACGTGTCGTTGCCCGGTCCGCCGTTGATCGGACCGTCACCGCCGCCCTGAACCAGCTCGTCCGCACCGAAGTTGCCGAACAGCGTGTCGTTGCCGCCGTTGCCCTCGAGATGATCGTCGCCGGGCCCGCCGATCAGGAAGTCAGCGGCGTTGTTGCCGTACAGGGCATCGTCGCCATGAGCGACGACGCCATGCGACGCAGATATGCGATTTGGCGAGCGTCCGTAAACCGGTCGCCGCTCTAGCGCTTGGCCGGGTGGCCCGGGCCGCTCGGGGTCGACAACACCTCGCGCGCGGCCACCTCGCGCAGCACGTGGGCCGCGTCGGTGCTGCGGGCAGCGACGTCCGACAGGCTGATCACGCCCAGCGGCTCACCGGCGGTGCTGGTGACCAGGATCCGCGATTTGTGCCGGGTGGCCATCAGCTGCTTCGCGGCGGACAGCTCGTCGCGCGGACGACAGTGGACGAGCTCGCTGGTCATCACCTCCTCGATGCGGGTCTCCACCGGCGAAGCGCCGTCGGCGCACAGGCGGATCGCCAGATCGCGATCAGTGACCACGCCGATCGCGTGGTTGTGATCGTCGCAGACCGGCAGGAACCCGATGTTCTGATCGCGCATCCTGCGGGCCACGGCCTGGACCGTATCTCCGCGCCTGGCGCACTCGACGGGCCGACGCATGATGTCCTGACAAAGCATGGTTTTCTCCTGGTTGGCCGTGGACGCTGCACGAAGCACGCCAGCGCCAACACCGCGCCCGCTGTCGCGACTGCTGCGCCCTCCGAGTGGGCAGCCGTTTTTTCCCCGTGCACGGGGATTCTTCCGCGTCAGACGATTGCGCCGCGGCGCAGGCGAACGTCCTCCTGCACGCGGCGTGGGCGCCCGAGGCGCGGCGAAGGCGTTCGCCAGAGATCGCCTGCCGCCGGCGCCGTACGAGCGCCCGTGTTGCCGACGTCAGGGCCTTGTCCGGCATCGAGTCGATCGACCGGTCAGAATTCCCAGCCGCCGTTGATCATCGCCTCCCAGCTGTGCAGCTCCGGCTTGCTGCTTCCCTGTCCCTGGGCGGCGACGAGATCGTTGCTGAAGGCAGCGCGGAACATGCCGCGAGCATCGACGACCAGACCTTTGTAGCGCCAGGCGATGCCGGCACCCATCGGCACCTCGAGCACGTTGTCCGAATCCTGGACGTCCGAGGTGTTGAAGTTGGCGTTGGTGACGTCGTAGCGGCGCCAGCCGATGCCGGCCAGGGCGTACGGCTGCCACTCGCCGGTCAGGAAGTTGACCCGAGCCTCACCCTCGACGCCGGTCGACACCAGCACCGCGCTCTTGTCCAGGCCGATGGCGTCGATCGCCGCCGCGCCGCCCGAGTAGGCGGCCTCGATGCTGACCGGCAGGCGAGTGCCGGCGACGATACGCGCACCCCAGGTACCGCCGAGGTTGGTGAAGTCGGTCATCTTCGAGTCGGTGAATCCGAACACACCACCGCCGACCGACGCGCTGACGCCGATCTGCGTGTACAGCTCCGGCTTGTTGGGATCCTCGTCCTTGGACTGCTGTGCCGCCGCGGTTCCCGCCGCCAGCGACAGTGTGCCGGCGCACGCCAATATGCTGATGATCCTTCTCATGGTCCTTCTCCTTGGTTTGCGGTTTCACTCCACGGCAAAGCTCGCGCAGACGGGTTGCCCCTCGCGCGCCTCCACGGTGATCGCGTTCGCCTCGCACATGAAGTCGCGGTTGTGCCGACACTCGACCATCTTGCAGGCGCCCACGCCCGCCTGCATATCACTGGTGCTGCAGTGCACGTCCGACGGCACGAACGTGTCGCACGCCGGCGAGCGCACCTCGCCCACGGTGATCGCGCGGGCGAAGCAGCTGCGATGCCAGTGGTAGGCGCACGATGCGACGTCGCAGCTGGCGACCACCGGCAGCTCGACGACGACTCGCTTGGGTTGCATCATGCTCGCGCCTGTCCTCGTTGGATCACCTCACTGAACCGGCGCCGCGGCGTCGCCCGCACCGCCGGTGCGGGACCGAAGCCGAGGATCTGCTGCGGGCAGCAGCCGGGGTTGTTCACCAGCTCGCGCACCCGATCGCGGTGGCCAGCGTGCTCGAGCGGCTGCCCCAGGTAGGAGGTCGAAAGGCCCATCGTCTCCGCGGTCAGCGCCACCCGCTCGGACGCCTGCCCGGCGGTCAACCAGTCTCCCGGGCCATCACCCGAGGTGCCCAGCACCGCCAGCAGACCGGCGGCTTTGGCCAGTCGTCGATCGCGCAAGGCGAGCAACCGGCCCAGGTCGAAGGTCCGCACCGCCGCCGGCAAGACGTAGGAGGCCAGCGTACCGAAGCCGAGGGCGTAACCGGGCACGCCGGCACCGCGCTCGCTGCGGTTGGGCAGCAACCACTCGGCCAGCTCGCGGCGATAGCGGCGGTCCCGGAAGCGCGCTCGGTCGGCGCGGTCGACCAGCGCCGAGATCTCGCCCCGAGGCTCGCCCCAGATCGGCACCAGCCAGGCATCGTCGGTGAGTGCCGCCGACTGCAGCTTCCGCTGCGCGGCTTCGTCGACGACGGCCGTGCGGGTGAAGCGCTGGCGGTTGGTCCGGCGCCGGGCGATGGCGTCGAACAGGTCGCGCTCCAGGTCCGAGGTCGCCGGCCCCACGGTCATGGTCACCCGAGCGAGCAGATCCGGATCGGCTGCGTCGGGAAAGGTGCGAACCGTCGCGGTGTAGCCGAACCGGCGCATGGCCAGGCGCAGGTTGAGCAGCGCCGCGCCGCAGCTCATTAGTAGCTCGCGGCTGTCCGGATCGGCGATCGGCAACGCGCGGCTGCGATCGGCGTGAAGCTCGATCGTCTCCTCGACGATGCGGAACCACCACGGTTGGGTGTTGTGCGTGCTCGGCGCCAACACCGCGTACCGGGTCACGTACTCGAGCTTGGCGATCATCGCTGCGTCGCCGGGAAACGCTTCGGGCGTTACTTGCCAGGCGTCGAGCTGCCGGTTCTTGGTCACGTGTCGTCTCCTGTTGCGCGGAGATGCAAGGGCGAGACCGCTCAGGCAACCGACCCCGATTGGTTCCACGGGGAAGAAGCTGCGGCGTTGCGCGCGAGGGCCGGCCGAAGCGCAGTAACGACGTCGACGAGCGTGAACGGGAACGACAAGGTGGCGTCGATGTGCGCGACCGGAGGGCCCGCGCCATGTCCGGGGGCCAGGAGGACGAGGCCGACCGCAGGCCGGTCCCGGGCGATGAAGCGCAGCATCGACGCCGCGTCGAAGCCTTCGATCTTGTCGGCGACGATGACCGCCACGACGTCAGCGCCGAGGGCGCCGTCGAACACGCGCACGACTTCAGAGGGCGTGTCGGCATAGATCGGGATCCAGCACATGAACGACAGCGCGTCGCACAATTGACTGCGACGACGCGCGTCGCTGTCGACGATGAGAACCGTGCGAGGTGAGGGATTGGGCATCACCGTGAAACCACGCAAGGCCCACGCCATAGGGCGAAGCTGCATGCGCCCATACGGGGAGGCCCCACGCTTCTGAAAGAACCCGCCCGGCGGGGCCCGGGGCGGACCGCGAGCCCCGGATGATCCCCTCCGGGCCAGCGCATCGGCTGTGCGAGAGTTTCCAGCGGCGCGCGAGCGTTTGCCCGCGCGAGAATGACCTGCATGGGAATAACCCCGCCGGCCACGGCGGTGATCGCTCCCGAATCCGCGCTACGTGTCGTGCTACCGCCCGACAACCGGTAGTACCGCTTACCCGATTCGAGACCCGAGCTTGGCGAAGGGTTGCGCATCCTCGTGCGGACCCCGCTCCCGGGTCGTGTGCTTCCCCGACGAGGAGCTCCCGCGTGGTCGTTTTTTTGTCTGCTTGCGGTTGAAACGCGCACCCCACGCCCTAGACTTGCAATTGGCGGGGAAAAGGAGGCAAGCACCGTGTCATCACAGAGCGTGCCCCCCAGGGGGGAACAGGAGTCGGTAGAGCGCTGCAAGGTCGTCGTCATCGACGACGATCGATTGATTCGCACCACCCTGGCGCACAGGCTGCGAGAGTTGGGGCATCAGGTCGCGGCGGTGGCAACTGGACGCGAGGGCATCGAGGAGATCGCGGCAGGCGCGGACGTCATCGCGCTCGACTACCGGTTGCCTGACGGCGACGGGTTCGAGTTTCTCGGTCAGATACGGCACCGATGGCCGGACGTTCCGGTCATCATGATGACCGGCTACGCCAGCATCGATCACGCGGTCGGCGCGATGCAGTCCGGCGCCCACGACTACGTGGCCAAGCCGGCCAGTCCGGACGCGGTCGCGGCTGCCGTCGCGCGGGCGCTGGCCGACACCAGGCTGGCCCGGCAGGCGCGCGACCTGGCGTCGCGCGGCGCCGGACAACGGGCCATCGACAACATCATCGGCGACTCGGACTCGATCCGCGAGCTCAAGGCGCTGCTGCCGCGCATCGCCCGCAGCCACGCGACGACCGTGTTGATCACGGGTGAGAGCGGCACCGGCAAGGACCTGGTCGCGCGGGCACTACACGCGGAAAGCACGCGCGCCGACGGGGAGTTCGTCAACATCACCTGCTCGGCGCTGCCGTCGCAGCTGCTCGAGAGCGAGCTGTTCGGTCACGAGCGCGGCGCGTTCACCGACGCCAAGGTGCGCAAGGAGGGTCTGCTCGAGCGGGCCAACCACGGCACCGTCTTTCTCGACGAGATCTGCGAGATGGAACCGCAGCTGCAGGCCAAGCTGCTGCGCTTCCTCGAAGAGAAGACGTTCCGCCGGGTCGGCGGCGCAGACGAGATTCACGCCGACGTGCGGGTGGTCGCGGCGACCAACGTGGATCTGCGGCAAGCAGTGCTGGAACGCCAGTTCCGCGAGGATCTGTACTATCGCCTCGCCGTCGTCACCGTCGAGTTGCCGGCGCTGCGCGAGCGCGAGGGCGATATCGAACGGCTGGTCGCGTTTTTCGTCGATCGGTTCAAAGCCGAGTTCGACAAGCAGGTGCAGGCGGTCAGCCCCAGCGCCATGCGCGCGCTGATCGCGTACCCGTGGCCGGGCAACGTCCGCGAGCTGCGCAACGCGGTCGAGCGAGCGGTGTTGCTGTCGACCGATCCTGTACTGACCGAGCGCGACTTCGACGTGGTCGAGCGGACCAGCGCCGACTCCGCGGTCGTCCGGTTGCCGGCCTGCGGCATCGACGTGCGCGAGGTCGAACGCTCGCTGGTCGAGCAAGCGCTGGAACGGACCGGCGGCAACAAGACCCGCGCCGCCGAGCTGCTGGGTATGAACCGCGACCAGGTGCGCTACCGCATGCGCCGCTACGGCTTGTCGGGCGACAAAGACATCGGCTGACCGGGCGCCGGCCGGATTGCCGGCCCGGTTGACCGGTCGACATCTTGATACGCGCGCGCCAGCTGGGCGCCGAAGTCGTGGTGCAAGTTGGCGCAGTAGGTGCGAAACGCGCGCTCGGCCAGCCGCTTGACCTCGTGCTGCTTGCCCGTGGGCAGCGCCAACACCACGCGCGAAGCACCCGCGTTCTCGAGCGCGGACATGACGACGCGAATCACGCAGGTGGGGCTGAGGCCATCGTCGACCAGGATCGCCGGCCGCCCGTTCAGCGACGGAAGCGGGCGCCCGTCGCGATAGCGCTCCTCGCCGTCGGCGGCGTCGCGGAGGCCGCTCTCGATCGCGGCCTCGAGCTCCGCGCGCGTCAACGTTGCGTCGAGCAGACGCGCAGGGTCGAGATAGAGGGTGCCGTCGAACGCGACCGCGCCCAGCCACAGCTCGTCACTCCAGGGCACCGCGATCGTCCCCGCGGTGGCCAGATCGAGCGGAAGGTGGAGGGCAGCTGCCATGGCAGCTCCAACAGCACGGCCCTGCGGGGCTACGGCGATGACGACGGCCCCCGGCTCGGCGACCGCGCGAACCAGATCGGCCAGCATCCAGCCGGCGTGAACGCCGTCGCGGAAAACTCCATACAAATCCTCGAGGGCTGGCATCGTGCGGATGCGTGAGCTGCGGCTTGGGTGCATGCAGAACCTCCTGCCGCTCCCGAGAGCAAGAAACGGACCGAGCGCCGAAAAGCCGCAACGCGGAAAAACACGCGTTCGTGATACCCTCCCGCTGCTGTGCATTCGTTACCGTGCGTTCTGTTTTTCCTCGCACTCCTCACTGGCTGCGCTGCCGATTCTCCCAGCAGCATCCAAGGCATCGTCTTCGACCCGTGCACGCCGGTGGTGCTGATTCCAGCGGGCGGCACGTCGAGCGACGAGCTGGCGAGCATCGATGACGGGCTCGCCCTGTGGAATCCGGTCGCGAATCTACACGTGACCCGCGATGAAGAGAGCGCGGCGCCGGTCCTATCGATCGAGTTCGAGGACAGCGCGCCATTCTTCCACGGCGTCTATCTGCCCGAGACCGCGGATATCGTCATCAATCGACGGCTCGGCCCCTCAGCCGAACGCGCGGTCACGATCGCGCACGAGATGGGCCACGCGTTCGGGTTGGTTCACGTCAGCCCCGATGAGCGCCCGTCGGTCATGAACCCGGGCAACGTGACGCTGGTCCCCAGCGAAGCGGACGCGGAAGCGCTGTCCGCGCTGTGGGGACCGTGTTCGTCGATCGGCGGTCCGCGAAACGCGGCGCTCGCACCAACGTCGTTCTGACCAACCCTGTACCCGGGAACGGGTGCGCGCTAGCGCGGAGAAACCCGCGCCACATCGCGCTCACAATGCGGAAGATCCTCGCGCGCGAAATCGCCCCGATGACGTAGGCTGAGCGCGAGGCCGAGCACTGCGCTCGAGACCGTTAGTGACGCGCTCGATCCACGTACAGCCAGATTCCGCCGCCCGAGACGCGACCGACGAGCTCTACGACCTGTTCGAGCACGCGCCGATCGCGTACGTCACGATCGACGATGACGGCACCGTACGCCGCGCCAACAAACTGGCGATCGCCAAGCTGGGACAGACCGCGCGGCTCTTGTTGGGTCAGAACATCGAGCTGTTCTTCCACGACCGAGACGCCGTGCGCGGCCACTTCACGCGCGCCGCCGAACAGGGCACACAGACGACGTCCGAGCTCGAGCTCGCCGACGATCCATTCGTCGTCGTGCAGCTCACCACCAGCTGGATCGGCGAAGGTCGCGGCTATCGCAGCGCGCTGCTCGACGTCTCGGCTCACTGGCGACTGGAGCAGGCGCTGTCGCGCGGTCACGAAGCGCTCGAGCAGCGGGTCGAAGAACGAACGCGCCTGCTGTCCTCGGCTCTCGCCGAGCTACACGCCAGCGAAGATCGCCTGCGCGTGGCCCTGCGCCGCTCATCGCTGGTCGTCTTCAACAACGACCTCGATCTCCGCTACACCTGGGTCTACGCGGGAAACGCCAGTCTCGGCGCGGAGCGACTGCTGGGCAAGACCGACGCCGATGTGTTCACCGCGGCTGACGCCGAGCGGCTGATGCGGATCAAGCGCGAGGTCGTGCGCACCGGGCGCGCAGAGAAGGTCGAGGTCTCGATCTCCTCCCGGCGTGGTCGGACGCAGGTATTCGAGGTCTCACTGGAGCCGACCCGAGACGCCAGCGGAGCAATCACCGGGCTCACCGGTGCGGCGCTCGACGTAACCACGCGCAAGCACGCAGTCGACGCCCTCGAACAACGGGTCCGCGCGAGCACTGCCGAGCTGACCCGCCTCGATCACCGGCTGGAAGCGATCCTTCAGGCTGCCAGCGACGCCATCGTGGTGGTCGACGAAGCCGGCCACATCGTCCTGGCCAATCCGGCGGCGTCGCATCTGTTCGGCTACCCGGCCGATCGCCTGTACGGGATGAGCGTCTACCGGATCCTGCCGGCCGACTCCGGCGACTGGCGCGCCGGGTCGCGCGTCGAGGTCGAGGCCCTGCGCGCCGATGGGTTTCTGACCCCCGTCGAGGTCAGCGTCAGCCAGCTGCGCAACGGCAACGTGCAGCACGCGCTGATCATCCGCGACATCTCCGAACGCCGCCGCCTGGAGCAGAAGTTCCTCGAGGTGCAGAAGATGGAAGCGGTCGGCCGGCTGGCCAGCGGCGTGGCCCACGACTTCAACAACATCCTCATGGGCATCATCGGCTGCTCGCAGATCGCCGGCGACATGCTCCCCTCCGACAGCGGCGCGGCCAGCTTCCTCCACGAGATCGGACGGGCAGCCGAGACCGGCGCATCGATCGCCCGCCAGCTGCTGGAGTTCGGGCGCCCGCGCGCCGCCTCGAGTGAGCCACACGACCTGGGCGCGCTCATCGCCGGGTGCCGGGATATGATCGAGCGTCTGATCGGCGAAGACATCGCCCTCCACGTCGACCAGCACGACCCCGACCTGTGGATCCACTGCGACCCGGTGCGAGTCGAGCAGGTGCTGATGAACCTGGTCGTCAACGCCCGAGATGCCCTGCCCGACGGCGGCGAGATCAGCATCGCGGCCGCCGCGATCGAGCAGAGCGACGGCAGCTACGTACGCCTATCGGTCAGCGACACCGGTTGCGGCATGGACGAGCAGACGCGGGCGTATCTGTTCGAGCCGTTCTTCACCACCAAGCCGCTGGGCACCGGTACCGGCCTGGGGATGAGCACGGTGTACGGAATCGTCGCGCAGATGAACGGGCAGATCGACGTCAACAGCGAGCCGGGCGCGGGGACGACGATCGACCTGATCCTGCCACGCGTGACGCCGGGGCCCGAAGCCGACCAGACACCCGAGCAGCCGCCCGTAGCGCTGGACCGGCGTCCGCGAAGGACGATCCTGGTGGTGGAGGACGAGCCGCTGGTGCGCCTGACCGTGCGCCACTACCTGCGCTCTGCCGGTCACCGGGTGGTCGAGGCGGGCGACGGCGAGGAGGCGATCGACATCAGCGAGCGCTACGCCGGCAAGATCGACATGCTCCTCACCGACATCGTGCTCCCGGATCGATCCGGTGGGGAAGTCGCCCGCGCGGTGCAGACATGCAACCCGAAGCTGGCGGTGCTGTACATGTCGGCGCACGGACAGGGACAGTTGATATCGACCGGGCGGATCAAACCGAGCGACCACGTGCTGCAGAAGCCGTTCACCGAGGCACAGCTGCTGACGGCGATCGATCAGCTGTGATCTCCGGAGATCGACGCGATGTCGGCCATGTAGTTGTCGTCGAGCGGCTCGCCTCCGGTGGTGAACAGGTCCAGGGCGTCGTCCAGATCGTCATTCAGCGCCGCCGCCAGCCCACGACGCCTCACGGTGCGTGGGCGCCGGCCGCCGCGCTGGCGCGCCACGATCGGCCGAGCAGCGTGGCCACCTCGTCGTCGCCGACCTGGCGGAAGTCGAGGTACCACAGGCCGATCGCGCGGAACCACGAGGGCGTCGCCGGGCAGACGATGTCGTCGCACAGCGGCCGGAGCATCTCGAGGGTGTCGCGCGGCGCGACCGGAACCGCGACCACGATGGCCGCCGGCTCGTGCTTGCGCACCACGGAGACCGCCGCCCGCATGCTAGCGCCGGTGGCCAGACCGTCATCGACGAGAATCACCGTTCGACCGCGGAGGTCGAGCGGTGGCCGGCCGCCCCGGTACAGCGCCTCGCGCCGCGTCACCTCTTCGAGCTCACGACGGGTCATCTCCTCCAGCGCCTGCTCCGACACGAACAGCGCCGTTTCCGGGTTGAGCACCCGGATGCCGCCGCTGGCGACCGCGCCGACTGCGAGCTCGGGCTGCCCCGGCATGCCCAGCTTGCGCACGATGAGGACATCGAGCGGCGCCTTGAGCGAGCGCGCAACTTCGGCGGCGACCGGTACGCCCCCGCGGGCAAGCCCCAGCACGACCATGTCGTCGCGCTTCCAGTACCGGGACAGCGACGCGCTCACGGCCCGCGCAGCATCTGCGCGATCGCGATAGGGGATTTCCATGCTGACAGGTACTGCAAGGGACGGACCACTGCACCGCGCGTGGCACCGGCGTTGCAACCGGATCCGCGGCGGGGCTGGCCGCGGCCGCGCCACCTCCGGCCGGCAGCTCGCGGTGGTTGCGCAGGTGAGTCTTGGCCTCGATCGCCTGGGACGCGGCGCCGCGCCCACCCAGACCGAACGCCAGCGCGGCCCAGGTTGGCGCCCTTGCCGCCCGCGCGGCCAACGTCGTCGCGCGACAGCGCGGCCAGCGGTGTAACGTATTCGGACATGGTCGAGCTCCCTGCTGAGGCGCAGGCAATCTCTGCAGCTACCAGCGGTCGATGCGCAAGGCCTGACAGTCGAACCCGCATGGACCTCCTGAGAGCAGAAAGAAGCACGCGTCGTGCCAGGGCCGACGGTGGCACCCGAGATGTACGGTTGCCGGGCATCGTGCCCGTGCCCGACCCCGCTGACGACGCCCTACTGCGGAGCCGGCCGTGACCAGCCCTCCACTCCGCCAATGGGGCCCGTACCGGCGCCTGATGGGCGACAGCCACAAAGGCCTGCCGCCTGCCGCGTTCGCCGGCGCAGCGGTGGTCCTGGGCGTGGTCAGCGGCTTCGGCGCCTACGTCTTTCGGGTGCTCATCGCGCTGTTCCACAACCTGTTCTTCCTCGGCACCCTGTCGATCTCGTACGACACCAACCTGCACACGGCGGCGTCGCCCTGGGGGATGGCGGTGGTGTTCGTGCCGCTCCTCGGGTCGCTGGTGGTGACCTGGCTGGTCGTGACGTTTGCCCCCGAGGCCAAGGGCCACGGGGTCCCCGAGGTGATGGACGCCATCTTCTACCAGAAGAGCGTCATCCGGCCGATCGTCGCGGTGATCAAGGCGATCGCCTCCGCGCTGTCGATCGGCACCGGTGGCTCGGTCGGTCGCGAGGGCCCGATCATCCAGATCGGCGCCGCGGTCGGCAGCTTTGGCGGACGCCTGGCCCGGGTGTCGCGCTGGCAGCGCGCGACCCTCGTTGCCGCCGGCGGTGGCGCCGGAATCGCCGCCACCTTCAACGCCCCGCTGGGCGGCGTGCTGTTCGCCGTCGAGGTGCTCCTGCACGAGGTCAGCGTCCGCACGCTGGTGCCGGTTGCGCTGGCCACCACCACCGCGACGTACGTCGGCCGCGCCCTCCTCGGCGACCAGCCGGCGTTCCAGGTGCCGGCGCTACACCTGACCACCGCCGGCACCGCGTGGTTGCTTCCGGCCGGTGCCGGGATCGGCGTCGTGATGGCGCTGGTCTCGGTCGCCTTCATCCGCGGGCTGTACGGCGCCGAGGATTTCTTCGACAAGCGAATCCCGCGCCATCCATACCTGCGTCACGCCACCGGAATGCTCGTGGTCGGCGTCATCTTCACCGCGCTCATGGTCGTGCGCTCGCACTACTACGTGCAGGGCGTCGGCTACGCGACGATCATGGACGTCCTGCAGGGCGCGCTGCCGGGGGTCGCGTTCCTCCTGCTGCTGGCCGTGCTCAAGCTGGTCGTCACCTGCGCGACCCTGGACTCGGGCGCCTCCGGTGGTGTCTTCTCGCCGTCGATGTTCATGGGCGCGACCATCGGCGCCGCCACCGGCATCGCCCTGCGCGCGGCGTTCCCCGGCCTGGACGTTAGCCCGGCCGCCTTCGCCCTGGTCGGCATGGCCGCGCTGGTTGCGGGCGCCACCGGGGCCGCGCTGACCGCGATCGTCATGATGTTCGAGATGACCCTCGACTACGGCGTGGTCCTGCCGGTCACGCTGGCGGTGGCAGTGAGCTACGGCCTGCGCCGCATCATCCTCACCGACAGCATCTACACCATGAAGTTGGCGCGGCGCGGACATGTCATGCCGCAGGCGCTGCAGGCCAACGCCCACATGGTTCATCACGTCGGTGACATCGCCATGGACGATGTTGCGGTGCTGGATAGCGATGCGCTGGCCTCCAGCCTGGACCTGTCCGAGCGACCGGACGCCCCCTGTTGCGTCGTCATCACCGCTGGTGACGAGATCGCCGGCGTGATGCCGAGAACCTGGGCCCTGGCCCACCCGGGCGAGCTGCGCCGCGGGACGCTGGGAGAGGTTGCGCGGCACGACTACATCGTCATCCCCGAGGAGGCGACCATCTTCGATCTGATGGCCGCGCTGCAAAAGGCGGGAGGCTCGGTCGCCGTGGTCACGGCGGCGGCCCCCGCGGACGGCGCCCCGCAGATCCGCGGGGTGGTCACCAAGGAGCACCTGGCCGAGGCGCTGGCCGAAGGAATGGAGCTGTTCGCGGATTGAGCCACAACCAGCGTTGCAGCCCCTCGACGCCGACAACGAGCCCGTCGACGGCGATCGCGAACTTCTTCGCGGTGTGATGACGCGCGCGAGGGTCCCAGCTGCGGTCAAGGGTCCCTTGCACCGGAACCTCGGCCAGCGGAGCTGCGCCGCCTGCTGGAAGAGATCCTACCACACGCCAGGGTGGTCGACGACTTCCTGATCGAGCACCGACAGCCCGATCGCACCGCTGATCTTCATCGGCGCGGGCTAGCCGCTGTAGCCGGCGCGCGATACCCTCGACCGCGCGAGCGAAGGAGTAGTCGATGCAACGGTTCTTGTGGATCTGCGCCGGAGGAGCCGCCGGCACCGGGATGCGCTACCTGGTGGCCGGCTGGACCCAGCGCGCGCTGGGCGCCGGCTTTCCCTACGGCACCCTGTCGGTAAACCTCCTGGGGTCGTTCCTGCTGGGGCTACTCATGCACATCGGCATGTCCACCGAGTGGATGTCGCCGACCACGCGCATGGCCGTGACCACCGGGGCGATGGGCGGCTTCACCACCTACTCCACCTTCAGCTACGAGACCATGCGGCTGGCCCAGGACGGCGCCTACGGCATTGCCGCGGCCAACGTCGGCGTCACTGTCGCGGTCTGCCTGGTGGCCAGCTTCCTCGGCTTCGGCGCCGGCAAGCTCTTGACGGGAGCATAGGAGGGAACATGCGCGCGATCGACGGAGAGCAGGTCCTGGTCCGTATCTTTATCGGCGAGTCGGACACGTGGCACCACCAGCCGCTGTCTACGGCGCTGATCGAGCGCCTGCGCAAGAGTGGCTTCGCCGGCGCCACCGTCTTCCACGGCGTCGCCGGCTTCGGCGCTCACAGCGTCCTGCACTCGACGCACATCCTGCGGCTATCGCAGGATCTGCCGGTGGTGATCGAGGTGGTCGACAGCGACGAGAAGGTGCAGGAGCTGCTGCCGATCCTCGACGAGATGGTCCACGAGGGACTCGTCACCATGGAGAAGGTGCGGGTGCTCAAGTACGTCGCCAAGGGCAACTGATCGCTACTGGCAGTCGAGGACGACGTGCGCGCCGGCCGGAGCGGGGCCGGCGCGGTCGACCTGCACGGCCAGGCCGGTGTCGGTGTCGCCGCAGGTCGCGGCGTCGGCGACGACGCGGAAGCAGGGCAGCGCGCTGCTGCCGTCGCACGCGCGCAGCTCGGTGCGCTGCTCTCCGGCGGTGCGCGGGCTGACCACGTCGTAGGCGCGGCACGCCGCCTGGATCCCGGCGGTCGTCGGATCGACGTCGGCGACCTGGCCGAGCAGGCACGGCCGGGCGCGCATGACGCCGGCGGTGGCGCGGGCGATGCGGCGCAACATGGCCGAGAAGTCGACCTGGCAGATCGATTCGAAATCGTAGCGGGCGGGGAACGCCGCGGCGACGGCGTGGAGACGTACGCCGGGCGACACCGGGCCCCAGACCGGACACGCCGGCGGCGCGGCGTCGGCGGGCGGGCCTGCATCGACGGGCATCCCCGCGTCGGCCACGCCGGCGTCGGACGAAGCGGTGCACGGCGGCGGTCTGCCGCCGCAGACATCACCCAGCTCGAGCCGCCCGTCGGCCGACAACACCACCGTCACCGGATCGCTGTCGCCGAAGATGCCGCCGACCATGACCTTGGTCGGATCCGACTTGAGCCCGGTCAGAAAGTTGGTGAAGTCGCCGACCGGCGTCAGGTAGTCGCTGTCCTCGCGCGACGTGCAGCCGCTCTTGCTGCCGACGATGCGTGGCTCGTCGGGATCGCACTCCACGCCGAAGTCGAAGCAGCGGAACGACGCGAGCGGTCCCAGCGGGTCGGTCAAGCTGTTCTGCGACGGATCGTAGAACGCCGGGTTGCTGACCGAGCAGTCGTCCTCGTCGGTCAGCAGGACGACCAGCAACATGGCGTCGTCGCGCAGGAAGCCGGAGTTGCGGCCGTCCAGCGCCATGCGCATCGACTGCAGGGGCGCCTCGAAGCCGCAGCCCTGGGTGCCTAGATCGGCGAGGCAGGCGAAGGCGTCGCCGATGGCGCCGCTGTAGTTGCGATTGCGACCACCGGCGCCGCCCTCTTCGTCGACCAGGAACGAGCCGGTGATGCCGGCGGCCTGGCAGGCCGGGGTCGACTGCGGGCCGCGCAGATAGCCATCGTCGGGAGCACCGCAGGTGGGGATGGTGTAGCCGGGGATGGTCACGTCGGTCGACGCCACGCCGACGTGCAGGTCCGGCAGGTTGCCGTCGTCGTCCTCGAGCTCGGCGAACAGCGACGAGGCCGCCGACTGGATCAGCGCCTGCTGGTGCGGTTGCATCGAGCCCGAGTCGTCGACCACGAACAGGATGTCGAGGGCGCCGGTCTCTTCGGGCGGGACGTCGCACACCTCGTGGAAGGATCCGCCGAGGTTGACGACGTGGTGCTCGCAGGCCGAGACGGACAGCGCGGTGGCGAGGGTGGCAAAGAACAGGGGGGTGGCTTTCATCGATTGGTTCCTTTTCCAGCGGCGGCACAGCCGAGCAGCGCGCGGCGGCGGTGGGGGGAGTTGGGCCAGCGGTCGACGAACCGGTCGACCTCGGCGTCGGCGTCGGCGACACGGCCGGCGGCGCACAGTGCGTCGATGCGCACCATCGCTGCCTCGGGTGCCAGCTCGCCGTGGGCGAAGCGGCGCTCGTACGTGGCGATCTTCGCCAGCGCGGCGCGCGGGTTGCCGTCGACCAGGGCGCCGCGGGCGGCGCTCACCAGGCGGAGCTCGTCGGCCAGCCCGGCGGCCGGCGACGGCACCGGTGCGCGGTTCTTGGCGCGGGTCGGCCTGGCAGCGGGCGCCGGCGCGGGGACCGGGGCCGGCGGCGCCGGGGGAGCGATCGGCGTCACCTGCGGGGGTGGCGCGACGGCCGGCGGCGCGGTGACCGCGACCCGCGCGGCACGTGGCGGCGCCGGCGTGTCGCGCAGCGACCACCAGCCGATGCCGACACCGCCGACCACCAGCGCGCCGACGACGAACAGCTTGGCCGCCAGCGGCAGCGGCACCGGCGACGGCGACGCGGGCGTGGACGCCGCCGGTCCGGCGACACCGGCGGCGGTGAACACCTGCGCCTGCATCTGTTCACGCGCCCCGGCCGGCGCTGCCAGCCCTTTCCGGCCGGCCTCGAGCACGGCGCACGCCGCTGTCGACAGCTCGCTCATGGCAACTCCTTCTGGTTGTGACGCGCAAGCGCCGCTTCGAACCGCTGTCGCGCCAGACGCAGGCGCGAGTACGCGGTGTTGAGCTTGATGCCCAGCGCCTCGGCGGCCGCGGGCACGCTCTTCTGCTCGATCTCGACCAGCACGAACAGCGCCCGCTTGTCGTCGTCGAGCTGGTCGAGCAGCGACAGCAGCAGGCGGGTCGCCTCCGTCGTCTCGGCGGCCGCGCGCGGGCCCGGCCGGGAGGTGTCGACCAGATCCTCGGGCAGCGCCTCGCTGCGCCCCTCGTGGCGACTCTCGGTGCGCCGGTGGCGCTGGGCAATCCGGCGGGCGATGGCGAACAGCCAGGTCTCGATCGACGAGCGACCGGCGAACTCCGGCAACCGTCGGGCGACGACCACGAAGACGTCTTGCACCGCGTCCTCGATGCGGGCATCGCGCACACCCAGCGCGCGCAAGCTGCGCCAGACGTAGTCGAACCCCCGCTGGTAGACCTCGGCGAACGACGGCGGTGCCTCGTCCGCCGCTGCCGGCGGCGCGGCCAGTCGCCGTGCCGCCGCGGTGTCGCTCGCGCCCATACCCATTAGTGCCCGGCTGGCCGGCAATCCGTCAGCCTAACCCGACAATAGGATCACCGCAGATCGACCAGCAGGGCCACCCCGAATCGGGCGCCGACCGCGGACGGCGCGTAGATCGGGTCGCCGTCGGCGGTTACGAACCGCGGCGCGCCGATCGGCACCACCGCCTCGACGGTGCCGGAAACGCGGATTCGAGGGGCCAGATGGCGCTCGGCCCCCACCGCAGCGGTGGCCGCCAACCACCGCTGCGAGCCGGACATGGCGCCGAGGTAGCCGACGCCGGCGCCGTGCATCTGGCCGATTTCCATGCCCGGACAGGCCACGATCCAGCGAACCACCCGGCAGCCGCGCAGCCGCACGGTCCACAGGTCTATGTTGGCGCCCAGGCCGCCGGCGCCCAGCTGGGCCCGCCCCTGGCGCCACAAGAGCAGGCCGCCGGCCGCCCGCCACGAACCGACGGCGGCAACCGCGACCACCCCCGCCCCCAGGTCCGCCCCGGGCAGCGCGCCGAACCCGGCGGCCGTGTCGACCCCGGCGGCCAGTCGCACCCGCCAGCCGCGCGGCAGTGGCGGCGGTGCGCGTATCGCCGGCGGTGGCCGCGGCGCCGGTGCCGGCGGCGGCGTCGCGGCCGGAAGGCTGGGCGCCGCCCACGGCCGCGCCGCCCGGTCGCGAATCACCAGCGCCAACACCAGCGCGACGGCGTCGCGCACCACCGCGCAGTCGGGATCCGCGACCACCCGCTCGCCGCCCGCGTCGGGCAGGCGGATGCGCGCGCGATAGATGCCGCCGTCGCGGCTCACCGCGACCTCGGCGACCAGCAGATCGGTGGCGGCGAGCGGCCGCCCCAGGTGCTCGACCAGCTGCACTCGGAGATCGGCGACGCTGCCGCACACCGGGGGAGCGCTCCAGCCGACGCTGATCCCGCCCGCACGCGCCGGAGCCGCGCCGGCGACCAGGGCGACGGCGCCGAGGCCGAGGAGGACCGCCCGCTTCACGGCGGCATGATAGCGCGCGACGGCGAGCTGCTCCGGAAGCCCCCGGGGCAGCGAGATCGGGGCAGCGAGATCGAACCAGCGCCAGAAGGTATACTCGCCCAGGCGCCTTCGCAGTAGCAATGTGGGGGGTTCCCCGACAATCGACTGCCGCTCCTTCAGTCCGACGAACCGCGGGCGATATGGATGATGAGAGCAACATGAGTGGTTCCGCACAAACCAGGGCGCTCGCCGGCGACGACATCGCCATGCGACGCGTCCTCCTCGTGGACGACGAGCCGCAGGTCGCTCGGGCCCTGGCCCGCCTGCTGGAGCAAGTCGGCTTCGACGTGGTCGCGGTGACCGCGGTGGTCGACGCCCTGCGCGCCATCGATCACGGCGAGTTCGACACCGTGGTCAGCGATATCAACATGCCGGGCCAGAACGGTATCGAGCTGTTGCGCAACATCCGCCGCAAAGATCTCGATCTGCCGGTCCTGCTGATCACCGGTGCGCCGTCACTGGAGACCGCCGTGCGCGCCGTCGACCTGGGCGCGATGAAATACCTGGCCAAGCCGATCGACCCGGACGAGCTGGTGGCCACGGTCCGCCGGGCGACGCGGCTGTGCCGACTGGCGCGGGCCAAGCGCGCTGCGCTGTCGCTGCTCGGCAACAACACCGGCGAGGCGTCGGGGCGCGCCGGTCTCGAGGCCAGCTTCGAGCGCGCGCTGGCGTCGCTGTGGATGGCGTTCCAGCCGATCGTGCGGGCCAAAGATGGATCGATCTTCGGCTACGAGGCGCTGCTGCGCTGCGACGAGCCGTCGCTGCCCCACCCCGGCGCCATGCTCGACGCCGCCGAGCGGCTCGACGCCCTGC
>Ga0114931_10003149_pt1 | contig 20948 bp, 18 predicted proteins | sample 2SBtaG_FD_89579 | JGI IMG/M metagenome (GOLD analysis project Ga0114931, IMG submission 89579) | Deep subsurface microbial communities from Kolumbo volcano to uncover new lineages of life (NeLLi) - 2SBTROV14_V59a metaG | ecosystem: Environmental > Aquatic > Marine > Volcanic | place: Kolumbo...
CCCCCATGTGCCCAACACAATGGTTGACATGAGCTTACGTGGTTGCGGGTTGGGGCGGCACGGCCCCATCTTCGTCGTTGACGTTCCTCACCGTAGCTACGGCTACGCCTTCGGAGCGTCGCCTGGAATCTGGGGCCGTGGCGTCCCCAACGCGGCCCGCTGTAATACTCGGACAGGCTCCTAGACCTCCGTGCCTTCCCATGGATCGAGGAGAGAACCGATGGACGAGCTGAAGACCCTCCTGGCAGTGGTCCCGGACGACGAACACGGGTGGATGGCGGTGTGCACCGCGGCGTCGCTGGCACGGCGGGCGGAGGCGGATCTCCGGGTCGCTGCCGTGGCGCAGCGCCTGCCGGTCGTGGAGACGTTCACGCCGTCGGGTTCGGTATCGGAGATCTACCTCGACGCGATCGCGGATGCGCTGGAACGCAGGGCACGTGATTTTCTCACGGAGATGCGGTGGCCGGAGGCCCCGGTTCTGCGCGAGAAGGGCGATCTCGCGGGCGCCACCGCTCGCGCTGCCAAGCAGGTCTCAGCCGATCTCGTGGTTCTGGGCTCGGGCAACCACGGGAGCTCACGCTCGCTGACCGCGTCGGCCGCGGACCGGATCATCCACCTGGCGTCGCTGCCTGTGCTCGTGACGCCGGAACCGCGCCGCGAGGCGTACCGTCGCGTGCTCGTGGGCGTGGACCTGATGAACCGTGGAAAGGGCGTGACCGAGGCCGCGGCGCTCGTGGCGCGCATCGACGGAGCCTCGCTCCGGGCGCTCCACGTGCATGAATCGGTGCCGATGCTCGACGAGGTGGGCATCATCGACGACGCGGTCATCCGCCGCGACGCGGAGGAGAGCCTGCGCCGGATCGTCGCGGATCTCGAGCTGCCTGCGACGTTGGAGCACGAGACCGTGTTCCGCTACGGCCATGCCGGCCACGAGATCCTGGCGGAGGCCGAGGCGTGGGGCGCGGATCTCGTCGTCATCGGCAGCCACGGCGCGGGCCTCGTGGAGCGACTTATGATGCTTGGCAGCAGCGCGCGCCACGTCCTGCACCACCTCGACCGAGCCGCGCTTGTGGTTCCATGCGACGGGGCGCCGGCGTAGGCGGCGCCCTCACGCGTACAGCCCTCTCCGCCGCAGGAGCCGATAGGTTCCCATCTTGACCACGTCGTTGAACACGAACCATGCCAGCGCGTACGCCCACATGTAGGCGGTAAGCTTCCAGCCGATCGGCGTGATCAGGAAGCCGTACACGGCAATGAGCGACCCGATAATGCGCGTCGAGAAGGTAGCACCGAACAGGATCCACGAAGGGTACGGCTTCCTCCAGAACCAGTCGTCGATGCGCGTGTTGTAGATCGTGCCGTGGCCGGCGATGACGAGCTTGGCGAAGAAGAGCGACTGGATCATCTCCGTCGAGAAGTCGAGTCGCACGAGGATCAGGAAGAGCAGGAACGACGAGATGACGCCCGCGACGCCCAGCGTGCTGGCCACCGTCAGCAGCTCCGCCATGTTCCAGCGCACCGGGTTCTTCTGGATCCTGGTGTTGTCGTACGCGATGGCCAGGATCGGGATGTCGTTGAGCAGCGCCAGGATGATGATCATCAGCGCGGTGATCGTATAGAAGTTCAGCACCACGATGCTCAACGTCATGAACAGGATGATCCGGATCGTCTCGGCGACCCGGAAGATCGAGTAGCTCTTCATCCGCTCGAAGGTGATGCGCGCCTGCTTGATGGCGTCGTTCACCACCTGGAGCCCGGGAGCGGTCAGGATGATGTCGGCGGCCGCACGGGCCGCGTCCGTGGCGTTGGACACGGCGATGCCGCAGTCCGCCTTCTTGAGCGCCGGCGCGTCGTTCACGCCGTCGCCCGTCATGGCCACGATGTGCCCCGCGTCCTGCAGTTGGCTGACGATGAAGTACTTGTCCTCGGGCACGACCTCGGCGAAGACGTCGACCGACTCAATGATGTGATCGAGCGCCGGGCCGTGCGCGCGGACCCGTCCGGCCTCGAGCTGCTCCGTGTCGAACGCCCGTTGGACCTCCGCCGCGACGTCTTCCGCGAACCGCCGGGCCTCGTTCTCGGACACGTCGGAACCGAGACGCCGGTACAGCGCCTCGGCCAGCGTACGCGCCAGGAGCGCCATCTGCTCGTTGCCCAGGCCTTTGAGCTGGTTGGACCCGACGACCCTGCCCGTCAGGCCGAGCATCCGGCCCACCTCCCGCGCGATCGCCCGGTGGTCTCCGGTGATCATCTTCACCTTCACGCCGTACTCGCGCATGTTCGCGATGACCTCGGCGGAATCGTCGCGCGGCGGATCGAACATCGGAATGAGGCCGACCAGGACCAGGGGGCCGCCGGGTGCGCGCCGTCCCACCGCGATCGTCCGGTAGCCCTTGGACGCGAAGTCGTCGACCGCGCGTGTCACGGCCTGGACCACCGCGTCGTCGGGCCCGGCCAGCTCGCGGAGCACCTGGGCCGCGCCCTTTACGGCCTCGAAGCGCGTTCCGTCCTTCTCCACGACGCCGACCGTGCGCTTGCGCACGGGATCAAAGGGTGTGAACGAGGTCTGGTGGTACGACCGCCAGTCGAGGTCGGGAAGGTGCTCGTCGATGTACGCGAAGACGGGGAGCTCGATCGGATCCTGATTCTCCGGGCGCGAAGCCAGCGCCGCGAGGAGGAAGAGCTCGCGCTCGTCGTGGCCCTCCAACAGCCAGGGCTCGGCGACCCGCATCTCGTTGCGGGTCAGCGTACCGGTCTTGTCCGAGCAGAAGACGTCGACCCCGGCCAGCTCCTCGATGGCCACGAGACGGCTGACGATGGCCTGCTTCCGTGCCAGGTTCAGCGCGCCCACCGCCATCGTCACGGACAGCACCGCGGGAAGCGCCACGGGAATTGCCGCGATCGTCAGGACGAGCGCGAAGCGGGTGATCTCCAGGAAGTTCTCGTGGCGGAAGAGCGCCACGACCACGATGAGCAACACGAGCGCGACCGTGATCAGGATCAGGAAATTGCCGATCTGGATCACCATCTTCTGGAAGTGGCTCCGCTCCTCGAGCTGAGCCTGAGCCACGAGCGCGACCACGGTGTGGAAGTTGGTGGCGTCGCCCGTGTTCACCACGACCGCCAGCATCTCTCCCTGCTTGACGATGGTGTTGGCGTACACGACGTCGCCCGCCTTCTTGCTGACCGGCAGGGATTCTCCCGTGAGCGCCGACTGGTCCACCGAGAGGTAATCCCCCTCGATTAACTGTGCGTCGGCGGGCACGATCTGCCCCAGCTTCAGCCTGATCACGTCGCCGGGCACGAGCTCGCGCGCCGGGATCGTCCGGAACTTCCCGTTCCGGCGCACGATGAACTCGGTGGCCAGGTGCTGCTTGAGCGCCTTGAGGGCGTTGAGCGCGCGGTGCTCCTGGAGAAAGTCGATGACGGCGTTGACGAGGAGCATCACCATGATGACGACGAAGTCCTCCCAGCGTCGCACGAGCGCGGAGAGGAGCGCCGCCACCTCGATCATCCACGGAATCGGTCCCCAGAAGCGGCGGAAGACGCGGTGCCAGAGGGGTTCCTCCTTCTCCTCGATCTCGTTGTAGCCGTATCGCCGCCGGCGCTCCGCGACCTGGGATTCGCCGAGGCCCCGGTCGGCCGATACGCCGAGCGCCGCGAGCGTGGCCGCGGGGTCTTGTCCCGCGTAGGCGTCCGTCTTCGTGGCGGCGGCGGTGTCCGCCGCCGTAGTCGGTTCCATGGGCCCCGTCCTCACAGCTCGACGCGCTCGTGCAGCGCCGGCATGGAGACCTCCGTGCCGGAGAGCCGTGCCGCCAGACGAACCATGACGTCCGGCTCGCCGTGCACCAGCACGGTGCGCTCGGGCCCCCCGATCCTGCGGTGCCACGCCAGCAGCTCGGTCTGATCGGCGTGGGCGGAGAAGCCGTTGATCGTATGGACGTCGGCCCGCACGGCGATCTCCTCGCCGAAGATGTGCACGGTGCGAGCCCCGTCGACGATGCGCCGCGCCAGCGTACCGCGCGCCGCGTAGCCCACGAAGACCACGCTGTTGCCCCGGTGCGCCAGGTTGTGCTTCAGGTGGTGTCGCACCCGGCCTCCCGTGGCCATGCCCGATCCCGCCATGAGTACCGCCCCGCCCCTCACCTTGTTGAGCGCCACCGAATCGGCGGTGTCGCGCACGAAGTGCAGTCCGGGAAACGCGAACGGATCGCGGTCATCGGCGAGCAGCTCGCGGGCCTCCCGGTCGTAGCACTCGGGGTGGTGTCGAAAGATCTCGGTGGCCGAAATGGCCATGGGCGAGTCCAGGAAGACCTGCAGCGCACGGGGCACGCGACCCTCGTCGCGTCCCTCACGAAACGCGTAGAGCACCTCCTGAGCGCGCTCCAGCGCGAAGGTCGGGATCACCACGTTGCCGCCCCGAGCCACCGTCGCGGACACCGCTCCGTACAGCTCGTCGAGCAAGGGTCCGAGTTCCTTGTGCGTCCGGTCGCCGTATGTGCTCTCCATGACCACGACGTCGGCGTGGGGAGGGTCGGCAGGGTCGCGCAGGATCGGCCGGCCCGGGCTTCCGAGATCGCCGGAGAAGATCACGGTCTTCCGCTGGCCGTCCTCCTCCAGCTCCAGGAAGATGAACGCCGAGCCCAGGATGTGGCCCGCGTCGTGGAAGGTGGCGCGCGCGCCGGGGGCGATGTCGAGCGGCTCACCGTAGACCGCGGATCGCCCGAAGAGGTCCAGCGCGTTGAGCGCGTCGAGCGTCGTGTACAGGGGGCCGGGCTCGTCGGTATCCTGCCGGCCGCCCCGGTGCGCGTGGCGCGCCCGCCGCTTCGCCTCGTCCTCCTCCAGGCCAGCCGCGTCGAGCATGACCAGGCGGGCCAGCTCGCGCGACGCGCTCGTCGTGACGATCTCACCGCGGAAGCCGCGCCGGTGGAGCAGGGGAATCCGGCCGCAGTGATCCAGGTGCGCGTGGGTCAGGAGCAGGACATCGATCTCCTTCGGCTCGAACCCGAACGGCTCGGCGTTCTCCTCGTGGAGCTCGCGACCTCCCTGGAACATGCCGCAGTCGATGAGAATCCTGGAGCCCGCGCACTCCAGGAGGTGGCACGATCCCGTGACGCCGCGCGCGGCGCCGTGAAAGGAGATGCGCATGAGGTGCTCTCTTCCGGTGTCCGTTCCGGGTGCCCGTCGCGGGCGCTCGGACCTACTTCATGTCGACGCGCCCGATGCGGGGAAACGCGAAGGCCGCGTACGCCAGCTCGTTGCCGGCGAAGTAAGGGTACTCCATCGCCCGGAACGCCTTCCACGGCTCGTAGACGCGCCGGAACGACTCGTTGTCGGCCGCCTGTTCCTCCAGATAGGCGTTCGACTCGCGCCATGCGGCCTTGAGAATATCGCGCGAGTACGCGCGGAGCTGTACCCCATGCTCCTGGACAAGGCGACGCAGCGCCGGCGGGTTGGCGGCGTCGTACGCCGCCAGGTTGTCGGAAATCGACTCGCGGCACGCGCTGCGCAGCGCTTCCTGGTAGGCCGGCGGAAGCGCGTTGAACGCCTCGAGGCTGACCAGGAGCGAGCCGGTCAGGCCGGGCTCCCACCACCCGGGGTAGTAGTAGTTCCGGGCGATCGCGTAGAAGCCCAGCTTCTCGTCGTCGTACGGTCCGACCCACTCGGTGGCGTCGATGGCGCCGCGCTCGAGCGCCGGGTAGATGTCGCCACCGCCGAGTACCTGCACCGTCACGCCCAGGCGCGCCATGATCTCGCCGCCGATGCCGGGAATGCGCATCCGCAGCCCGTTGAGGTCCGCCACCGAGTCGACCGGCTCGCGGAACCATCCCCCCATCTGCGCGCCGGTCGACGCGCACGGAAAGATCGTGATGCCGAAATCGCTGTACGTGTCCCGCAGCAGATCGAGCCCGCCGCCGTGGTAGAACCAGGCGATCTGTTGGCGCGTCGACAGACCGAACGGCACGGAGGAATCGAAGGCCAGCGCCGGATTCTTTCCGATGTAGTAATAGCCGGCCGTGACGCCGCACTGGACCGTTCCCTGCTGGACCGCGTCCATCACCTGCAGCGCGGGGACGATCTCTCCCGCAGCGTATACGCGCATCGTGAAGCCTCCGCCCGTGAGGGCGGCGACCCGCTCGGCGATGCGCACGCCGGTGCCGTGCAGCAGGTCGAGGCTGCGGGGAAACGAGGTGGCCAGCCGCCACTTGATGCGGGGGCCGCTCGGCGCGCCGGTGGTCGACCCGGCGGGGCCTTCCTCTCCGCCACACGCGGCGAGGACCCCCGCGCCGGCGGCGCCGGCTGTCGCCTTCCTGAGGAAGTCGCGTCGTTTGAGCGTCATGGAATTCGGGGTCTCGAGGGCAGATGACGGGGCGCGGGAGCCGCCCGGACGCCCCACGCTGCGTAGCGGGCATGCGATCCTGAGCCTCATCCCGCGGCGGATGGAAGTAAGCATTCGGGGGCGCGCGAGCAACGCTGCGGCTGGCGCGCGGCCGTGATTCGCCCGATTCTTCTGGGCCGCTCGGCGTGGCGGCCCGATCGGGCCGGTGAACCCTCGGGGGGCGCCGGCCGAGCTCACTCCTCCAGACCGCTGGAATCATGTTCTCCATCTTCCGTCGTCCGATGTGCCGTCCGACACCCGCCGTCACAGGAGACGCCGCGAGGCGCGGGGGGCCGACCCTGGCGCTTGCGGGGGCCGTCGCGCTGACCCTGGCGGCGCCCCACCCGGGAGCTTCCGCCGCGCAGGTGAGCGCCGCCGCCACTCCGGCCGCCGCCGCCACTCCGGCGACCCCGGCCATTCGGGGAGCCGCTACCACGCAGCGAGCCGCCGCCGCGCAGGGCTCCTCCGCGCGGGTTGGCTCCGCCGCCCACCAGGTCGCCGGTCCCGTGCGCGCCGACCACGGCATGGTGGTATCGGACAGCCGATTCGCGAGCGAGGTGGGCCGGGACGTGCTGGCCGCGGGGGGCAACGCGGTGGACGCGGCGATCGCCACGGGCTTCGCGCTGGCGGTCACGCACCCCTCGGCCGGCAACATCGGCGGCGGGGGCTTCATGGTCATCCGTTTCCCGAACGGCACCGCCACGGCCCTGGACTTTCGCGAGAAGGCCCCGCTGGCCGCGAGCCCGGAGATGTGGCTGGACGAGAACGGGAAGTATGATCCGGGCAGGCATCACAACAGCCACATGGCGGTCGGGGTCCCCGGCACCGTCGCGGGCTTCGACAAGGCGTTCAAGCTCTACGGTTCGCTCAACTGGGAGCGGCTCGTCTACCCCTCCGTCGCGCTCGCCGACGACGGCTTCCCGATCAGTGAACGGCTCGCGCGGGGGCTCGGCCGCCTGATCGAGCGCCACGGCGAGTACGAGGCCACCGTCCGGCAGTTCTCGAAGAACGGCCGGCCGTATCAGGCCGGAGACACGCTGCGCCAGCCTGCGCTCGCGCAGACCCTCCGGCGCATCATGCTCGAAGGGCGCGACGGCTTCTACCGAGGCCGCACCGCGCGGCTCATCGCGGAGGAAATGAAGCGGGGCGGAGGGCTGATCACCGAAACCGATCTCGAGCTGTACCAGGCCCGCGAGCGCACGCCCATCCGGGGATCGTACCGCGGCTACGAGATCATTTCGATGCCGCCGCCCTCGAGCGGTGGGGTGGCGCTGGTCGAGATGCTCAACATCCTCGAGGGGTACGATCTGGCCACGATGGGGCACAACACCGCGCCCTATATCCATCATCTGGCGGAGGCGATGAGGCGGGCATACCGCGACCGCGCCCGCTACCTCGGAGACACCGACTTCGTCGACGTGCCGATCCACCGGCTGACCGGCAAGGCATACGCGAGTGAGCTGCGCCGCACCATTCCGGAAGACCGGGCGGGCGTATCCTCGCCGGCGGACGTCGTCGCGCCCGCCGAAGGCCCCCACACGACGCACTTCTCGGTGGTGGACGGCAACGGCATGGCGGTCTCCGTCACGTACACGCTGGAGCAGGGCTTCGGCTCGGGGATCGTCGTGCCCGGCGCGGGCTTCCTGCTCAACAACGAGATGGGAGACTTCAACGCGGGCCCCGGCCTCACGACCGAGCGCGGCCTCATCGGCACGCCTCCAAACCTTGCCCACCCCGAGCAGCGCATGCTGTCGAGCATGACGCCCTCGATTCTGGCCAGGGACGGACGACTGGTGGCGGTGGTGGGCAGCCCCGGAGGTCGGACGATCATCAACACGGTGCTGCAGGTGATCCTCAATATCGTCGACTTCCGGATGGACATCCAGGAAGCCGTCGACGCCAAGCGCGTGCACCACCAGTGGCTGCCCGACCGCATCCGGATCGAGGAGGGCGGAACGAGCGAGGAGGCCGTACGGCAACTCGAGGCGATGGGCCACACGGTCCAGGTGGGGGGTAGGCAGGGCCTGGCCAACTGCATCATGATCGACCGCCGCACCGGAGAGCGGCTCGGCGCCGCGGATCCACGAAACCCCGATGCCGCCGCGGTGGGGCATTGAGCACACGCGTGCATGACGCTGGCCATGGCGGGACACCGGCCCTCGCCCGGCACCAACCGCGCCCGTGGAGTGTAGGGAAATGACCAGCGTTTCCTTCAGGAGCTCAGGAGGATGATCGTGACGCCCATACTGTCCGTGCTCACCCATGCCGCGGTCGCCGCCACATTGACGGCGGGACCCCAGCAGACTCCGGCTCCGGCCGTCCGGGAGAAGGATCCGCTTGTGGTGGCCGCCGAGGGCCACGTGCATGTCGGTGAGCTGGGCGCCAAGGCACTGTTCCTGGAGAAGAAGCTGCGGTGCAACTGCGGCTGCGGGCTCGATCTCCACTCATGTCAGTTCCAGATGCAGTGCGGCACCTCGCCGGTCTGGTCCGCGCGCATCCGCGATATGCTCAAGGCGGGCGAGAGCACCGACGCCATCGAGGCCGCGTTCGTGGCGGACTTCGGCCAGACCGTGCTGATGGCCCCCCCGGCCACCGGCTTCAACCTGGTCGGCTACCTCCTGCCCTCGCTGGCCATTGTCAGCGCCGGCATGCTGGTCGGTCTCATCATCCGGGCCGGACCGAAGCGCGAGCCGGTTCCCGTGCCCGAGGTCGAGCTCACGGAGGAGGAGCGGGCCCGGCTCGCCGCCGAGCTGAAGCACCTCGACGAGATGGAGAGCCCGGACTTCTAGAGCCACCGAGAGCGCCGAGGCGCCAGCGAGCGCCGCCCGCCGTGCAGCCACGCGGGAACCCCCTGCGCCACAGCTCGATTGGTAGGACGAACCCGTACGTTCCGATCCGTACGTCCTCCAACCGCACGGCTTGATGGCTTCACGGACCTTCTCCAGACGTTCCTCGATCTGCGCGCTGGCGGTGCTTCTCGCTCTCGGGCTCGGCGCTTTTCGCGCTCGGGCGCAGGAGAAGTGGAAGACGGACTTCAGCAAGGCCGTCGTTCCGCTCGACGAGATCGCCTCGGGGGGGCCGCCCAAGGACGGCATTCCGGCGGTCGACGAGCCGCGTTTCATCTCCGTCGACGAGGCGAATCGGTTTCTGGGCAAGAACGAACCGGTGGCGGTGGTGCGACTCAACGGCCAGACCAAGGCGTATCCGCTGCAGATCCTGATCTGGCACGAGATCGTCAACGACGAAGTCGGCGGCCGGCCCGTGACCGTCACGTACTGCCCGCTGTGCAACACGACCCTGGCCTTCGACCGCCGTTTCGATGGGCAGGTGCTGGACTTCGGTACCACCGGGCGGCTGCGATACTCCGATCTGGTCATGTATGACCGGCAGACTGAAACGTGGTGGCAGCAGGCGACCGGTGAAGGGATCGTCGGGCGGTACGCGGGCGAGCAACTCACCTTCATCCCCTCGCCGGTCATGCGGTGGAAGGACGTCAAGGAGCAGCTTCCTGACGCCCGGGTGCTCTCTCGCGATACGGGCTATCCGCAGTACTGGAATCGTTACGGCAAGAACCCGTACCAGGGCTACGACCGCCGCAAGGGCCCCATGGCGTGGACGTTCCGCGGAAAGCCCAACCATCAGCTTCCCCCGATGGAGCGCGTGGTCTCGCTCTACCTCGACGGCACGGCGTGGGCGCTGCCGTTCAGCGCACTCAAGGAGGTGCGCCTGGCGCAGTTGACGGTCGGCAAGACTCCGGTCGTCGTCTTCTTCACGCCCGAAACTGCCAGCTCCGTCGATCGGGCGAAGGTCGGGCAGGGCCGGTCCGTGGGGTCCTCCGCCGTCTACTCCCCCGTCCTCGACGGGCGAACGCTCACCTTCGAGGTCGCCGGAGAGGGCACGTTCCGCGACCGCGAGACCGGAAGCACCTGGAACTTCGCCGGCGTGGGCATCGACGGGCCCCTCGCGGGCACGCAGCTCACGGAGATCCCCCACGGCAACCATTTCTGGTTCGCGTGGGCCGTGTTCCGCCCGGATACGCGGATCTGGAAAGGGTAGAGCCCCCCTCAGTCGTTCACGTACGTCAGCCAGCCGTGGGCGTCTTCGGCTCGGCCCTGTACGAGGTCCAGGAACGCCTTCTGGATGGCCAGCGTCACCGGGCCCGCCTTTCCTTCGCCGATCGGAATACCGTCCACGCTGCGGATCGGCGCCACCTCGGTCGCCGTACCTGTGAAGAACAGCTCGTCGGCCACGTAGAGCGTCTCTCTCGGCACGTCCTGCTCGCGCACTCCATAGCCCAGATCCCGGGCGATCGTGATCACGGCGTCGCGCGTGATCCCCGAGAGCGACGTGCCATCGAGGAACGGGGTGAGCACGACGCCGTCCCTCACCAGGAAGAGATTCTGCCCGCTGCCTTCGCTGACGAGGCCGCCTGGCCCCAGCGCGATCCCCTCGGCGTAGCCGTTCTGCACCGCCTCCATCTTGATGAGCTGGGCGTTCACGTAGTGGCCCGCCGCCTTCGCCTGGACCGGGTAGGTGTTCGGATGCGCGCGGTTCCAGCTCGACACGCACACGTCGACGCCCCGCTCGAGCGTGCCCTCTCCGAGGTAGGTGCCCCACGGCCATGCGGCCACGTAGGTCTCGACCGGGCTTCCTACGGGATTCAGGCCCGCCGCGCCGTAGCCTCTCAGCACCATGGGCCGCACGTAGCAGGAACCGAGCCCGTTCTTCCGCACGGTCCGGCGGCACGCTTCCCTGACGACCGAAGGGTCGTGCCCCATGTCGATCCTGTAGATCCTGCACGAGTCGTACAGGCGGCGGATATGCTCCGGAAGCCGGAAGATGGCGGGACCGCGCGGGGTGGCGTAACAGCGGATGCCCTCGAACACGGACGAGCCGAACTGCACCGCCAGCGACAGCAGGTGGACCCTCGCGTCGCCCCACGGGATGAACGTGCCGTCCTTCCAGATCCACTCCGATTCCACCAGCGTCGCGCTGCCCATGACGAACCTCAGAAAAGTGCTTTGATCCAGCCGCCGTCGACCGCGACGGACTGTCCGGTGATGTAGGACGCCCGCTCGGACACGAGGAACGCGGCCAGGGCGCCCAGCTCCGCGGGCTCGGCAAGGCGACCCATGGGAACCTCGGCCTCCCACCCCTCGTAGACCTCGGCCACAGTGCGACCGGTTCGGCCCGCAACGGCTTCGGCCAGCTCCACGAGCCGCTCGGTCCGGGTAAAGCCGGGCAGGACGTTGTTCACGGTCACGTTGAAGGGTGCCGCCTCGTTCGAGACGGTCTTGGCAAACCCGGTGACCGCGGCCCGGATCGAGTTGGACAGGATGAGCCCTGCGACCGGCTGCTTCACGGAGATCGACGTGACGTTCAGGATCCGGCCCCACTGCCGTTCCTTCATGCCGGGGAGCACCGCACGCACGAGGTTCACCACGCTCTCGAGGTTCTGGGCGATCGCCTGCTTCCACACTTCCGGTCCGTGGTCCTCGAACGGCCCGGACGGGGGCCCACCCGTGTTGGTCACCAGGACGTCGATGCGCCCGAACGCTTCGTGTGCGGCGCTGACGGCCCGGTCCACGCCGGCCGGCTCGGTCAGATCGGCGGCCACCGCTTCGACCCGCTCGCCCGTGGACGCCGCGATGTCATCGCGGGCCCTGCCGATGCGCTCCTCGGAGCGCGAGCAGACCATCACGTCCGCGCCCTCGGCGGCGATCGCCTCGGCGATGGCGCGGCCCAGGCCCTGGCTCGCACCGCACACGAGCGCCGCCTTTCCCGCCAATCCAAGATCCATATCGGCAGTCGCCTCCCCCTACTCCTCGTGAAAGTACGTGTCGGTGCCGTCCAGCCAGTCGGCGCGCGGCGGGCTGAAGACGTCCACGTCGAAGGTGTCTTCCAGCGCCTCCGCCCTGTGAGGCACGTTGGAGGGGATGTAGAGCACCTCGCCCGCGTGCACCACCAATTCCTCCACGTCGGCCGAGCCCTCCTCCCCGATCCAGAAATGAAGCGCGCCCTCCAGGATGTACGTCAACTGCTCGTTCTCGTGTGCGTGGGTGGGCACGACGGCGCCCCGGGCCAGGTACACGTGGGCGATCATCATGCGCTCGCCGGTGAACACGCGCCGAGAAATCTGGTCGGTGACCCGCTCCAGCGGCATGTCTTCCCAGCGCGTCCAGCGGATGGCGTGTCGACTCATAGTGGCTCCGTGTACGGGGGGGTGCGCAATCGGTGGGCTGCGCGCTCGGATGTCAACCGGTACCATCGAGGCGCCGTCCGCCGCTGGACCGCCGCAGCGCTCGCCGGGTATGGCTCGAGGTGTCCGTGGCCCTGCACCGGAGCGCCTCATGACCGAACCGAGACAACTCTCCGACGAGGAGTGGCGCCGGCGCCTCGCGCCCGAGGCGTACCGGATCCTGCGTGGAGAGGGGACCGAGCGCGCGTTCAGCGGCGCGTACTGGAACGAGAAGCGTTCCGGCGTCTACCGGTGCCGGGGCTGCGGCCAGCCGTTGTTTGCCTCGGGAACCAAGTTCGACTCGGGCAGCGGCTGGCCCAGCTTCTGGGCGCCGGTGGAGCCGGACGCTGTCGAGACGCGCACGGACCGGAGCTGGTTCATGACCCGCACGGAGGTGCGCTGCGCCTCGTGCGAGGGCCACCTCGGCCACGTCTTTCCCGACGGGCCCGAGCCCACCGGCCTGCGCTACTGCATCAACTCGGCGGCGCTGGAGCTGGACACCGATTAAGGGCGCGGCCCCGCCTCCTCAGCTCGGCGGCTTCAGCGACACGAGCCCCCGGTTCAGGTCGGACACCCAGACCCGCCCCCGGTGGAGCTGGGGCGCCCACGAGCACGTACCCGCCGTGCCCAGGTCGCACTCGCCCGATCCGCCGTGGTAGCGCAGGCCGGCGATCTCTCGGCCCTGCCGGTCCAGCTCGCCCAGGAGGTCGCCGCTGACGTCCAGCGCGCGGATCCCGTTGGCGTACCAGGCCACGTAGAGGATCGCCCGGTCCTCGTCGAGCCAGAAGTTGTGCGGAGTCTGGCCGGGCACCGCGAACGTGGCCACCTCGACGGGGGCCGAGAGGTTACGGATGTCGACCACGTGCACCACGCCCGGCGCGGCGAAGTCTTCTTCGCCCACGAACACGTAGCCTGCGGCCGGCCAGTACCAGGCGTTGTGCGTCTCGCCTCCGAGGTCGGCGAGCCGTACGACCTCCACCGGGTTTCCGGGTGATCCTCCCGCCATGCCGTTGCCCACATCGAGGATCACCAGCCCGGCGTTCCAGTGCGACAGGAACGCCAGCCCGTCACGCACGTAGACATCGTGCAGGAAGCTCGAGCCCGCGTAGTAGCTGGCTACCAGCTTCGGACGCGCGGGGCTCGACACGTCCAGGATCCTGAGGCCCTGGCCCTGCCCGTCCACCGCCACGAACGCGTAATCACCCTCGAGCCACGCGTTGTGCACGCCCGACTCGAGCCCGGACGTGAAGCGGGTGATGCCCTTTGGCCGGGCCGGGTCGGAGAGGTCGAATAGCGTCACGCCGTTCCTTCCGTCGTTCGAGCCCTCGTGGGTCAGGATGCCCAGCTTGCCGTCGGCCCGGATCTTAACGTCGTTGACCGTGCCCGCGTCGACGGTGAGCGTCGCGACCTTGCGGGGGGCGCCTCCGGAGATGTCCCACGTGTTCAGCGCGTTGCCGCGGAACGCGCCGGAGGGGCCCTGGCGGGTGCCCCAGGTGCCCGTATAGGCGTAGTCGCCGAAGAGCCAGAGATCGGAGGTGAAGCGCTGCGTGTCCTCGCCTTCGCCTTCGAGCGTGAACTTTCCTTCCACGCCGCGGGCCCGGAGCGTGACGCGCACCGTGTCGGAGGCCGTACCCACCGTCGCGAGAACGGAGGCCCCACCCACGCCGTACCCCACGAACTGGCCGTTCTCGCCGACGATGCCCATCGACGCGGGTTCCACGGACCAGTGCACCCGCGCGCCCTCCACGACGACGCCGGCGGAGTCGCGCACCTCGACGGAGAAGCCCGTGACGTCGCCCTGCCTGAGATCGGTCGCCGGAGCCAGGATCCGAACCGCGGCGGCGGCGGCTTCGGGTCCGGCGAGCACGTCGAAGGTGACCGGGAGCTGCGCCGCGGTCGACGTCCCTGTGCGAGCCTCCACGACCGCGTCGTAGGGTCCCGACGCCAGCGTTCCCCCCAGCGAGATCGACACCGTGACGCTCACCGAAGCTCCGGGCGCCAGCGACGGGACGCGTTGCGGCTCGACGTTCAGGGCCGTTCCGGGGGCCGTGGATCCTCCCGCGTCGCGCACCGCGGACGCCACGATCTCGATCGCCCCCGCACCCTGTTCGCCCGAGTTGCGGAGCTCCACCGTGGCGCTCCGGTCCAGGCCCAGCGGCAGCTCGCTCACGGAGAACTCGAGGCGCGGCGGTATGGTGGGTCCAACGTCGTTGCCGCCGCACGCTGCGGCCAGCAGCGCGAGGGTCACGATGGCGGCATTTCCAGGGTGCGGGTTCAGCATGCTCATCTGGACAAGGAGACGGGGAGGCGCCTGCCTACCGGACCTGGAACCATACGCGCGCTCCACGGAGTTCTTGCGGACGCCATCGGACCGCGACTTTTCGCTCCTGAACGCAGGCCATGGGTTCACGAGGCCGCTCGCCGGGTCTAACTTAAATCGCTACAGAAGCCGCGGGACCCGCGTGCCGGGCGTGCGCCGGGTCCCCGACCGTTGCCGGGGAGCCTCATCATCGTTTTCAGCACGCAGGCCCGCATCGCGATCCTCCTTCTGGTGGGCGCCGCCGGACTCGGGTCATGTGGGGGGCGTCACGCGCCACCGCCCGCGCCGGGCGACTCGAGCGGCGTTCCGCCCGATCTGCGCGGCCGCACGGTCATGGTCCTCCCTGTCCAGGTGACCGCCGGCTTGCAGGGCGATCCCGATGCGGAGCTTGCCTTCGCGCTGCGCGGACGCGCCCCGAAGATGCACTGGGTGCTTCCGGAGCGGATCGAGGCTGCGGTTCAACGCTCACCCGGACTCGGCGCCAGAGCCACGGGGCTGCCGGTGGGCGTCTTCCTGCAGGCCGAGGTGGAGCGCGTGGGAGACCCCCTGTACGGGCAGCTCCGCCGCCTGGCTGCGCTGGTCGACGCCGAGGTGGCGCTCCTCCCGGTCCGGGTGGCGCCCGGCCCGATGCACGTCACGGGGCGCGCGACCGTCCAGGTCTTCGCCGCTCTGGTGGCGGTGCGCAGCGGTCGTGTGCTGTGGTTCGGTGTGGTCGAGGGCACTCCGGGCCCCCCCGGAGGGCCGGGGCCGCTGGCGAGTGCAATGGAGCGTCTGGCCCGAACGTTGCTGTGGTATGAGGCCCGCTGAGGCCTGAACCCCGGCATCGCTTCGGGAGAGGAATAGAATGAAGAGAGGATACAGGAGCGCCGCGCTGGCGCTCGGCGCGGCGGCCCTGGTCGCAGCGTGCGAACATCCGGCGGATCTTGCGCTGCCCGATGCGGCGCAGGTCGCCGGCTACTACAGCTACGACGGGAAGCTGGAGGCCGAGGTCCGCGGCAACGTCGCGGTCGTCACCGTCTACCAGCCGACCCGTCAGCTGCGCCGGGGTGGCACGCTCTGGGCGAAGGTGGGGCCGTACGTGTTTCTTTTCAGCAAGGAAACGCAACGCCTGCTGGGCGATTTTCCCGGCCTCGCCGGTGTGCGGGTCATCACGAAGGCGGCCGGCGGAGGGCGCGTCGCCCAGGCGCTGCTCCGGCGCGACGCGCTCAACGACCTGACGTGGCGCCGCGCATTGAACATCGCGGGCAAGGCCCGGCGTGACGGTTCCAAGCGCCCCGGCCTGCTCGAGGACCTGGTGCGGTGGGGCGAGGACCACACCGAGTTCGAGTATAACTCCCGCTACATTTCCCGGCGCTGATCAATTCCATGAGTCAGACCATCACCGTCATCCCCGGCGACGGGATCGGGCCCGAGGTCACGATGGCCACGATCGAGATCCTGACCGCCGCGGGCGCGGACCTCGAGTACGAGGAGCATCTCGCGGGCATCCCGGCGCTCGATCGAATGAACCGCCTGCTGCCCGACGAGACGCTCGACTCGATCCGCCGCAACGGCGTCGCGCTCAAGGGCCCGCTGACCACCCCCATCGGCAAGGGGTTCCGTTCGATCAACGTACAGATCCGCAAGGAGTTCGATCTGTACGCGAACGTGCGCCCGGTGCGCACGATCCTGCCCGGCGGTCGCTACGAGGATGTCGACCTCGTGCTCATCCGTGAGAACACCGAGGGCCTGTACGTCGGTGTGGAACACTACATCGGCATGCACGGCGATCCGTGCGCCGCGGCCGAGTCCGTGATGATCATCACGCGTTTCGGCGCGGAACGGATCAGTCGTTTCGCCTTCGACTACGCCCGGCGACACGGCCGGTCCAAGGTTACCCTGGCCCACAAGGCGAACATCCTCAAGTATACGCAGGGGCTGTTCCTCGACGTCGCCCACGACGTGGCGCAGGAGTATCCGGACATCGAGTGGGAAGACAGGATCATCGACGCCACGGCGATGTACCTGGTCATGGATCCCTCACGTTTTTCGATTCTCGTCATGGAGAACATGTTCGGCGACATCCTGTCGGATCTGATGGCGGGGCTGGTCGGCGGGCTGGGCTTCGCTCCGGCGGGCAACATCGGTGCCGACGTCGCGGTGTTCGAGGCCGTGCACGGATCCGCCCCCGACATCGCGGGCAGGGGTGTCGCCAACCCGACCGCGCTGTTGCTCTCGGCGTGCATGATGCTGGACCATGTCGGGCAGGACGGCACCGCCCGGCGAATCCGGGATGCGCTGGACCGGGTGTTTCAGGCGGGAGAGACGCGAACCGTGGACGTCGGCGGCAGCGGCACGACGCGCGACTTCACGGAGGCCGTCATCCGGGCGCTGGCCTGAAGCAGGCTCGAAGGCGGAGTCGATCGCATGGGTGACACACCGACCTGGCGGGACCGATCCCCCGAAGACGTCACCTGCATCCGGTGCCTGGAGGTGTACGACACCCTCGATCTGGACCGGCTGCTCTGGTGCACGCGGTGCCGGGCACGGGCGCGGAACCGTGCCGCGTGGTGGGGCTGGCTCCTCGGCCTCCTGTTCGGCGCGGGCGTGGCCGGCTATGTCTGGTTCGTGATCCGGCCGAGCGACCTCGTGATCGGTGGCTGGGTGGCCACGGTCGTCGCCGCCGTGTGGATCGGCTCCAAGGTCGGCCGCGAGCTCGTGTACGGCATCATGCGGTTCCGCAACACTCCGGCGGTGGAGGCCGAGCCACCGGACTCTCCCCCCGCGGCGCCGCGCGCGTAGATTGGGTACGCGCCGCGGTGTGCGGCGCCGGACCCTATGACTCCTCCCACGGACACGACATGGCCGGCAGATTCCAGGGCATCGATTTCTACGACGTCGACGGGCTCCTCACCGAGGAGGAGCGCATGGTCCGCGACACCGTCCGCGACTGGGTGGAGAAGCGTGTCATGCCCATCATCGCCGACGCGTACATCGAGCGCCGCTTTCCCACCGAGCTGATCCCGGAGATCGGCGAGCTGGGGATGCTCGGTGCCAACCTGCCCGAGGAGTACGGGTGTGCGGGGCTGAACAACGTGGCGTACGGGCTGATCATGCAGGAGCTCGAGCGGGGAGATTTCGGCATCCGCTCCTTCGCGTCCGTGCAGGGATCGCTGGTCATGTACCCGATCTTTGCCTTCGGCAGCGAGGAGCAGCGCCGGACCTGGCTGCCTCGGCTGGCCACGGTAGAGGCCGTGGGCTGCTTCGGCCTGACCGAGCCCGACTACGGCTCGAACCCGGGGGGCATGATCACGACGGCGCGGCGCACCGGCGACGGATGGCTGCTCAACGGCGCCAAGATGTGGATCACCAACGGCTCGATGGCCGACGTGGCCGTCGTCTGGGCCCAGACCGGCGAGATCGGGGATCACTCCACCATCCGGGGCTTTGTCGTTCCTACCGACACGCCGGGATTCAGCGCGCGCGACCAGAAGGGCAAGATGTCGCTGCTGGCGTCGGACACCAGCGAGCTCGTGCTGGAAGACGTCGCGCTCCCGGAAGATGCCATGCTGCCGGGTAGCACGTCGGGCCTCAAGCATCCGCTGATGTGCCTGACGCAGGCGCGCTACGGAATCGCGTGGGGCGGGGTCGGCGCCGCCATGGCGTGTTTCGACGAGGCGCTGTCGTACGCGAAGGAGCGGGTCATGTTCGGCGGTCCGATCGCCGGCAAGCAGATCCAGCAGGCGCGCCTGGCCGACATGCTTACCCAGATCACGCAGAACCAGCTCCTGGTTCTCCAACTCGGCCGCCTCAAGGACGCGGGCACGATGACGCCGCAGCAGGTCTCGCTGGCCAAGCGCGCCACGGTCGACATGGCCACGAACGTCGCGCGCGAGGCTCGCCGCCTGCTGGGCGCCAACGGCATCCTCGTCGAGTACCACTCCATGCGCCACATGGCCAACCTGGAGTCCGTGTACACGTATGAGGGCACGCACGACATCCACACGTTGATCCTCGGCCAGAAGCTGACGGGGATCTCCGCGTTCTGAGGGCGGTCGCTCGGAGCCTGACCGAGCAATGCGGCCGGGCACCGCCCGTGCTCGCGCACGAGTTCCCGGAGCGCCTCGGCGCGGCGAAACCCTCGCGCGAGCGTCGGACTTTCCCCATCTTGTCCGGCCCCGGAGCCCGGGGATACCGGCCATTCAGCACCGGAGTTCGATGATGATCAGGCGCATCCCGCTCGCGCTGTCGTTCACGTTCGCCGCCGCGACGCTCGCGGTGCGGCCCGCGGCCTCCGTGGCCCAGCAGAACATGGACGACGTCGAGATCAAGGTCCAGAAGGTCGCGGACGGCGTGTACATGTTGACCGGACGCGGCGGCAACATCGGATTGTCCGTGGGGCCGGACGGCGTCTTCGTCATCGACGACCAGTACGCGCCGCTGACCGACCGGATCCTGGCCGCCATCCGCGGCGTCACCTCCGAGCCCGTCCGTTTCGTGATCAACACGCACTGGCACGGCGACCATACGGGCGGCAACGAGAACATGGGCAGGGCGGGCGCGCTCCTCGTGGCGCAGGACAACGTGCGCCGGCGCCTTTCGATGGAGCAGATCCTCCAGCGTGTCGGCCGTCCGGTCGACACCGTGGCCGCGGCGCCCGAGGGCGCACTCCCGGTCGTCACGTTCTCCGAGAGCATCACCTTCCATCTCAATGGGGATGACGTGCACGCCTTCCACGTCGCTCACGCCCACACCGACGGCGACGCGATCATCCACTTCACCCAGGCGGACGTCGTCCACATGGGCGACACCTTCTTCAACGGGCTCTATCCGTTCATCGACCTCTCGACCGGGAGGTCGATCGACGGGATGATCGCGGCCGCCGGCCGCGCGCTCGCGGTGATGGACGCCGATACGCGCGTCATCCCGGGTCACGGGCCGTTGGGCACGCGCGAGGACCTGCGCGCGTACCGCGACATGCTCAAGACCATCCGAGACCGGATCGCCGCGGAAATCGCCGCCGGCCACACGCTCGAGCAGGTTCAGGCGAGCCACCCCACCGCCGAATGGGACGAGGAATGGGGCGGCGCCTTCATCTCGCCGGAGAGCCTGGTCGAGACGATCTACCGCAGCCTGGGAGGACGCTGAGGAGCGCGGGGCGCAGGTCCCGGCTCCGCCGCCGCACCCCCCGGGGTCCGGCGACGCCCGCCCGTGCGGTGCGGTGCAGCGGTCGGGATCCGTCGGGCGATGGCCCGCCGCCCGCCCGCCCGTGTGGTATGACGGGTCACATGCGTGCTTCCCCGGACGGTGGGGTGGGTAGATATACCGAAAACGGGCCCTGACAGGGGTGTCGGGCCGGGCGATGCTTGAACCGAGGCCCTCCCAGGAGCGTGATCGCATCCCCTGTCCGGCCGTCCGGTAGCCAAGACGGGCCGGAGATCGGAGCTGGACTCGTGAGGACCGTGCCTACCCGCGCCGCCGCCTTGCCACTCGCAGTTCTGGCCCTCTTCGCCCTGACCTACTGCGTGGACGAGAAGATCGTATACCGCGACCGTGAGCTGTTCGAGGATCCCCCGTCCACCGCGGGCGATTTCCTCGGGTACAGCGACCATGACGCCAAGCTCACCGTCTGCGGCAACTGCCACGTGGATCACCAGAAGAGGTGGTCCGGGAGCGCCCACGCCGCCGCCTGGGCCGACCTCCAGGCCAGCGGAACCGCGCAATCCTTCTGCGAGGGTTGCCACACGGTCTCTCAACTCGGCAACGCGGCCACGGGCGACGTGGGATACGCGGCCAGCCAGGACGCCCGCTACGAGGACGTCCAGTGCGAGAGCTGCCACAACGCGGGGCTCGCGCACGTCACCAACCCCGAGTCGACCCAGCCTCTGGCGCCGCTCTCGGTCGGGCTCGACGCCACCGAGGGGTGTGGCGAGTGCCACCAGGGCACCCATCATCCGTTCGTGGAGGAGTGGTCGAAGTCGGCGCACAGCACCGTGATCGACTTTCCCGCCCGGCGGGAGGAATGCCAGGGG
>Ga0114931_10003150_pt1 | contig 20948 bp, 8 predicted proteins | sample 2SBtaG_FD_89579 | JGI IMG/M metagenome (GOLD analysis project Ga0114931, IMG submission 89579) | Deep subsurface microbial communities from Kolumbo volcano to uncover new lineages of life (NeLLi) - 2SBTROV14_V59a metaG | ecosystem: Environmental > Aquatic > Marine > Volcanic | place: Kolumbo...
AACCCCGTCGAGCGCGGTGGAAATCGCTGGTTTGCCTTCCCACACCCGCAGGTGATTTTCCAATTCTTTGATGCTCTTACCGGGGAACTGAGTTATTCCGAGACGATTGTAAAAGGCCTGCCCTAAGAGACTGTCGGACTTACCTTGATTGACTGCGGAAAACGAGGGTTTGGCCCAAATTTCCCTTCGTTTTTGTCATTTGTGTTCCCCCAAACTCCTCCAACTTATGAAAATTTTGGCTCAAACCTCGATCCCCTCGCTCAAACCATCTAAGTCCGACAGTCTCCTGAGAATCGGTCGGGCTTACTCTGCACGGCCCGGATTTCCCTGATTTTCGGTCCTTATTCGTAAGGATGCAGAAAAACAGGAGATGCAGGAAAGCAGGAGCCGACAACTCCTCGGCGGCTTTGGAAGCGGAAAGTCTGCGCAAGGTGATGCAATCTGAGGGGCAACCCGGGAGTAGAGTGGGTAGGGTCACTCACCCGACAGGGTTGCCCGCCGTCTTCTGCGCCATGCGGTTTTTCCCAGCCACAGGATGGCTACACTCAGAAGTAATAAGAGGAAATATCGTCCTCTCTTCGAACGGGATGGCCGAGTGCTGGTCAGGTCCAATTCAGCGTGGCTTTTGAGTTTTTGAAAATAGAAGGCCTCGCCTTCCACAGGGAAGGTGACACTCACGGAATTTCTTCCCTGGGCGCGGAAAGCCAGGTTTTGCCTGCCTCTTCCGTTTATGAATTCACCGTATTTTTGAGGTCTTTTCTGGCCTTCAGCCATTGCTTTTTGTGTTGGACGGGTCAACTGGTGCATCGGAGCCTGGTTGCCTGGAGGCGCCGCGGGGCCGTTCTCTCTGGAAAGACTGGACCGGGCGTTGTCGAATTCACCGTATCGACTCAGCGACGATTCGCTTTTGCCTTTTCCTGCCGGTTTTTTCCCCTCGGCAGCTTCAAGGCCGCCGTCTCCTCCATTGACCGCCTGGGACTCGGACTGAATCGTGTTCAAACTGGAAATTTTCCTGTTCACTTCTCTGATGGATTGATTTCCGGAGAGACGTCCGATTTGCGAAACGCCGCTTTGAGGCTCTTCATTTTTCTGTTTGGAATCTTTCTCCCCGGTCCCTTTGTCTCCCTCAACAAATTTGCCGGTGATCGAAATATTGTCATTCAGACGGACCTGCTTTTTCACCCGGGCGATTTGGTCGGCTGATTTACTGAGATTCAAATGATTGCGCGATACGATTTTTCCTGAATTACCGAAGCCCCAATCCACCGGCTTGTGTTCGTCCTGTCCCTGCTGCTGATCCTGGATGTTGCCACTACTCGAGATTTGCTTCCGGTTTGAAGTGAGAGTGGCCTTTTGCTTCTCGAGGTCGCTTCGGAAATCCCGGCTGTTTTTTCCCCGGTAAGCTCTGGAGACCTCTAGTTTTCTGAGGTCATTTTCAATTCGTTGGACCAGCAGACCTCCATTTCCCACTGAGGCTTGTCGAATGGCTGTCCCGTTGTCGAAGTCGCCACCGATATAGTTGAGCTGAGCCAACTCGGTCAGATCACACTGAAGGACGGTGGCCAGATTGTCCGCGGGTTGAACCTGTCTCATGTTGCCATCGAACCTGGTGATCCTGTGATCTTTGGGCAGGAAAATATTCCAAAGAGTGTTTTCGACGGTCAACCCGAAAACAGCCGGGTCATCGAGATGACGTTTTAGTTTGGTGGCGGGTTTGTGACGGCTGTGATCACTGGTTTCCCGGGATCGAAAGACCAGTTCGACATCATAGGCGAGCTGTCCGGGCTTGGTCTGAATCAGTGGAATCAGGATAACAGGCTTCCCGTCAAACAGACCACGGTCCGCCCGCACTTCGGCCCCGGCGACGATGACGGAAACCAGTTCGGAATCATTCGGCTTCTGCACGGGTAGAAATTGGAGGGAACGATTTTGCATGTGGTAAACCACTTTGAGCCATTCTTCGCCGTTGGACCGAAAAGCACTTGTTAGAGAAGCGTAAAGAATCACGGCCTGGTTTCCGGCGGTGGTCTCAAGCTGTTCCATGGTGGCTTGTAAGGACCAGTTCGGTTGGGCGCGGAAAATTCGTGCCGTGTGAAGGGCCGCGGGCTTGTAGGGCAGGAGAGAAGGAACCGTCGTTTCCATGCCGCCGGGAGAGAGGTTCATACTTTCGTTGGACCGATTCTCAACAATCACGAATCGCTCCTGCCGGCTGGCATCGGTAATGGAGAGGTCTGGGAGGGTGACGGTTCCGTCGTGGGGAGTTTCGGTTTCGAGGGTGAAGGAGATGGCGTCAGTAACAAATTGCTGAAACACCAGTTCGTACTGTCGCACTCCGTCGGCGAGAGTGTGGCGCATCTCTCTGACGTCGTCACTGAGAACGCGGAGTTCCGGCATCGACTTCGGGGTGGTGAACTTGATCCGGTCCAATCCGGATCGAGTCACCTCGACATCGACATGCAGGGACAGGCGGGTCCAGTTTTCATGCATCTGAGCGAGCATGACCCACAGGGCGTCGAATTTAGGTTGGGATTTTTTCAGAGTGATTAGGCCGGAAAAATTCATCCGCTCAAACTGAAAAGCGCGCTTTCTTTCCAACGGGGCAAGCACTTCGGATTCGTCGTGAACCTCATCCAGACCTATCTCATGGACGACCTGCCGCGTTTCGTTCAACTTCAATGAAGTATCACGGGTGACATGGGCAACAATCAGTCCGCTACCGCTCAGGTCCTCATCTTTGATCCCGGCAAAATAGAAAGGCACAAGCGGGATTGTGTTTTGACTGTCGTCATTCAACTGTTGAGCAACATAGACCAGCAGGTTGGTGGTTTCCGGAGTTCCTCCCGAATAACGGACGAAAAGTTCATCCCCGGTGCGCCACCAGTCTTTGACCCGGTTTCCGGAAACAATCTGGATTTTTGCATCAGCGGGAATCCGCAGGGTGCTGCTGAAAAGGGCTGCCTCGGGTGAGCGAATCTGAAATCTGGCAATGGTTTCCAGTTTCCCCTCACCAACCTGATAGAGGTAGGAGGCAGTGATTTTCCGCTCAGGACTGGCTGTTTCAGTTCGATAGGTGAGCGCGTCATCGCCTCCCGAGAGGAAGTAGGCCGCCACGGGATGAAAACCGGCCTGCTCTCTTCTGTTCAAGGGAAAATTGATTTGTCGAAGGTTGGGTCCAGGCATTGTTTTGATGGTGAGATCGTTGGCCCGGAGCAGAGACAGATGCTGCTCGATCCGTAAGGTGTCCGCACTGAAGCGGGGGAAAGTTTCATCAACGCCCTCTTCTTTTGATTTAATTAGACGCTCGCCGATGAGCCGAACATCCAGACTGTCGCGGACCGGCTGAGTCAGGGTGAATGTCAGGGTGCGGACACCAGGTCTGGATGCGGAACTCTCCATTTCCCAGGAAGCGAGATTGGGAATCTCAAACTGAATCGGGGTCACGCTTTGATCGAAACCAATGGTGAAGCGATTCTCTTCCTGGCCTTCAAAGTGGAGATGATAGGTGGCTTCCAGTCGTTCCAAGCCGGGCGCCACGAAGAGCCGGGCTTCGATGTCGGCCATATTGGGTCGGGTCATGTCCCTGCCGGAAGTCTTGAGTCGGCGACGAAACCGGATCTCGTTCTGTTGACCAATGGCCGCGGTGTAAAACGTTGAAGCCCCCTCCGGCCCGAAAAATTTCCCCTCGGTTTTTTCGAGAGGCCAGTTTTGCTGAAGAACCGGTTCGGCGAGAGGCGAATCCATTTCGATCTCCAGCAAGGTGGCGCCCGCCGACGGGATGCCCCATTTGGCCGAGGCCGTGGCCCTGTCCAGGGCGACTTCAAATTCCAGGTCCAGAATGTGATGACCGGACTCTTCAATCACAACCGATCCGCCCTGATAGGACGCTGCTTTGCCGTCGAGGTTCATGTTGGAAATGGGGGCGTTTTGAAAAGGGATGGGGACGCTTTGCCATCCTGTTCCGCGGGTTGTCAGGGAAATCCGACCAGTCACTTTGAGACTGCTTTCGTCGGTCCGAATGCGATACAGCGCCGTTGAGAGAATATAATCTTTCGGTCCCGTAAAAGTGTCGGATGATTGGGAGATCCGGTAATCCTTGACCTTTTTCCACATCGCCTGAAATGAATCGTAATCGATAAAAATACGCCGGGCCATCTGTGATGAAACGGGTTTTTTGGAGTCATAGGGAATGATGACGGTGGGCCTGGCGGGCGCCGGGGTGGGCGTTGATTTTTCCGCGGGATGGACAAACGAAGAGAAAAACAGCAATAGCAGATAAAGGGACAGGGACTTCAGTTTCTCACTGAAGAAGCCGCGGTCGAGGAACCCGGCGCCAAAGGACGGGTTGCCATGAAAGGATTTTGAATTCATAAAGTCTCAAACACTCTCTTTGACTTGCTCTTTTCCAAAAAGCCCATACAGCACCCAAATGGCCATGGCGATGAGCCAGCCGATCAGAAGCGCATTGCAAAAGGCAGTCAGCGAGGAGCTTGTTAACAAAGGCAAAAAAGTCAGAGCCACCACTCCGCTCAGCCCGATAAACAATGGCTGCTGCATTCGCCGCCAGGCGCCCAGCCAGAATGCGAGGCCGCCGATCAATATCCAGATCCAGGCGAGACGGATCTGCCGTTCCCAGTTGACATAGCGGAAGCGGATGGTGTCCGGAGCATAGAGTCCCCGAAATTGAAATGAGCGTCCCGATTGGGGAAGACTGAATTCGATCGGCAAACGACCGGCATCTCTATAATTAAATCCGCGTAACTTGTTGGCGTCACCAGAATGTTCGGAGTTGAAGACAAGATCACTGCGATCAGAGAAAGACTGACTCGGCGCTTGTGGAGTCAGGTAATGTGCGTAGAGCTTGACGACCGCTTCCAGGTTTTCTCTGGTATTTTTGACTGCCAGCCGACCTGATGTCGGGTTGTAAGCCGTCCCCGAACCGGGCGGGAATTTGATTCCCGCCTGCGTCAACACCTTGCGTGCCCCGAGTTCAGCAAACTCGCTCTCCGGCAGGGGAATAAAAATCGATTCCATCGGTTCCAGCGGGACATTCTTTCGGGCGATCAGAATACCGCTGGCCGTCATCTGGTAATGGGTGTCGCAGGCGCCCGTCAGCTTATTGAGCGCGTTCCAGAGTGAAGTTTTTCCAAGCTTAAGACTGCTGATTTTTTGCTTGGCAGTTTCTTTATCGTTCTCGTCGAGTGCCAGCTCTACCTGGGGAATCCGTCCCGCGGAGAAAGCTCCCGAATCGCCCGCCTGCGCCAGTTTTTCGTTCAGGACAGCGGCGGCTTCTTCCAGTGATTTTCCTGTAAAATCGAGACCCTCGACGGTGATTTTCTTGAGAGCCTCCCGATTGGCGTTGCCGATTTCCTCCGATTCTTTGAAAAGCGAGCCGATGGCGGGAAGAACTGTGGAGGCCGGGATTTTGTCCCGGCTCTCGTGTTCATGGTAACCAAATTGTAAAAAGGGTTCCTCTTTGAGGGTGTCCTTGCCTCCCCCTCCCATGCCGCTTACATCTGATCCGGCCCTTCCCATGCGAGTGCCCGCCTTGGCAACTCCTGTTTCCTCCGACAGTGCTGGCCCTTTCACCCCGCCGACAAGAGATTGGTTTAAGGCTTCCACCAACTCCATCTGATCCTGGGTGTTTCGCACAATAATTCGACTGGTCTTGGGATCATACACCACCGAAGCGCCGGGCCCAAAAGTGATGCCAGCCTCTTCGAGCACTTCTTTTGCCGTTTTTCTTCTTCTCAGTGTCCCCCTTGACTTGGGTTCATTCGCGGCAGCCGCAAAGGTCGTTCCAGACTCGGGCAACAACTTCTTCACCCTTGACTTGGGTTCATTCGCGGCAGCCGCAAAGGGATCGGCAGCCCCGCCGTCACCACCAGCAGCTCCGATCGAAAGAAAGTTCGGTGGAACAATGTAGGAATGGGTGTAAAGATCGGAATCGGGTGTTGAAATCGGGACGACCGCGACGGCGTGGGGGTCCACTTTGTATTTCAATTGTGCCAGGGAAACGACGTAGCGGAGCGCTTCGGAAAGAGGGACGTTGCTGAGCCGGAGCGTGATCGGCGTGTCCCCGATTCCCGACGCCTGAAGGATGATATTGATTCCCTTTTTTGCGGGATCGGTTTCGGTGACATCCAGTTCCACTGATTTATCCCGGATAAAATCGAGCGCTTCACGAAGCGGTGTGTCGGAGAATTCGATGGATGGGATGATAATGGATTTCAGTTTGGACTCTTCGCGCCGAATAGCCGCCGTGGCAGTTTCCTGGTCCACCGGCATTTCCCATCCCTGCGAGATTCGCGTAAGTAACCTTGAGCGGGTGCGTTCATTCGCTACATCGAAGTCGTCGCTACGCGGTTCTTCGCTGTCCATTCCGCCAGTAGCGATCTGCCTCTTTGACTTTTCAGCGGCGCCTTGCCTGCCAAAGAGAGAGGGTTTGGACGCCGGCACCTGATCTATGGCGGCGTGATTTGAGGGTGGGGAAGCTTCTTTCGCGGAAGTGGCGATTGGCGCCGCCGCGGGGCGTCCCGCGTGATCTTTCCAGGCGCCCGGAACAAACGATCTCAATCCTTCCAGTCCACCAAGCGCACTCCGGGCTGCCTGCCCCAGAAAAACACGATCCACTGTCTGAAATTCTTTTTCGAGATTGCTCTTGAATTTCTGGTAGTCAAATCCTTCGGGCAAATGAAGAAACCACTCTGTCTGCATCACGGGAATGCGATGAGCAACCCGAATGGGATGAAGAGTTTCTTTCCCCGATCCAAGCCATTTTTTGCCGGGGGTTTGGTAAATGAGACTCACGTTGATCTGTTGACGACTGTTTTCGTGGGCGGGGAGTTGCACGCGCAACCCGTCCTTTCCGGCACGGACGGGTTTGACGGTCCTGCCATCAACCTGCAGAGTCCACAACACGGCGGCGTCGGGCAGTTGCAATTCCAGAAATTGTTCCCCGGAGGAATGAAGCCGAATTTTTGCCTGATGACGATTCGTTCCGTCGGTGGACGCCACGGTGTCGATTCGTAGAGAATCGATCACGGTGGAAACCAAGTCGGTATGAGGGTGGCGTGTTCCAGAGAGCTTCAGGTCCCAGGCGTCACCGCGATATTGAAAAGCGGCGATGACGCGGTGGCGCGGTTCATAGTTTTCCAAGAGGGGAACTCTCAGTGAATCAACGGCGTCCAGCCCGGCGGTTTTGAAACTCAGTTCGGTGTCGGTGTTGGCCTCCATCACCCAGTCGCCCCGAACCCGTTTGGCGGAGGGAATTTTCAAATGAGGCAGTGCGAGGGAGAACCTCATCTCGCCGGGTTCCTTGCTGTCCGAATTGCGTTTTCCAATATCTGTATCTGCTTCCAAAGGCAGCACCATTCGATAGGGAATTCGGGTGAACCCGGATCGTTCCTGATGAAATGTCAGGGTCCAGGTCTGGCCGTCTTCTCCGAGGGTTTGCTCGGCCAAAAGCGGGGAGTCGAAGCGCATTTTACCGGCGAATTTTTCGGGCAGCAGGATTTCGAGTTTCTTGATACCCGAATAGAGAATGTCCAGGTCGATCTGCCCTTCAATTTCCACCGTGTTAGCCAAGGGCAGCGCGTAGGAGAGGATGGATGCCTCCACCTCCGAAGGGCGGCGACTGGCATGGAGGGCGAGGCGGTAGTCATCCAGGCGAAACCAGGCAAGAATTCCCTTCACCGGAGTGTGGCGTGCGTCGCGGGGTTCAAGTCCTTCGGTGGAAACGGTTTCCACTCGGAATGATGGATCAAAGCCCACGGCGACATATCCGGAAACGGCTTCGGCATGTTGAATGGTGACTTGTTGAAAGGACAGGGCAGTACTTTCGTCTCCGAGAGAATACCAGCCTTCCGGATCCCGCCGGGTCGTCATGATGACAGTGGCAGGATTCCCCGGACTCAGTCCTTCATCCCAGGAAAGATGCAATTTTCCGGAACTTTCTTCGCCACCCGACCAGGAAAATCCTTTGCCGCCGGGCGCTTCCACGGAGAGAATTTCCTCTCCTTCCGGAAGGGAAATTTCAGAGGCAAAAAGAGTTCCCTCCAAGGGGATGAAGTTCAGAGTGCGACTGAGGTGAATCGTCTCCCGTTTCAATGAAATCAGGGTGTCAATCCGGGCGTTGAAACGATTTTGCACCGGAGAAAGAGTCACCGTTGGAGATTCGTTCAGTGCCGGGAAATTGAAGGCGGCAATGTAATTTGGCAGGTTGGCAACAGAGCTCCCCGCATCATCGGGGATGGGCGCAGTGAGCGAGTTGGTCAGGATTTTTTTTACACGGATGTCGTCAGATCCAATCAGAGTGAAGGTTCCGCTGGCCCGGTGAATTCCGGGAATGGATGCCACCGGCAATTTGACGTCGATGTCAGGATTCCCCTCCCCGGGAGGGGGCACGTCGGCCTCCGCCAGAATACGGAGATCGGCGGCATGGCGCAGTCCGGGAATCAGATCAACCTTTACCAGACCGGAATCCAAATCGCGGGTCCAGCGGAGGAGTTCCGTTCCTTCGATGTTCAGGACACGAAGATTTTTCGGCAACCGGACTTCATATTGGTTGGAAAGATCTCTCAGAGAAGAATTGATCACCATTCCCAAATCCGCTCGGATTCGGGTGGAATCGATATTGTAAACATAGCTGCAGGTTTGCAGGATGGCGGCGCCCGGAATGGGGGCGGCCTTTTGGGCGGTCCATTGAATCTCGGACGAGTGACCGGCTTTTCCGGGAAGGACGAAGCGGGCCGTGGTCCCGGTTTCATTGCGGACAAAAGGAAGGTCGCTCTTCAATTCGGCATCGGCGGGGAGAGTGAGTTGCAGCGAAGTGGAGGGGATTCCCGCCGACTGAATGGAAAGGGAATCGCCGCTGGCGGAGTGTTTGACCGGCAGGTAAAAATGTGCCACCACCCGGTGCCTGCCATTTCCATGGGTCAGTAACATGGGGGGCGCCGCCCCCTTTTTCGTGGGCACCGCGACCCGGAGTGCGGATCTTGAATCAATCTCCACGCCGCCGAGATACTTGCGGGGAAGGATCAGCGGGATTTCAGCCCACTCATGCTCGTTTTCGGTGAAACATTCAATTTCATATTCGACTCGAAAGGCCAGCACGTCCGAGCCCGGAACGATTGTTCCCGAATAGGAGGCGGACAGCACGGCGGCCTGCAGGGGAGGTTTTGGGGTAGCCCTGTCAGGATCCCCGGCAAGATCAGCCCGGAGCGCATCGGCAGCGAGGGTTTTGTATTGTTCGGGAGTGAGAAACACGGCCCGTGGCATTTTTTTGAGAACCGTTTCCAGATTTTCCGTCGGGACCCAGAGTTCACGCTGAAGGTCGGCGGCGAAGGAGGAGGCGAAAAGCAGGAAGGCCAGGATGGGAAAGGCCAAACAGGGTATGGTCCCCGACCCAAGAGGGTTGGGTCGGCGGAGCCAGTGCTCCGCGGGCCTTCGTTCAGCAGGGGCATCCTGTGACCGTGGAACCTGCCACGGCGCTGGTTTCGTCTTTTGCATCGCTGTCACTCTGCCTGTTTCGATTTTTTCAATTCCTGGGCGGACAGTCGGGCTGCTTTCTTTTCAGCGCGGTGCGCCCGAATTCGGCTGCAACAGTTGCTCAAGCCCTGCCATCGTCGTTTCAGGAATCCCGGAATTCCGCGCAATAGCCACACCATTGCTCCGAGAAAGGTTCCCAGATATATGGCGGTCCAAAAGCTTGCCGATGTCGGGCTGACCGCTCCGGCGATGATCAATGGCAGGATTCCCGCCACGGCTAAGTAGGCCAGCCGCCATGGGACGGTGTGCCACAACAAATAGATTGCTCCGGCGAAAGCCAGCAATCCCATCAGGGCTTCCCAGAAGAATGCGAAGCTTTTTCCCCGATAGCTGATTTTTACGGTAGCGGGGGCGTCCAGCCTGTGCAGGGTGAACATCTGTCCTTCGGTGGGGACCTGGAGATCGAACCCGCCTCCTTTATTGACCGGCAGAACAGGAGGGTCACTCCACAAACGGGCCCTGTTTACCGGGATTTGGGGGCCCAGAGTCGGGATAATCCAATCGAAGGCATTGCGAAACCTGGCCCAGCCACGCTCGGCAGGCGGGAGGCTCATGGCGCTGGTGAATTTTTTGTAAAGGTAGTCACTGGGCAGGTAGAGGCGCAACTGGCTTTGCAGGATCTCAGCATCGACCAGGTCGGCCGCGGGTAGAGCCAGGGAACCGAACATCCCCAGTTGAACGCCCGGATTGGGACTGGGAAGTTCATAAATAAATCGAAGGGGGAAATTGGCGTGGGCCTGGTCACCGCCGACGGGAAGACGGATCAGAACGACATCTTCGTTGGCCCGCCGCATGGGTTGTTGGGGTTGGCCGTTCACATAGATGTCGCTGACCATGGTTCCTCCCTTGGGCAGGGTGACACTGAGAAATTGTTTGGCATTGTTTTTGACCCAATAGATCACCTCCGAAGTGATGGCCCCGTCATTGCTCACCACGGAAGTCAGGTTGGCGTAAGTAACGACGGCTTGGGGAACGGCGAGGAATTCGTTGCGACTGACTTCGAGATCCAGGGCCACCGGATGCTGACGGTATTTGTAGGAGAGAAAAACTCCGGGGCGGGCCAGCCCACCGCGAAGTTCTTTCGGATCGACGGATTCGAGAGCGGTGGTTTTGGCGTCGAGTATCTCCAGATTATCGTCCTTGACCACGGCCACCTGCCCGGTCTCTGTCTGGACCTGTTCGAGGCGGATTTCGGGAAGGGAAACGGGAAAAGTCCTGGCGGCATGAGAATCGTCCTTTTTTTCGTCCGGATTTTCCGTCGCTGTTGCCGCGGCGCCGACAGGTTGGTCCAGAGTGAGGGTAAGCTGATAGTTTCCCATTTTTTTGTCACGCAAAACAACTGCCCAGAGAACCTCGTCCGCCGCGGCGACGGGCGGGTTTTCGGCATCGGCCGGCGAGGTGTAGTTCTTGTCAACTTCCTTGATGAGAGTCCCGTCGTGGCGAAGGTTTTCGGCGATTGATTTTGGAATGGCAATGACCAGAGTATCCACTCCGGCATAGAGGATTTGATAACTGATGGTCCACTGGTAGCGAACGATCTGCTCGCGGACTTCGACGAGAGTGAATATTTCCCCGCTGATTTGAGTTTTTTTCAGGGTAAACCCGACGGTGGCCGGGGCGGCTTGGCCCCGATAACGAAACCCGATCTGTAGAGGGCCGCTCCCGGGAATGTTGCTTCCCAGCAGACTGACATCCTGCTGACGGAGATCGCCCTCGTCCATTGTCTTCGGATCCAGGCTGGTATGAATTTGCAGGCCGACTTTTCCGTCGTGGCGGGATACCTTCAGTGGTGAAAAAACGGGAACGGTTTCCGTTTCGGCAGGATTTTTCCGGTCCCGGCGTCCGGTGACATTGATAGAAAATTTTCCCTCCGTGCGGTTCTTCAGGGTGACGGTCAGAATTTTGTTTCCGTCCGCATCAGTTTCTTCCGAGAAATCATCAACCGGATCTCCAGTGGCTTCCACGCCCTCGAAATCGTCGGGGATTTTTAGTTGAACATCGAAAATGCCAACCCCTTTGACTTCGTAATCGAATCGGGTGACGAACCGGGATGAATCGGGGTCGACTGAAAAGCGAGTCCAGCTTTGCACTTCGATCAGTGGCTTGGCCTTTTTGACTGACAGAGTGAGATCAAAGGGAAGACTGAGGTAGCGGAATTTTCCGTATGGGCGGAGTGTTTTGGCGTTTTTTGCACTGCTGGGCAATGATTGCTGGGAGAGCCCTTCGCTGCTGACGGTTTCCACCTCCAGTTCCCGGCTGGTCAGGACATTGACGGTTCCCCGTTGCCGGACCGCATTTTCCGTCGAAACCCGTGGCAGAGGTAATTCGGTGGGCAGGGAGCCAAGCGCTTCTTCCAGAGTGAGCTTGAGAGAGTAAATCTTTTTGGCCGGAGTGTGCAGCTGGACCTCGAGTTTTTGATCGTCATCCATCTCGGTCACATTCCACTCTTTGATGTTTTCCCCTTCGACGTTGAGGATTTCCTGGCCTTTGGGAACTGAAATGGCAAAATTGCCCACACCGGAGCGAAGGATCCGGTAATTCAATACGAGATCGCTCTGCAGGGCGCCGGGGACCACACTTGAGGTGAGATCGCTCTCGACGAAAAGCAGAGGAGTGAGCTTGGTTTCTTCCCCCTGTTTTTTCCAGGTGAGACTGAGTTGCTCGATTTCGCGCAGAAAAAAGGCAAGTTTGGTTTGTCCGTCCGCGAGGGCATCGGTCGAATAAGCCGCTGTTGGATTGAACTCGAAATTCCAACCCTGCTCCGGCAGGGTGGCTTCGAATTTTGAAACGCCGGCCCGGGGCAGATCAATGATGGCGATGTTGCGACCGCCACTATGGTCAATTTTTGAGTAAAGCTTGAGGGATATTTCGTATTTTCCCTTGTGGGGAAGAATCAACTCGTAACCGCTTTTGCCGAGATGGATCGTGGCATCGCCCGTCTCCGCTTCGGCGATGTTGAGTCCGGATTTACTGAGAGGAACAACCGCCCAACCCTTTTCTTTGAAGCTTTCCACCTGCAGAACAGCGTCGATGGCGAGGACGCGATTTTCTTTTCCCTCCACCGTCGCAACGTAGTTGGCTGAAGCGACAATTCCGTCTGTAGGTGGTTTTTCCGGGTCTTTTTGCTCTTTGAGATTGAGTTGATTCCACAGGTCAAGAAATTCTCGATAGGGCAGAAATACGCCGCGTCCCTCTTTTTCGAAAATGGCTTCCAGGTCTTGGTAAGGCACATAAATGGAACGCTCCGAACGGATGATTTCCGGTTCTGGTTTTCCGGACGCGGGGGAGTCGGTCGGGCCGGATTCCGTCGGGTCCGCTGGTTTTACCGCCGGGGCATCCTGAGCGGCGTCCTGTGTCAATCCCGAAGTGGGGAGAAGGGATGCCGCGGTCCAGAGCCAGCATGATAAAAGGAGAAAGCGGGGGAGCGTTCGGTTCGTCATTTGGGCAGTGGTTGATCGTTTTCTTTCTGATGGACGGGATAGACGGTAGCGATTCCCGAAAAAAAATGTGTCAGGGCATTGTAAGAGATTTGTAAAAAAGATGTAAAGAGCAGAGGTGGCAATTCTGCTCTCTTCTTTGCCAAAATTGAGGATTGCGGCCTCCCGATTTTTTGAGGATGGTGATTCAAAATGATGCGGGGTGCTGACGATCAGATTAAATATGCGGGGAAGTTTCTTGAATTCAGGGAAACGGAGCGTGGCTGGGAATATGTGATTCGCCCCAATTGCAAGGGAGTGGTGGCCATCCTTGCCGTGAACAATGACAAACAGGTGGTTCTGGTCGAGCAATATCGTCCTCCGGTGAACCGGAACGTGATCGAACTTCCCACAGGACTGGCCGGGGACATTCCGCTGATGGAAGACGAGCCGCTCGTTGTGGCGGCGAAGAGGGAGTTGAAGGAGGAGACCGGATACCAAGCGAAACATTGGGCCACGCTGACCGAGGGACCGTCATCCGCGGGGTTGTCCAAAGAATTGATTACCCTATTTCACGCCACCGGACTGACCAAAGTAAGTGAGGGAGGTGGAGATGCCACCGAAGACATCCGGGTTCACTGCATTGATATTCCGCATGTCCCGACATGGTGCGCCCGGCGGCGGGAGGAGGGCATGATGGTGGATTACAAGATTTTCGCTGCTCTGTATCTGGCCGGGGCGGGGACCCGGTTGAGCGATTCGCGGCTGTGGATCTGAGGAATGAAATTCCGGGCAGAAGAAATGGGGAAAGCGTGACGGAGTTTCCCGGAAGGGCCGCGAAAAAGAGGGGCGGTCCGCTGGTCTGTGTAAGGAGCTTCCCGCGAATCCGGAGTCCGCTTTCCGAATTTTTTTGAAAAACGATCGCAAAAATGCGTATGGTCAACCCGGGAACTTGTGGATCTGGTATGATTTTTCGTTCCAGAGTTGGTCCGCAGTCCCCTGACGGTTTGAAAAAGGAACCCGCCAGTGCCGGGGAGGACCGGCAGTCCCGGAAATAGAAAACAATCAATCACCCTTATTCCCGTATGAAACTACGAATTGAACTGATCACGATTTGCCTGGTGGCCTGTTTTTGTTTGATGAGCAATCTTCAGGTTGACGCTGCCGACAAACCCAACGTCGTCATTATCATCACCGATGACCAGGGATATGGAGATCTTTCCTGCAACGGGAATCCGGCGGTGCGGACGCCCCAGATTGATGCGTTGGCGGCGGACTCCATTCGATTGGAAGACTACCATGTGGCGCCGACCTGTTCGCCGACACGCTGTGCCTTTCAAACCGGGCACTGGACGGATCGGACGGGAGTTTGGCACACCATCATGGGCCGCTCCATGCTGCGGGCCAACGAGGTGACCATGGGGCAGATTTTTAAGGACGCCGGTTACGCTACGGGGATGTTCGGGAAATGGCATTTGGGGGATAATTATCCATTTCGACCGGAAGATCGGGGTTACATGGAAGTGTTGCGAAACGGCGGCGGCGGTGTGGGCCAGACTCCCGATTACTGGGACAATGCCTACTTCGACGGGTCATATTTTCACAACAAAGTTCCGGAGCCTGTGAAGGGTTATTGCACGGACGTATTTTTTGATTACGCCAAGCGGTTTATCAGCAAGCAGATCGATGCAGGTAAACCGTTCCTCGCCTATATAGCCACCAACGCACCTCACGGTCCTCAACATGCACCCCCGAAATTCGCCAAACCCTACGAAGCGGATTATCCCGTGGACGTAGCTCACTTTTTCGGGATGATTGCCAATATTGATTACAATGTCGGGGAACTGAGGAAATGGTTGGACAAAAAAGGTCTGACGGAAAATACGATTTTCATTTTCACCACCGACAACGGAACAGCGACCGGACGCAAAGTGTATGACGGTGGGATGCGGGGCGCCAAGGGGAGCGAATACGAAGGAGGTCATCGGGTTCCCTTTTACATCCGGTGGCCCAAGGCAGGCTACACCGGGGGTAGAAAGGTGGAGAAAATTACGGCCCACGTGGATGTGGTTCCGACCCTGATCGATCTGTGCGACATCCCCTCTCCCAAAGGGGTCAGGTTTGACGGGCTATCGATCAAGCCTCTGCTGGATGCCGGAACAAAAAAAATCGAATGGCCCGATCGCATTCTGGTGACCGACAATCAGCGGGTCAAAGATCCGATCAAGTGGAAACAGACCGCCGTCATGACCAATCAGTGGCGGCTCGTCGACGAAAAAGAGCTGTATGAGATCAAAAAAGATCCGAAGGAGAAAGTGAACGTCTATAAGGAACATCCGGATGTAGTGACCCGGCTCACTGATTTTTATGACAAATGGTGGGCGGAACTGGAGCCGACTTTCGGGAGTCCCGCGAGAATCGTGCTGGGAAACCCGGCGGAAAACCCGAGTCGCCTGACTTGCCACGATTGGATCGGAAATGGTGTGCCGCCCTGGAACCAAAAGTCTATCCGGGAAGCGAAATCCAAACCGAAAGACATAGGTTTCTGGAACCTCGAAGTGGAAAGGGCGGGAGAATACGAGATTCAACTGCGACGCTGGCCCGCCGAGGGGAATGTGATATCCGCGGCAATCACCGATTCCATTCCGGCGGGAGAGGATGTTCCCGGGGTCAGAGCCTACCGGGCCCGGAAGGGGCGTGCCATTTCGGCGGTGAGCGCCCAAATTGAGATTGGTGGAAAAACCCTGACAAAAAATATCGAAAAGGAAGCTCCCAGCGTCACCTTCCGATTGAACCTGGAAAAGGGGCCCACCCAGTTGAAAGCCACTTTTCTGGGCGCCGACGGAGCCCTGACCGGAGCCTATTATGCGTATGTGAAACGCCTCTGATTGGGCGGGAGAGCGATCATGACTTACAGTCGGGAATTTTCTGTGGCCACCTCGGGAAAGGGCACCTATGAAATTACCGACGAAGTCAGGTCGGTGGTGTCGGATAGCGGAATCATCGAAGGTCAGGTGACGGTTTTCGTGGAGCACACCAGTGCGAGCCTGGTCATCATGGAAAACGCTGATCGCCTGGCGCGGACGGATCTCCACGCATTTTTTGACTATTTGGTTCCCGAAGATTTACCTTTTCTGCGCCACACCTGCGAAGGACCGGATGACAGCCCGAGTCATTTGCGAATGGCCCTGACCCGGAGTTGTGAAACGATTCCCATCATCGGGGGCCGACCTTCCCTGGGGACCTGGCAGGGGGTGTTTCTATTCGAGCATCGGCGGGCGCGGCATACCCGGAAAATCGCACTTTCCGTGATCGGTGGGACAGGGTCGGATGACTGATCATACCCTCTTTGGTCCCACAGGATCCATTTTTTTGCGAAACCGCGGATTCTGAAAAAACAGGAAATGCTTTCCCGCATTGTTGTGGGGCAGACACTCCGCCTGCCGTCACTTACCCATTCGGCCCCACATCCCCCCGGCTCCACATCCCGGCAAGCAAAGCGGTTGGCCCTGCAGTCATCCGTCCACCCGATCCTCCCGAAATTCGCCAAGCTCGGCAAACAGCCCGTCTCCGCTTACGTCATTTTCGGATTCAACTCTTCGATCGGTTTCCCGAAAGGCAGGATCTGCAGGGGAGGGCCCTGGGAATTTTTCAGATAAACCGAATAATCGATGCCCAGATGCTGATACACGGTTGCCCAGAGATCATTCGGGGTCATGACTCTTTCAATGGGGTGTTCTCCTTTCGAGTTGGTCGCCCCGATGACCTGTCCCATATTCATTCCTCCACCCGAGACGAGGAGGGACATGGCCTTGGGCCAGTGATCGCGCCCTGGCTGGATGACCCCCGTTTTCGTTCCACGTTGCGGGTTGAGCTTCGGGGTGTGCCCGAAATCACTCCCGACCACGATGAGAGTTTTCTGGTCAAGCCCGCGCTGGTAAACATCATCGATCAGGGCGGTGAGGGCGCGGTCGTAGATGGGCAGTTTCCATTTACAGTCTTCAAAAATATGGCAGTTCACCGCATGAAAGTCCCAGTTATATGCGCAGTTTTTGGGAGTGGCGCCACCCGGGTTTTCCCACACCATGGTGACGAAGCGACTTCCTGCTTCAACGAGCCTCCGGGCCATCAGAGCACGCTGACCGTAAGCGGTCATTCCATAGCGTTCCCGGGTCCGGGTGGATTCTTTGGACAGGTCAAAGGCTTGGCGGACACGCTCGCTCATCAGCATTTCCATGGCCTGACGGTTGAAGGAGTCCATGGCATTCATGACACCGCTTTTGTCCACATCCCGGCGCATGTCATCCATCCCCTTGAGCATGGCGAGACGATCGTCGATCCGCGATTCCATTTCTTTCCTGACGCCGATGTTCTGCACTTTGAAATCAGGAGAACTGGGGTCGCCGGCGACGATAAACGGGTTATTGCTGGCGCCAAGCCAGGCGGCCCCCATGGCAAAGGTATCAATTCCGGCACGGTTTCCATCCACTTCCGATACGCAGACGGGCATTTCAAAGCGGTTCCTTTTCTGACTGCCAATAATGTTTTTTACGATGCTGGTCACTGCCGGGGCATCATTAATGGTGCCGGTAGGAGTTTTCGGCGGCCGTCCGGTCATCATGCGCTTGTGAGCGCCTCCGTGATCGGCGAATTCATGATGAATGGAGCGGATCAGGGTGAATTTGTCAGCGAATTTTGCGTGCATGGGAAGCAGCTCGCACACTTCGATCCCTGGGACGTTGGTGCGAATCGGCCGTAAATCGCCCCGGTATTCAGATGGGGCGTCGGGCTTCATGTCGTATGACTCCATGTGGGGAAACCCACCGGGGAGCCAGATGAATATCACCGAGGTGCCCTTGTCCACAAAGGCGGCGCTCCCCTCTTTTGCCTGAGCCTGAAAACGAAGAAAATCACTCAATCCCAGACCGAGAACGCTGAGTCCCCCGGCTTCCAGAACAGAGCGGCGACTGATGGGGCCCGAACAGAGGGAAGACTTTTTCATGATGAAGTTTTGGCGTTTCCAGATGGGACAAGGTAAGTGGTTTCAAATGAAATGACAGGGGAAATCATCCCGAAATCGCGCCATAGATTGAGATGGGCATTTTTGGCAGTCGGCGGTATGCTGGGGCTGATATGTGGACCCAAATCATCGATCGCCGCGGGATGGAACCGTGGTTTTCTGTTTCGACCATGTTGGCGGTGCTGGCTTTGCTGCCCGGGTCATTGACTGGGGCCGGGCCAGAGAAAAGCGTGACCGTGCCCGGAGTCATCCCGGCGTCCCCTCCGCCTGCAACGCCGGTTTCTCATCTGGACATTTATCCGGGAGCGAAGGGGAAGTCGATTGTTCTGGTCGGTCCCGACGCCAACCAGCAGTTGGTGGTCACGAGCCGAAATAAGAAGGTTCAGTTTCGGGAAATCGAAGTGACCCGTCGTGTTTCGTTTACCTCTTCCCCGCCCCATGTGGTGGCCATAGATGATCACGGCTTGCTGACTCCTCTGGCCAATGGGAAGGCCCGAGTTTCCGCGCAAATGAATGGCGCCACTCCTGCCTTTGTGGACGTGATGGTGGAAAAATTCGGCGAACCGCAGCCGATCAGTTTTCCCAACGACATCGTTCCGACATTTACGCGGAACGGATGCAATATGGGCGCCTGCCACGCCAAGGCAAATGGCCAGAATGGTTTTCAGTTATCCCTTTTCGGATACAATCCTGAATCAGACTACGACAATCTGACGGTCAATGATCGGGGAAGGCGGATCTCGCAGTCAGCGCCGGAAAACAGTTTGTTCCTCCTGAAAGCGAGTGGCGAAATTCCGCACGGTGGCGGCGCGCGCCTGGATCGGAAATCGTCCGATTATCATCTGCTGTGCCGTTGGATCGCAGGGGGGATGATCTACGCTCCGCAAAACGATCCTCATGTGGAGAGGATCGAGGTGTTCCCGAAGGAAAGAGTTGCGGCTCCCGGGACCAGTCAACAGCTCTGTGTGACGGCATTTTTCAGCAATGGAAAGACGCGCGATATCACCCGCGCGGCCCAATTTGAAAGCAATCAACCGGAAATGGCCGAAGTCGACGAGCATGGACTGGTCCGCATCGGAAAAGATACCAGCGGCAGCACCTCGGTTTTGATTCGCTTCCAGGAGCATGTCGATGTGTTTACGGCGACGGTTCCCAAGGGGGAAGAACTGCGCATCAAGCTGCCGAAGCCGAGCAACTTCGTGGACGAGGCAATTTTTGAAAAACTGAGGGTTCTGGGGATCCCGCCTTCCGGAGAGTGTGATGACGCGACTTTTCTCCGGAGAGTGACGATCGATATCGCGGGACGACTTCCGTCTTTGGAAGAGACTGAAAGTTTTCTGAAATCGAAAGATCCCGATAAGCGAAAAGGCAAGATAGATTCCCTCCTCGACGGGACGGACTATGCCGATTATTTCGCTGGAAAATGGGCGGGCTTGTTGCGCAATAAGAGCCAGCGAGGGCTTGAGTGGGTTTCACGGGAAACCTATGCCTTTCACGACTGGATCCGTTCCAGTCTGATCGAAAACAAGCCCTTCGACCAACTGGTGGCGGAATTGATTACGGCCAGTGGAAGAAGTGGAGAAAATCCGGCGGTGGGCTGGTATCGCGCTGTTCCCGATCCCAAAGATAAAATGCAGGATTTCGCCCAGGTATTTCTCGGGATTCGGATGCAATGCGCCCAGTGCCATCACCATCCCTACGAGAAATGGAGTCAGGACGATTACTACGGACTGGCTGCGTTCTTTACCACGATGGAGCGAAAGGAGGTCTATCGCCTTCCCGAAAACGATATTGTTTTTCACGATCGCAAGGCCGCTGAGATGAAGAATCCGGCCAGCGGAGAAGTGCTGAAACCAACCGTTTTAGGGGGAACGCCGTTGAATATTCCGCCGGAAGAGGATCCCCGCGGCGAGCTGGCCAAGTGGATTCGATCACCGGAGAATCCCTATTTTTCCCGAATGGTGGTCAATCGGTATTGGAAACACTTCCTGGGGCGTGGCATTGTAGAGCCTGAGGACGACATCCGCCCGACCAACCCGCCGTCCCATCCCCGCCTGCTCGACGATCTGGCCAAACACTTCGTGGCAAGTGGATTTGATTTAAAAGATCTGATCAGAATCATCTGTAACAGTCGAACGTATCAACTCAGTTCGACCCCTCTCCCCGGAAACGCCGATGACGTTCAGAATTATGCCCGATTTTACCCCAGGCGGATGCAGGCGGAGAGCTTGCTGGATTCCATGAACGATGTGGCCGGGGTGGAGAATTCTTTCAGTAAAGAACCAAAAGGAATCCGGGCCATTGCCCTGCCCGATGACAGTAGCAATCAGCAGTCTGAATTTCTGACGATGTTCGGCAGGCCGCAAATGAACGCCGCCTGCGAGTGCGAGCGAACCAGCGAGGCGAATCTGGGACAAAGCCTCCATTTGATCAACTCGGACAAATTGCAGGCAAAACTTTCCAATGGAAACGGGAGGGCCAGACAACTGGCAGCCGCAACGGACCGTTCTGACAAAGATCGACTTGGGGAACTCTACATGAGGGCCTTGAGTCGGCCTCCGAATGAAAAAGAAATGGCCATCGCCGAAAGTCACCTGAAAAAGAAGCGGGATTTGTCCGCGGCGGATCCAAAAAAATATCCCGCGGCGAAAGCGGAACAGGAAGCTTTTGAGGACATCGTTTGGGTGTTGTTGAATACCAAAGAGTTCCTGTTTAATCATTGAGACAATCAGGATGCGTTCCCCCATTAGGAGGCTGTGGAAAAACTCTGAAGCGAAAAAGCCATGACACTTTGGTCCTTGATTCAGCGGCTTCGCCTGAGGCCATTTCTGGACCGCCCCTCCGGGCTGCGGCCCTTTTATTTACGGACTTCGTTCCGACTCGCTCAGGTAGCAGGCTACCCTCCCTCATCGCGCCTCGTCCGCAAATAAAATGACTCGCAGTTTTTCATTCCAGAGTTTTTCCAC
>Ga0114931_10003151_pt1 | contig 20945 bp, 25 predicted proteins | sample 2SBtaG_FD_89579 | JGI IMG/M metagenome (GOLD analysis project Ga0114931, IMG submission 89579) | Deep subsurface microbial communities from Kolumbo volcano to uncover new lineages of life (NeLLi) - 2SBTROV14_V59a metaG | ecosystem: Environmental > Aquatic > Marine > Volcanic | place: Kolumbo...
ATCTATAACACTGGTTTTCAAAATGGCTTAATTGAAAATGAATATGATTGTGTTTTTGTCGGGAAGTTTGACGGCAGACCAAAACCAAATCATAAAGAGGTTATGAATTACAAATGGATTTCTATAAAAGAATTAAAAAAAGATATAAGCTCTCATCCAAATAAATATTCTGTTTGGCTCAAGATAGCTTTAAAGAGAATAAAATCTTCACAAATTAAACTCAATCACAAGAACACTTGAAGAAAACACACACGTAAAAACTAACATAAACTGGCGCTCTTTCTTTTTTAGAAAGCGGGTGATTTACTTAATCTCTCATACTTCGGAGTGCCTTATAATACTTATTTGATTCTGCCATTACACACATCGTACTGAGATATTTTCTTTTCTCTTTTGGAAAGATTCTTAATGCTTTTTTGGCCATCTTCGCGTGTGTTTTACCTTTTTTTATTGCAAAAGCAAGAGAACCATTGCTGACAAGCATCCGTGTCAAGTCAGTTAATTCTTCTTTCCCCGCATCTTCTCCTTTTTCTATTATTCTCACCAACTGATCTTTCTCTGCTTGCGAACCGTGATGAAGTGTATAAATAACGGGATACGTTAGTTTTCCGTGTTTAACATTGCTATATGCATCTTCGGGCAGTTTTTCTACAGTCCCCTCATTAAGCGGAACAAAATCGGCAACATCATTAACTATCTGAAGGAGCATGCCATAATGATAACCAAAATTTCGTACCGCCCCTTTAATGTTTGCATCCTTCACCAAAGCTAAATCGGCAGACATTTCAGCAATATTTTCAAAGTAGCGTGCATTTATTCTATGTGTTCTTTCTTCACATAATGTAATTTGTTCTTCAAAAGACAACTTTCCAGAAACTGAAAAGATATTCTGAAAAACATCAATGTACTGTCCACTTTCTACGGTCAAATCAGATAAGTTCAACAATTCAATCATTCTTTCTAAATTAGCGTGACCTGCTGTGGCTTCTTCGAGTGGCTCTAATGATTTTTGTGCTAAATCTCTTGTAATTTTAGCAGCCATCACATTTTTCCTTACTTCTTCTGGTGACTGTTTTCCTGCTTTTTCATCATAGACTTGATTTGTATAATACATGCTGCACGTTTCAATTTCTACCGCTGCGGCAAGCGGTCCCCACTCAGATTGTTGTGGGTTGTTTGAACAACACTCATAGACCCCTCTTGCAAAGTAGGCTCTAACTTTACTCTTCCCAATCTTTCTTAACGGGAGTTCAGCGACTGTTTCATATAAATCAGGATTGTCTCTAAGAGGTTCTAAAGCATCAAGCAAAAGTTTATCAACTACTGTAGAGACTTCTTCCATTCTTTGAAAGTATGCTAATTCTTTCATCATTAATAAGTAGTTAATGACGAGCTAATAAAATGTTCTTCTTTATTTTACTTTAAAACGCAATATTTATATAGTATCATTGCTTCATGAAGAGAATGGGACGAAATAAGTTGGATGTCAAAGATAGAAAAATCATGTACCAACTAGATGTAAACTCTAAGCAGCCAAATTCAAAAATAGCCAAGAAAGTTGGACTAAGCAAAGATGTAGTAAATTATCGCATCAAAAATTTAGAAAAATTAGGCTTCATACAAGGATATTATACAATTATTGATCTTTCTAAGTTAGGATATTTTGGTATGCGTGTTTATTTAAAATTATTTGATGCCACGCCAGCAAAAGAAAAAGAGATTATTGATTATCTTGTACAAAGAAAAAAAGTATTCTTCGTCGCTGAAATCGAGGGACATTTTGATATTGCTCTTGGAGTCTGGATTAGAGATATTTATGAATTTGAAGACTTCTATCTTGATTTCAAGAAAAAATTTAAGCAGCATGTTGGTCAAGAACAGATATCAATCTTTACAAAAGCACGTCATTTTCATAGAGCATATTTATTAAATAAAAAATTTTATGATACAAAACCAGAATTTTTTGGGAGAGAAAAAGTTGTGCCACACGATAAGTTGGATCTTGATATTCTTAAACTTCTTTGTCGAAATGCACGCACACCCACTATAGAAATAGCACAAAAATTAAAGAAACCAGCGAGAACAATCGCTTTTAGAATTAAACAATTAGAAACGAAAAAAATAATTCAGGGTTACAGAGTAATCTTTGATTTTGGTTTATTTGGATATAAGTACTATAAAGTTGATCTTACACTTAAAGAAATGTCTATAAGAAAAGAGCTAATAAGTTTTGCTCATGCCCACCCAAATATTCTTTATGTCGATGAGACAATTGGAGGTTCTGACTTTGAATTTGATTTAGAAGTAGAAAATAAAGAAAAGTTTATGGAAATAATAGAGAAATTGAGAGCAAAGTTTTCAGAGATAAGAACGTGGCGTTATTTTACCTTAAGAAGATACAAGAAGTTATTATATTTTCCCGAAACATAAAACCCCGGCCTTTTCTTCTTGTTCTTGATGGCTCACGGTCTTCGCTCAGAACGCCACTAAAAATTACTTGCTCTGCTTCTTTCGCACCACGCTACGCTTCGACGCGCTCGAAACGCCCGCAGAGGCGTTTGGAAGGAAGAAAAAAGCGGAGGCATAAAATATGAAAAGACGAAAAAACTCCTCCTTATGTAATAATTTCGGGATACGACAATCAGGAATAATGCCGTCAGCGTTTTCATCGATTTGATGCTGAATGGAAGACGTTCGATCTCCTGAGCACCGAAGCGGACAAACTCCACTCTAACGATATTATTCGCCTTAAGAATGATGTAGCTTTGGCGCTTGACATTGCTCATAACCGTCATCGTCTTGAACGAAGAAAATCGAGTTGGTGGTTCAGATTAACCGGCGGGAAAAAAGATATTTCACTCTTTAGAATGAAGTGAATCTCTTTGTTTGGTATCTCATCGTGCCATCGGCACCATCGCCTCGCTCGTCGCACCCGAGAGCGCGGCTGGTATCAGGCTCTGCTGCTTCAGGCTCGCGAGGGCTTCGAGCAAACTCATCTTGTGCTCGTACACGACCGGCTCGGCCTCGATGCCGTACGTCGCGTTGAGCCAGGCGTACGCCTGCTCCTCGCCGCCGAGCTCGTCCACCAGTCCGGCGTCCTTCGCCTCGGTCCCGAGGAGGAAGCTGCCGTCCGCATATTTCGTGACCTCGTCCACGCTCATGTTCCGGTTCTCGGCCACTGAGTCAATGAAGTACTCGTGGATTGTGTCGAGCTTCTGCTGGAGGAACTGCTTCTCGGCCGGCGTCGGCTCGCGGAACGGCGTCCCGACGTCCTTCCGGTCGCCGCTGATCAGCTGGTTGTACGTGACATTCCACTCGCTGAGAAACTTGCCGAAGCTGAGGTAGCTGCCGATGACACCGATTGATCCCGTGATGGACATCGAGTTTGCGATCACGTGGTCGGTCGCGCTGGCCGCCCAGTACGCGCCGGACGCGCCCGCTTCCCGGATGACCGCTACCGAGGGCTTCTCCATGTTGTTGATCGCGGTGACAATCTCATCGCTGCCGACGACGCTGCCGCCTGGGCTGTTGATCCGGAAGACGACGGCCTTGATCGCGGGGTCGTCCTCGGCCTTCGCGATGTCCGCGAGTATCGTGTCCGCGGTGACGATGCCGTCGTACGAATCCCCTGAGGCGAGGATGACGCCCTCGACCGGGATGATGGCGACGTTGCCTGACGCCTTCGTTCCGTTGAAGAGGAGGATGAGCGTTGCGGTGAGCGCCGCGATGACCATGAGCCCGAAGAGGATGAGGATGATGATTCCGATTCGCGCGCCGACGCTTGTCTCCTTCGCGATTGTCCTTGCCATGCATGCACCTCAGTATGTAATCAGTTCCACCGTCCGCGTGCCGGTGATCGCCTCGAGGAAGCGCTGCTTCCGCCAGAAGAGATACAATGGTTCGATAATCCAGAGAACGGGGAACGGGAAGACGGGGATGAGGTACGCGTTCCGGACGAACGCCTTGACGAGCGTGACCCGCTCGGCGACGAGCCCGAGGAGCATCATTCCTGGTGTCTGGCCGAGCGCGTACTCGAACAAGGTGAAGTAGCCGAGCGCGAGGAGCGCCATCGACACGGCAACGGCGTAGACGACGGGTGCGATGCCCCGGAACATGGCTACGATGTCCGGGTGGGCGGGTAGCACGGACCCGAACGCGGCGAAGACAGTGAAGTCCAGGAGGAGCAGGTCGGCGAGGAACGCGAGGAGACGCCGTGAGAGCCTTGCTTCCTTGACATAGACCTTCCGCTTCGGGAGATTGAGTCCTGCATACATGTCCTTCATGGTGCGGCGGATGGGTCGACGCTATAAATATGTTGCGTCTAGGTGGCTTCGACGGACTTTTTCTACTAAGCCCCTAAGACGGGAAAATTATTAAAACACCGTTCCTCGTTTTTTCATATATGGGCTTACGCACGCAACGCATTCTCGCCGCCGACGTCGGCGGCACGAATACCCGGCTGGCCGTCGTCGAGCTCCCCTCGCTTAGGATCCTCAAGAAGGAGGAATGCCCGACACGGGAGATCGAGGACTTCACCTCATTCTGCAAGGGGTTCCTCGGCACGGAGAAGGTCGACGGCATCAGCGTCGGCGCCGCCGGTCCAGTCGAAGGGAAGAAGGGAAAGCGAGCCATCCGGCTCATCAACGCGCCATTCGCCGTGCAGGAAGTAGTGCTGCTGAAGCTCGCGAAGCGGACGTTGCTCGCCAACGACTTCACGATGCTGGGGCACGCGCTCGGCGCGAAGGGACAACGGCGCGTCGTCCGAAAAGGCTCCCCCGCCCCGGATGCGCCGTGCGCGCTTCTCGGTCCAGGGACAGGGTTGGGCGCGTGTATCATTCTGGGAGACGGGACCGTCGCGCCCGGTGAGGGGAACGGCCACTCCGACCTTGGGCTCCGGACGCCTGAAGACTACGCGATTGCCGCCTTCATCCGCGCCGAAGAGGGATTGTACGAGGACGATCCCGTCTGGTGGGAGCACCTGCTCTCGGGGGCGGGGCTCGTGCGGCTCCACCGGTATGTGTGCGCCGCGCGCCATCCGGAAGCTCGGCCGCTCACGGATCCGGGCGAAGTCGCGAACGGGAACGACGCGGCGAGCCTCGAGGCGCGTACCTTGTTCGTCAGGTTCCTCGCACGGAAAGCCCGGGAGATGGTTCTCAACGGCGAGGCGTTCGGCGGCGTCTTCCTGGCGGGCGGCATCGTGCAGCGCAACCCAGACATAATCGGCGACGCCTTCCTCGCGGAGCTGTCGCGCCACCCGCACCCGCGCTACCAGGAGCAGCTCGTCAGGGTGCCCGTCACGCTTATCCTTGACCAGGATGCGGGATTAAAAGGCGCGGCGCTGGCCCTCAAAGAGTAGATTTTAAAGGTTGAACATCTTCCCGGTCTTATGGCGCGACACCGTCTGCGCAAGAGCGACATCAAGGCGCTCAACGATCGCCTCTCAGGAATCGGGATTGAGATCTCCAAGAAGGATGAGGTCGACCTCCTCGAGGCGGACAACGAGCGTACGTATCTCGTCAATGGTGAGCCGTGGCTCTTCGAGCTTGATGGATCGCCAATCCCTCATCTCCGCATGCTCCAGACACGACCGGGCCTGCTGAAGCGGGTCACGGTCGACAGGGGCGCCGTCAAGTTCATAGCGAAGGGCGCCGACGTGATGCGGCCAGGCATCGTCGCGGTCGAGGATGGCATCGCTCCCGGACAACTCGTCACGGTCGTCGAGGAGACGCACGGCAAGCCGCTCGCTGTCGGGAAAGCGCTCCTCGACACGGCAAGTATCCTGTCGGCCGACGCAGGCAAGACCATCAGGACGATCCATTGGGTGGGTGACAAGCGATGGGAAGCGTAGCGATTGCGGACGAACGGGATCAGAAGCAGCATCTGCTTGATGCCTGGCGTAGCCCTGAGGGCGAGGGGATGATCCATGATTATCTCCACGAACGGGCGCACGAGCTCGGCGTGCCTACTGTCGAGGCGCGCGAAGCGCGCGTCACGGAGCTCGCGCGCAAGGTACGCGACGCCGCCGGCTCCTGGCACCCACGTATGGGCAAGCGGGAAGAGCGCCATTACACCGCCGTCGCCGCGAACGCGCTCATGGAGGAGCTCGCGCTGACGGACGATCTCGGAGCGGACGCGGAGAGTCTCGAAGGTCTCCTCGCGGACGTAATCGATGCGATGGAGTTCCATCCGCGTGGGAAGCGCCAGGTGATGAAGCTCTCCTCTAACGAGAATCAGGTGCCGCAGTTCATCCACTCCTATGCGCCAACAGAGGAGGTCGGGGTCTTCAGCGCAGAGGCCCGCCGTCGCCTGCGCCCGAGCATCCTTCTCCACGACGTGGATGAGGACACGCGACGCAAAGCCCAGCATATGATTAGAAAGCACCTCCCTAAGGATCTCGCCTTCTTCGTCCATCCGGTGCCGCAGATGCTGACACGGAGAGACATCCTCTACGCGGGCGACGTCCATCCCTTGCTCGAGGCAAAGCTGCGCGACGGCACACATCTTACGGCCGCCGAAGCAGCAAATCTCGCCGTGACGAAGTCGCTCGACTGGGGGATAAACGCCACGACCACGTCTCGGCTGTCCGCGACCGACGTCTTCAAGACGCTGGGCAAGCTCCTCTATGGCGGCGACCGCGTCGGCCGCGGCATGCCGGAGACCCAGATCTATGACCTGCTGGGTCCGAAGGAGCGCGTTGATTTCGACCTCGCGTACGAACGGCTCTTCCTCGCGGGGTTCCTCGGTGCGGAGGCGTTCCTCGCACGGTTCGTGCCTTCGCCCGAGCAGGAGCGACTGCGCCGGGGAGTCTACGCCTTTATCGCCGACGGCGGCTACAAGCGCATCAGCGGCTTCAACATCTATCCCGATCCGTTCGACTGGCGCCATAACCATGGTAGCTTCCGCCTCATCGGCTCGAAGCTCTTCCCGGGGAAGGAGACGCTGAGGAAGGAGAGCAGGCGCCGACGGGAAAGCGTCTACTCCCTCATGACCAAGATCGTGAAGGCGAGCGAGGGCTTCTTCTTCTCGCCGGAGGAGATTGCACAGCACAGCGTCGCGCACAACTACAAGCGGATGCTCGCCTACAAGATGCTCTTCAATGAGCACATCGACGATCCCCTCTTCCAGTTCCGGCTTGCCCTTAACGTGCGCAAGCTCTGCGAGCGGTACGCGATTGACACGGGTTATCGACTGATGCGGAACGATGCGAGACAAACAAGAGATTAATATAACCCCTTAACAGTAGTAAAAAAGAGAACATTTATAAATGATACTACATCTAAGAAGAAGATGAACGAGGAGAAAGCTGGAGAACACGGTACCGAACAGGATCGCAGACAATGTCTGGAGGAACGGCTCAGCGGCGAAGCGAGCCCGCTCTCCCGCGTCGCGCTCAACGACTTGGCGCAGAGCACCTTCGACTACATCTTCGGCATCCTGGAGCAAGGCTCAGGGTTCGGTGAGACCCCTGAAGAGCGGTTCTCCGCGCTCGAAGCGGAAATCCTGAAAGGAGATACCATCACGCCGGAAACGATCAGAAACCTCAAGGAGGAGTATGAACGCATTGGCAAGGTCGGCGAGAGCAGGCTCTACGGCTTCGTGGAGGACTTCTTCCTCAAGCCGATGCGAACAGGACTGCTCACGGGTCGGGAGCACAGGCCGAAGATGATCTACGAGGTGTACGGCACCTGCCCCGTGGACGGCCATCAGATCGAGAAGCAGCACCCAGTCAGGAGGGAGACGCTTGAGAAGTACCGCGGCGCGGATTTCGATCTCGCGTTCCTCCTAACGACGTGCGAGACCTGCCAAGATAGCCACGATCCATCCTTGTCGCGGATGCGGTACGATTTCGGCCTAGTCGCGAAATACACGCACCTGCACGAGAACGCTGAGAACGCCGAGAGGGAGTTCCGCAAAGTCCTCAGAAAGAAGAGAATCCCTGACAACCCATTCATCAACGAGAAGAGCCCCGGGCTGTCATACACTCGCCAGGAGCAGAACGCATGGAAGAGAAAGTACGGCGAGGAGTACAGGCGGCTCAAGAGGCAACGCGACAGGAAGGTCGAGCAGTTCCAGCGGTTCTGCAAACAACACGACATCCTCGAGATCTATTCCCGGGTGAAGGGCGACGACCGGTTCATCAGGAAGGTCGCGGACAACGTCTGGGACCTCAGGGGCATCGTCGATATGGAAAGAGACAAGATCAAGGACAAGGACTATCCAACGGCGATCAAGGACTATCTCGGCGTCAAGATCATCGTCAGCGACGAGCACGCCATGGAGAAGGTCATCGGGTACATCCACGACGAATGCGCAAAGTTTACGGCCACAACGCCTCAAGGGTCCGCGCCCAACCTCTACATGGAACCAGGGACTGAGAAGAACTACTGGGGGGAGCCGGTCTTCCGGGAGACCGACGAAGGAAAGAAGGTGCTGGTGCGCGGCCGCAAGGAGAAGAACGGACAAGTCGTCTTCGAGGCGTGGAAAACCGTCCTGAACTACTGCGGCATGGACATCGAACTCCAAGTCCAGACGAAACCGATGTGGAATCGCGACCGACAGACCCACAACCCGTACGAAGAGTTTACCAAGAACCGCCGCGTGATCGCAGAGAAGCGGTTCAACATACCCTACGAGCGGACAGTCCAACTCTTCGATCGCATCCTTCGGCAGGCAACATAGGAACGAGGCGAGAATGATGAGCACACCGACTATCGAGATCCCATACAACGACCAGCGAATCCTGGAGCGGTACGACCGACGTTCGGAGAACGCAGTCCCCCACCGCGTCACTGGCATCCCCTTCCGACGCGAGTCCGGCGCGGCCATCGTCTACGCGCAGGCCTACCCGCGTGGGCAGAAGCCGACAGGCGTCGGCATCCTCGTAGCGCCGGCCGATTCGCGGGCCCTCGAGAATGACACACTGGAGCTGCTGATGGACCTGGACCAACTGGTGCTCCCGAACAGGATCACGGTCGATGCGCGGCTCCTCTCAATCAACGGGGTCGCCGCCGAACGACTCACGGACCTGGTCGCAGCATACGATAAGGACGCGCACATCAAGGTGACGCTGGAGCTCAGGAGAACGAGAGCAGGCGTCTACACGGCCGAGCTCGATTTCCCATCGGCGCACTACCGGCTTACGGACTAGTCGTTGCTCCTGACATACCGCGTCTTCGGCACGTAGTTGTGGACCGTGACCGTGCCGCTCTTCTCATCGAGGACCGGCTTGCCACAGCCGCAGAAATCCTCGCCATGCCGCACGAGCACGAATCCTTTGAGATCGGTCACCTTCGCGACGTCGTTCCCGCGGATCCACTTGGCGAACTCCGCGTCGTCGAGCGTCAGGACGTTCTTGGTACTGCTCGGTCCGATGAGCTGGCTGCCCTCGACGCTCATCCGCAGCGCACCGTTCGAGAGACGCGTACAGACGTACAGGCCGACGGAGTCCGTCTTCATGACTTCGAGATCGAACCGTTCGAAGAGCTCCTCGTTCGCGACGAAGATCCTGCCCCGCGCGTTCTCGCGGAAGCGATAGCCCTTCAGGACGGAAGCGTCGCAGCCGAACTGCGCCTCGAGCTGCGCGAGCAGCCGCTTGCGTTCCTTAGCGTTGAGGAGCTGGAGCGACACGCTACACCCCCCAGACAGGGTTCTGCTTGCGTTTCAGCTCCGCGATCGCCTTGAGGAGGTTCTTCTGCTCCTGCATCAGGATGTCGCGGTAGTCCTTGTACTTGCGGAACTCCTTCTCGTCGAGGTCGGTTAGCAGGATGTCGTGCTCGTCGATCTGCCGGCCGCACGTCACGCCTGGCAGCGCGACCGCGACCTGGAATCCTTTCTCGGCCTTCGGGATGTTCCGCTGCTCCTGCTGGATCTCCTTGATCGTCGTGAGCCGGGTCCCGTCGGCCTTCATAATCGGCGTCCCGGTGCGAAGCGTACCCGCGAGGACCTCGACGCCCACGATCGCTGGGTTGGACTGTCGGAAGAGGCAGTTCTGGAGGATCTCGAGCCTGCACACCGGCGTCAATTCGTCCATGGCGCGGCGCTGCGCCTCCGCGAGGCGCTCCTGCTTCCACGCCTTGTAGTCGTCGATGAGCCGGTAGATGACGGGATTCGTGAAGACCTTGACCGTCTCCGTTGAGTCCGCTTCCGGAATGTTGAAACCGATAATCGCGCTCGTCAGCGGATCCTGCTCGTGGTTCGATTCCGCCTCGGCAATGTCCTTCTTCGAGATGGGGCCGATTGACGCCTTCCGGACGGGGATGCCCTCTTCATGGAGCAGCTTCGACAACGCTTCCAGGCTGCCCAGCGTGTCGGCCTTGATGATGACGCCATTCTCGTCGAGCTCCACGGCGACCTCCTCGAGCTCGCGCTGCACCGCGGCCTTCGCCGCCTCGATCTCAGCCTCTGAGGAGGCGCCCATAAGCGGCATGCCCGGAACGACCTTGTCCAGTCCTGGAGCGGCGATCTTAACGCCCGTGGCCGCTATGATCTCGTTGACCGGCCGGAACTTAGCCCTCTTGTCGCGCATCTCGGCGAGCGGATTGGGCTCGAGGAGCGCGCGCACCTTCGCGACGACCGGCTCATCAAGGCCCGCTATCACGATGGTGTCGTTCCGCTTCAACGTGCCATCATAAACGATTACGTCCGCGGTCATGCCGAGGCCGACGGACTCCTTCACCTCGAGGACCGTCCCTTTCGCGGGGCCGGAAACGGTGACCATGAGACGTGCACCGAGGTAGCGCTGCGCCAGCCCGGCGAGGACCATGAGAAGCTCAGCTATCCCGTGGTTGGCGAGGGCGCTGCAAGGCACGATCGCGAGCTGCTTGGTGTAGTCCTCGACCCGGTCGAACCGCTCTGACTGGAGCTTGAAGCGCTCGTGGAACTCGCCGACGAGCTTGTAGAGACGCGTGTCAATCGCGGTCTGCACGGATTCGTCCTGCGCCGCAAGGTCAGCGAGGAGCCCGTCCTGCTTCTGCCGGTAGCCAGGTACCAGGTCGAGCTTGTTCGCGGCAACGATGAACGGCGTCTTCGCGCTCCTGAGAATCTCAACCGCTTCTATGGTCTGCGGCTTGAACCCCTCATTGATGTCCACGACGAGAATCGCGATGTCAGCGAGAGCGCCACCCCGCTTCCGGAGAGAGGTGAAGGCCGCGTGGCCCGGCGTGTCGATGAACAGCAGTCCCGGGATGGTGAACTACATCTTGAGCGAGGCGAGGAGCGGGCCGCACTTCTGCCGGATTGTGTGGAGCGGGATGATCGAGGCGCCGATCGCCTGCGTGATCGCGCCAGCCTCCGTTGAGAGGATGTCGCTTCCCCGTATCGCATCGAGAATCGAGGACTTGCCGTGATCGACGTGGCCAAGGACAGAGACGATCGGGGAACGGATTGCTTTACTCGGCTCGTTGCCCATGTGAATCGCCTCGTCGACATGCGTGGAGGGACGGAACGGGAGACGCTTTTTAAAGGTTGCTGACGACCTAGCTGCAAGATTTAAGAATGCTGAACAGTTCCCGATGCGAATGGAAGCGAGCAACAAGCAGAGAGAAGCGGATAACAAGGCGACTCGCGTGACCGACCCAACGATCATCGGGTTCTACTTCACACTCGCCGACTATGCCAAGAGCCCGAACGTCGCCGCCAATGAGAAAGAGATGAAGCTCATCAACAATCTGGAGAGTATGCTCGACGCGATAACAGAAAGACGGAGCATCGATGAGGAACTGCTCGCCAATGCCAGGTACAATATGTCGCGCGTCTCGTGCTTCGCCGAACGGTACCTCAAGATCGTCCAGTCCCTAGAAAAGTATCAACAGACGTATCAATGAGCATCACAGCCGGAGACGGTCCGTCCAGAAAGCTGTTTCGGAACGCAAAGGATGTTGAGGAAAGGACTGTGGCCCGGACCGCGGCGGTGGGGGGTTCGCCGCAGCCCGGGAGAATGTTAGTCACACGACAGCTGACTCTGACTGCGCCCAATGGCGTCTGCCGGCGGTCTTGATGCGGCGGTACTCCCGCGCGCCCGGCTCCACTAACCATTCGATATCGTCCCATTCGAGCCAATCCTTCGCTGCGTCCATCGTTGCACCTCCGACATGCATTTCAGGGGCAGTGTCAGACGGCTGTCGATATATCCTTTGTCAAAGACGGCTCTTCAACACGATTCTGCAAGCGGATTCCACAAATCTTAAATATCGTCACGTGAAACGTTACGGAGATGATTTTCGGCGCGACCAGTCCAGTCTGGTTCCTCGGCTTCGACTTGATCTTGGAGTTAATTTTCTTCCTCGTCACCGGACTAATCGCGTGGTACGCCTACCGGATCCACCGGTTGACGGGCTATCGCCAGTACAAGCGGTGGAGCACCGGCTTCCTCTTCGTCGCACTCGCGTACGTCGTGAACGCGCTGACCAACCTCTTCCTCTACTTCGAGCTGAAGGAGAACGGTCTGATGGTGTCGACCCTAGGAGAACTAACGCGAATCTACAACGTAGGGCTGCTCATCCACATGCTCTTCTTCCTTGCGGGCTACGTCATCCTCGTCTTCGTCTCGCTTCGCGTGGACGACGCGCGCCTCAGCCCACTCCTCCTCTTCCTCATAGCGGTTACCGCACTCGCTTCCCTCCCGTTCTCGTGGGTCTTCGAGCTGGCGACGATCATGCTCTTCCTCTACCTCATCATCCTCACCGCGAAGAACACCCGCGCGCACCGCAAGAAGACGGTCCACAGCAGCAGATGCAACCAGCTCGTGATTATCGGATTCTCCATCCTTCTCCTCGGACAGCTCGCCTATCTCTTCCTACCGCTGTGGAGCATATCATACGTCGTTGGACACGTCCTCGAGCTTCTCGGCTACGCGGCACTCATTGCCAGTATGACCATCATCCTGAGGAGAAAATAGGATGCGGGGGGTCCCATGAAGAAGAAACGCTCACAGCTGGAGGTCATCCACGACATGCTCTCCAGCGTGCAAGCAAAGGGCGGCAGAATCAAGCCGACCCATCTCATGTACAAGTCCAACCTCTCCTACAAGATGATGCAGGAGTATCTCGCCACCCTCTTGGAGCGCGGACTCCTCGCAGAAGAGAAGGACAAGGACAACAAGAAAATCTACACGATCACGGACAAGGGGCTCACGTTCCTCTTTGAGTACCGGCGGATGACGGAGTTCACGGAAGCATTCGGTCTCTAAGGAGTGTCTCCGGACGAGCGTCAAGGAATCAAAAAAGATAGGAACGATGGGCATCTCACGAGCCGCATGGGATTTCAACAAGGAACTCGTCCTTGGGGAGATAGGCGCGCTCATCGGGACGCCGCTTGTCTCCCTCATCACTTCTTTGCTCACGACGAACGACACAGCTATAGCTCTCGCCGCTGCCATCGGCGGACAGGTGGTCGGTGCGATCTTCTGGGTGACCACGCACGTATTCGACCGGAAGCGCAACAAACGGTTCACCATGCGAAACCTGAAGGAGGATATCATCGGCTTCACCCCCGTCGCGATGACCATGGACTTCATCATCTACGAGCCCCTTCTCTTCTTCGTCTCGCGGCATTTCCTCCAGGGCGGGGGTGGGGTGCTGCCCTCAGTCATCGGCGCGCAGGCTCTCGCCTACACCTGCTTCCTCAGCGGCATGAACCTGTACCGACTCGGGTACAACAAATACGCGAAGAAGAAGCTCTTCGAGTGATGTCCGGGACGGGCATGAGAAGCTCCCTATGGACTGTACGCGTACGCGCATCGGATTAGTCGACGCGTGTTAACTCCCTGATGACCTGCCGCTTCAGGAAGCACTGTCCTCGGCATGCACCTGGTAGTTATTGTAGCCCCCCACTGCGCGGAACTCCTTAGCGCGGACGATCTGGCATTGACCGAAGGCGAAAGGGTGTCTGATGGCGAGGCAGCAGCTAAGGAACGCATTGAAGATGCCGATGAAGAATGAATTCTTCCAACGCCGCTCTTCGGATATTCTGATGCGCACTTCCACCGGCGACACGGACAGAAGGTTTATTAATGTTCTTGCTCTTTGCCCTAGCATGGCACGACTCCTCGTGGTCGGCGGTGCGGGGTACATCGGCAACATCATCGCTCGCCACCTGCGACAAGCAGGACACGACATTATCGTCCTGGACAACCTTTCCTTAGGCCACAGAGAGGGCATCACCGATGGCATGACGCTCATCGAAGGAGACCTCCTCGAAAGGAACGTGCTCGCAGAAACCTTCTCCCGGCACGAAATCGATGCTGTACTTCACTTCGCAGCAAGGAGTCTCGTCGGCGAGTCCACCAAGGACCCTGACGGCTACTACGAGAACAACGTCGTTGGCACCCTCCGGTTGCTCCAGGCAATGCACGTGGCCAAAGTCGACAAGATCGTGTTCTCCTCCTCTGCTGCAGTATATGGCGAACCAGAACAAGTGCCGATTACAGAAGAAGCCCGCACCTCGCCGACAAATCCGTATGGACAGACCAAGGTCGCGATCGAAGGCATGCTCCACGATTTTGGCCGGGCGTACGGCCTTCGTTACGTCAGCCTCCGCTACTTCAATGCTGCGGGCGCGGGGCTCGGGTGGGGCGAATGGCACGAGCACGAGACTCATCTCATACCCTTGGTGCTCGCCACGGCGCTGAAAGAGCGCGATGAGATTGTGATTTTTGGGGATGATTATGACACTCCCGACGGCAGCTGCATTAGGGACTATATCGACATCCTCGACCTCGCTGAGGCGCACGCCCTCGCGGTCGACCGTCTCCTGGCCGGCGGCGAAAGCCTGGTCTGCAATCTCGGCACCAGCAAGGGCAGCTCAGTCAAGGAGGTCATCGACATGTGCAAGGAAGTCAGCGGCGTCGACTTCCCTGTCCGCATCGGAAAACGCCGCGCCGGCGACCCCGCACGGCTCGTCGCGAGCAAGGAGAAGGCCAAGCAGGAATTGGGCTGGAGTCCGAAACGCTCGCTCCGCGACACGATCGAGAGCGCCTGGGCTTGGCAACAGGAGCTCAATAGCCGTAAAAATATCCGGGCTTGAGGAAGGTAGCTTTTTGCAATCTATTGCAAGACTGCGCAGAACGTCTCGCAGTGTGGCTTCCAAAAGATATATAAGACCAAGCGCTACCGACGCGTTGTGGCGAAGACGAACACGAGACGAAAATTCTTGATCACTTGTCAATGCAACGATTCGTTCGCTCCCATAATGGATGGGGTTGGACTGGTCGCGAAGAACTACGCATACTGGCTCAATAGGCGATATGGTAAAGGATATGTCATCACTCCTGCGACGCCAGGATACACTTATGATGACAAAATTCCTGTTATGCGTTTCTTCTCCCTACCGATCCCGAAGAAGCACCCTTATCGCTTTGGGGTTCCCTGGCTCGACTTCTCGTTCAGAAAGGCGGTACGGAAGATAAGGTTTGATATCATCCATGCGCATTGTCCGTTCGTCTCGGGTATGGTGGCTCTGAGGATTGCGAAGCGACACGGTATTCCGCTCGTCGCGTCGTTCCACACAAAATATCATGAAGACTTCAAATCGATAATCCGTTCCAAACTCATCCTGAACTATCTCATGAAACGAATCGTGCGTTTCTATGAACGGGCCGACGTCGTCTGGGTTCCCAACAACGCGACCATCACGACACTCAGAGAATACGGCTACAAAGGCGACATCGAGGTGATGCCTAACGGTACCGATATCACCCCCCCGAAAGACACGGATCCCTTGCGAGAATCCGCGAACAAGGAGTTCAGGACGACCGACAAGGATTTTGTCATGCTCTTCATCGGACAGATGAGGTGGGAAAAGAATCTGCGACTCATCATCGACGCGCTCGGAAGACTCGTCGAACGGAAGCGGTTCAAGATGATATTCGTCGGAGAAGGACCAGCGATGGACGAAATACAAGCGTTGGTCAAGAAGCGAGGCTTGGTCGACCACGTGAGATTCCTGGGGGTGGTGCGGGACAGGAAGCGGATTGAGAGCTATTATGCCCGTGCAGACCTGTTCCTCTTCCCTTCGCTCTACGATACGTCGCCACTCGTTCTGCGGGAGGCCGCGGCGTTCAAGCTCCCCTTGCTTTTCGTCGAGAAGGCCAGCGCTGCCGAAGATGTCGTCGACAGGAAGAATGGTTTTCTCTCCGCCAATAATGTGGCTGCGTACGCTGATAAGATACTCGCTATCATGAAAGATAAGCGTACACTAGCGAAAGCCGGAACCGGGGCTCGTTCCTCCTTCTACCGTACATGGGAACAGACTGTGGATGAGGTCGCCCAGAGATATCGGACGATAATCGAGGACTATAGACGGGTCCATGGATGACCACAGCATGATGAAATATCAAGAACGGTCCATCGGAGGTGGCGCGATTACTCCTAAAAACACCGAGTACGACGTGCTGATTGTCGGGGCCGGCATCTCTGGCTGTACGATAGCCGAACGGATGTCCGCTGCTGGCAAGACGGTGCTGCTCATAGACAAAAGGGAACACATAGGCGGAAACTGCTACGACCACTTCAATGAGCACGGTATCCTCGTCCAAAAGTACGGCCCTCACATATTCCACACGAAAAATAAACGTGTCTGGGACTATCTGAACCGGTTCACGAGATTCAACGACTATCGTCACAAGGTTGTCGCGCGGTACAAGGACGAGCTCTATCCCATCCCTATCAACCGGACGACGTTCAACAAGTTCTATGGTCTCAACCTCGACGAGGAGGGTATGAAGACCCATCTCGAGAGGATACGGGAGAAGATACCTGATATCAAGAACTCGCGCGATGTCGTCGTCTCGAAGTTAGGGGTCGAGCTCTACGACGCGTTCGTCAAGGATTACACGAAGAAGCAATGGGATTGTTATCCTGAAGACCTGAGCCCCGAGGTCCTGCAGCGGCTTCCCATACGATACGATGATAATGATCAATACTTCAACGACCCACACCAAGGGATTCCCGTCGAAGGCTATACAAAGATGTTTGAGAGGATGATCGACTCCCCAAACATAACGGTGCTGCTCGATACCGACTACCGGGACGTGCTCGCAGAGCTCGAGTATGGAATGCTCATCTGCACCGCCCCCATCGATGCGTATTTCGATTACAAGTTCGACAGGCTGCCGTACCGGGCATTGGAGTTCCATTTCGAGACGCATGACCGGGAGTATTTCCAGGAGAACTCTGTCGTTAACTATCCCGGGTTAGACGTCCCCTATACGCGCATCACAGAGTTCAAATACTTTCTGGACCAGGAGATTCTCGGGAAGACGACCATCCTGAAAGAGGTCGCGACGTGGGAGGGTGAGCCGTCATACCCCGTGCCGAAGCCAGAGACGAAGAAGATAGTGGCAAAGTACCAGGAGCTGGCCGCCGCAGAGAAAGGTGTCCATTTCCTCGGTCGTCTCGGACGGTACAAGTATCTCGATATGGATGCCGCGTGCGCCGAGGCGCTCGAGCTCGCCGATGAGCTGCTCGGTGATGTGTCGGCCACCTCCGGAGTCCCTTACAAGGGCATGAAGCGCTAGCCGGTCGCTTTCTCATTCTGGCATTCGCCCGGCACGTAGCCGTACACGTCCGGATCGGCGCACGCGTTCCCGTACGTCACCTCGTCCATCGAGGGACGGGGTGTCGTGATGCACCGGAGGCCGTTATCCTTCTGCGCGCAGACTGGCGAGTAGTCCAACGTATACGCGACCGGCTCGATCGGCGCGGCATCCGCGTCGTCGTGCCCGTGCGGAAAGGGTGCCGTCATGGGCGGCATCGGAAAGCGCTGCGCGACCGCTTTCCCGACGAGGAATACGCGCAGCGCAACCTCGTGGAGAACGTGTTCAAGCGTCCCAAGGCGCTGTTCGGCGGCCACGTTCATAGCCGCAGTGCCCGCACCGTGCGAGCAGAACTCTTCACGAGGCTCATACTTCACAACATTTCTCGGAGAATCAAAATCTCATCCTACTGAGCCCCATGAGCGACCATAGACGGATAACGTTTATATAGGTTTCCACACCGACGCTAGGTCTCCAACATGAGCACGCGCCCGTCGGTGAAGTATGGCTGCTCCTCGCGAGCCTCCTCACTCGTTGCCCGGGGAACCTCGGACGCCAAGGCCAGATAGGAAGCCGCAACGGACGTCCTGTTCCGGAACGCCGCGAGCAGCCCGTCCCGGGACGCGTCTACGTCCGGGCTCGTCCGGTGGAGCGGGACAGGGAAGTGGTACCTGATTCCGATGCTGAGTCCTTCATCGTAGCTGGCGCTGCCTGCGTAGACCGCGCTCCCGTTCAGCGTGCCGAGGAGCCAGAGCCGGACGTGCTGCCGCCGCGCGACGGAACCGGTCAGGTCCTGGAACGCCATGTCTTCGCGCCGCCCATCGAGGTAGAGATCGGAGACCGGGGGCGTCCCGTTCTCCAAGAGGTCCTCGAACAGGCGGAGATGGAGCGTGCCGGGTATGGAGAGGACGTCCGGCGCCCAGCCGATGGCGGCGAACACGGCCGCGGGCGGCTCCCTGGTGACGAGAAGGACGTTGACCGGCTGGACGCGCCGCAGCCCCGCGGGATCCGCGGTCACGACAAAGGAGCCGTTGCGCGCCAGCGTCGCGAACGCGACGGGCGACGCCGCGGGGCCAAGCCGGAAGACGACAACGAAGAAGAGGAAGTAGAGGAGGAGGGCATAGACGAGCAGGAGGAGGAGCGCAGCGAGGAAAGCGTGGCGCGTCACGCGGCGGAGCCAAACGCGCCGCTCCTTCGCGAGGAGGCGGCGCAGCCGGGTAGGAACGGACGGACCAAGCATCGCACAGGAGCGCGGCTCGAGAGATTTAAATCTTCTGGAACTAGAGAAAGAGAATATTTAAATTGAATTCGTGCCATCGAGGAGAAGATGATCAACCTGAACATCATTTCTATACTGCTACTGACGCTCCTGATCCTCATCTTCCTGACACTCTCCTTCCTTGACTACCGGCAGAAGCGCGTCCTGCGCGGCAGGCCTAAAGTCTCGTTCCTCGTCCCGTGCTACAACGACGGCGACAGTGTCGAAGACACGATACGGAGCATCTACGCGACCTATGACAAGCGGCGCTTCGAGCTCCTCGTGGTGAACGACCGGAGCACGGACGATTCGCTCGCAGTCCTCAGGAGGCTGCAGAAGAGATACCGATTCACCCTCGTCAGCAACACGGAGAACGTGGGCAAGTCGGCCTCGCTCAACGCACTATCGCAGCGGGCGAAGCATGACATCCTCTTCTTCGTCGACGCTGATATCATCCTAAACCGGCAGGCGGTCGAAGACGTGCTTGCGCGGCTGCAGGAGAAGAAGGTCGCGGCCGTAGGCTCCCAGTTCCTCTCCGAGAACAAAGGATTCCTGCCCGTGATGCAGACGGCAGAATATTATATGCTCACCCTCATCCAAGGAGCCCACAACCGATTCTCCACAATGTCGCTCTGCGGCGCCTGCTTCGCCGTGAAGAAAGAAGCGTTCGAAGCTGTTGGGAGATTCTCTGAGAACGCGATACTCGAGGACCTGGACCTGGCTCTGAAGCTGCGCGAAGCCAGCCACAAGGTCCAACAGAGCTTCTACCATATCAAGAGCTATGTCCCGGACACCGCGAAAATATGGTACCGACAGAAGATCCGCTGGAGCTCAGGCAGCACGCAGAACATCATCAAGCATTTCCGGACGTGGATTAGGAGCCCGCTAACGCTCATATTCCTCTTCCTCTTCTCGCTGCTCGGCATCATCGCCGCGCTCTCATTGATACGACAAGCACTCCTCTTCGAGAACCTCATCGGCACCGTGGAGCTCCTCAGCAAAACCACGGTCTCGCTCGTCACACTCAAGACGACCGGGATCTATTACGGCGCAATCCTCCTCAAGAACCTCCTGACGAGCATCTACTTCTCGGCATTCTCGCTGCCATACATCATCCCGATGGTGCGGGGATGGAAAGAGCTGCACAAGATACTCCTGGCGATCCCGTTCGGGCTTCTCTACCTGCCGGCCTATTCGATCGTCTCCACCATCGGCATGGTCATCGGCATCGTCCAGTACCGACGGCTGGCGCGTGGCGAACGGGCCTGGTAGGAGACGGCCGCAGCCGTTGAGACACTAGTGGAAGATGCCCGCTCGCTTCCGGTCGTCCTTCTGCCGCAGTCTCTTGTACCAGCGCGCGTAGAGCGGCGCGAAGAAGGATGAGAGAAAGAGAAGGATGAGGACGACGCCTATCGTCTCTAGCCAGCCGAGGAAGACGGCGACGCTGCCGGGGAGGATTGACGAGAGGTATGCAAGGAGCAGCGACGTCGCCAGGCCGGAGAGGTAGTCCACGGGGAAGAGGCCGAGCACCCAGACGCTCCGGCTGTGCCACCAGATCTTCCCTTTCCGGAAGTTCCGGATGCCGTACGCAGGGTTGAAGACGAACCAGAGGAAGTCCTCGACGATGAAGAAGAGGACGAGCGCGGAGAGGATCTGGAGTTCGGTCGCGACGCTCCAGGGGAGGCCGACGGCGAACGGGAAGTGGAAGGCCGCGAGCATGAAGAGGAGCATGAAAAGGTGGTAGCCGGTCAGCGGCTTGCCGCTTTTGCAGAGCGAGAAGACCCGCGACGGTCCCGTCTTCCGGTACCATGTTGGCAGCCGCTCCGCCCAGCCATAACGACCCTCAATCTCGATCTCGACGAACGCGAAGAGCAGCGCAAGCAGGAAGAGGTACGCGCCGAGGAGGAGCACCATCGATGGGCTGCAAGGGATTCGAACCCCTGACCTACCGGTTACTTCACCGCAGGCGAAGTCCCGAAGGACCACCTGAGGATAAGAGCCGGTTGCTCTAGCCAGACTGAGCTAGCAGCCCGTGAATCAGTTTTAGGGGCTTGAGCGCGCAGCGCGAAACCCCTGCTTCCCAGGGTAGCAACGCTGAGCTAGCAGCCCGCGAATCAGTTTTAGGGGCTTGAGCGCGCAGCGCGAAACCCCTGCTTC
>Ga0114931_10003152_pt1 | contig 20938 bp, 16 predicted proteins | sample 2SBtaG_FD_89579 | JGI IMG/M metagenome (GOLD analysis project Ga0114931, IMG submission 89579) | Deep subsurface microbial communities from Kolumbo volcano to uncover new lineages of life (NeLLi) - 2SBTROV14_V59a metaG | ecosystem: Environmental > Aquatic > Marine > Volcanic | place: Kolumbo...
GGTCGCCAGTAGCGGACGGTCCCGCTGAAGGCTGCGAACGGTGCTTCGACTGGACCCGCATTGAGGGTTGCCGAAAGTACCGTCTCTTCGCTCTCGACTACACCGACGTGGTAGGCCGTCGCGCCCGTGAAATAGACGGCGATGTCGCCCGGCCCGGCCGTCGCGACCTCTTCGAAGTGGGTGGAAGCGGGTATCGCCTCCGTCGATTCGTAGGGGATATCCCACCCCTGATCGCTGAGGTGGTTCCAGATCAGGGCGGATGCGCTCTGGTATTGTTTGCTTTCGGGCTTCAAGAGCTCTGCCAGCTCGGCCATGTCGACGACGTAGTCGAACACGTGGGGCAGCGGGGGAGGGCCGTGGATCCGCCACATGTGTTCACCATAACGCACCAGATCCAGGGCTTCGGTCTCCGTTCTCCTCCTTTTCGTTACCGCGCCGGCGCGGACGTCGGCCGCGATGTAGTAGGTGATCTCGGCGGTGATTCTGTCCCCATCGCGGTGCGGCGTGGTGATCTCATAGCCGTAGATTACCTTGATGTGATCCCAGGCCGGCTCGAGCCGCCAATCGACGATGTTCGCTACCTGGCGCCAGGAGGCGGGGCTCAAGCGAACCCCGGCGCCGTCGATACGGCAAAAGGAACGAATTGTCCCGAGCGGGTCCTCCGCGCTGGCCGGAGCCGTGAAGACGACTGCGGCGATGATCGCAGCAAGGGCGGTAGAGCACACTTGCCGCACTCGGTTTGGTATCCTTGGCCTGTTCGGGCGGGGGGGAACGATCATCTGCCGAGATACGGTTGCCAGGGGATAGGTGCAGAGATTTGCCAGTCGTGGCCGATCCAGCCATCCTGGCATGGGAAGCGCTCACGGCGGCGTGGCGAGGTGTCGGGTGACCTACCGGGCGGTGAGGCGGGGCTTGATCGATGGCGGGTAGAAAGCAGCGGAACAGAAGGCATCGCGGGGCTCCGAACGGCGCGGGCAAGAAGGGCAACTACGATCGCAAGGATGCGTACTATCGTCGCGCCAAGGCGGAAGGGTACCGCTCCCGCGCCGCTTACAAGCTACTCGAAGTTGCCGAGCGATACCAATTGCTCCCGCGAGGCGGACGGATTCTCGACCTGGGATGTTGGCCCGGAGGTTGGCTTCAGGTTGCGGCGGCAGTAGCCGGCCCCAACGCCACCATCGTCGGCGTCGATCTGAAAGAGACCGAGCCCTTGCCGGGAGTGACAGTGCTCACCGGCGACGTGCGCGATGTTGCAGCGCTTGAAGCAGTTCGCCGCGCCACCCCCGGTGGAGCCTATGATGTGGTGTTGGCCGATCTGTCGCCGAATCTGAGCGGTGTCAAGTCGAGTGACGAGGCGCGTGCCTCCGAGCTCAACGACATGACTATTGCGGTTGCCGAGGCCGTGCTGGTGCCGGGCGGCAAGTTGCTGATGAAGACCTTCATGAGCGGCGAAACGCAAGCGATGATGAGGCGAGCGCGCAGCGGTTTCTCCTCGGTTCGCCTGACCAACCTCGCTGCCAGCCGCAAGGGGTCGGGTGAGCAGTACCTCGTCGCTCGCGATCGGCGCCCGCGAGCGCCGGATTTTGGGTAGCTATTGAGTCTAGTTGATAAATAGCTACTTACCGGCTATCGTGGGCTGGTGAAGCAGGTTCCCCAGGCAGTTTTGCGCCGTACCGCGGGTGTCGGCGAGCAGGGTGTGGACGGCCGCCGCGGCTCTCGCCCGATTCGCGGAGTAGCGTGGGCACGAGGGGGCCGTCGCGCCGCCCGATTGCTGGAGCGGGACGCCAGCGAAGTGGGCGAAAATGTCAAGATTTCGGCGTTGGCCCAGCATGCTGTGGGCGGAACGGCAACGCACCTGACCAGATTTGGGGCGGATCGAGCCATCTGGCATGTCGTCGATCAGGTTCTTCGACATTTTCGTGCCGACGGTCGGTTATTTGTGTGCCGGGCATGCTGCTGAGAGCGGCAAACCATATGGCCAGTCCCTTCTGCGGGGTGCTGCTCGACTTGGCCTGAATTTCGCTGTCTAGGGCCTACGCGGTTCGAAATGGCGATCCGCACAACGCGATGAGGGAGCCGGCCGGAGTTGATGTCAAGGGAAAAACTCCAGATGGTATGTGATATGCGACATGATATGCGAGGTACGGATGCGATGAAAGGTTGGTCACTGAGATGGCTGTAGTTTCGGATCGTGTCAAACACCTTTTTACTGTGTCTCTGGGCGATCTGAACCCGTTCAAGAGCGAAGAGAACTACGTCAGCGTCGACATCGGTTCGAGTTCGATCAAGGTGATCGAGGCGCGTACGGGTATCCAGGGCTTGGAGGTGTTGAACTTCGGCTCGGTGCCGACTCCGTCCTCTGCGATCCACAGTAACATGGTGACAGAGCCGGATTTGGTCGCCGAGGCCGTGCGCGGTTTGCTCGATGCCAAGGGGATCGGGGCGAAGAATGCAATTACCGCGGTTCCGGGGCCTGCGGTCATGATCAAGCGGGTTTCGCTGGCCGACCAGGGGCCGCAGGAAACCGAGCAGGCGGTCATGCACGAAGCGCGCAACTTCATCCCGGAGGAGCTCGACAACGTCAATCTCGACTTCCAGATTACGCATTCCACCGAGGAATCCCAGGAGATCGAGATCCTCATGGCCGCGGCCAAGAAGGACATTGTCACCAGTTACGCCGACACCCTGCGCGTCGCCGGGCTCACCCCGGTGGTGGTCGATGTCGACTACTTTGCGCTCGATAACATGTACGAGCTCAACTACGACCCGCTCGAGAGCCAGGTCGCTGCGCTGATCAACATCGGTTCGCGTTACTCCTCGATCAACATTCTGAAGGAAGGCCGATCCACCTTTACCGGCGACGTTCCGGTTGGTGGACGGGACATCACCGAAGCGCTCATGCGCGATCTCGGGATTCCCGGCGACGAGGCGGAACGCGTCAAGATGGGGGTCGCCGGTACGGATCTCGACGATGAGCACATCAGTATGGCACTGATCCCTGCGGTCGACGCTCTGATCGAAGAGATTCACTACGCGCTGTCTTTTTTTTGGACGGCGGCGACTGACGAACGGATCGACGTTCTCTATCTGAGCGGCGGCGGCTCGCAGACTCCGGAGCTGGCGAACCGGCTCGCCGAGCGCGCCGAGGCGCCGGTCGAGGTGACCGACCCCTTCGGTCGGATCTTGATCGACGACGAGGTGGATGTTGCGGCGCTGCGGCGGCGGGCATCCGAGTTTGCCATCGCGCTGGGACTCGCGGTGAGAAGGCCGGTGGACAAATGATTCGCATCAATCTGCTACCGCTCCGCGAAGCTGAGCGCGCCGTCGGTCGGCGCAACCAGATGTCGCTGGTCGCTCTCGGAGCGACGATTTCGGCGCTGATCATGATCGTGCCGTACATGATCCAGGGGCGTCAGATGGCAGGTCTCGAGAGTGAGATCCGCGATACCCAGGACGAGATACAGATCTACAACAAGAAAGTGGCGGAGGTCCGCGATCTCGAGCGTGTTCGCACTGATGTCCAGGCCAAGCTCCAGGTGGTGCGAGACCTGAACGACAAACGTGTCGGCCCGGCGCGCGTCTTGCACGACCTGAGTGTCGCGACTCCGGAGAACCTCTGGTTGCTCGACTTCAACGAAGGTAACGGCAATGCGACCCTCACCGGGATGGCTCTGGACAATGAGACCATCGCCCGGTTCATGCGTCAGCTGTCGGCATCAAAGTACTTCGTCGCCGTCGATCTGGTCGAAACGCAGCGCCGCACGGCCACCAAAAGGCCGAAGAATTCCGGCGTGCCATTGTCGTTCACTCGCTTCATCGTCAAAGCGACGATCGACTATTTTGGCCGCAACGGTCAGAAGCCAGACCCCGTGCAGCTCGAAGCTGACGCCTCCAAGAAGGGTGCGGAGAAGAACGCATGAATGATCTCGTCGATCGCATAATGGATATGCCGGTCCGCCAGCGTGTGTTGATGCTGGTGGGCGGCGTTTTCATGGTATTTTTCGCCTACGCGTATTTCATCTACTGGCCGCGCTTGGACGCGGTCGCCCAGCTGCGCGCCGATCTCGAGGTGAAGGTCACCGACCTCGAGAAAAAGAAGGAGCTGGCTACCAACCTCGGCCACGCGAAGCAGGAGCTCGCGGATTTGCGTGCCGCGCTGCGCAAGGCGGTTGCTCAGCTTCCCGACACCAAAGAGATTCCGGATCTCCTCAGCGGGATTTCCTCGGTTGCCCGCGAGTCGGGGTTGGAGATTGCCCAGTTCCGGCAGCGCCCTGAGATCTATCAGGATTTCTATGCCGAAGTGCCGGTCGAGGTCATCGTTCGGGGATCCTACTTCGAGGTCGAAGAGTTCTTCAAGCAAGTGTCGCAACTCACGCGAATCGTCAACATGAAGGACATCGGCATGAAAGGGCCCAACGTGGTCGAGGCCGATCCGGTCAAGCTACAGACGTCGTGCTCGGCCACGACCTTCCGTTTTCTCGACGAGCAAGAGCGCGAAAAGATCCGCAAGGAACGTGAGAAAAAGCAGAAGAAGGGGAGGAACCGGTGAAGTACGCAGCGATAGGAATCGGCGTCGTGCTGACTGGGCTGAGCATTGCCAACGCTAAGTCGTCGGTCGGCGAGTTTTCGCCCGCCGCGGATAGTGCCGTCGAGCAAGCCTCTCTGCGGCCGCTGGAAGAGGAGTTGCCGCCAGCGTTGCCGCCTGATCTGCCAGCGGTCCTCGCCGGCGAAGACGGGCTGGAGTCCGAGGCCGCGGGTGGCGTGAGCACGAGCAATCCCGATCTGGATCGGGATCCGTTTCGACCGTTCACGCTCGACCTGCAGCCGAAGAAGGTCGCCGAGGACGAGTTTCTCACTCCGCTGCAGCGATACGACCTCCAGCAATTGACCGTTGTTGGTGTGTTGCTCGATCTCGAGCCGCCGCGGGCAATGGTCCAGGACGATGCGGGCATGGGCTACATCGTCACGCCTGGCACTTTGATCGGGCGGCGCAGCGGGGTCGTGACGGATGTCCAGAGCCGTCAGGTCCTCATCGAAGAAACGTTTGTCGATTTTTACGGCCGCGAGCAGGTTCGCAAAGCGGTGTTGACGATGCCGGAAGATGAATCGGTCAGCACGCCGGGCAGGAAGTAGGGGCTGAGGAGAGATGATGAAGCGACGCGCTAAGCACGAATCCGGCTCTGCCGGGTCATTTGCGGGAGCGAGGTTGGGGTTTGGTTCTAGACTTCGCGTTGGTGGGTTGGCTGTGGTGTTTGAGGGGCTCGCGGTGGTCGGTGCTGTCGTCGTGCTTTGGGGCTGTGCGCCCAAGCCGCCCGTGCTCGAGGAAGAGTCTACGCGGACCAGCGTAAGTGGTCCGCCGATTCCTTCCTCCATTGTCGAAGGAGCCGATACGGCCGAGCAGCACGGCCAACTCGCGATTCGTGAAGTACGGATCATAGAGGACAACGGCCAGCAGGGTGTCTTCGCCAAGTTGACCGGTTCGCCGCGGGACATGTCCTATATGACGCTCGACAACCCGAGTCGGCTGGTTGTCGAGATGTACGGCGACACCTCGGGTGAGATCGCGTCGCAGCGATTCCCCGTCGACAACGCGGCGATCGATCAAATCCAGATCGGCAGCGACGCGGGCAAGATTCGCTTGACGATCCAGATGCGTGGATCGGTCGTGCCGCCCTATACGGTCGACAATCTCAGCGACACCCTGGTAGCGTTTATCGGGGAGCCGCGAGGGACGTTGCTCCCCGTGCGCGAGCAGGTGGTTTTCACGGATCGTGCCCTGCCGGGAGTCGTGCCTTCTCCTCCGGCGGTGGTTGCCGCGGCACCGACAGATCAACGTGCGGGATCGCCCGGCATCCGGGTGTCGCCGGGTGTCAGCGCCTCGATGAGTCATGCGCCCGTGGTTTCGATCTTCAAGGACCGCGAGCCGATCGTCATCCCGCCCACCGCCGGCGAGAACACGGCGCAAGTCGCCAACGCCGCTGCGGATTCGACGAAAGCTGCTGCCGATTCCTCGGTGACGTCGAGCACTCCAGACGGAGACGCCGGTTTGAATCTCGGAGGTTCTCTCGCGGCTGGCGCGAAAGTCTATTACGGGCAGCCGATTTCGCTCGATCTCAAGGACGCGGATATCAACAATGTCATCCGGCTTCTGGCCGATGTCAGCAATCTCAATATCGTCGCTACCGACGATGTCACGGGCACGATCACCCTTCGTCTGTTCGACGTCCCGTGGGACCAGGCGCTGGACATCGTGCTCCAGGTGCAGAGCCTCGAGAGCGTGCGTGAGGGGAACGTCCTTCGCATTTCTACCATCAAGCGATTGCGCGAGGAGCGCGAAGAGATCGCCAAAGCCCAGGAGGCTGCGCGCGAGATCGAGCCGCTCGAGGTTGCCTACATGCGTGTGCACTACCACAAGGCCAAGTTGATCGCGGACCTGATCAGTGGCGCCGCGCGTTCGCGGGGGACCGGCAACCGCGGCAGTGGCGGCGGCGGCGGTGGCAACCAGCAGAACGTCGTCGAGATCGGTGTTTTGTCGAAGCGCGGCAGCGTCATGGTTGATCCGTTCACCAACACGGTTGTAGTCCGCGACGTTCGTACCGGAATCGAAGCATCGCGCGACCTCGTGCGTCGGCTCGACGTCCAGATCCCGCAGGTCCTCATCGAGTCGAGCATCGTCGAGGCGACCACCGACTTCGAACGCGATATCGGTGTGCAGTGGGGTTACAACGCGAATATCGGCCCGCAGACCGGTACTAGTACCGGGTCCAACTTCCCGGGCACCGTGAACTTCGGCGGCAGCGGGCTCGGTACGGGGAGCACGGGCGTGCCGTTCCTTTTCGATTTTCCCGCAGCGGTTGCGCCGGGCAGTGGCGCCGCGCTCGACCTGGCCCTCGGCTCGCTCAATGGCGCGCAATCGCTCAACATGCGGATTACCGCTCTCGAGAACAAAGGGAAGGGGCGCGTGATCTCGCGTCCGCGCGTCGTAACCCTGAACAACGTCCCGGCGACCATCCAGAGCCTCACGGTGATCCGGGTTCGTCTACCCGGAACGGGGACGGTCATCAACACCGGCGCCGGTGGTAACGCCGGCTCTCAGCAGACCGCAACCGAGAGAATCGAAACGGGTATCACCCTCGAGGTGACGCCGCAGGTATCCGGCGACGGGTTCGTCTTGATGGACATGTTCGCCAAATCCAGCCAGGCCGACTTCTCTCGACAGGTCGACGGGATTCCGACGGAGATTACACGCCAGTCGACTTCGCAAGTTCTCGTGCGCGACGGTCAGACGGTCGTCCTCGGAGGGATCTATCGCGACAACAGCGCGATCAACCAGAGCGGGCTGCCGTTCTTCGACTCGATCCCGGGTTTCGCCTGGCTCTTCAAGAGCAACTCGATGGTCAAGCGCCGCGAAGATCTGTTGGTCTTCATCACGCCGCGGGTTCTCGGCCCGTACCGCGTGAAGCACCTGCCCAGTGCTGCGCAACTCTGGCAGCGCCGGGGCGAAGGCTGATTCCGAGTAGGCGGACGGAAGCGTGCAGTGATGAAGCCCGGTCGATGGACAACAGAGCAGGTACCGGGCTGACGACAGGGATGACGACCGTGGTGATTACAGGATTCATGGGAACCGGTAAGACCAGTGTGGGCCGTGCGCTCGCCGACCGGTTGCGCGTTGCGTTCGTCGACACCGACTCGCTGATCGAGAAGAGCGAAGGCCGCAGCGTAACCGAGATCTTCGACGATCGCGGCGAAACGTACTTCCGCACGGTGGAGAGACAGGCCATCGCCGCGGCACTGGCGACTCCCGGCGCAGTGGTTGCGACCGGCGGTGGCGCGGTGATGGATCCCGACAATGTGGCAGCGCTGCGCAAGGCGGCGCCGCTCGTTTGCCTGAGCGCGCGGCCCGATGTCATCGAAGCTCGCACGCGGGCGCAGGGAGGAACTCGTCCTCTACTGTCCGGTGCGGATCTCGAGCAGCACATCGCGGTGCTGTTGGCCCAACGCGCCGAGGCGTACGCGCGAGCGGACAGGCAGATCGATACTTCCGACCGGAATCTCGAAGACCTGGTCGATGAGATCGTGGCATTTCTCGACACGAAGAATTCATAAAAAGAACGAATTGAAGAACGCGAACTGAAACGCGATACGGAGGCAAGGATGCGGTGGTTGCGAGGAACGGCGATGGTCATCTCTGGGCTGAGTCTGACGGTGATGGTGTGGGGATGTGGTTCGGACAGTTTCGGTGGAACCGGTCAGGGGACACTCCAGTTGGTGCGCTTTGCCGATGGTGCGACGGACCAGCCGGACGCGGTGACCGCGACCGGAGCGCAGATCGACGTCTGTCTCGACCTCTGTTCCAGCAGCGGACAGGGCGGCGACATCATGATCGAGCCCTTCTCCTCGACGCAGGTCGCCGCGGTCGTAGTGAACCGGGGCAAATCGGACATTACGATCAATCAGATCACGGTCAGCTATCCGAACTCCGGCTTGTCCGATTCGAATTCTCAGATCGCTGGCGGTTTTGCCGTCCCGGGCGGCCGCTGCTCCGACAACTCGTCGGTGGCCTGTGCCGCCTCCTTCGAGTGTGGCGGCTCTACGTGCGTGACCTCCGAGACGTTGCTTCCGTTCACCATTTTTAGCCTCGATCGCAAGGATCTGATCGGTGGGCCGAACTGTGAGAACGGCTTCCCGCCGGAGGTCGTACAGTCGTTCGTGACGATCAGCGGGCGCGATGCCACCGGCGATCACTTCACGATCAGTGGTGGGATGAATCTCGAGCTCGCGAACTTCGACAATTGCCAACAGGGCGCCTGATCCGAGTTTCTGGTGATGGATAGGAACGGCAGCGGCGAGGTTGTGGCGATGCAGAAGGTGGAAGCGAGAAACATGGACCGATTGGGAGGTTTGAGGATGGGCCGACGGGTGGCAGTGGTATTCGCGTTCCTGATCTCGGCATCGCTGAGCGCTTGTGGCGGCGGCGGTGGCAGTGGCAACGTCGGCGGTCCTCGGCCGACCCAGGGGCCTGGCGGCGGCGGATCGGCCGTCACCAACCATCAGGTATGCGATGGCAGCGGACGCCTCTGTCTCGGTATCGACGATCTCACCTTGGCAGCCGGACAGTCGACCCGCTTCGTCGTAACCGCCTTTGACGCTTCCGGTTCGCGCCCGATGCCGGGTGTGCGGATCGTCGTCAGCGACAGCGACAATACGGAAGTGTCGCCGAGTAGCGGCGCAACCGACTCCAATGGCCAACTGATCGGCACGATCGACGCGATCTTCGGTGGTCAGTCGATTGTTCGCGCCGAAACGGAGGGTGCGGATCCGAAGCTCGAGGTCTTCTTGCGCCTCAACGTGACTGGCGGTGTGGCGCCGACTCCCGAGGGCACCCAAACCGGTACCGTGGTTCCGTCGACCTTCACTCCGACTCCGAAGCCCGCGGCCCAGGTGACCCGGATCTTCATGGAGACCGACAAGTTTACCATCAGTGCCAGCAAGGGCGGCGAAGTCCTCGTCCGCGCGATCGCATTCGACGACAACAACGAAGCGGTCAACGACGTCAACATTCTCTTCGATTTTTCTCCGAAGATTGGCGAACTGAGGCCGATTACGAGCCGTACGCGATCCATCGTCGACAGCAGTGGCCGGACTCTGGACGGCGTCGCTGAGGCCCTGATTGTGATTGCCGAAGGTATCGCGCCTCCGGGGGATGTCACCGTGACGGCGACCTCGCCGACCGCTTCGGGGAGTGTCGCGTTTCGCGTAGTTCCCGGCAACGCGGACCGCGCGATCGAAACGATCTTGCTGCAGACTTCTGATGCCACCTGCGGATCGGATTCCGGCGGTGCGATTGCCATGCGCGCGATCGTTTTTGACGCCAACAACGAACCGGTCAACAACGTCAACGTCCTCTTCATCTCGGACAGTGGTGTCGGCGATTTCCTTCCTCTGACCAAGGAAACCGAGCTCGTCAGCAGCCAATCCGGTGTTGCTCAGACGACGCTACAGATCGAGCCGGGGACGCCGGTGCTCGTCGATCCGACGACGCTGGCGGTTTTGCCCTACACCTTCCGCGCCCGTGCCGGTGGCATCGAGGGAACCGCGCAGATTTTCATTGTGCCGGGACGCGATCCCTGTAACGGCGAATCCGGTGGCGAGGTCGGTGAGCCGGCCTCGATCACCCTGAGTGCCGGCAATGCGGCTATCCGGGTGCGCGGCAACGGCCAGCTCGAGATTGCAAGGGTCAGCGCTCAGGTGCGCGACAACTCCAACAATCGACTCCCTGATCGCAAAGTGCGATTTTTTCTCGACGAGAGCGTGAGCGCGGCAGGCGCCACCCTGCTTCCCGCGAATCTTTCGGGTGGGTTCTGTTCGGTGTCGCCAGAGACCTGCGCCAGTGACGCCGGGTGTCCGACGGGCGAAACCTGCGAGATTGACCCGGACAATCGCTTCGTCTCACTCACCGACCAGGCGGGTAACGCGCAGGTGGTGGTTCGCGCTGGTACGGATCTCGGCACCATCAGCATCGGTGCCGAGGTGGTCACCGAAGGGTTGGCCGAGACGACGGTGCCGTGTTCCCATCCCGACGATGCCGGCTTGCGGTGTATCCGCGCTGCCAGTGCGCTCGTGACGGTCAGCGCTGGGCGCCCAGGTCGCATCAGCATCGGTATCAACAGCGCCGCGATCGACAATCAGGACGGATCGTTGACGACGACCCTGGCGGTCGTCGTCACCGACGAGTTTGGCAATACTGTCCCCGATGGTATCCCCGTTTCAATTGCGGTTGCCGACCTGGGCCTTGGCGTGTCCGATCGAATCTCAATCGTCGGTTTTCCGGCGACCAACACCGCTGCTCCCTGTGATGTGAGTCAGTTTCCATCGCAGCAGGGGGTGCCGGTCGTCCCACAACCGGGCACTGCGATCACCTGTCTCACCTTCCCGCTGAATTTGGCCGGTTCGCAGGTCAACCTGGTGGCCACGTCCGCTGGAATCACCGGCTCGGCGGATGCGAACTTGCCGGGGTCGATTTCCGACCTTCTCGTTTCGGCCAATCCGAACGACGTTCGGGTCACTCCCGACCTCCCGGGGAACTCTCTGGTCACTGCCGTTGCCCTCGATTCTGCCGGTAACGGTGTAGCGAACGTCGCCATCGTCTTCGAAACCGATCCGCTGACGGGTAGTTTTGGTGCCGGGAATGTTCCGCCCTGGATTACGCGTGTGCCGACTGACGGCAACGGTGTGGCGACGGCGACTCTCGAAATCGCCGCCGGTACTCCGCAAGGTAGTGTCTCGGTCAACGTATTCGGTGGCGGTATCCCGCGCTTCGCCGCGCGGGCTACCACGGTGAAGTTCACGTCGTCCGGTTTCATCCCGGGTGCGGACGATCCACAGGCAATCATTTTCGACGAGGCTACTCCGTCGACGATCGGCGTGCGCGGCGGCGGCGGTCAGGATCAGTCGTTGGTTCGTTTCACTGTCCTCGACTCTTCCGGCCAAGGCCTCGCCGGATTTCCGGTACAGTTCTTTGCCAACGGCGTGGGTGGTGTCTCGGTGGTGCCGAGTGTCGTCGAGACGGACCGCGACGGCGTCGCCGAAACCTCGGTGATCTCTGGAACGCGCGCCTCGCCCATCCAGGTGACAGCGGCTGTCGATATCGATGGCAACGGCACCGCCGATCTGGTGACGCGATCGCAACCGATCAATGTCGTCGGCGGTCGTCCCAACGCCGGGCGCTTCAGTACAGTGGTAGAGTTACTCAATGTCGCCGAGCTGACAGTCGCCGGACTCAACGACGAGCTGACGGCTTTCGTCAACGATCGCTTCGGTAACCCGGTGGTACCGGGTACGGCTGTGAACTTCACCTCCAATGGCGGCGCGGTTGCATCGCAGTCGGTGACGAACGCCAGCGGTGTCGCCCGCGCGACCTTGATTACGCAGGCTCCCGTTCCACCCGATGGTATCGTCAGCGTTCTCGCCACCGTCATCGGTGAAGAGGCTTTTCTCGATAACAATGGTAACGGTGTTCGCGACGAGGGTGAGCCCTTCGCCGACGTGCCCGAGCCGTTCATCGACGTCGATGGTAACGGTATGTTCGATCCCGGCGATCCGTTCGAAACCTTCGTTGATGTCAACAACAACGGTGTTTGGGACTCCGCGCAGGGGCCGGGTGTCTACGACGAGGAGGCGTTGCTGTTTTCTCAGATCGACGTCACCTTCTCGGCGCCGACCAGGATATCGATCGAGCCGACGAGCTTCTCGGTCCTCGAAGGCGAGCCCGTCGATTTCGTCCTGACGGTTGCGGATCGCAATGGCAATCCGCTGACCATGGCTGCCACGATCGCGGGATCGACGATTCCCGAGACGAGTCGATATACTCTTCTCGGTCTCGGCTCGACCGGCCGTATCCAGCTGCCCGACGCGCAGACCTTCGGCGCTCCGGTCGATGGTATCAATCGCTTTCCACTGCAGTTCCGTGGCAAGTTGGACAACGAATCGGAGGCGGAGGACGTCACGATTCTTATCGAGATCGGCGATTCACCAGGCGACACCGTCGCTGTCGGCTTCAACGGTGCCCGGCAGCTGGCGATCTCTGGTGTCTTGCTGCCTCAGCCGACGCCGACGCCGACGCCGACCGCGACTTTTACCTTGACGCAAACGCCGACGGTGACCTCGATTCCGGTCGACACCGATACTCCCGGGCCGACGGCGACAGTGACCGATACGGCACAAATTCCCACGCCGACTCTGACTCCGCGGCCGGCGGCGATGGCTTTCGTCTCTGCCGATCCAGCCAGGGTTGGTGTGCGCGGCTCGGGCATCGCCGAGCAGTCGGTCGTCACTTTCGTCGTGACCGATGACCAGGCGATTCCTCGCGAGGGAGTTGCCGTACGCTTCAGTGTTCAGACCCTCGGTGGTGAGTCGGTATCGCCCGGAGAGGCTGTCACCGGTGCCGATGGTACCGTCTCGACGGTTCTCACTTCGGGAAGACGAACTTCGAGTGTACGGGTACGGGCGGAGCTCGTCGATGAGCCTTCGATCTTTACTCAGTCCACCGGTGTCAGCATCGTCGGCGCACCGCCGACGGCCGATCGGTTCAGTATCGCGGCGAACTTCGTCAACGTAGCCGGTGCGGTTACCCTCGGTATCGAGGACGGCGTCACCGCCTTCCTCAACGACCGTTTTGGCAATGCCGTTCCAGAGGGAACGGTGGTGAGCTTCCTGTCGAACGCATCCTCGGTCGTCAATCCGACCGTTTCCAACCAGGATGGCCGTGCGTCGGCGACCCTCATCACCGAAGGCGGGCGCTTTCCGCCGGACGGCATCGTGCGGGTTCTCGCTTTCACCCGCGGCGAAGAGCCCTTTGTCGACTCGAATGGGGACGGTGTGTACAACCCTGGCGAGCCCTTCACCGATATACCCGAGCCGTTCATCGATTCTGATGGCAACGGTGTCCACGACCCGGCCAACCCGTTCGACATGCTGGTCGACGTCAACGACAACGGCGTTTGGGATCCGGCTCAGGGCCCCGGAGTGTGGGACAACAACGCGCTGATCTTTGCCGTGATTCCGGTTACCTTCTCCGGACCGACTCGCGTGACTCTCGAGCCGAGCGGTGGCTTCACCATCGCGGACGGCGGCAGCCAGTCGTTTACTTTGGCGGTGGCCGACAGCCTGAACAATCCGCTGGTGAGTGGTACGACCATCGCGGTGGAAGTCAGTGACGGTCTCGAGCTCCTCGGTATCCCTGCTTCCTTCCAGCTCGAGGATGCGGAGAGCTTCGGCCAAACGGTCAACGGGCTGAACTTCTTCACCTTCACCGTAAGCGACGCCGAGCCCGGCATGGGCGAGGTGGACACGGTCAGCGTCACGGTGTCGATTACTTCGGTACCGAAGGGCACCGCGCCGGGCGGGAACGGATCGGTATCGGTTCAGCGAGTCGGCACTCTCCTCGCGGCGCCGACCCCGACGCCGACGTCGACCAGTACGAGTGCCCCGGCTTCGACCGACACTCCGACGGACACCCCGACGGTCACGGACACCCCGACGGCCACGGACACCCCTACCGCGACGGATACGCCGACGCAGACTCCGGTCCCGACGGATACGCCGACGCCGGCCAGTACAGCAACGAACACGCCGTAGACAGGATCAACGGCTTCATCGCGAAGAGGGCGGCTCGCAAGGGCCGCCCTCTTCTTCGTCGGCAAAGGCGACGAGCTGAAGGCTGAACGCCGCTACCCGGTCGAACGGTCCGGTGTGTGCACTGGAGCCGTCCTACCCCGGAACCTCCGCCTTGCGCAGGACCGCGATCGCCGTCGCGAACATTCCCCGCTTCAGCGCCCGGTAGGCACCGCGGTGCTTGCCGGACAGGGCTTCGGCTCGTTCGATCGCGCGCGGCAGGACACGGCTCGCGGCGACGGCCTCGTCGACGATGCCGTGCTCGGCGCACTCCGCCCCGCCGAGCCGCTGTCCGGTCAGCAGCAGATCGCGCAGCACGTCGCCGCGCAGCTTTGCCTGGAGGAGCGCGGTCATGCCATCTGCCAGCGGCATGCCCAGATCGACTTCTGGCAGACAAAAATAGCCGCGATCGTGCCGCATTACACGATAGTCGTGCGCGGTGGCGAACATGCCGCCGCCGGCGAATGCATGTCCGTTCATGGCCGCCACGGAAGGAACCGGAAACTCGAGGAGGCGCGCGTACAGACGCAACACGTCTGCCACCATCGCCAAGGCATCGCTGGCGCCGTCGCCGGTCATCCACTCCAGGTCGAGCCCGTTCGAATAGAACTTTTCGCTCCCCCCGGTGGTAACCATCGCTGTTGGTCCGTTGGCGGCCTCGACCTCGTCGAGAGCGAGGCCGAGCTCTTCGAGAAAACCGGGGTTGAAGCGGTTCTCCCCGGCATTCATGGTCAATATAAAGACGTTACCTTCGCGTGTGATGTCGATCATGGAGTGCCTCAGCCAGTTCTGCCTTTCCATGCCAGTTCTTCGTCGATGATCTTCTTGAAGGTCGCGAACGGCTGCGCTCCGTCGAGCATCCGGCCATTGATGAAAAACGCCGGGGTACCGCTCACGCCGGCGGCCTCGCCGGCGGCAACATCGGCGTCGACGGCGGCCGCGGCTTCCTCGCCAGCGATGCACGTGTCGAACTTCTTGCGGTCGAGACCGATCTTGTCGGCGACGTTCTCGAGGGTTCTGTTGGACAGGTGGTCGCTCGCCATCGCCTTGTCGTGGAACGTCCAGAATTTCCCCTGCGCATCGGCGCAGTAGCCGGCCACGGCCGCGGGTCGTGCCTGTCTGTGAACTTCGAGTGGATAGTCGCGGAAGGCGAAGCGGATCTTGTCGCCGTAGGTTGCGAGAATCTTTCGCACGGAAGCTTCTGCGCGCTTGCAGTACGGACATTGGTAGTCCGCGAACTCGATGATCGTGACCGGGGCGGTGGCCGGGCCGCGCACCCGCGGCCCGGTCTCGACCGCGATCGAGTCGGGCCGTAGGGAAATCACCGTAGTGTGCTTCTTGCGCAGGCCGGCGAAAAAGGCTTCCCGCACGGCTGTGAGTTTGGTGTGGCGCAGGTAGTTGACGATGCGACCGCGAGATTGCTCCATCGGGGCGCCTTCTAGATCGAGGTGGTGCTCCTCGTACATCGCCTGAACCTCTTCCTGGCTCGGCTCCAGGACTTTGTCGAATACTTCACGCTTGACCAGCGCCTCGACAGAGATACCGCGGTCGGCAGCCTCGAGCTCGAGCAACGCCTCGTTGATCAGTCCGTCGATGCCTTTTTTGAGGATCTCATAGCGCTTTCTCTCTATCTCGCGAAGCTCGCTCGCCATCACCTTTTCGACAGCGGAACGCTCGATCTTCCGATCGCCAACCGTAGCCAGAGGCTCGGCCGACGCCGTCCCCGCGCCAAGGACAAAGACAAGCAGATAAACGAGCAAGGTCATCGGCTCTCCATTCGCCAGAGTTACCCTACCGGGGAACGAGATTCCACATCGACGAACGGCATCCGCAAAAGCAACCGTAACCCAAGCGCGGTGCTTCGTGACTCGACTCCGGGATTCCACGTGTGCGAGCCAAGCCGCGCCGCCGCGCCGCTCACCCTCGTAGGAGTTTGTCCAGGTTGTCGGTGCTGTCGCTGGTGTCGCCGTAACCGATTGCGAGCTGCACCTGCTCGAGCGCATTCTGATTCTCATTGACGAGATAGTAGAGCGCGCTCAGCATGAACGCGTAGTCGAGCCGTTTGTACTCGTCGTCCGCGTGCCTGCGGTAGGTAGCGATGAGCGAGTGTATCCGCTCGCCGACCCGGCGGTCGACCGGCACGTAGCGCACGCCCTGGGGATCGACTCGCAACGCCCGCCGCATTGCCCATATGCCGCGCTTCAGGTCTCCCGACTCCGCAGCGGTCAGCGCCAATCCGACCTTGGCAACGGCGTCCTTGGGGTCGTCCACTTCGGCGCGCGTGAACACTTTCTGAGCGTCGCCGATGCGACCTTTGGCGAACAGTTGCCAGGGGCCTCCCCGATTGCTGTCGCTGTCGGCATCGGACGAATGGTCGCCGTCCCTGTGGTGACGGTAGCGAGGATAGCCATCGTAGTAGTAACGGGGATAGCCGAGTCCGAAGCCATACCCGTAGGGGTAGCTGTACGGGTAGTAGTGGTGTCCATAGCGGTGGCCGTAATGGGCCGGGTGGTAGTGCGGTTGATACCCGGCTGCGTGGTGATTTCCGTGCCCGCCGTAATGCCCACCCGGGTGCCCGCTGTAATGCTGAACGTGGCGGCGCCCTCCCCGGTGAGCGTGACCGCCATGGGCCGCCGCCGGCGAGATCGAGAAAATCGGCGCGACGAAGAGAAGCGCAATCAGCAGTGCGATTCGTCTCATGACAAATATCGTGCCCGTCGCCGCGGCTTGGGTCAAAGACCGCTCCGGCTTGCCCCTTGACGCAGATCCCGCGGCCCAGGTTTCGCGCGGGATCGCTACTGAGTCCGAATTGCGGTCCACCCGGCGGCGATCGATTCGCGCGCTACGTCATCGCGAATCACGACTGCGCCGATCCGTGTCGGCAGGACGAAGCGGATCTTGGCGTCGCGAACCTTTTTGTCGAGCCGCATCGCAGCCTGCAGTTCGTCGCCCGAGACCAGTTCGGAGGTGGTTACCAGCTCGAGTCGATGGAGCAGGGTGGCAATACGCTCGGGCACGTCCGGAGCACAGGTTCCGTCCGCAGCGGCCGTGGTCGCGGCGGCGATCAATCCAAGCCCGACCGCTTCGCCGTGTTGGATCCTACCGTATCCGGCGGTCGCCTCGATGGCGTGACCGAAGGTGTGGCCGAGGTTGAGGGTTGCGCGAACCCCGGCTTCGCGTTCGTCCTCGGCGACGACGGTGGCTTTGATGGCGACGTTGCGCTCGACCAGCTCGCCGATGGTGCCGGGATCGAGCTCGAGAATGGCCGCGGCGTTGTCCTCGATGAACGAGAACAGAGACTCGTCACTGATGATCGCATGCTTGATGCACTCGGCGAGTCCGCAGCGCACCTCGCGCGCCGGTAGGGTTCGCAGCGTCAGCGGATCGGCGACGACGACGATGGGTTGGTGGAACGCGCCGATCAGATTTTTCCCCTGTGGGACGTTGACCCCAACCTTGCCGCCGACGCTCGAGTCGACCATCGCCAGCAGGGTCGTCGGGCACTGCACGAAAGGTACGCCGCGCAAGTAGGAAGCCGCGACGAACCCGGCCGTGTCGCCGGTCACGCCACCGCCCAGAGCGATGATCGGGCTGCGCCGGTCGAGCCGCGCGTCGAGCAACTGGTCGTAAAGCACGCGCACCGTATCGAGGCTCTTGTTCGACTCGCCGCTCGGCAGCACCGCGATCGTCGGATCGAACCCAGCTGTCCGCAATGACTCGGCGACCGCGTCCGCGAGTAGGTCGACGACATGCGAGTCGGTCAGCAGAGCGCAGCGGTCGGCAGCGACCAGACCGCGCACGATCGACCCGATTCGACCGAGCGAACCCGCCTCGACGACGACCTCGTAGGAATGATGCGGCAGAACGACCGAAACCATACCGGATGCGTACCACTCGCTTCCGAGAAGTCCCAGAGCACCCGTAGGCTGTCGGGCGGAAGCTCCCGGGCGGAAGCCTGCGGCGGAAGCCTCGCGCAACCCCACCCGACAGGATAGACTGTGCCGCCATGAAATGGGCGGCGACAGACATTCCCGATCTCAGTGGCAAGACGGTGATTGTGACCGGTGGCAACAGTGGCCTTGGCTACCAGGCTGCGCTCCAGCTGGCGGCCAAGGGCGCGGATACGATTCTCGCCTGCCGCGACCCGAAACGCGCTGGCGCGGCGGCCGAGGCCATCTGTGAGGGGCATCCCGACGCCCGTGTCGAAGCCATGGAGCTCGACCTCGCCAGCCTCGCGTCGATCAAGCGGTTTGCGGCCGAGATTGCTCGCACCCGCGACCGCCTCGACGCGCTGTGCAACAACGCAGGTGTGATGGCGCTGCCGCGGCGCAAGACCGCCGATGGTTTCGAGATGCAGTTGGGGACCAATCACCTCGGCCACTTTGCCTTGACAGGCGCTCTACTGGAGCAGCTTCTGGCGACTCCGGGTTCGCGCGTGGTCAACGTCAGCAGCACCTTTCACAAACCCGGCAAGATCAACTTCGACGACCTGCAGAGTGAACGCAGCTACTCGAAGTGGCGAGCGTACGCTCAGAGCAAGTTGGCGAACCTACTCTTCACCTACGAGTTGCAGCGCCGCCTTGCGGCCGTGGGAACCGGCACGATCGCAGTGGCCTGTCACCCGGGCTACGCCAGCACCAATCTGCAGTACGCTGGACCGAGAATGGCCGGATCGTCGCTGGCGGAGATGGCCTGGGGGTGGATCAACGGCATCTTTGCTCAGAGTGCGGAGATGGGCGCGTTGCCGGCCCTGCGCGCCGCCACCGATCCCGACATGAAAGGTGGCGATTATATCGGCCCCGACGGCTTCTGGGAGTCGTACGGGAACCCGGTCAGGGTGAAATCAAACTCGAGGTCGCACGACCCCGAGACCGCGAAGAAGCTGTGGGCGATTTCCGAGGACCTGACCGGCGTGGCATTCGATCTGTAGCTCGCCCTCGCTGAAAGCTGATAGCTGAGGAAAATACGTATATCGATGCGTGGTAGTCGGTACGTAGCTTTCCTAATTGAAACTCGCGCGGTCACAGGGTCTAGTCGCCCTCGCCCTGGGTGTCCGCGCGGTGTCGGTTGCGCCGGGGAGGCAGATTCGAGTCTTGGTAGAGGAGGGGACGGCGATGAAAAGATTCGGCAGCTCATTGCTCGCGAAGGGTACGGCAGTCACTGGACGGCGCCAGAAGGTGCCGGCTTGTGAATCGTCTCGATCGCGATTTGTGACCGGAATGAGAACCTTTACCAGTCCTGGTTTTCTCAGGGGGGAGAGAGGCTGGCGTGCCAGCCGAAGCCTCGGGGAAGTGTTGAGCCTGGCACAGAATATGCGTTCATATTTGCCGAGTCTTGCGCGGCGAGACGGTGCTTCCGCAGTCTCGTTGGGTTGCTGGTGTGGTGGGGTGGGGGCTGCGGAGCACCGGTCTCGCGGCGGCGGTGCCGGGAGCCGCGGAGTTGAGAAAATGCCAGGGTCACTTGATTGGGGCGACAGCGCTGCGGCGGATTCGCTGTACGGAGAGGTGCCAGAGGAGGCCGGGCTCGACGCAGGTAGTGTCTTTGGCACGGTGACTGCCCTGCGCCTGATTGTCGAGGATCTCGAGCGTTTGGCCGGCGAGGCGGACTCGGCGGAGTTGCGAGAGATTTTGCTCGCCAGCTCGATGGGAATTCGCAGCCAGCTGGAGGGCCTTGCGGCCATCCCCTGGTCGCGCCTGCAGTGCCGTCGGGTCAACGAAAACAAGGGCCGGGGACAAGGAGGTGGTTCATGGCCAGCGTAACGTCGATTCTGGCGTGTCCGAAGTGCGGCGGAGAGGCGCGAGTGCCGGTGTTTTATGGATACCCGGACGAAGGGCTCACCGAAGAAGCGGAGTTGGGGCTGGTCATACTGGGCGGCTGTCTCGTTACAGAGGATTCACCCCGCTGGTGCTGCCCTCTCTGCAAACACGCCTGGGGGCACGTTCGACTTGGCCCCTTCCCGCGTGCCACGAGAACCCCGATCCACTGCGCCCAGCAGCAGCACGGCGGGCGAAGCTGATCGCTGTCGCGGAGGGGCGACACCGCTGCACCTTCGTCGAAGGGGGAGCGATTCTCGCTCCCTGCGCCGCTAGCGCCGCCGAAACAAGTTCAAGAGTACGACCTGGTCCACCGCTTGGTCGTAGGCGTAGTGGATGAGAAACGGCGCGCTCCTGATCAGCCAGGACACCGGCCGCGCCGGACCATTCGCGAGGATGAAACTGAGGGTGAGAAGATCCAAGTTTCAGGTTAGCCACGAAGGCCGGTCCGGGTCATAGAAAGCGGCGAATCGCCCTCGTCGTTCTGGCGCTGCAACGACCGAAGCAATCGCCGCGTCGAGCCGGGTGGCATCGGATTCCGTGGTCTCGGGATCCAACGCGCGAAAATCGCGCAGGAACTGCCGTGCGAAGCGGTACCGTCTCACCGCTTGGCTCGGACCTTGGCCTTCCTGTCCGAACGATTGATGAGCGCCCGAACTGTGCGAATGCCGGGCTGCGCTCGCGCCATCGGTGCGACGAGATCACCTTCGTTCAGCTCGCGCAGGGCGCGCTGCATGGCTGCCCTGCGCGGCGGGTCGCTCATGACCCAGGCGACGTCCTCGAGCAGCGCATAGCGCTCCGCATCGACCAGAACCGCGCGCGGTTGGCCGCGCTTGGTGATCACGATGCGATCGCCGGCCTCGATTTCCTCGACCAGCCCGAGGAAGTCGCGTCGCGCCTCCGTGACGTTGAGAAAACGGTCCATATGTGCAGAAAAATGTACACGAGTACGA
>Ga0114931_10003153_pt1 | contig 20936 bp, 12 predicted proteins | sample 2SBtaG_FD_89579 | JGI IMG/M metagenome (GOLD analysis project Ga0114931, IMG submission 89579) | Deep subsurface microbial communities from Kolumbo volcano to uncover new lineages of life (NeLLi) - 2SBTROV14_V59a metaG | ecosystem: Environmental > Aquatic > Marine > Volcanic | place: Kolumbo...
CGGGGTTGGCGAAGCAAACGTCGATGCCGGCGCCAAGCAGCGTGCGGGCGAAACTTTCGGCGCCGTTCATGCGCGGCGCGGCGGCGGCGGTCGGCGCGGGCTCAGCCATGCGTCCGACCCGGCGCGCGAAGGGGAATGCGGTCCCGCGAAATGTCCATGTCGGCGATGAGCTCCGCTCTTGCGCGCGCCGCCACCGGGGCGGCGCGATCGCGAAACCTTCCCATATTCCCGCACCGGCGATACCCACAAGAAATCTAATCCAAGGCATTACTTTTTCTCGACCCCGGCGCGGCCGCCTCGCGCGCCCCGGGCGGACGCGCTATGATCGCCGCGATGGCTCGCGTGTTATGCGCCTGGGAGCTCGGCGGCGGCACCGGGCATCTCTACCGATTGGCGGCGGTCGCGAACGGCCTGCGCGCGCGCGGGCACGAGGTTGTGTTCGCGCTTCGCGATCTGGCGAGCGCCGCGCCGATCCTCGGCGGCGACCACGCGGGCATTCTTCAGGCCCCGGTCTGGCTGCATCCGTCATCGCTTCCGCCGGCGGCGAATTACGCCGAGCTGCTCGACCGCGTCGGCTATCTCGACGCCGGGCCGCTCGCGACGTTGATCGGCGCCTGGGCGCGACTGCTCGACGCGGTCGCCCCGGACTTCCTGGTCGCCGACCACGCGCCGACGGCGCTGCTCGCCGCGCGGCTCGCGGGTCTTCGCCGCGCCGCGGTCGGCACCGGCTTCGTGATTCCGCCGCCGGTCTCGCCCCTGCCCTCGATCCAACCCTGGCGGGCGTTCGCGCCCGAACGCCTCGCCCGTGCCGAGGCCGGGGTGCTCGACCGCGTCAACCGGGCGGTGGCGGCCCTGGGAGGCGCGCGCCTCGCCCGGCTCGCCGACATCTTCGAGGGGTGCGCGCCGCTGTTTTGCACCTTTGCCGAGCTCGACCATTACGGTCCCCGCGCCGGCGGGCGCTACGTCGGGCCACTGGTCGCCCCGACGCGACGCGGCGCGGTCCGCTGGCCAAGGGGCGACGGGCCCCGCGTGTTCGTCTACTACCGCGCGCGCCATGCGGGGTTCGCGGCGCTGTTCGACGCGCTCGGCAAGCTCGGCGCGACGGTCCTCGCGGTGATCGACGACGCCGACGAGGCGGTGATCCAGCGCCACGGCGGCCCGAGCGTCGCGATTGCGCGCGATCATCTCGATCTCGCCGCCGCCGCGCGCGAGGCGCGCTTCGCGATCTGCCACGCGGGCCACGGCGCGGTGATCGAGCTGTTGCGCGGCGGCTGCCCGGTGCTGATGGTCCCGGTGGTGGTCGAGCAGGCGCTGCTCGCCCATCGGGCGACGCGCGCGGGTCTCGGCCTCGCCATCGGCGCGCGCCGGCCCGCGGACGAGTTCTCGGCCGCCATGACGCGAATGCTGGAGACGCCGGCCCTGGCCGAAAACGCGCGCGCCTTCGCCGCGCGCCATGCCGGGCACGACCCCGAACGCGCGCTCGGCGAGATCGCCGAGCGGCTCGACGCGCTCGCCGGCGGCGATGTGGTCAGGGAAGCAAGCGGAGAAGGGTGATCTGGTCGGGGAGCCCCGTCACCTTGATCTTCTCGGCGCGCTGGAACGCCTCGAACCCGACCCGCGTGTTGGGGCCGAACAGGCCGTCGGCCTTGCCGAAATAGAAGCCGCGATCGGCCAGCGCGGCCTGCGCGCGGCGCAGCACCTCGCGGTAGACGGTGATCGATTCCTTGCCGTTCGTGGCCTTCACGCGCTCGCTCACGGTCTTGAGCCGGTCGGGCATGAGCGAATTGGCGAGCCCGGCGGCGGCGGCGTAGAATTTCTGGTCCCGGTTCTTCTCGCAATAGCGCTCGATCGCGCGCAGGAGAACCTCGGTCCGTTCCCAGGAAACGACGTCGTAGGTGTCGTCGGTGAACTGGTTGAACGCCGAGAGATAGCCCTGGAGCCAGCCGACGAAGACGAAGACCGATTTCGACTTCTCGGCGCGCAGGTCGACGAACTTGCCGCAGCTCGCGACGCCCGCGCCCTTGACCGCGAAGCGCCCCTTGCCGTCGGCGGCGCGGGCGGGCGTGGCGGCCATCGCCGCGGCGACCAGCAGGGCGGCGAAAAGAATCCTCGGCGGCGCGGGGCGATCCTGTCTCATTCGTCCGGGTCTCCATTGGAGGGTGGGGCGCCTCCCGCATCGGCGTCGATGAATCGGAGATCATCGACCAGCACGTTGAACGCGACCGAAATCCGCGCGCCCACGCCGACGAAGGGATGGACGAGGTGGTTGAGCCAGCTCGGGAAGATCACCATCAGCCCGGGGCGCGGGCGGATCGTGTAGCGGAGCTCGAACGGGCCGTTCGCCAGGCTGACCATGTTGGCGCCGAGTCGCGGGTCGAGAAGCTCGAGCTCGCCGTTGAGGCGCCGGCCCGCCTCGGGCGCGCCGTCGTCGACGTAATAGACCCCCGACCAGGTGTTCGCCGGGTGGTTGTGAACATTGTGATAATGGCCGTCGCGCATGACGTTCGCCCAGGCGAGCATGCGGTAGGTCGCGCGGAAGCGCCGCGACGGCGCCCGCGCGAGCGCGTTGCGCGTAACCTCGACGGCGGCCCGGCGCACGCGGTCGTGCAGCGTCTTGACCGCCGGCGATTCCCAGGTGAAGAGATCGAGCTCGGAATGCCAGCCGCCCAGGTTGCTGCGCGTCATGCCGCCGTCGGAGGCGGCCTCGCGGGCGAGGATCAGCGCGCGCAGATCGGCGTTCAGCGCCTCGCTGTCGGGCCAGGGATAGGTGACGATGGGCGTCGGGAAGGCGTTGACCCAATGCTTCTTGATCGCGAGATCGGGTTCCTTGTCGGTCATGTCGCGGTCCCCGGCGGGAAAAGGCGGTCCCCGGCGCGCGCCCGCGCCCGTCGTCGGGTCGCCGTCGGCTTGGGATTAGTTCCGCTCGGCGAGCTCATCGCGCGGGAAGGAAAGGCCGAGGTCCTCCCAGAAGGTCGCCACCTCGTTGAGCACGCGTTCGGCCGCGTCCTCGCTGGCCTTGTCGAAAGCGGGCTTGTCGGCGACCTTGAAGGGCTCGGGCTCGAGGTCGGCGCCGAAGGCCTGATAATAGTCCTTGACCACGCCGGTCATGTATTTCTCGCCATAGGGAACGATTCGCGCCGTCTTCATGCGCGGAATCCCGGCGAGAGCGAGTTGGAAGTGGAACCGCTTCCAGTAGTCGAGCATGACCTCGAGATAGGGCCGCTCGGCGACCTCCTTCTCGGCGAACCCCCAGCGGACCCAGTCGTCGAGTGCCCAGCGTTCGATCGCGCTGCGCACCGCGAACTTGCCGTTCTCGGGCATGCCACCCGATTTCTCGAGCGTCGAGCGGATCATCGACAGCGGGTGGCGGAGCGTGATCAGGTAGTTCGAATCGGTGCCGAACAACTCCTCGACCAGCGGGAAGTTGTAAACCGCCTTGGTCATCTTCTTCGGCACGACGACGCCCCCCTGATAGGCGAGGCGCCCGTGCTCGGTGAAGTAGATCTCGACCATGGTCAGGTATTCGGCGACCTGCAACAGGCTGTTGGTGTAGACGTTGCCGCGGTTGCGGAACGACAGCAGCGCGAAATGCGGAAACCCGTCGTGGGCGAGCGCGTTCTGGACGCCCGTGTAGTCGAGGCCCACGGCCCTGAAGAGCTGCTTGGTAAGGTAGGTGCCGCCGGTGCGCGGAATGCCGATCACGAAGAAGAACCGGAAGCGCCGGAGCCGTTGCAGGGTCTCGGGGCGTCCGGTCAGGATCTCCTTGAAGAAGCGATAGGACTGAACGATCCGCTCGCGGCCCTCGGGCTGGGCCATGACGTATTTCGCCTTCTTGGCGATATCCGCGTAGCGGCCCTTGTCGCTGACGAGCTCCTCTTCCTCCTGGGCATACCAGCGACCGACGTGGTGCTTCTCGCCGCTCAGCGTGGCGTGCAGGAATTCGATGAACGCGGGCGAGGCGGGCAGCTCGACATCGGTCAGCGTCAGCGTCAGTCCCATGACGTCTTCTTACCCCGCAAAGGCGCAGATTCGTGAGGACCGTACCGACGATTCGTTCAGAAAGTCTGAACGAGTCTCAGGTAGAGGGTGTTCGCATCGACGGTCGACGAATTATAGTCTCCAACGGGCCAGGCGACGTCGAACCGCAGCTTGCTTTCGCCGACCTTGGTGAAGTTCGACGAAAGCTCGAGCCCCAGCCCGACCGAATAGAGATGGCTGTCGGAGACCGCACCGGCCTCGCGGTTGTATGCGATGCCGCCGTCGAAGAAGGGGCCCCCCTTGACCTTCCAGTCGAACCCCCCGGCGTTGCCGTTGAAGAACTCGTGGTCGTACTCGACCGAGAACTGCATCCCCGAATCGCCGGTCGATTCGGCCGGCTCGAAGCCGCGAATGCTGTTGTAGCCGCCGAGCACGAAAAGATCCGACGACAGCACCGTGTCACTCGCCCACTGGCCCGAAATTTGCGCCTTCAAGACGCCCCGCGGGTTGGGCCGCAGGTTGAGATAGAGGAACGGCTGAATCAGCCAGGCGGTCGGGTCGCCTTCGACGCGCGTGTTGCCGACGTCGCCCTGGTTGGAAGAGCCGAGAATGTCGACCCCCTTCACGCCGCGCAGAAAGGCGTAAATGATCGCGCTCGGGTAGCGGACCGTATAGCCGCCCTCGACGAAGACCTGGCGGATATCGTCGTCGGTCTCGTCGGCGCCGGCGAGAAACGAGCGGTGCTGGCGCGCCTGAAGGCCCGTGCGCACCTCGATCCGGCGACGGCGCATGTTGAGCAGCACGCTCGAGAAGCCGGCTTCGGCGATGTCGGTCTTGCCCGTGGCGTCGAGCGCCGCGAGCCGGCCGCCGACGTCGATATCGCTGTGGACGTAGCGCAGATCGAGCTTGATGTTGCGAATTCCGATCGGCAGCTTGGCGATGCCCTGAGCCGTCCAGGTCCCCTCGTCGGTGACGTTGAAGTCGGCGTTCAGGCTTTCGCCCAGGTGAAACAGATTGCTCTTTTCGAGGTTGATCGACCCGACCCGGTCGCCGGTCAACTCGGAGCCGTAGTTATCGAGGCTGATCTGCTGCGAATCGTCGCGCCCGGGCTTGATGTTCAAGGTCAGATCGGTGGTCCCGACATCCTCGCCCGGCTGAAGGTTGAGCGTCGCGTCCACATTGCCGAGATCGTTGATATCATTGACCGTCGATTCGACCGGGGGCTCGCGGAAAATCTCGCCGCTCTTCAGGCGGCTGGTCAGCGCGCGCACCAGGAAGGGGCGCAGAACGCCCTCGTTGCGCACGTCGATCTTGCCGATGCGCGCCTCGAAGACCTGAATGTCGAGGACGCCGTCGCTAAGGTCCTGTGGTGGCGTGACGACGCGAACAAGGATGTAGCCCTTGTCGAAGTAAAGCTTGGAGACGTCGAACTTGAGCTGCGCGATCTCGCCCCGGGTCACCGGCCGGTTGAGGTAGGGCTCGGCGATCGCCTGCAGATCGCCCTCGTCGAATACGGTCACGCCCGAGAACCGCACGCCCGTCAGGGTCGCGACGACCTCGTTGGCGCGCGCGACCTCCTCCTGTGTCGGCTGGCCGGGCTGAACCTGAAGCCGCTCGTTTTCGACCCCGGGCGGGACCTCGACGGGCTTCTTCTCGATCACGCCCGGCAGGCGCTGCGTCTGCGCCCATGCGGCTCCCGTCATCGCCACGACGACCAGCGCGCTTGCGGCGGCGAGCACCGCGCGGCGAAGCCGCCGGCGCTTACCACGGTCGGCGCGGCAGGACTGAAGTGCAATCATCGACACAACCCCCGTTACATCGCATTTTGCTTGCATCGCAGCGCGATCCACCAAATTTCCCGTTCCGGCCGTTCCGATCCATCTCTGGCGAAACGGCTCTGGCGAAATGGCCGGGAACGCTACCGGATTACGGTTAACGATCCCTTCCACTCGAAACCGCGCCGGACTCTCCCCACGAACGCGCTTCCGTTGTCTTCCCTGGTGGGGTCAAGCTCGACCGAACAGACCCCGATGCCGAAACTCCTCCCACGAACCTTTGGGCGACGATAGCCAACCAACGCGCCCACCGCCATTCGTTTAGCCTTTCCGGCAAGCGCCGGTGGCGGAAACCGGCCCCGCGCCGGGAGGGGCATCGGCCGGGCTTCCCCGGCCGCGCACCCCACGGGCGGTATTAACGCAACATAGCTTGAGGACGTTTTCCCGTCATGCCCTCTTTGTCTTGACCGTCATACACGCCACGCGATCCGTCTCCTCGCCCAACTAAAGCGTCTGGTCGGTGAAGATCGGGTAGCGAACGTTGTCGTCGCAGGCCGCGAGATCGAGATCCCCCGGATCGATATCGATGACGAACTGCCCGAAGAGAACCGAGCCGTCCGGATCGATCGTGAACCCGCCGGTGCCGAAGTTGCAGCTCGTGCCGCCAGGCAACAGGGCGAGCGCCCCGGCCGTGGTGATCGCGTTGCCGGTATTCGGCGGAATCGGCTTCTCCTTGATCAGGATGTAGGGATCGACCCCCTCGCCGCCGCCTTCCGGCATCGGCATCTGGAAGATTTTGCCTTCGCCGTGCCAATGGACGGTGATCTCGGCCCAGGTGTAGTCGGTCCAGTTGCTGTCCCAGTAGGTGAACGGCGAGCCATCCTCGTCGGCGGCGACCGTGGCGTCGAGATCGGCCTGGGTGGCGTTGACGAACGCCTCCATGCCCCCGTTCACGCGGGCGATCGCCTGCGGCTCGTGGGTATAGTACTCGTTCGTCAGGTTGCCGAACTCGGGCGGCTCGCCATGGGCGTAGAGCCCAAGGTTTGCATTGGCGTAGACGCCGCCATAGCCCTCGTAGAACTGCTGATCGCCGCTGCCGCTCCCTTCATCCATCACCGCCCCGGCCGCGTTGGCGGAAGCGAACGATAGGATATCGGCCTTGATCGACAGGTTGCCGTCGCTCAGCATGATCTCGCCGCCGTAGCCGCCATAACCGTCACTGCCCTCATCGGAGAACGCCGAGGCGTAGCTGCTTCCCTCGGTCGCGCGGCCGGCCTCGATCTGGAGATCGGCGTTGGCCGAGGCGTAGCTGCCGTCGGTATCGGCGATCGCGCGCGCCGCCACCTCGTTGCCGACGAAGAAGTCCTTGGGCTTGGGCCCGATGGTGACGTTGTTGGCGGCTCGGATCTCGCCCGTCGCGTCGGCATAGGCGGAACCGTAGCCGGTCCGCGTCGCCAGCCCCGAGACGGTGGCGAAGGCGTCGATGTTCACGTTGCCCGCGATATCGACCGAGCCAGAGGCACTCGACCCCTCGCCCATGCCGGCGAAGATCCCGAGGTAGGCGTCGGCCGAGGCTTCGCCATAAGCGTTGGGAACGATCGGATCGCCGGCCGCGTTGCCGCCGACCGTGATCGAGATATCGCCGACAATAATGTCGGCGTTGGCCCGCGAGGCCACGTCGCCCGCGATCCCAACGTTGTGGCTGGCCCAGATATCGAGGTTCGCATCGGCGCTGGCGCTATCGGCGATATCGCCGAGATAGGCGTTGAAGGTCGCGAACTCGGACCCCGAAATCTCGCCACCCGTGCTGGCGCTACCGTTGACCGTGATGTTGCCCACGCGCACCGTGCCGTTGGCGTTGACCGAGATGCCGCCGGTGTTCGTGAAGTCGGTCCCGGCCGTGACCTCGAAGCTCGCGCTGGCGTCCGCGCTGCCGTCGACGATCCCGCCGTCGAGAGCGTTGAACGACGCCCAGGCGGTGTCCCCGGTGCCGTCGGTCATGGCCTTGCCGGCGAGATCGACGTTGCCGACCGCGACCGTGGCGTTGCCATCGACCGCGACGCCGCCGTTGAACGCGACCGCGCCGTTGACGCCACTGACGTCGAGGTTCGCGTAGACATCGACCCCGGAGCCGATGATGTCGCCATCGAAGCCCCTGACGGTCGCCTGGGCGAAGCCTTCGTCGCTCGCCGAGGCGCTCGCCACGCCGTCGATCGAAATATTGCCCACCCCGAGATTTCCGTCGGCCGAAACGTCGGTCCGGCCGTTGACGGTCACGTCGCCATCCACGCCCCAGATGTCCATCGACGCATAAGCGCTCGCATAATCCGGGTTCACGATATCGCCGTAGAAGGCGGTGAACGACGCGACCCCGCGCGTGCCGTGGGTGTTCGAATCGAGGGTGAGGCCGAAGGCGCTGCCCTGGACCGCGATGTCGCCGACGGTGTAGTTGAGCGCGCCGTCGATCGCGATATCGCCGTTCAGGGTCACGTCGCCGCCGATGTTCGAGACGTCGAAGTACCCCGAGGCCGAGAGATCCGAGAAGTCGGAGGCGAGATCGTCGTCGAACGCCGTGAAGTCGGCGTAGGCGACGCCCGAGTACGACCCGGTCGCCCGCGCGACGCCGTCGATCGCGATATCGCCCATCTCGACGTTGACCGTCCCGCGCACGGCGATATCGCCGTTCACGGTGACGTCGCCGTTGACATTGCGAATGCTTACCGAGGCGTCGCCCGAAACCTCGTCGGCGGATTCGTAGATCTCGTCGCCGAACGCCGTGACGCTGGCCCGGGCGTTGCCGCCCGTGTCCGTGTCCCTGGCGTTGGCCGAGCCGCTGATCGTGATATCGCCGATCCCGAGCGTAATCGTCCCGGCGACCGCGATGTCGCCGTTGATGGTCACGTCGCCACCGCCGGACGAGCCGTAGACGCTCAGCCGGGCGTCGACGCTGGCGTCCTCGTCGTCGAACGAGTAGACCTCATCGTAGAAGCCGGTCACGTCGGCGCTCGCCTGGCCGCCATTGGAGCCGGTGGCGTTCGCGACGCCGCGGATCGCGATATCGCCGAACGACGCCGTGGTCGTCGCCGTGATCGCGACCCCGCCCGAAATGTCGGTATTGCCACTGACGTTCGAGATGTTCACCGAGGCGGTGTTTTCGTCGATCTCGAAATCGTCGAACACCGTGTCGTCGAAGGCGGCGACATAGGCGTCGGCGTAGCCATTGTTCGAGGCGTTCGCGCTCGCCGTGCCGTCGAAGTCCACGTTGCCGACGGTCATCGCCATGTCGGCCGCGACCGCGATCCCGCCGTTGAGGGCCACGTCGCCACCGATCGAGGAGATATCGACCCGGGCGTCGGCCGCGCCTTCGGTGCTCGTGAGCTCCGACCCGAAGGCGGTCGCGTTTGCGTATGCCGTGCCACCGGCATCGGCGTTCGCGACCGCGACGAGGTCGAGCGTGACGTCGCCGATTGTCATGGCGCCCGTCGCGCCGACGTCGATCGGGCCGTTCACGGTCAGATCGCCGCCGATATTATAGGCGTCGAAATCGGCATAACCCGACGCCGAGTCATCGAATACATTGTCGTCGAACACGATCAGGTTGGCGTTGGCGTAAGTATCCTCCGCCGAAGCGGCGGCGGTGCCGTTCACCGTGACGTCGCCGATCGCAAGAGTGCCATTGGCCACGAGCGTCACGCCGCCGAGGGTCGCGTTGCCATCGATGTTATAGAGGCTAAGGGAAGCTTCGCCGGTGGCCGAGCTGTCGAAGAACTCATAGCTGAAGGCCGTGAACGAGGCCGTCGGATCAGCGGGCCCGACGCCTTCGGCCACGACGTCGGCCGTGATCGCGATGCTCTTGGCCTCGAACCGGCCGGTCCCCGTCACGGTGATGTCGCCGCCGACCGTGACGTTGCCCTGATCGTTCTGGAAGCTGACCCGGCCATCGCCCCGGGCCTCGTCGCCGAACACGTGGTTGCCAACGAACGTGGCGTCGGCGGTCGCGCTCCCCGATGCGGTTGTTTGGGCCGAAACGCGGGCATCCGCGACAAGGCCCTCGACGGTCGCGACGCCGACGCCGGTGACGTCGACATTGCCCGTGATGGTCACGTCGCCGCCCGAGCCATCGCTGCCCGTGGTGTTGTTGACGTGGAAGGACGCCGAACCCGAGGCCGAGCCGTCGAAGACCGAATTTTCCACGCCCGTGGCATATGCCCTCGCCCGCGCCGAGGAGCCCGAGGCTTCGGCCCGCGCCGAGGCATCGAACGTGACCGTGCCGATCGCGATGTCGGCCGAACCCCTGACCGTCACGTCGCCGTTGACCGCGACGTCGCCCTGGGTACCGTCGATCGAGACGTCGGCCCTGGCATAACCGCTATCAAGCACGTCGTCGGCGATTCCGCTGAAGTCCGCGCTCGCCCAGTTCTGGTACCCGTCGGCCCACGCGATGGCGCCGCCGGGCACGAAGGAAGACCCTCCCTCGGACGAGATCGTGCGCCCGCCGCGGATGGTGATGGCGCCGACCGTGATGTCGGTATCCGCGGTCGCCGCGACGCCATCGAGGGTCACGTCGCCGTTGTTCGAGTTGATATCGAGGGTGGCGTAAGCGCTGCCGCTCTCGAAGATGTCGTCGTCGATGCCGACGAAGTCCGCGCTGGCCTAGGCGTAGGAAGACGCGCCCGCGACGCTGGCGAAGTCGCTGCCGGTGATATCGACCGCGCCGGCCGTCATGCCGACATTCGCCGCGACCGCGATGTCGCCGGTCACGGAAACGCCGTCGTTGCGCGACAGGCTGGCATGGGCGTCGGCGTCGGCGGCGCCCGCGAAGACGTCGCCGTCGACGCCATAGAACGACGCCGAGGCCGACGAATCCCCTTCGCCAACCGAAGCGATCGCGTCGGCGATGCCGGTAATCGCGATATCGCCCGCGTTGCTCGCCGCCGTTGCGTCGACCGAAAGGCCGCCGGCGATGGTCACGGCGCCGAGGTTGTCGTCGATCGTGACGGTCGCGTCGGCGCTGGCCGTATCATCGAACACGTCGTCGTAGAAGCCGAAGAAATAGGCATAGGCGGTGCCCGACGAAGACGCGCGGGCCCGGGCCGTGCCGTTGATCGCGATGTCGCCGACCGAAAGCGAGGCGTCGGCGCCCACCGTCACGCCGCCGGAGAGATTCACGTCGCCGTCGGCGCCCGTGACGTTCAGCGTCGCGTCGGCATCGGCGCTATGCGCGAGCGCGTTGTCGAAGCCGACGAACGACGCGGACGCGCCGTCGCCATACCAGCCGCTCGAGCTGTCCCGGGCGAGCGCGGCCCCGTCGACGCTGATATCGCCGACCGAGATGCTTGCGTTGGCGTCGACCACGATCGCGTCGCCCACGGTCACCGCGCCGCCGGCGCTGGAAATATCGAAGCTGGCATTGGCGCGGGCGGAATCGACCACGTGACTGTCAAACGCGACGAGGCGCGCCATGGCGCTCGAGTCGTCGTCCGAAGAGGCGCTCGCGGTGCCCGAGACCGTGATGGTCCCGACATCGACCGCCGCATTCGCGCCGACCGTCACCGTGCCGCCGCCGCCGGCCCCGATGCTCACGTCGCCGCCGGCGCTGACATTGAATTCGGCGTCGGCGGAAGCCGTGCCGACGACGTTGGTGTCGAAGCCGATGAAGGTCGCGTACTCGTCATAGCTCGCGAACACGTTGATATTCGTGACCGCGATGTTGCCGACCGTGATATCGGCGTCGGCCGTCACCGTGACGTCGCTGTTGATCGTCACGCCGCCGTCGGCGTCGATCGAGAACCCGGCGGAGGCGATCGCGTCGCCCGCGACTTGGCCGCCAAAGGCGGTGAAGCTTGAGTTGCTGACCAAAACGCCATCGACGGTGAGGTTGCCGACCGTAATGGTCGCGTTGGCGTCGACCGTCGTGTTGCCGGTGACGGTGACGTCGCCCGCGGCGGCGGCCTCGCTCGAGCTGCCCGAATTGGCGTCGAGGAGGACGCCGGCGAAGGCCGAGGCGTCGCTCGCGATGTCGCTCGAGAACCCGGCCGTTTCGCCGCTGCCGATGGATTGCGATCCGACCGTCACGCTCGCGCTCGCCGCCACCACCGTGTTGCCGGTGATGTCGATGTCGCCGCCGCCCGCGGTCTGGACGTCGAAGCCGGAGAAGCCGCTCTCGAAACCGGATTCAAAGACGCTCGCGAGGCTGCTGCCGGACGGGAGACCCACGTTGCCCGCGCGGACGGCAAGCCCCGCCCCGGCGAACGCGCCGGAGCCGTTCTCGGCGTCGTTGGTCGCCGTCGCCTCGACGCGCATGGTGCTCGACGGAGTCACGACGGTGACGTCGCCGCCCGCCTGGAGAAGCGCCCACGCCAAGGCCGTCGCGGCGCTCTCTCCGGCGGCCGCATTCGCGGTCACGGTGAACTCGCCGTTGACCGAAAGGTCGCCCACGCCGTCGGTTCCGGCGATCATCGCGACGCCGGCGAAGGCATTGTCGCCCGACGCGGTGACGAGCGTGTCGCCGTTGACGTTGATGTCGCCGCCGGCCTCGAGAATAGCCCCCGCCACGGCGGAGCCGCCCAGGCCGTTCTTGGCCGTGACCGTGATATTGCCGACGTTCGCGATGTCGCCGGCCGGCCCATGCGCGATCACCTCGATGAGGCCGGGATCGGCGACCGGACTCGTCGATTCGAGCGCGGTCCCCGAGGGGCGCCCGGTCTCGAGGTTGCCGATCGTGATGTCTGCGTTGGACCCGCTCGCCTCGATGGTGATATCGCCGCGCTGGGTGACGATCGAATCGTTGAGATCGGTGAAGGTGATCGTCCCGACGCCGCCCTCGGAGCCGGGAGCGGTCTTGAGCACGATGTCGCCGTCGCCGCCGGTGATCTCGTTGTCGGTGAGATCCTCCACCACGATCGAGTTCGACGCTAAATACGTACTGCTCATGCCGGTCTGTGAACGCGACTCTATCGAGGCCTCGGAGACCGTGTCCAACCCTCCGGTGCCGCTGCCGTCCGTGATCCGGAGATCGAACGGATCGAGCAAGAAGGTCCCGCCGGCGCCGTTGGGCGCGCTCGCGTCGATGGTTCCGCCGAGCCGGAAGTGCTTGCCGCTGACCTCGATGAAGCCGCCGTCGCCGGCCTGATCGCCGCCGCGCGCGGACAGAGTCGCGCTCTCGGTCACCGTGTTGGTGCCGTCGGCCTTAGTGATGATCTGGCCGCCATTGCCGTCGAGGCCACCGTCGGCGCGCACTTCGCCCGTGATGTTCAGATCACCGGTCGAGGCGACCAGCACCGTGCCGCCGTCCTTGCCGGCGGCGACGGCGTTGGCGTCGACCACGCCGTCGAGGTTGACGACCGAATTGACGATCTTGGACGCGGTCGCGGCGGTGATCGCCACCAGGCCCGAACGCGCGCGCAATACGCCCGTGTTATCGACGCCGAGCGCGTCGCCTTCCTGGGCGATCTCGCCGAGCGTGTCGGCGTCGACCGTGAAGGTGATCAGCCCGTCGCCGCGCAGATCGAGGGTATAGGCGTTGGCCGAAACCAGCCGCACCTCGCCGAGATTGGCCTCGATCACGCCGGCGTTGGAGACGTAGGGCGCCGCCAGGATCGCGAAGCCGCCGTCGGAAACCTTGATGCTGCCCTGGTTGACGACCTGGCCGTAGCCGTCGCCCGAGAAGCCGAACTTGTCGCCGTCGACCGCGACGTTGGCCGCCGTGGTCGCGAGCAGCGCGCCCACGTTGACCCGCGAGGTGCTGTAGAAGGTCACTCCGGCCTGATTGAGGATGAACACCCGGCCATTGGCCGTGAGCGCGCCGCGAAGCTGGCTCGGCACGCCGCCGATGACGCGGTTGATCGCCACGGCGGAGGCGCCGGGCTGGTGGAAGTTGACCGCTTCGTCGACCCCGGTGCTGAAGGTCTGCCAGTCGATGTCGAGCCGTTGACTCGCCTGATTGATGTCGGTTGTCGGTCCGCTCTGCGTGATCGTCCCGCTGCCGCCGACGACCTCGCCGCCGGTCGGGCCCGCAAGCGCGATCCCCGCATAGGCGAGCGCGGCCACGCTGAAGAGCGCGACCCGCGTGCAGATCGAGATTTCCTGTTTGTTCCGCCTGGTCAGACGCCAGTGAAACCGAGTCCGAGTCGGAAGTACGTTGCGATCGGCAACCACAGTAAACCTCCCTAGCACCTGCTTGATCGCTCCCGTTGATCGGGAGACGTTGGGTTGGCCAAACACTCGGCCCCCAGGGTCACATAGTCGTGAAAAGGTACCCCAATAACGCGCGGCAATCCAGAATTTTCTTAAAATTTTATTAAAAGTTTCATGCGTTTACCATTAATGTTCCAGAAGCTCTTGGAATCCGTGAAAAATTGCGACGCGGCGCAACCCATTCCTCCGCGTCCCGCTCGGCGAAACGCGCTACCGCCATGGAATGGAACGGCTTTAAGTGGGCGACGAACCCGCCCGGGCGTCGAGCTCGGAGCGGAAGTCCTCGAACTTGCCTCCCGGGGAGCGGGGAATCTCGTCGACGTAGTGGAGCAGGAAGGCGAAGGGGTAATCGAGCGCCTCGGTCAGCGCCGCGCGGAGAGCCGTTTCCTCGGCCGCGTCCAGCGGACGGGTCGCGACCAGCTTGACGTCAACCGCGTCGCGGACCCGCTGGACCATTTGAATCTGACGCAGGGGCGCGATCTCGATCAGCGCCGCGCCGCTGATGCGCGCCCAGGTCCGCTCGCCCGACGGGAGAACGACCATGTTGCGGGTCCGCCCGAGAATCCGGTCGAGGACCGGCAACCCGCGGCCGCAGGCGCAAGTGTCACCGGGCACCGCGTGATCGCCAAGCGCATAGCGGATCAGCGGCATGGCGAAGTTGTGAAGCGGCGTGACGATCACCCGTCCCTCGCGTCCCGGGGGAACCGGATGGCCGTCGCCGTCGATCACCTCGACGAGCAGCGCCTCGGCCTGGACATGGTAATGCTCGCCCGCCGGACACTGAATCGCGATCGGCCCGACCTCCTGGGCGGCGTAGAGATCGATCACCGGCACCCCCCAGGCGCGGTCCACCGCCGGGCGCACCGTGGGCGACATCGCCTCGCCCATGGTGTCGACCTCGCGCAGCCGGGGAAGGCGTAGGCCGCGCTCGGCCGCGCGCAGGGCGAGCTCGCGGGCGAAGGTCGGATAGGTCAGGAGATAATCGGGAGCGCGCGCCGCCAGCCAGTCGAGATGGTCGTCGAGCGGCCCGGCGATATCGCGGTGAAGCATCGGCCCGGTCTCGTGTCCCGCCGCCCAGGCCAAGCTCCCCGGGGCCGCCATCAGACGGCGGATCGCCGGCGACAGGCGCTGGATCGCGGCGAGCGCGCCGGTGAAATCGCGCCCATGCCAGTAATTGCCACGCAGCTTGAGGGCGCGGCGGAAGACATGGGAGACGGCGCTGCCCTGGACCTGGATCGGCCGCCCCATCGAGCCCGAGGTGACGTAGCTGACGCGCCGCCCATGGCCCTTGGGCAAACTCCGCGCGACGAGGTCCCAGGCCCGGTCCTGAACGTCGCGGCGTTCGAGCACCGGGATCGCGCGCCAGGCCTCGAGGGTAAGCGTCCCCGGGGGGCTCGGCGCGATCCCGGCCAGGCGCTCGCGATAGAAGGGAACCGCGCGCGCCGCGTGGGCGAGCAGGCGCTCGAGCTGGCGAAGCTGATGAGCGGCGAGACCCTCGGGCGACCACCACTGGCTTCGTTCGAGCTGAAAAAGAATGGCGAAAAGCGTCGTATCGCCGGTCGCCGGCAGCGCGGGCCAGGCGATGCCCGGCACCGCCGAACGCGGCGTCGCGCTGCCTCGCTCCCTCCCGGCCATGCCCGATTCTCCCCCGACGACGGTTCCATGCGCCCGGGGTCCGCCCGGGAAACGGGAGCAAGACTAGCATGGATTGGTCAAGGGCACGTCGGCCGGCGGCGATCCGGCTCTCGAATGAACCGGGCGACTAGCCGGCGATCTCGTTGGCGGCGAGGATGCGGACCCGGTTGGGGGTGAGCGGCCGGCCGGCGGCGATCTTGGCGTTGATCTCGCGCACCGTCTTGCGCAGCACCAAATAGCGGTAGGCGGTCGCCGGGTGGCTCGCCGCGGCGCCGATCGCGCCCGGGAAGTTGGCCGCCAGCCGACGCCAGAAGCGGGGCGCGTTCTCGATCGCATAGCCCGCGCGAGCCATGATGTAGAGCCCGACGTAATCGGCCTCGGCCTCGATCTCCTTGAAGTTCGCGCCCGGCACCGCGCGCTCGGCGTGCCGCAGGACGTGATGCGCGAGCTCGTGGGCGACCACCAGGGCGAGCTCGTCGTCGCGCGCGAACCACATCATCTCGCGGGTGACGATGATCCGCTTGCCGATCGCATAGGCGTTGAGCGAACGCCGCGACGAGATCGCGACGTCGAAGTCGCAGGTCTCGACCGGCGAGATCGCCACCGTGCCGCCGGTCTCGCCCGCGTCACCCGGCGCGAGCGTCAGCCGCGCCGGCCCGCCGCCGCCGCGCGCCTCGAGCGCCGCCTTGAGCGCCCGCGCCCCGGCGATGCCCGAAGGCAGCGGCCGGCCGTCGACCGCGGCGATCGTCGCGCCCGGCCGGAGCCCGGCGGCGGCGGCCGGCGAGCCGGCGACGACGTAAAGCACCTTGAGCCGGTCGTCGAGGCCGAAGGCGTCGCGCGCCGGACCGCGCATGCGGGCACCGAAGCTCTGCTCGGTGGCGGCGTAAAGCCCGTAGAACGGCCGCGTGCGCCCGGCGCAGAAATCGACCGCCCCGCGCATGAGCCGGAACTGGAGGGTCTCGAGGCGCTGGCGGTCGAGCACCCGCTGCTCGACCACGAGTTGGCGCTGGAAGGCGCTCTCGACCGCGACCTCGCCCGGACTGACCACCACCGGGCCGGTCGCGCGCAGACCTTGCCCCGCCGGCGCGCAGGCGGCGAGAGCGAGAAGCACGAGAAGAGCAAGACGCGACATGGACGAGGTGGCCTTTTTCGATCTCCTGGCCTCTCATCCAAAATCAAAAACATGAAGCATAAATTAAAAATGCAAGACTATTTGAATAAACGCTATTAAGGTTAAATAATAAAAATGATTAATTTTATTTAATGGTAAATATTCATAAACTCTGTTTTTTAGAAATGCCTCCCGTCACCGGATGAAGGAAGTCGGCGCGAACGCGCGCAGGTCTTGCCGCCGCCCCGGGGCCGGGATATCGTACGGGCTCTCATTCCGTGCCCGGGATCGTTCCGTGCCCGGCGAGGAAGGCGAACTCGCGCGAAAGCGAGCATCGGAATCCGCGCCCAAAAACCGGACGCGAACAACGGAGCGTTGAATAACCGAGCGTTGAACAACGCAGGGAGGCATTCATGACACGACTGTTCACGCGGCTTTCGGCGGTCGCGCTGGGCGCGATCGCCCTGGCCGTCGCGGGCTTGCCCGCGCGGGCGGCGACCCCGGCCGATACCCTCGTCATCGCCGACCGGATCGACGATATCGTTTCGCTCGACCCGGCCGAGGTGTTCGAGTTCGCCGGCGGCGACGCGACCCGCAACATATACGACAAGCTGGTCGACTTCGACCCGAAGAAGATCGGCCCGCTGGTTCCCAGCCTGGCCGAGAGCTGGACCGTTTCCGACGACGGCATGACCTATGTCTTCAAGATCCGCAAGGGTCCCAAGTTCCACTCGGGCAACCCGGTCACCGCCGCCGACGCCGAGTTCAGCCTGCGTCGGGCGATCATCCTGAAGAAGACGCCGTCGTTCATCCTGACCCAGTTCGGCTTCACCGCCGACAACGTGAAGGACCGCATCCGCGCGACCGGCGCCTACGAGCTCACGGTGACGGTCGACAAGCCCTATGCGCCGAGCTTTTTTCTCAACTGCCTGACGGCGACCATCGGCTTGATCGTCGACAAGAAGCTCGCCATGTCGCACGAGCAGAACGGCGATCTCGGCTACGAGTGGCTCAAGACCCATTCGGCGGGCTCGGGTCCGTTCAAGCTCCGCGCCTGGAAGCCCAACGAGTCCTATGTGCTGGACCGCAACGACGACTACTGGCGCGGCAAGGTCACGATGAAGCGGGTGATCGTGCGCCACGTCGCCGAGGCGGCGAGCCAGCGGCTGCTCGTCGAAAAGGGCGACGTCGACATCGCCCGCGGGCTGAGCCCCGACGACATCGCCGCCATCCGTGGCAACCCCGACGTCAAGATCGAGGAGGATCTCAAGGGGCGCATCTGGTACTTCAGCATGAACCAGAAGAACCCGATCCTGTCCAACCCCGACGTCGTCAAGGCCATGAAGTACCTGGTCGACTACCAGGGGATCGCCAAGTCGGTGCTGCGCGGCCAGGTGGTCGTGCATCAGGCCTATCTGCCGCGGACCTACCTGGGCGAGATCAGGGACACGCCCTATAGCCTCGACGTGGCCAAGGCCAAGGCGCTGCTCGCCAAGGCGGGCTATCCCGACGGCTTCGAGACCACCATGCACGTGCGCAACGCGAGCGAGCGGCTCGAGGTCGCGCAGGCCATGCAGGCGACCTTCGCCAAGGCGGGCATCAAGATCAAGCTGATCACCGGCACCGGCAAGCAGACGCTGGCGGCCTATCGCGCCCGCAAGCACGACATCTACATGGGCCTGTGGGGACCGGACTATCCCGATCCGCACACCAACGCCGACACCTTCGCCGACAACCCGGACAACCGGGACGAGGCCAAGCTGACCGGCAAGCTCGCGTGGCGGAACTCGTACTTCGATCCCGAGATGAACAAGCTCACGCAGGCCGCGGTGCTCGAGCGCGACACCGACAAGCGCCGGGCGATGTACGAAACCAGCCAGCGCAAGTTCCAGAAGGAAGCGCCGTTCGGCGTCATGTTCCAACAAATCATCCAGACGGCGATGCGCAAGAACGTCAAAAACTTCGTGACCGGCGGCGCGATCGCCAACACGTACTACTGGATCACAACGAAGTAAGTGGCCTCGACGGTCAAGACAACGACCGGAAGTAGACGCGCGGCGGAGGCGAGGTTCGATTCGCCTCTGTCGCGGCACCTGATCGCGACGGCTCGCTTTCTGGCGACCGTCGCGATCACTTTTCTCGGACTTCTGCTGGTCACTTTCCTGATCGGCCGGGTGATGCCGATCGACCCGGTGCTCGCGGTCGTCGGCGACCGCGCATCCTCCGAGGTCTACGAGGCCGCGCGCATTCGCCTGGGCCTCGACCAGCCGCTCTATACCCAGTTCCTGATCTACATCACCAACGTGCTCGAGGGCGATTTCGGCAAGTCTTTGCTGACCGCCAACCCGGTCACGACCGATATCGTCCGGGTGTTCCCGGCGACCCTCGAACTCGCCACCGTCGCCACCGTGCTCGGCATTCTGCTCGGCGTGCCGTTCGGCGTGGTCGCCGCGGTCCATCAGGGCCGCTGGCCCGACCATCTCGCCCGGCTGCTGGGGCTGTTCGGCTATTCGATGCCGGTGTTCTGGCTCGGCCTGATGGGGCTTTTGCTGTTCTACGGCAAGCTCGACTGGGTCGCCGGGCCGGGGCGTCTCGACATCTTCTACGACGGCCTCGTCGAGCCGGTCACCGGCGTCATCCTGATCGATAGCGCGCTCGCCGGCGAGTGGGAGATCTTCCGCAACGCGATCTCGCATCTGGTATTGCCGGCCTCGGTGCTGGGCTACTACTCGCTCGCCTACATCAGCCGCATGACGCGCTCCTTCATGCTCGAACAGTTGCGGCAGGAATACATCGTCACCGCCCGGGTCAAGGGCGTCTCCGAGGCGCGGGTGATCTGGCGCCACGCGCTCGGCAACATCCTGGTCCCCCTGATCATCGTGATCGTGCTGTCCTACGCCAACCTGCTGGAGGGATCGGTGCTGACCGAAACCGTCTTCGCCTGGCCCGGGCTCGGCCAGTACATCACGCTGTCGCTGTTGAGCGCCGACATGAACGCGGTGCTCGGCGGCACCGTGGTGGTCGGCGCCCTGTTCATCGGCCTCAACCTGTTTTCCGACCTGCTTTACCGGCTGGTCGACCCGCGCGCGCGATGACCGCGACCGACCGGGCTCCACCCCCGCCGTCGGGCCGCGCCCGGCTCCGCGCCTGGCTGGCGACCGACACGCCGGCCTCGCGGTTCCAGTCGCGCTGCGTCCAGGCGTATCTCGGCTGGCGCAATTTCCTCGGCAACCCGCTCGCGGTCCTCGGGCTCGCGATCGTGCTGGCGCTGATCGCGGTCGCCGCGCTCGCGCCCCTGCTCGCGACCCAGTCGCCGATCGAGCAGGACCTCGCCAAGCGCCTGCTGCCGCCGGGCGGCGAATATTACTTCGGCACCGACGAGCTTGGCCGCGACATCTACAGCCGCGTCGTCTACGGCGCGCGCATCACGCTCTACATCGTCATCCTGGTCGCCATCACGGCGGCGCCGGTGGGGCTTCTGGTGGGCACGGTCGCGGGCTATTTCGGCGGCTGGATCGACACCGTCCTGATGCGCGTCACCGACGTCTTTCTCGCCTTTCCGCGGCTGATCCTGGCGCTCGCCTTCGTCGCCGCGCTGGGACCGGGGATCGAGAACGCGATCCTCGCCATCGCGATCACCGCCTGGCCGCCGTACGCGCGCATCGCCCGGGCCGAGACCCTGACCATTCGATCGAGCGACTTCCTCGCCGCCGCCCGGCTTCAGGGCGCCTCGTCGGGGCGCATCATCTGGGGGCATGTGGTGCCCTTGTGCTCGTCCTCGCTGATCATCCGGGTGACGCTCGACATGGCGGGCATCATCCTGACCGCCGCCGGGCTCGGCTTCCTCGGCCTCGGCGCCCAGCCGCCGCTGCCCGAATGGGGCGCGATGATCTCGTCGGGGCGCAAGTTCCTGATCGACTTCTGGTGGGTGGCGACGGTGCCCGGGCTCGCAATCTTCATCGTCTCGCTGGGCTTCAACCTGCTCGGCGACGGGCTGCGCGACATCATGGATCCCAAGCATTCGTCATGAGCGCCCCCCTTCTCACGGTCGAAAAACTGCGCGTCACCTTTCCCGGCCACACCGGCCTGGTCGAGGCGGTGCGCGGCGTGAGCTTCGCGGTCGGGCGCGAGAAACTCGGCATCGTCGGCGAATCGGGCTCGGGCAAGTCAGTCACCGGGCGCGCGATCCTGGGGCTGGTCGCGCCCCCCGGACGGGTCGAGGCCGAACGGCTCGAGTTCGA
>Ga0114931_10003154_pt1 | contig 20926 bp, 14 predicted proteins | sample 2SBtaG_FD_89579 | JGI IMG/M metagenome (GOLD analysis project Ga0114931, IMG submission 89579) | Deep subsurface microbial communities from Kolumbo volcano to uncover new lineages of life (NeLLi) - 2SBTROV14_V59a metaG | ecosystem: Environmental > Aquatic > Marine > Volcanic | place: Kolumbo...
ATTTTCCAATTAAGAAAACTTCAATATTTTTATTTTTGATAATCATTTCTGAAAGCATTTTGTGCAATTCAACACTTGATTTTCCAAGCTCAAACATATCACCAAGAATTAAAATTTTCCGTTTGTATTTTTTCACACGTTTTAATACCGATATAGCAGCAGTTACAGATTCGGGATTTGAATTATACGTATCATCAATTATCATACTGTCATTTACAAATACCGGTTTTAATCTCCCGTTGAAGGCAGATAGCTTTTTAATCCCAGTGAGGATTTCCCTTTTGTTTAACTTTAATTCAAAAGCTACTGATACGGCACTTAATAAATTTTTTGCATTCACTTCACCCAACAGCGGAACTTGTGCTTGTATTTTTCTGTTTTTATATTGAATACTAATTTCAGGATAGCTAAGAGCATCATAACTCACTATTTTTCCTTTTACATCCGGCTTGTTTTTAAAACCATACAATATTTTATTATTAAAATTTTTAGTATTCTTTTTGATTATCTTATCATCGTTATTAACAAATACTTTTCCTCCCAAACTAACAGATTCGAACAATGCCGATTTTTCCTCATACACTTTTTCCGTATTTTCCAAAAATTCAAGATGACTATTACCTATATTGGTGATAATCGCATAATCTGGTTCAGCAATTTCGGCAGTATATTTAATTTCACCAAAATGATTTGTTCCGTGTTCCAACACCAAAATTTCAGTATTACTCGCCGCTGAAAAAATCGTTAACGGCACACCAATGTGATTATTATTATTAGACTCTGTTTTAACTACTTTATATTTTTCTGATAGAATTGCAGCTAATATTTCCTTTGTACCCGTTTTACCATTACTGCCGGTTATTGAAATTACTTTAAACTTTGACTTTTTTCTGACAATATTTGCCAAATCACCGTATGCTTTTGTTGTATCTTTTACGGCAATAATGGTTAAATCAACATCATCAAAATAGCGTAATCGATTTTTGTTTATAATAACAGCACCGGCTCCGTTTTCAATAGCTTGCTTTATAAATTTATGTCCGTCTAACTTTTCGCCTTTTATTGCAAAGAATATGGAATTCTTCTTTACCTTGCGGGAATCAATACAAACATCCGTACTAACAGCATAGCTGTCAGGATTGTATATCACTGCTGTTGGAATATCGAATAAATCTTTAATATGTATTTTAATTTTTGCCATTATTTTTAATTATCAAAAACTCAATTACAAAAGTTGTTTCAAAACTTTTCGTAATTTTTATAAAATTTCTTCCGTTGCATTTTTCTTTGCAGACAAATATTTTTCAGCCACTTCTTTGTCTGAGAAATGTGTTTTAATGCCTTTAACCAACTGATAATTTTCGTGCCCTTTCCCGGCTATTAATATCACCGCATCGTCTTCAGCTTCCGATATTGCTTTTCGAATTGCTTCTTCTCTGTCCTCAATTATTTCATAATTGTTATATGTTATTCCGCTTTGAATATCCTTTAAAATTAAAAAAGGGTCTTCGTCACGGGGATTATCTGAAGTAGCAAAAACTTTCTTACTTAATTCCGAAGCATACTTCCCCATAATTGGTCGTTTTGTTTTATCTCTATTTCCACCGCAGCCGAACACCGTATAAATATTTTTCTTCGGATTATATTCAGCGGCTATTTCATTTGCCGCTAATAATGCTTGCTTCAAACTGCCGGCTGTATGTGAAAAGTCAATAATAACAACTTTCTCACCGGATTTGATTACCTCAAATCTTCCGGCAATTTGTGGTAAATTTTCAATACCTTTAATTGCATCATTTAAGGAAATGCCTAAACAATTTGCCGTTGCCAAAGCCGCCGCCGCATTATAAGCATTAAATGTTCCGATTAATTTTGTAGAGATATTTATAGTTTCACCATTTAATTTTATTGCAAAATGGGTACCCTCAAAGGTATAATGAATATCAGACAAAACTATTTCAGCTTTTTCATTTTCACCATACGAGTGCATTTCCGCAACCATACTTTCAAATAGTTTATCTTTTGCTTCGTCATCAAAATTGTAAACCACTTTTCCGGTTTCTTTCAGATTATCAAACAATATTTTTTTAGCTTGAAGATAATTTTCCCTGGTCTTATGAAAATCCAAATGATCCGATTGTAAATTCGTAAATACAGCTACATCAAAATCCAAATAATCAACTCTGTGTAATTCCAGCGAATGAGAAGATACCTCCATCACACAATATTTACAACCGGCTTCAACCATATCTTTCATTAAAGAATTAATCGTGTTTGCTTCCGGCGTTGTAAGGTTTGTCGGAATTTCTTTATCGGCAACCATATTTTTCATCGTTCCGATTAACCCGACTTTTGCCCCAGACTGTTCCAAAATATTTTTCAAATAAAAGGCAGTAGTTGTTTTCCCTTTTGTTCCGGTGATGCCAATCAGCGTTAAATGTTTTGACGGTTGCCCGTATAAAAAATTTGAAATTTGCGCCAAAGCTATTCGACTATTATTAACAACAATTTTAACAGCACCGCTCCGCTCAATTAAATTATCTGCGACTGCATCATTATTATCAATAACAACCGCTGCTGCTCCCTGCGACAATGCTTGCGGAATAAATTTATGTCCGTCTGTTTTGTAACCTTTGATTGCAACAAAAATAGTTTTACTTTTAACTTTCTTACTATTAAAAGTTATAAAATCAACATTCGTAAAGTCTGCCTTTCCGGCAACTTGAACAACATCAATATTATCTAATAAATCAGCGAGGTTCATTAGTTAATCCTCAGCGATTTTAATTTCGTTTTCGGTTTGCACTGAAATATCAAGAATGAACCTTTTTTTATCTTTTCTCCTGCTTCAATACTTTGAAAAACCACATATCCGGAACCGACTGCTCTATATTTCAATCCCAATCCTGATGCAATTGAAATAGCTTCACGTTTCGTAATATTTTTTATATTCGGCATTGTTGTTCTACTACCAATAATTTTCTTTGGATTTTTTTCTTTATCAATTTCACCAATATCCGAAGTTACAAAACCTTTTTCTTTGCTTGAACCAGATGCAATTTTTAACCGGAGATTATCAAAATAATTTTGTTCTCTTTTTATTTTCATATTTTCGGGAACTAAATTCAAGTCCGCCTCAATTAATCTTTTAGCAACATTCCTAAATATCGGAGCAGCAACATCTCCACCGTATTTTTTTACTTGCGGACTTTTAACTAAAATGTAAACTACCGCATTCGGATGTTCCGTAGGGAAATAACCTATAAATGATGTGTTATAATTTTCCTTCGAATATTTCCCGTCAATCAGTTGTTGTGATGTGCCTGTTTTACCGCCGACACGAACATTATTTAATCGTGCTTCTTTTCCAGTACCATTTTCAACAACACCAACCAACATAGATTTAATTTTGTCCGATGTTTTTTTGCTAATAACCCTTCGGACTAAACTCGGTTGTTCTTTCTCGACAATATTGCCTTTTACATCAACAACCTTTTCCCAAATATGTGGTTGAAATAAAAGTCCACCGTTTACCAAAGCACAATAAGCCGTAGTTAATTGTATCGGTGTTACGGCAACTTCATATCCGAAAGACATAAATTCTTTTGTAACCTTTTGAAAATTTCGTGGTTTTTTCAATCTGCCATCTACTTCGCCGGGCAGACCGATAGAAGTAGTTTGTCCGAATCCGTAATCACGCAGATATTTGTAAAAAGCATTATCATCCACACGTTGAACCAATTTACTTATTCCTATGTTGCTGGAGTGCTCAATTACTTCAGCAGCAGTTAGTTTGTTATATTTATGATCATCGCGTATTGTAATTCGTCCCAATTTATAAACGCCATTCTCTGTATTCACAGTTTCATTTTCACGAACAAGGTTATTTTCTAGCAAAATACTCATTACTATAGGTTTCATAGTAGAACCCGGTTCATAAGTATCGCAGAGTGCCCTGTCTCTTCTGGCATCAGCAGTTTTTAATTTTATATTTTGAGGATCATAAGTCGGTAAATTTGCCAAAGCAAGTATTTCTCCATTATTTGGATTCATAATAATACCAACAGCTTGTTTCCCCTTGTACTTTTTTAATCCGGCTGATAATTCTTCTTCCAATATTTTTTGATACGTATAATCAATCGTTAAATAAAGAGTATTCCCCGGCTTACTTTTTTCGGATAAATTTTCATCTACGGCAATAATTCTATTGGCGGCGTCTCTTTCAAAATATACTTTTCCGTCTTTACCGGTCAGTTCATCATTAAATTCTTTTTCTATTCCTGCAACGCCGATTTGATTAAAGTTCATAAACCCCAATACGTGAGCAGCCAAACTTCCATACGGATAAACACGTGTAAAATCATCCTTTTTTATTATGCTGGAATTCACAAATTTTTTCATCAAAATTGATTTTTCTTGTGATGTTTTTCTAACAATACAAACGTTTCTGACTTCCCTATTTTTATTCATTTTATTTAAATAGTACAAACTGTCTTTGCCGAAAACTTTTGCAAATTTCCCTGCAAGTTTTTTACGCGTTTTTAACCTCGCCATTTTAGTATCTACAAACAAAGAGACATTATTTTTCGAATAAGCCAGCACGGTTCCATTTCTGTCTTTAATAACTCCGCGCCGGGCTTTAAGAATTTCAGACTTTGTATGCTGCCGACTTGCAATTCGTGAATATTTTTCGTGATTAGAAACTTGTATTGTAAAAAGTTTTACTCCTATGAAAAAGAAGAGAAACACAAAGATAAAAAATATTGTAAGTACCCTAGAGCTTATCATATTTACTGTTTACAAGTTGTTCAATTTTTAAAATTTTATTTTCGTCAACATCAATTGTGTCAAATGGCTGATCTGTCCGAATTAGATTTAACGAATCTTTAGCAAATGAAACTATTCTTTCTTCAGCCGAGTATTTTTGAATATTTACAGCAAGTTCATCTATCTTTCCCTTTTCTACCTTGAGACTAAGTTCAGCTTCGTCAATAGTTTTTGTTAAATTTTTTATTTCCTTTTTCACAAAAACATAACTCATTAAAAAAAATGAGAAAATAACAATAAATCCCAGATAATATTTGGGATTTATTTTTCTCTTTTGTGACTTTTTACTTCTTATATTTTTTCTGCCGCCCTTAATTTTGCACTCCTGCTTCTACGGTTTATTTCCAGCTCGTCTTTCCCCGGCACTAATGGTTTCCGTGTTAATATTTTTAAGTTCGAGCTTTTATCGCAAACGCAAATTGGAAATTCAGGCGGACAAATACAGTCCTGACTTTCATACTTAAAAAATTCTTTCACAATCCTATCTTCTAATGAGTGATACGTTAATACAACAATTCGTCCACCCGGTTTTAAAAGTTTTGCCGCTTTATCTAAAAATATTTTTAATTCTTCAAGTTCATTATTAACGTAAATTCTTAATGCTTGAAAAACCCTGGATAATGATTTCTTAACAACTTTCCGATTTACACTTTCTTCAACTATTTCCCTAAGTTGTCCGGTTGTTTTAATCTCTTCTTTTTCCCTTTTTGCAATTATTCCTTTCGCAATAAATTTTGATTTTGGTTCTTCTCCACACTTAAAAAGAATTTTTACAATATCGCCGTATTCAAAAGTATTAACAACCTCCGCAGCCGAAATACCTTGGGATTTATCCATTCGCAAATCCAGTTTAACATTTTCTCGAAAAGTAAATCCCGATTGAGCATTATCCAATTGAAAAGAAGAAACTCCGAGATCGGCAAAGATACCGTCGTAGCCTTCAATGTTTTCAACTTTTGATATTGTATCAATACTAGTAAAAGCGGTATTAAAAATTACTACACGATTATCTTTGCCAAACTTTTCCGTAGAATAATCAAAAGCAATTTTGTCTTTATCAGTTCCGATGAGTTTTGCATCGTCATCAAGTTGAGAAAGAATTTTACTTGAATGTCCCCCAAAACCAATCGTTCCGTCAAAATATATTCCAGCCGGATTAGTAATTAAATATTCGATTGTTTCTTTTAATAAAACCGGAATATGATGACTTTTCATCATTATTCTGTCATAACTTCTTTGGCAATATCTTCATAAGAAAGACTTGTTTCGTTCAAGTAACCTTGATAAATCTTCGGATTCCAAACTTCAATCTTATCCATTGCACCAAGAATAAGAACCTCACTTTCAATGGCGGCATATTGAATAAGATTTTTAGGAATTAATAATCTGTTTTGCGAATCTAATTTATCTTCAGCTGCTTCCTGCAAAAGCATTCTCAAAAATCTTGCTTGAACAGGATCATAAGAATTTAATTTTTTTAGTTTGCTTGCGTATAATTCCTTCCATAAATCCAAAGGGTGAATTTCCAAACATTTCTCCATTCCTCGTGTAATAATAAAGGAATCGTTGGCATCGGGATTTAAATATCTCCGCATTTTTGCAGGAATACTTATTCTCCCTTTTGAATCGATTGAATATTTGAAATTACCAATAAACATATTTTTAGAATTATTTTGACAAAATTTGGGAAAATCATTGTACTACTAAACATAATTACCCACGCACTAGCAAATTAACTAATTTTTTATGGGAAAGTCAAGGATATAATCATACAATATTTTTAAAGAAAGTAATCTAATTGAGTTAAAAAAGATAATTCACTTACCACAAAATTTATGTCGGGGTAATTGAATTTTTTTGTTTTTTGGATACAAAAGGAGAAAGTAAAAACAAAAAGCCCAACTTTTTAAAAAAGTTGGGCTTTTACTGCACTGAAGTGCAAGTTAGCGTTGTTGAATCCATTAACATTAAAATTTCTTTGCATAAAAAGAAATTCCTCATTCTCTTGAATAAATTCAATGAGAACAAGGAATTTTTGAGGGCAAGAAGTTCTATGTTAAAAATCTAATATATTATCGGAAGTTTTTTAAAATTGTTTAGGGCAAAATAAAAAAATTTTGAGTTATACAATTAACGAGTTGCCGAAATGATACGCCACGGCGGACGGCACAACTGTATTTTTTTTTTTGACACACAGAACTAATTCCCGATTATGAACAACAATTAAACTTGAATAAGTAATTATCACGCTTCGGTCGAGGAATGGTTCTCAACAGCCGAAGAAGCTAAAATAAGCTGTCATTCTGAAATGCTTTTATTCAGAATCCCTTGTAATTTTACGAGATGCTGTCCGCTGTGGGAAATCGTAATTTAAAGCATACGAAGTTTTAAAAATTCTTTGGTTTTGTCTCGTACAGTTTATAAATCTTGAATAAGAAACTTTAAACGGATATTTTAACTTTTTTATATCAAAAGGGCACTGACTAAAATTATTTGGGGAATTAAATAAAAAATAGAGCAGTAATAAAAAAAATATTAGAACGAGCCATCTGCCGGAGTCGAACCGGCGACCTATTCATTACGAATGAATTGCTCTACCAACTGAGCTAAGATGGCTTAAAAATTATTTATTTTTTTTCTTATGTCTGTTTTTTCTCAACCTTTTTTTTCTTTTGTGAGTTGCCATTTTCGAGCGTTTTTTCTTTTTACCGCAAGGCATAATATTTCTCCTATTTAAATTTATTTAATAATTCTTGAGCTTTCTTTCCAATCCTGGAATTTGGATTAATCGCTACGGCTTTTTTCCACCATTTTAATGCTGTCTCATTTTTACCGAAATCGAAATTTACAATTCCAAGGTTAAAATTAGCAATTTGATGATTGGGATTTATCTTAATAGCTTTTTTCATCACTTCAATTGCTTTTTTATGTTTCTTCAAATTATAATAGCACACACCCATGTCAACCCAAACATCAGCTTTTTTCGGGAATTTTTTCAAGTATTTTGTATATTCTTTAATAGCTCGTTCAAAGAAACGGGAATCGTTTAATAAATGTGCCAACTGCAATAAAGTATCGTAATCCTTAGGGTTATTCTTGACCTTTTCTTCTAATGAAGCAATTTCTTGAATACTATTTAAGTCAGGACCGGCTTGCTGATCTTGAAAATTTTGGCTATTAGCTTGCTGATTAACATTGTGCTGAACAAAGTCCGGTTTATCGAATGTACCCGAGAAATATAAAATTATAAATCCTACCAAAATAATTCCACCCAATATCATCAATAATTGTGTGTTATTAATCGATTTACTTCCGTTGTTTTCTCCCGAATAAGATTTTGCAGTTTTATCTAATTTGGTACCGCAAGCACTGCAAAATTTACTTGTTGCTAAATTTTCTTTACCGCAATTATGACAATATATTTTTTTTGAACTCAATTTAATTTCCTTTATAGATTTTGTTTTTCTAATTCTTTCATACCACGATTTACAGTTGCTTTGAAATCTTTCGAAAATTTGAATACCGGGACATAATGTTCATCAACGAAGACTTTTTCTCCTGTCCTCGGATTTCTGGCATATCTTGCATTTTTCTTTTTAACTTTATAGCTTCCAAATCCTCTAATTTCAATGCCATTTCCATTCCGTAACGATTGAATAACTGTGGTTAAAAATCCTTCAATAATTGCTTCGGTCTCCAATTTTGTTAAACCTGTTCCATCAGCTACTTTTTCAACAATATCCGCTTTCGTCATTTTAACCTCTGTAGTGTTAATAAATTTTTCTAATAAAGTTTCAAAATATATTGCTTTTTTCAAATTTATCCAAAAATCAAATATCTGTAAGTTGTTTTATTTACTACAATTCCAACACCCAACAAATGAAAATATATTTTTATTTTGTTTCAAAATAATACATACTCTCAAATATAGATTTTAGTAATTCATTTTTTAAGTCCTAATCGAAGTATTTAAGTGGCACGCCAATTGCATAATTATTTACAGTACATATTTATAATTGAAAATAGATAATGGAAATATCATGAACTTATTCCCAATAATTTATACCAGCTTATTAATTTTCAGCATTTTTATAGTCTTCACAATTTTTATTTCTTACATTTTATATAAAGTAAAAAATCATAATTCCGGAGTTCAAAATGCGGATTCAAGTTTTGTATTAAGGAGACCTGTAACTCCTGCAACGGTAACTTCAAAAATTATTTATCAACAATCGAATTCAAGCAATAATTTAAACCAACGTTTATATGCAGAGTCTCTCAAAAGGTCTGCAGAGCCATTATTAAAACAATATTCGGAACGCCGAAGAAATTCAAGTAAAGAAAAAGATAGAAGTGCCATACCATCTCCAAACAGGACTGATTCGAGATACACTATTATATCGAACGTTGGACAGGCATCTTATAGAGGCGGATATTCTTATAACAATTCGCAACGCAGTTTAAATTCACTAAATTACTATCATGATAATATTGGTTCCTATACATACCGTTCAGGGAATCAAAGTCAATTTTGAAATCTTGACCTTTGGTACCTTTGAATCATGGGAAAAATAAAGAATTAGATTCTGCAAGTACTAACACAGGGTAATTTATTTACTTCCGGTTTTGTTTACTACGCCTGAAATACTTGTATTTGTTTCTTGCCGTAATGTTTACAAAAAAGGCCTGCATTCAGAGATAAGTAAAGCCTATATAATTTGTAATTTATTTTTAAGACAAAAAGGAAAAACAATTCTCGAAAAGTTCTGTAAATAATTGCGTGCCACTTTTATTCCCAAGTTTACTTTAAGTTATTTTACTAACTCTTCAAAAAACATCAATCAATCTTTTAAAGTTTTACAAACTCACCAAAATTTAATCTGAATAAGATTTCATATTATTATTATAAATAAGTATTTTAAGTATATACTTTATCATTTAAATTACTGTAATATTTATTTATTGTTCAATACAATGATAAAAATAATCAACTATTGTTAAATTATTTAAATTTAATTAGTTATGACTAAACTGTTACTTCTCATAATTTTGTTGTCAACCAATTTTCTTTTTGGTGAGTCACACATAAAATTTAACACCATTGTCCCAAATCAAAACTCAAAGGTATCTTTTAGCAACCTAAAAGATTTTGCTCTTGACAAAAATGGGAATTATTATTTTTTGGATAATGATTTGAAAAAAGTTTTTGTATTTGACAAACAGGGTAATTCAATAAAAAGAATTCCTAACTCTACCCCTAACTTTCTTCATAACCCAATTGCAATTCAAGTAACTAACGATGGTGAAATTGTAATTCTTGATGCCGGAAGTAATAAAGTAATATTTTATGACAGCACAGGTAATTTTATTAGATATTTTGGTGATGATAACGGGGAATTGGGAAGTTTCGATTCCCCTATTGATTTTAAAATTGATTCACAAAAAAATATTTATGTATTAGATTCAGGTAATGAATTTTTACTAAAATATAATTCAAACGGATTATTCAGAAGTTATTTTAAAACAAAAAATCCAATTGCTTTTGATGTAAGTAAAAACGGGAATATTTATCTTCTACAGAATTCTAATGATCTCTTCACTTTATCAATTTTGTCACCTAAGTTTCAATTGATAAAGACTATTAGGCTAAATATGATGAGGAATTGTTCCGATATTGCAGTTAGTGACTACGGAGATTGTTATGTAGTAGATTCCGAACTCGGTGGTGCTTTTCATATAGATATTACCAAATCAAAAATTGGGGAACAATTTGGAGTTAAGAGTTCATCTAAAGGTCGTCAACAATTTAACAATCCGGTTAAAATTAAATGTATAAATATAAATGCACAAAGTGATAGAATTTTTATTATGGATGATAAATTCAATCAAGTGCAAAGTTTTGATAATTCTGTTGATTCAAATAAATCCTTAGAAAAATCTTCCCTACCTTCATTTGACATTAAAATAGTAGATAATTTAAATAATTACAGTTATAAAGATATAATATTTGATAATGACAGTTTATATTATATAAGTCCGGTAAATGCTATTGTTAAGGTTGTAAATAATAAAATTATTTATTCAGTTGATAAAAATCATTTTGCTAATAATGGCATCACATTTTCTGAGCCCGTTGCCATTACCAAACTTGGCAGGGAATTATTTATTGTGGATAAAGGCTTAAATAAAGTAATAGTCTTAAACTCTTATGACGGTTCTTATAACTTTTCATTTGGAGAATCCGGTTCGGCTAACGGCAAATTCGATTCGCCTAGTGATATTAGTGTTGATAAATTAGGGAGAATAGTCATTACTGATACTGAAAACAGGAGATTACAAATATTCTCAGCGGATGGTCTTTTTATCAAACAAATTAGTTTGCAATCATTTTATCCTGTGAAAATTTCTTCTAACAGCAAGGGCGATAGTTATATTTTACCCAAATCCGGTAATATTATTCTGAAGATGGATTTTAGAAATAGCAAAATTACACCCATAGATTTAAAACAATTTTATCCACTGGAAGAATTTAACCTAACAATATTAGAAGTTGTGAAAAATGATTTGGTTTTGGTTTATAATCAGAATACAGGAGTTGCCGATCTTTTAAAAGATGATAAACCATTTGCACGCTTCTTTTCGCGTGGCAAGGGTGTAACGGAAATCGAAGATGTTTCCGGATTCGGTTTTAATAGTAAATCAAACCAAATGTTTTTTTATAATTACAATTCAAAACAAAATCGCGTTTTGCAAATGTTTTTTGCTCCTAAAACACCTACAAATATCAGAATGGATCTTAATGATAAGGGCAAATTAAAATTAATGTGGAGTGGAAGTGGTAAGAATACTGCTCACTACACGATTTTTAGAAAAACGGATGGTATTGACTCTCTAAAATATTTTGCAATCACAAAAGATACATCTGTATATATCGGTAAACTCACTACCAAATTCATTTACAGCTATGTTGTTCAAGCTGTTTCAAAACATGATTTTAGAAGTAATTATTCTGAACAAGTAGCCGATAAATATTCTTATTATCAGTTCCTTAAATCTACTAATCCTATTGATGCAATTAAAAAACTAACCAGTATCAAAGAATTGAATAGTAAAGTGATAAATAATCAAATTTATAATATATATAAAACTTTGATTGGTGAAGCTAAAAGCAAAAAAGATTATGACACTGCTTTGCAGTATTATGATAAGATGAAAAAAGTAGAACCAAACGAACCGGAAATATACTTGCAAAAAAGTTCCTTGTTAAAACATCTTCAAAAATTTGATGAAGGTATAGTAGAATTAACGAAAGCTATAAAATTATTTCCTAATAATATTAGAATATGGACTAAACTAATAAATCTTCAATTCGTTAAAAAGGATTACCAAGGTATTGTTCAAACATGTGAAAATGCATTAAAGATATTTCCCAATAATGAAATATTATTATATAATCTTGCGCAAAGTAGTGTGATGCTTTCTTCATATTCAAAGGCAATTTCAATTTATAGAGACTTAGCCCTAACAACAGGGAAAGAACGATATTTCTTAAAAGCCGGAGAAGTATTAATTAAAGTCGATAGCATTAATGCAGCAATAGAACTTTATCAACAAGCTGAAAACACCGGAATATTAAATTCAAAAATGTATAATGCAATGGGCGAAGCACTTTTATTAAAGGGTGATTATAAGAATGCAGTTTTTGAGCTAGGAAAATCTATAGAAATGGATTCGACAAATGCTAATACTTTTTATTTACTTGGGAAAGCAAATGCTAAGAATAGGGATATTATTAGTGCAATCAAAGCCTTTAAGAAGTCAACTTATTTGGATAGTTTAAATCCGGCTGTATTTTTTGAATTAGGGAAAAACTTAGAATTAATAAATCGTAGAAAACAAGCAATTAAAGCCTATGAAAAGACTATTGCACTAGACCCCAATAATATTGAAGCAACATATAGCTTAGGAAAATTGTATTTAACATTAAAAATGGCTGACTCTGCAGTGCGGGAATTAGATCAAGCCATAAAAATTTTCCCTGATTCTAAGAAGATAAAACAGTTATATAAAAAGGCATTAACGGCAAGAATAAAACTTAACAGTAAACGACCTCCAATTGAATTTTCAAAAATATCATTCGATGAAATATTCCCATCATTCATAAATTATTATAATACACATTCCATTGGAATGGTCACAATTTTTAATACAAAAAATAATGTTTTTGAAGATGTTAAAATTGAAATTGATTCACCTGATTTATTAGTGCACAAAGCTGAAATTAATGTACCGGTTTTACTTCCTAATGATTATAGTAAAAATTTAATTTCACTTCAGTTAAAAAATGATTTGATAAAAGTTTCTACTGATGGCGAAAAGCAATTCCCAATTACATTAACTGTTTATTATAATTATAAAGGCAAACAAAAAAAACTCACTAAAAACAAAAAAATACTACTTCATAGCTTAAATGCAATTAGGTGGGATGATAAAAGGCACCTGGCAAGTTTTATTAATCCTTTGGATAAAGTTATCAGAGAATTTGTAACAAATGGCATACTTTCAAAATTTAATGATATCAATAATAGTTTTTCTGATATTCCGGAAGCCATTGTTCAAGCAGCTGAAATGTGGGAATACATAAAAGATATAAATATAGCTTATGTCCAGGATCCAAATACTTCGTACGCAAAAATATCATTGACAAATGCAGTGGATTATGTTCAATTTGCACAACAAACACTAAAAGTTAAAAGCGGGGATTGTGATGACTTGGTAACATTATTTTCAAATTTATTTGAATCAGCTGGAATTGAAACTGCTTATATAGACGTCCCGGGCCATGTGTTTTTAGCTTTTAATAGTGGAATTGAACCTTCCAAACTAAGTTCTACAGGTCTTTCAAATAAAGATGTAGTTGTTAAATTTAATAAAGTTTGGATACCTATTGAAACTACTGTAATTGGAAACAATAATTTCCTCGAAAGCTGGAGTTATGCCATAAAAAAATATAAAAATGAACTATCACAAGAGCACAATGTGGAATTAATTCAAATTAATAAAGCAGCTCAAACATTTCCCCCAATTACATATCCTAAAACCGATTCGCTTGACATTGTTGTAAATACCGATACTGTTAAGAAATCTATTATTAAAGATTTGACTGTTTTAAGTGAAGATAAAAATAAATTTACAGAAATGCATTATTGGGATGTTTTGAAAAAATATCCTGATAACATATTTAATCTTAATAGTTTGGGATTGTTTTATTACCGAACTAACAATATTAAAAAGAGCGAAATGTTGTTTAAACATGTACTATCGATCGACAGTAATAATGTAATAGCTTTAAACAATTTAGGTAATTTATATTTTTTGAATAAGAATTTTGAGCCGGCTGAGCATTATTATTTAAAATGTTATAATTTGGATTCGAGTAATGCAGGTTTAGTATTAAACATAATTAGAGTTGAATTAAATTTAAAAAAATTAAAAGAAGCTGAATTATATTATCAAAAACTTACAAAAATTAATCCCGAACTCGCAGCTAAATATGATTATTTAAAAACAAAGTTTGCCCAAAAATTTAAGACACCGTTAAAATAGATAGGAGTTAAAAATGAAAACAATAAAAATAATTATGATTTTGTTTTTTATGCTATTTACTTCGTCGTTTTTAGTATCGCAGTCCAATAAAGTTGTTGGTAAAGTAACATTCTTATTAGGAAGTGTTAAATATAATGTTGAAGGAAGCAATAAATGGAATGACCTTCAAATGGGAATGAATATTAATTATGATTGGATTTTGAAAGGAAGTGATGATTCCGATGTTGAAATTACCTGGAATAACGGTGAAGTGGCGGAAATAACAGGTTCTGATGTAAAAAAAATAGCTGATTTATTAAAATCATCGGATATTCATACAGGCTGGTTTGATAAAATGAAAAAGAAAGTAGATGTTATGTTTTCCAAATCTGAAAATGATAAAGTTCAAGGTGTTGCCGGTGTGAGACGCTCGAAAGTTAAAATACAAAAGAAAGATAGTTTGTATTGGGCTGTACCAAAACTTCCGGATTTTAAAATGGGTTATAGTGATTTTCAAAAAGGAAAATATGACGATGCAATTAAAATATTTGAAGATGTTGTTAAGAAAGAACCTTTAAGTGAAAAGGGAGAAATTGCTCGTAGTTGTTTAATACTTGCATATTCAAAGCAAAACAATCTTAAAATGGCTAATAAACATATTAAAGCTATTCTACGTGATTTCCCGAATAGTGAGTTTGCAAAATTACTTAAAAAAGAAAAATTAAATAAATTTAATTTAGGACAGTAAAATATATTATGTATTTTCAAGTTTTGATACTTAAAATGAAAAATTTTTCTGTGTTCATGAAATATTAAGAATGTTTATATTATTTCATTATTATTATAGATATAACAAAGTGAAAAATACTGCTCCAAACGAGTTTTAGTTTTGGATTCTGGCATAACATATTTAGGGCTGAACAAATTGTTCATATCATTCTATAATTTTTGTTTAGCTTTTCCGTAATTTTCGTTTATTAAGGTTAATCTGACTAATTGATTATGAAAACCGACAAAAAAAATTTACTTACCTTATCCATTCTCGTAGTTTTTTTTGCGATACTATCGACAACCTTGTTATATCTTCCACCGGTTAAAAGTAGTATAAAGTTAATTAATAACTTAATTTATGATTTAAACTTCAGAATTAAAATTGCAGGCACAAAAAAACGACATGTCGAAGACGTTGTTATAATTGACATTGATGATAAAAGTATTAAAAAGTTAGGACGGTTTTCAAGTTGGCCTATGTCCTATTATGGTGATGTTGTTAAGTATATTTCAGAAGGAGGAGCCAAAAGTATTGGATTTGATGTTTTTTTTACAGAACCGGATAGCCTAAGTAATAAGATTCTATCTTACTATATATCCGAAATTTCTTCAAAAGTTGATTTTAGTAAAAATGAAATTCGAAAAATATTAAAAGCACTTAATACTGAACCGGATTTTGCCAAAGCAATACGAAATTCCGGCATTGTTTATCTCGGAACATTTGATAATTATTTTAAGAATGTTTTAACAAAAATAAAATTGCCTTCAAATATTTTTCAACTTCCTATTAATAATATTAAAAATGTACCGGAATTAAATATTATTAAAAACCCTAACTTACCGGTTCTTTCTATACGAAAAGCGGCAAAGAAAATTGGTTTTGCACATATCTCACCGGATGACGACGGAACTACACGCAATTACGAAGGTCTTTTTAAGTATAATAATTTTCTTGTTACCAATTTTAGTCTGCAAATGGTTTTAGATTATTATTCAGTTGATAGCCTTAAATTCACAAAACAGAATTGTATCTTTCTATCAAAAGGTAAAAATGTATTAACAATACCTATTGATAACAGAGGACGAACTTTTTTAAATTTTTACGGTAAGAAAAAAAAATTCAGATATATTTCTTTTTCTGATGTTATATTAAAACGAATAAGTAATAGTTTTTTCAAAAATAAATTTATCCTGATTGGTTCCTCCGCAATTGGTTTAAATGATTTGAAAACAATTCCAATTGATAAAAATTATCCCGGGGTTGAATTACACGCTACATTTATAAAAAATGCTATTGATAACAATTTCATCTCCAGAATTTCAGCTTCAAAACTTTACTCAACAATTACGCTTGTAATTATCTTTGCTTTCTTTATATTTAATAGAAAAAGTTTGAGTTGGACTATCATCTCATTCCCATTACTGACCGTCGTATTGTTATTATTTACTTATGCTGAATTTGCCTATAACAACGAATTTTGGAATTTCGGACTTTTTTTCTACTACTATACAGCAGCGTTTATTGCTACAATACTTTATCGATATAAAACAGAATTAATTGAGAAACAAAAAGTGAAAAAAACATTTTCACATTACTTACCGAAATCAATTATGCAGGAAATGTTAAACCACCCTGAGAAGTTAAAACTCGGAGGAGAATATAAAATAATCACAGCTCTTTTCACCGATATTAAAGGTTTTACTACCCTTTCGGAAAACATTCCGCCTGATATATTAACAAAATTTTTAAAAGAATATATGACTCAATTAACCGATGCTGTATTCAAGCATCAAGGAATGCTGGATAAATATATTGGAGATGCTATAGTGGCTCTTTTCGGTGTACCTATTTCAATTAAAGAACATGCTCAAAAAGCATGTTATGCCGCTATTGAAATGAAAAAATTATCTAATGAAATAGCTAAAAAGTATGAGAAATATCCGCAGTTTAAAAATTTTCGTACGCGATTCGGAATAAATACCGGAAATGTTATTGCCGGGAATATGGGCTCGGAACAATTATTTGATTATACAGGCATTGGCGATAATATGAATCTTGCTGCCAGATTGGAAGCTTTGAATAAATATTATGGAACAGAAATATTGATAAGTGAATTTACGCAAAAAGAATTAAATGATAAATTTCTGTTGCGTGAAATTGATTCCGTTATTGTTAAAGGTAAGACCAAGGGAGTTAAAATATTTGAACTAATTGGATTAAAAACTGAATTCAATAAGTCCTATTTGGAAATGTTTAATAAAACAAATGAAATATATAATGACTTCCTGCACTACTATTATTCCGGTGAATGGCAAGAAGCAATAAAATATTTAACTGAAATACTTGAAATTAACCCTCAAGATTCTGTTTGTTTGTACATGAAAAATCAGTTGAATAGTTGTAATAATTGTGCTCCAAAAGATTGGCACGGCTCATTTATAATGGAAAGCAAATAAAATTTTGTTTTATTCCGGAATATGGTTTGGTTGAATGCCATAAAATATTTCCGAATGTGTTTGATTTTATACTCACGATATATATACGAACGATATGTTGGTTTTGCAAAAGGAAGGGAAACTGCACTCAATATTTTTTTGCAAAGTTAATTTATTAAAAAATTTTAACGCTGTACCGCTATGAAATTTAAATTTCATATTGTAAAAAAATATTATTACTCTTATTATTAGTTTTATGATTTAATATTTTATCAAGGATTTATGAAACTACTTCCAATAATTTATATCAGCCTTGCTGTATTTTCGGTAATTGCAGTTATAGTCATAATCGTATCCTATGTTTCGTTTAAAATACGTCAGCGATATGGGGACAATGACGAAGATGAAATTGTGGTCGATTTAAAGCCAAGCACAATTTCACCAACTAAAAAGGCTATTGCTCAGAAAAAAAAGGCAATAAAACAAAAGGAAGCTTTAAACCGTAAATCGAGAAACAGACACAAAAAAGCTAAAAAAGATTTACAGTCAAAAAAAAACAAAAAGCCTGTTAAGGGCAGAATAGAAATTCTAAATCCAAATATTCATTCTTCAGCTGCATTAAAAACAAAGAAAAATAAGACTATTTCAGATAGCGATGATATTCTAAAACACTACAGTGATGATGATAGCGATGATTTCTACACAATCAAAGGGACAAAAACAGATTGACTAATAAAATTATAATTTATTTTTTTACCACAATTAAAAACAAATAAAATGAAAAAATATCATCACCAAAAAAATCCGTTTATAGTACCAACAACTGACGGGAAATTAATTGAAGAGCATTTTGGTAATGCAAGTTTAAAAACCGGCAATTATAGCGTAGCCCACATGATCGCTCCTCCAAAATGGTCAGAGCCTTTTCAGACTCCTGATTTTGAAGAAATTACTTTCGTTTTTTCCGGCAAAAAAATGGTGGAAGTAAATGGAGAGAAAATCATACTCAATCCGAAAGAGTCTATTCACATTCCCAAAGGAATTAGAGTAAGATATTCAAATCCTTTTGATGAACCTTGCGAGTATGTATCGTTCTGCTTACCGGCTTTTAGTCCGGACTTGGTGAATAGAGAAGATTAGTATTTCCGGTGTAAAAAGGAATACTCTAACTCGTTCATATCAAAGTAATTCCCAAATCTTTCTATTGGTAGAATAAAAAAGCCCGACTCAATAAAGAAAATCGGGCTGTCATGTTACTTTAATACTAAACTATTTTTCATTCAGTAATTTTTCCATTTCATCCAACAGGTGATTCATTTTAGCAACAACTGCTTTTATCGGTGCTTCGGAGTTCATATCAACACCGGCTTTTTTAAGCACATCAATCGGATATAATGAATTACCGGATTTTAGGAAATGCAAATATTTATCAATTGCAGGCTGCCCTTCTTTTTTAATTTTGGCAACCAATGCTTGTGAAGCGGCAAAACTTGTAGCATATTGATAAACATAAAAATCATAATAAAAATGAGGAATCCTTGCCCAAGTGTATTCTTCTTCTTTATCCACAGTCATATTATCGCCCCAATACTCTTTATACATTTCGCCATATTTATTGCTTAAAACTTCGGGAGTAATTGCTTTACCTTCTTCGAAAGTTTTATTTGCCCATTCTTCAAATTCTGCAAATCGAGTTTGGCGATAAAATGTAGTTGTAATAGCGTTTAAATTATGTTCAATCAAAGACAATTTTTCTTCTTTTGTTTTTGCATTTTTAATTAAATAATCTAACAATAACGCTTCGTTGGCAGTTGAAGCAACTTCGGCTACAAAAATAGAATAGTCTGCATAAACAAACGGCTGCGTGTGCTCGGTGTAATATGAGTGAATATTGTGTCCCATTTCGTGTGCAAATGTAAAGACATCGTTTAACTGATTATTCCAATTAAGAAGGACATAAGGATGAACTCCAAAAGTCGTACCCGAAGAGTAAGCACCGCTTCGTTTCCCTTTCGTTTCATATACATCAATCCACCGATTATTAAAAGCCTTTTTCAAATGAGAGATATAATCCTTGCCAAGCGGTTTCAAAGCTTTTAACAAGATTTTTTTTGCTTCCTCATAAGAATATTTCTTGTCCGTTGACGGAAACAATGTTACATAAGTATCATACGGATGGAAATCTTTAAGTTTCAATATTTTTTGTTTTAATTTTGCCCAGCGATGAAGCGGCTGAAAATTTTCGTTAACTGTTTTTACAAGATTATCGTAAACGGAAACCGGTATATTATTCGGTGTTAATGCCGCTTCTCGATTAGAAGAATATTTTCGAGCTTTTGCAATAAAAGTATTTGCTTTTAAGTTCCCTGTAAAAAGTGAATTGTATGTATTCTTGAACTCCATAAACGGTTTATAGTACCCCTTATAAACCCTTTTGCGATAACTTCTGTCAGTTGAATAAAGTGCAGCATAATATCTTCCGTCTGAAATAGTAATATCTTTTCCATCCGGGTTTTTAACAGTTGGGAAAGGCATTTCGGCATTTTTAAAAATCCCAAAAGTGTTGTACGCAACTTGCGTTAACGGCGATGCAAGTGCCATTAACCGTTCTTGTTCTTTGGTCAAAGTATGTGCTTTGGTTCTTAAAAGATTATCAAAAAAGTGCTTGTAAATTTTTAACTCCGGCTGACTGCTAACGAAATTCCATAATTTTGCTTCCGGTGTTGCAATAATTTCCGGATTTATAAAAGCCATTTTTTCCGACACTTTTGCACTCAATTCACTAACTCTGTCGTATCGTCCGGCATTCTTAGAATTTCCCAAGTCTAAATCTTTTGATAAACTTGCATATAAAAATAATCTTGAAAGTTTTTTGTTTACTTCTTCGGAAAATTTAATACAATCCAAAAGTTCTTTTGATGAATCCCCTAATTTTCCTTGAAATTTATTAAACTGCTTTAAATTATTTTCAATCCACTTAAAATCATTTTCCCAATCTTGCTGAGTTTTATAAATATCAGCAACATTCCACTTATACTGGTCAGCAATTTTATCACGAGACGGAAGTGCTCCGCTTTCTTCCTGTGCATAAAAATTACTTACATTTAGTCCTAACATCGAAATCAAAATCGCCAAAACAATCTCCTTAATATTTTTCTTAAAATTTGTTTTACTATGCATTGCATCCTCTGAATTAATGAGTAAATTAAAATTAACAATGAAATTTAGATAATTTTTTGAGTAATTAAAAAAATAGATTTAGGATGATTTTATATTTTTATTTATTTGCCAAAAGAATAAATTTTAA
>Ga0114931_10003155_pt1 | contig 20915 bp, 17 predicted proteins | sample 2SBtaG_FD_89579 | JGI IMG/M metagenome (GOLD analysis project Ga0114931, IMG submission 89579) | Deep subsurface microbial communities from Kolumbo volcano to uncover new lineages of life (NeLLi) - 2SBTROV14_V59a metaG | ecosystem: Environmental > Aquatic > Marine > Volcanic | place: Kolumbo...
GAGGCCGTGGGGGACCTCGATGAGATGCGGCTGAAGGACGATCTGCTCAAGCTGCTCAAACAGCGGATGCGGCCGGAGTTTCTCAATCGGATCGATGAGATGGTCGTCTTTCATCCCCTCGGGCGCGATCAGATCCGGCAGATCGTCGAGATCCAATTCGCACAGATCCAGAGCCTGGCCGAACGCAGCCACCACATCCGGATCGACCTCACGGATGCGGCCAAAGACTGGCTGGCCGGCCAGGGCTTCGATCCGGTGTTCGGGGCGCGTCCGCTCAAGCGGGTCCTCCAGCGAAATATCACGAACAAGCTGGCCGAGGAACTGCTCTCCGGCTGGCTTCAGGATGGCCAGACACTCCACATCGACCGGGCCGAGGACGGCAGCGGGCTCCTCTTCGAGACCCTCCCCCAGGCCGAAGTGATCGACGAAGGGGCCTGACCTCCGCACTTGCCGGAATAAACGCCGCCGCGCTCGATGTGGGCGCGGCGGCGTTTTCATCGGTATGTGGCGGCGTCAGTTTGCCTCGGGCGCCGGTGCGGGCGGGCTGATCATGATGTGGGCCGTGGGCGTGCCGGGGCGCATGATCCACGGGCCGCCGGGGACGGGCGGCCGGGCGGGGAGGCCCGTCGATTCGGGTGTGGCATAGGGCATATAAACGGCATAAAGCCGGCGTGGGTTGGTGACTTCGCCGGTTGCGGGATCGAAGCTGTCGCCACCGAGATTGTATACTGAAGTCGGGTGGTCGGGCATCTTGAGCGTACCTGCCTCGACCTCTTTGTGTCGCTCCGCAATGTTATCGCCGCCTTCGATGCCCTCGGCACGGAGAGAGCGCCCACGAGCCATGTAGGGCTCGAGTGAATTGTGATAACACGCCGCATGAAAGCCTTCAATCGCAGGATTGTCTGCCAGACAAGTAACCTCGTTTGTACCCTCGCGGATCGTCACGAGCTTTCCCTCTACATTGTACCCCATCACTTTCGCACCTTCGCGCAAGTCATCGGGCAGCGGACTCACCGCTCCGGCAATCTGTGCCTCGGCGTGGGGCACCTGCGCCTCACATCCCATCCAGGGGATTAGGGCGGCAAAAAGTACGGCGAAGGACAACATTCTGATCTTGGGCATGACGGGCTCCGCATTTAAAAGAGGAAAAACATCCGCTCTATAACATTCGAATCAGAACGTACGATGAAGGTCATCATTATTCAAGCCTTACAACGTTTTGGATGTATGGCCGGGCAAGCGACACATAGTGAATCCACTACGGAGTCCGAAACCGAATGCCGGGGATGTCATAGACAAGGGTTCAATATGATAAGGTCTACTATTGGAGTCTTCGGATTGTCGGCCGATCTTTTATCACTTTGAGTATTAGAAAACTCGCTACCGGACATATGTCCTCTGGTGGATTCGGGAACCTGGCGTTTAATTCTTTATTTGTCGAATCGTAGGCTCATCGCGGTATAATCAATATGTTCGAATGAGGAGGAGAATCCCGCTGTGCACCGACCTTTATTTTAATTATGCCAACCAAATTTTTAGGACCTGATCGTCCCTCTACCGCTTCCATCACCAATCCCTATTTGCATGCGCTTGACCGAATGCAACGGCGGGACGCGTTGCTGCCCATTGAGCATACCGACCATGCAAGGACGCTATTAAACGAATCCTTCGGTGCATCCTACCATCCTGAGGAAGCTGCATTCGCCCATGGAAGCATCAGTCTGCTCGCCGACCATACCCGATATTTTGACGGATTTGCTCTTATGATGCCGATGGTGACCGGCATGGCTGTAGCGATTCGCGCCTCGCGAGATAATGTCTCCAGGGTGGCTGTCGAAGGGGAGGGAATTTGGGCCACCGACGATGATGGTTCCGTTGCGAAGCCGGAGGTGGTTCAACTCTTCATGCGCCTCCTCATGCGCTTTACCGATGATTCATCCTCATTCGAAGCAGGATTGGTGGGAACCGTGCCGACATGCTGTGAGGAGGGTCGGCAGGCGGCGTTTGGGGTGGCCACGGTACGTGCGGTACGAGCGCTGTTGGCCCTGTCCGAAGACACGACTACGCTTGTGACAGGGCTACACGAAGTACTCGGCGAGGCGTGGGAAGCACCCTTCAATATCGCTTATCTCCTGGCTAGCGAGTCAGCCGCACCGCGTAAAATGCTCCTTTCAGATACCCAGACACTTGAATCCCTTCCGCTGGAGATACCCACTCCGGAGCGCGTAAGTTGGGGAATCGTTGACCCTGGCAACCGTCGCATGCCGGGACCACCGCTCGTTCGGCAACAGTGCGAGAAAGCCGCGGAAGCGGCGACGATTCTGCGCCAGAAGGGGTTTTCACAATTGTCGTCGTTACGTGAACTGGAACATTCCAGCCTCCAGGCTGCACTCGACGCACTTCCCCGTCGGTTTCGTCCACTGGTCCGGCATCTCGTTCGCGAAAATCGCAATGTGCCGATTATGGTGCGGGCGCTAAAAAAATTGGACTTCCAAAAATGCGGAACCATAATGATGATGTCGCATGACTCGCGTAAGAATGATTGGGGCGAGACTACGACCGAAGGCGATTTTATCGTGGGACTGGTTCGAAAGATGAGCCTTGATGGACTCTTGGGTGCTTGCTCCACGGGGCAGGGCGGCAGTATTCTGATTGCCGGCCAGTCTTATATGCTCCCACAACACCTTGACCACATTCGGTCTCGCTTTGAAGAACGCTTTGGACGTGCGCCCAAGACAATATTACTCTAGCCAGTTCCGTTTGTGCGTGCGTGCGGAATCGCGGATCATTGCGCTGTGCATAGTGGTATCAACGCCGTTTTCGGCGAATGTCCCGTCAGGTGACATCGCCCGCCAATCCACTTAATTTTTCCCCATTCTGGTACGTCATATGACAGGATTCGACCTGGCTTCCGTCAATGAACGAATTTCACAAGAGAGTGCTTTTGTCGATGACTTACTGGCCGAGATGGGCCGTGTTGTTGTCGGTCAGAAATACATGATCGAACGGTTGTTGATCGGGCTTCTCGGCGACGGTCATGTTTTGCTCGAAGGCGTTCCCGGTCTGGCCAAGACACTGACGGTCAGTTCACTGGCAAGTGCCATCGGGACGCAGTTTCAACGGATCCAATTTACGCCGGATTTGCTGCCTGCCGACCTGCTCGGGACGCTGGTTTACAATCAGAAGGAGGGTAATTTTTTTATAAAGAAGGGCCCCATCTTCGCCAATATTATCCTTGCCGACGAAATCAACCGGTCACCAGCGAAGGTGCAGAGCGCGCTTCTAGAAAGTATGCAGGAACGCCAGGTCACAATTGGCGAGACGACGTTTCCGTTGGAGGCTCCTTTTCTCGTGTTGGCAACCCAAAACCCGATTGAGCAGGAAGGCACGTATCCGCTCCCCGAAGCACAGGTGGACCGGTTCATGCTTAAGATTCGCGTGAACTATCCTTCCCGGGACGAAGAGTTGGAAATCATGCGACGGATGGCGCGAACGGGTGAAAAGGATGCCATAAACACCATTGTGACGCCTGAACAGATTCTTTCAGCCCGGCAAGTGATTAACGAGTTATATATCGACGATCGTGTTGAACAGTATATCGTGGACCTCGTAATAGCCTCGCGCGAGCCGGCCCGCTATCGAATGACCTCACTTGTGCCGCTGATTGAGTATGGTGCATCGCCGAGGGCCTCCATCTATCTTAATCTGGCCTCACGCGCGCATGCATTCCTCCAACATCGCGCGTATGTTACCCCCGAAGACGTTCGCTCAATTGCTATGGATGTGATGCGTCACCGCTTGGCCGTCACATACGAAGCGGAGGCTGAGGACCTTACGAGCGAGGACCTTGTCCGCCGTATCCTGGAAGCTGTCGAAGTCCCGTAATAGTGCCTGCGATTCTTGAAAGAGCCCCCATGAGCATTTCTGAGATACGAAATCTTGTCAGCGTAGTTAGAAGTTCGCGGAGTATAAAGACTTCATCTCATTTGTGATAGGAGCGTCGATCGAGTCCGTCGCGCTGCTAAATTCTGCAATCAAGAAACCGAATGCCGCTCATGTCCCGTCAACCCAAAGTGTTTCAAAAGGACAGCATCACCGTGCAATTTTTGGTGGAGCAACTCGGCATTCGCGTAGGGATTGAAGTAGAACCCATGAATGTGGTGACGGATGTGGGGGGAAAAATTACGGAGAGCACACTGCATCGCCCGGGGCTAGTGCTTGCCGGGTTTGCCGATGTCTTTGCTCACCACCGGGTTCAGATTCTCGGAAATACGGAAAACGAGTACCTGAACTTCCTCTCTCCCGAGGGGCGGTTGGAGGCCTTCAATAATCTAATCGAGTTTTCCATTCCGTGTATTTTCCTTACCGAAGCCAATACGCTCGATGACGAGCTCATCGCACTGGCGACGGATGCGGGCATACCCGTTTTTCGCACGGCGCTGCCATCAACTCGCTTTATGACGAAGTTGCGGGATTTTTTGATGGATCAATTTGCTCCCCAACAGTCCATTCATGGAGCGCTGATTGATGTTTACGGAATCGGGTTGCTCATTACCGGGAAGCCGGGGATTGGTAAGAGCGAAGTGGCACTCGATCTAGTGGAACGCGGGCACAGGCTCGTCGCTGATGACGTCGTGATCGTCACCAAGCGCGACGATCAGGTTCTGATGGGTTCGGGCACGGATTTGGTTCAACACTTTATGGAAATTCGCGGCCTGGGGCTGATCGACGTGCGGGCCATGTTCGGTATCCGGGCAATCCGGTTCCAGAAGCGGGTTGAGGTGGCAGTAAGTCTGAGTCCGTGGGACAAGGAGGAGGAGTATACGCGGCTCGGCATGGTGGACGAGACGCGAGAAATACTGGGTGTCGCGTTGCCGCTTGTCAAACTACCCATCACACCGGGAAAGAACGTAACCGTGCTTTGTGAGGTCATTGCAATGAACCATTTGCTTCGCCACTACGGGTACGATGCCGCTGAGGTTTTCTCCGAACGATTGGCCGAGCGCATTCGTTTGAAGGGCTCGAACACGCCTGCACGGGGCACCGAATACTTCGAGCACGACTATGAATAACCTCGGGCGTATTGACGCTTAACAATGGACGAGTCAGTACGCTATTCATCCGAATATTGGCTTTTCATCCCGCTATTTTTGCTCAATCGCGATGCAAGCAGTTCCATAATCTGCATATCGGCGGTATTGGATAGCGCGCCTGAGCCCAATATCAATTTGAATCAAAGCATCTCCAAATGATTGAGGAGTGCTTCCCGGTAAGAGGCCCCGATAGGGATCACCTTTCGCTCGATGACGATGGTTGCATGAGCAATATCCTCTATCTGGTCGAGACGGACAATGAACGAGCGGTGCACGCGAGCGAACGCTTCTGAGGGCAGCCGACTAAGCATTCCTTTCATCGTGGAGTGGACCATGAAGCGTTTGCCATGTGCGGAAATGCATACGTAGTCCCCTTGGGCTTCAATCCATTGTATGGTCTTCAAGTCCAACTTTACAAGACGCCCCTCCGTTTTGATGAAGACGTGTTCGGGCTCGTGTGCATTACGGAGCAATGCGGCCTTCCTTTCCGCACGTTCAATGCCTTTTAAAAAACGGGAATACTTGACCGGCTTCAAAAGATAGTCCGTGACTTCGACGTCGAACGCCTCAAGTGCATAATCTTCTTTTGCGGTCACAAGAATGATTTGTGGGCGGATCGAAAGGCTCTTAATCAGTTCCATTCCGGTCATTTCCGGCATTTCTACATCGAGAAAAAGGAGATCCACCCTCTCTTTTTTTAACACGTTGACTGCTTCAATGGCGCTTTCACACGATCCTGCCAATCGCAAAGCATCGTGCTTCGCAATGAAGTGCTCCATGAAGGCCCGAGAGAGGGCCTCATCATCCACAACAAGACAGCGCATCATGTTCGTTGTCCTCTGCAATAAAAGCCGGAAAAAGAAAGCATTTCTAGCATAAAAAAAATATCTGTCCAAATAACCTAGAACGTTGCCATCTACATATGTAATGCAGTACGCTAAACAGCACTTTGGCAGTTGAATAAGTTACCGCAGCATTACGCATAATATTCGCGCTTGGCGTCAAGTTCCTCAAGAGCGATACTGCCCATCTCCGATACGCGATCCACCCAGGCATGCACTTCATCTCGACGCGAGGGGTCCAGCGAAACCACTTCCAATGTTTGAAGCATTTGTTCCAAAGAATCAATACCGAGCATTCTCGAAGACGAGCGCATCTTATGGGCCAAAAAGTTTACCTGTGTCCAGTCCTCAACCGCCGCGGCTTGTCCCAATTTCTGCAACAAGTCGGGCATCTGATGAATGAACAAATCAATCATACGAAGAATAAAATCTTGACGTCCAAACGAATGTTCTTGCAGAAAGGCGAGATCGACAAACTGGCTATCGCCATGGTCAAACCGTACGGTTTCCGGTTTTACTTTACCCAAATAGCAGGCAATGCAAAGCCGCAAGTCGTTTGGGTCGAACGGTTTGAAAATTAGATCATTCATGCCGGCATCAGTAATTCGGTCGCGATCTTCAGTCAGTGTGGAGGCCGTCAGTGCTAGAACGGGCAAATCCAGGAGCCCAAGATCCCGCCGAATGGCACGGGCTGTATCGTAACCGTCCATCTCAGGCATCTGAATATCCATCAATACCAGATCGAACGACTGTTCCCGCAAAAATTCAAGTGCGCGATGTCCGTTGCCGGCAACCTCAATGCAGGCACCCCATTTCTCCAATAAGCACCGAATGACGAATCGATTGATTTCGTTGTCCTCAACTACGAGGATTTTTGATCCTCGCAACGAAATATCTAGCGACTGAGCAGCGCCGTCTTGGTTTCGGCTGGTAAAGGCGTCGCTTATCTCTTCAAAAGGAAGCACGACCGTAAAGGCCGAACCAGCACCTTGTTTGCTCTCGACCTCAATTCGCCCTCCGAGCCCCTCAACCAGTTCTCGAACGATCGACAGCCCCAGTCCCGCACCTCCGAGCGTACGACCTGATCCTCCGTTCACTTGCGTAAAACGATCAAAAATGTGGGCCTGGTTTTCCGTTGAGATGCCGATGCCAGTGTCGCTAACTACGAATCGAACACATTCCCGATCGAGAGTGCGTTCAGCTCGCCCGGCATGAACGGAGACCTCACCCGAATCCGTAAACTTTATTGCGTTGCCGACGAGGTTGAGCAGAATCTGATGGAGGCGAACCGGGTCTCCAATCAGGGTCTCCGGTAGCGAATCATCCAGCGCCGAAACCAGAGATAGTCCTTTTTCTTTTGCCTGGAACGAAAGGGTATCTACGAGCCCTCTCAGGACGTCACGTATCCGGAACGGAAAGCGCTCGAACTCGATTTTCCCTGACTCAATCTTGGCGAAATCCAGGACGTCGCTGATAAGGACGAGCAATGTATCGGCCGAAAACTTGACGGCGTTCAGGTATTTATGTTGTTCCGGTGTTGGATGCGTCAGGCTCAACAAATGCGTCATCCCGATGATACCGCTAATGGGGGTACGCATTTCATGGCTCATATTGGCCAGGAACAAATCTCTCGCTCGAATGGACTGCTCGGCGATTTTGTTGGCCTTGAGCAATTCGCGCTCGGCCGCTATTTTCTCAGTGATGTCCCGGACATAAGCCGTGAAAAAATAACGGCCATCGTCGAGCCGGCTCGGAACTACGGCCAGTTCTACGGGGAAATGGGTGCCATCGGCTCGAAGCGCCGTGGTTTCCACACGGCGTTCGATGAGTGGGTCCTCCCCGGAGGAGAAATATTGGGCCAGGCTTTGCCGATATTCTTGCTGCAGGTCCGGTGGAATAACGGTCTCAGGCAACGTTCGGCCAATGATGTCCTCTCGCCGATACCCGAAGACGCGCTCGGCAGCCGGGTTAAATTCGAGAACAAGCGACGACTGGTCAAACGTGATAATGCAGTCAAGGGCCGAGGTGAGGATAGCGCGTTGACGCGCTTCACTGTCGCGAAGTGCCTCCAGAGCCAGCCGCCGGTCGGTGATGTCGAGTCCAAAACCAAGAACTCGGACCACATTTCCTGCCTCGTCCCGAACCGGGCTAACGTAGCGTTCATAATAATGAACCGTGCCGTCAACATCCGGAAAGCTTTCATCGAACCGAAGCACTTCCTTTTTTCGGGCAACCAGTTTCAAGACAGCATCCCGCTTCATGCCCAGGCTTCTATCAAGCCCACGAGATTCCACGTACTCCGCGTTCGTTTTGCCGACTATCCAGCGGCGTCGACGAGGGTCGGATACAGCTTTGGGATTAACATAGAGATAGCGCGCCTCCGAGTCGAAGACGGCCAATTGTGCCGGCATGGCGTCCAGAACTTGCTCATAGAATTTTTTTAAGTCACCAAGCTCACGCTGGGTTCGTCGGCGCTCCTGTATCTCATCCACCAATTGTTGATGGGCGAGACAACCTTCGAGGGACATACCGAATTTGGACAAAACACTTTGAAGCTGCTTCATTTCCCGTTCATGAAACGGGGCCGAGCGGTGCGAAGCATGGATCTTGAGTAGCCCAATATCACCGAGATTGAAGACGGCCATACATCCATTTTGGAGCCCGTCCTCCGTGACATAGGGCAAAGAAGCGCGATCCCTCACCATCATTGAAAAGCAAGGGTGGTCAGCCAGCTTTTCGACCAAAGGATGGGTAATCGAAAGCCAGGGATCTGGCGACCGAACGCTTGGACCCGAATAGACCAGTCGGAAACCAGCTTCGCCTTCCTTTGGATAAGGATCACGAATCCAGACGGCATAGTAGTCCAGGTTTTTTCGGCGCTGGAGTGTCTTAAGGAAGGTGTCGCAATTCGTTTCGAGATGCAGGGACGTACCAACCGAAAGCGACAACTCATAAAGAAGTGCCAGGTCGTTGACGATTTCAGGCCGGGACGGTTCGTCTCTCATAAAAGATGCTCGCCACGATTGTCTTATTGAAGAATGCAAGCAAGCCCTCTCCGTACGAAGAGATCTCGCCCAGTGTAAGTACACCATCCGGAGCATTCAGTCCGTGTTTTACAAATAGATCCCTGACCTTCGTTAACTCCTGAGAATAAGCATCTTGGAGGAAAAGCATTCGAGAAATACAATCTACGACCAGCCCCGACCGGACGTGTTCCCGCAATCCGGTCAGGCAATCGCTTGCGGCTACCCCGGCAGATTCAATGAGCGCATCCGGTGTCCCGCGAAGGACGTGGATTACGGCATTTTCGGGCACTTCGCCGACGCAGAGCAGACCCCCGTTCTCGGTAACCGCGATGGGGTCGCGAACGATGTCTTCATTGCCCTCTCGAAATAAGCCAAACGGAAATTCTTTGGCCACCGAAAAGAAATTTTCGCGCGTCAGGGTAATCTTCGCCTCCGTTTCTATGATGGCCTGGTAAACTTCGAAAGCATTGCTCCAATTAATGTCGCAAATCACATTGCCCTTTGCCTGCGTGACGACCAATGGGCCCAGAAGGCGTTTCCAACCGTGACGCACGCCGAGGCGGCTATCAAGATCAAGAAATGTAACGAGGGCGCCATCTCGAAAAACTCCTTCATGTGAGAACAGGCAGGGCTGCTGCCGTAAAGAGAGCGAGCCGGCACCGCCGCCGAAATAATGAACGCTGTCGCCGAAGCGGTCATAGAGTGCCCGCAGGAAGGCTTCAATGTTTGTCCCAAGACCATCGACAAGCACCATGGCCGTACTCCTTCGGGCGGCATCTGCCCGCACGGCCTTTCCGAACGTATCCGGGAATCCATGGCGAAAGTCGTGCCTCGGTGGAATTCGCCGGGGCGCGGCAAGTGCCGGAAGGACCTGCACCACTGCGCCCCGGGTTAGGGACTCGTTGCCGTGAATGATGCCGGGAAACGAACCTCCGACAAAGGCAAGGTCTCGAAGGTTCAGGGCTGTGACCAACGCAGTCATTTGTTCCTCCGTCGCTTCGCACAGAAGTACGAGCACTACTTCGTTTTCCGCAACGGAAAGCCCGTCTATGTGCGCAGTGAGGGCATCGAGATGTGCGTCAGGCAAATACAAAGGCGCGGGGTTTGGACGTGGCTCCGGAAAGCGTACCGCCTCGGTAGGGATGCGGATATGGAGCATAGCACGGGTTATCTCTCACTCGGTTTTCGACGTGTGGGATCTACGGTTGGGGGCGCCGACGCGATCGAATGGTGTCGCCATACACGGTTATTTTCCGTAAAGGTTCTCGATGTCTAAAACGGCATGGCCCGATAATCTTCCGATAGGAGTCAACACGTCAATCTGTAGGCATAAACATAGGAATGAATATGCGAAGCGGCAGGCGAGGCCCGATCTTCGACGAATCACGATTTCGTCTCGACGAAACGACGATGCTGATCGATGAGATCCATCTGCCATGTAAACTCGGGCACCGGGAAACGTGAAGCACAACTCAAACCGTGATGACCTCCTCGTGGCTCGATTTCGCTACTGTGAGCCGGTGAAAACGCCATGCGAGGAGTATGGCTGCCGCACCGAGTCCCATCACGAGGCCCCACCAGAGTCCGTGCGCGGCCATCCCAAAAGGAAAACCAAGGATGTATCCAACCGTCAGGCCAACGCCCCAGTAGGAGAGCAAGCCAATAATCATGGGGACCCGGGTGTCTTTGAGCCCGCGAAGAGCTCCGGCTGCCGAGACTTGTATTCCGTCAAAAACCTGAAATACGGCGGCAATTCCGAGAAGAGAAACGGCCAACCGGACGACCTCTGCGTTGGCGGGGTCACTCAAGTCGAGATATAGCCCGACGATGGGGCGCGGGAAAATCCAGAACATCGTCGCGGAGCCCGTCATGAAGACGACTCCGATGCCGATGCCGGTCCACCCGGCCCATCGCATGCCGGCGGGGTCCCGGCGCCCAGCCGCCTGCCCCACGCGCACCGACGTCGCCAGCCCGATACCCAGCGGCACCATGAATGTGAAGGCCGCGCATTGGATGGCCACCTGATGGGCCGCCAGCGCCGTCGTGCTGATCCAGCCCATCATCATAACTGTGATCATGAACAGACCGGACTCAATGCCCAGCCCCGCCCCTATGGGCCAGCCGATACGAAAGATCTCACGAAAATAATGCCAGTCGGGCTTGCCCAGGCGAGCGAAGAGCCGAAAGGCTGCGAATTCCTCGTGTCGAATGGTATACGAGAGCAGGAGGAAAAACATGGACCAGTAGACGATGGAACTAGCAATGCCGGTGCCGACGAGCCCGAGCGCCGGGAAGCCCAGCTTGCCGAACATGAGCACATAGTTGGCCCCGATGTTCAACCCCACACCACAAAAGGCGATGACCGTTACCGGGCGGGGTCGCGAGACGCCCTCGATGAAACTCCGCAGAGCCACGAACCACAGAAACGGCAGGAATCCAAACGAGATGGCCCGGAGATAGGCTTGTGCTTTGGTGATGGTCTCGTCCATCTGCCCGAGGAGCCGGAGGATCGGGGCGATGTTCCACAACAGGATCATTGCCGGGACGGCGAGTGCCAGCCCCAGCCACAATCCCTGCCGCACGCTCCGGCCGATGGGCTCATATTCGCCTGCACCATAAGCCTGCGACACCATCGGACCGACGGCCAGCATGACCCCCATGCATACCAGCAGCAGGGTGAAAAAAACCGAGCTTCCGAGCGCGACGCCCGCCAATTCCATGCGTCCGAGTCGTCCCACCATCACCGTGTCGATGAAGCCCATCGAGATCTGCGCAAGCTGCGTGAACACCACCGGCCCGGCCAACCATAGGGTCTGCCTGATTTCTGTGCGTAGCCGATGGCGCATGCGAAGTTCTCGGGGGATCTCGACGTTCCGAAAGCCCCATACGGAAGGCGTAGCATTCGGTTCTGTGGGACGTGGAAATGACGATGATGATGGGCAAGGGCTTGCGGTAGAGACTGACCGGCGTAAACACAACGGTGCCGCCATAAGGGTGAGGCCGGGATGTGCATGACGATATGGCGGTAGCGGCGACCGGCTGGTAGCCAACAGGCTTGCTTGACCCCGACGGGCCGGTGCGACGAGGTATTATTATGCCGGAACGACCGGTGTTACGGATGTGCCCGAATGCTTACGGCCACAAACCATCGGCAATTCCCGCGTCCACCCTCATCGTCATCTCGACGAACATAGCGAGGAGAGATCTCTCCGGTAGCCCATTACGCGACCTCATCGAGGAGAATTACCCCGCTTCGCATCGTCAGTCGGCTTCACTCCGTGTCTCCGTTAGCGATGCTCGGTCGTAACGGATGGTTCACGTAGTAAATGACGGGGAGAAGTGATGAGCCATAAGCCACGAGCCGGCGATGCGTTCGGCTGGGTCGATTGCCCTGCCGACGTGCGTCGCTGTTGGGTGGAAAATACACGCTCACCCTGTCCCTTTACTCCGCCGTGCTTCGTCAGTCGCCCGTCTGAAGGCGGGCTCGTGTCCCATCGAAGGGAGAGGGAACGCGAGTGCGGCCGCCACGACGTGCCTGAGCATGGGCACTTCGGCCCGAATGCGTGACCTATTCATGGCAGCGGGCCCAAATAATAGCCCGAACGCCGTGAGCGTGACGTGTTTATACCGGTGCGCCTGAAGAAAGCCCGAACGCCATAGGCGTGACATGTGCATTGGGCGATCCGTAGCCGCGTCGCGCATGGCCTCCGGCATTTGATGCGCTCAGGATGACGCTTTGTTTGAGGGATGTGCCCGGCGGCCCAATTCGCGCCACCAGCCGCCGGCGACGAGACCGAATGAATAGTGAATGTCGAATTGCGAAGTGGCTTGCGATCAGCCACCGGCCACCAGCCGAAAGAACCTCGCTCCCCGTCCCGGCGTTGTGTGTGGTTGCCATGTCTGCGCAGTCCTCGTCCATATCGCCCACCGCACCACCACCCGTGCTCGACCTGTCGGTGGTCATCGTCAATTACAATGTGCGGGAGTTTCTGGAGCAAGCGTTGCGGTCCGTCCGGCGGGCCGCCGACGGGCTCGAGGTCGAGGTCTTCGTGGTCGACAACAACTCTGTCGACGGCTCGGTGGCGATGGTGCGTTCGGCGTTCCCCGAGGTAAAGGTCATCGCCAATGCGGAGAATGCCGGCTTCGGGCGCGCCAATAATCAGGCGCTTCGTGAGGCACAGGGCCAATACCTGCTCATCCTCAATCCCGACACCATCGTTCAAGAGGACACCTTCAGCGCGCTCATCCGCTTCATGGATGCGCACCCGGACGCGGGAGCCGTGGGTTACCGGATCCTGAATCCCGACGGTAGCTTTGCCCCCGAGAGTCGCCGTGCTTTCCCGACACCCGGCGTGGCTTTTTATCGCATGATCGGCCTGAGCCGCCTCTTTCCAAAGAGCCGGCGATTCGGTCGGTATAACCTCACGTATGTGCCGAACGACGCCGTCACCGAGGTCGACGCTCTCAGCGGGTCGTGTATGCTCGTGCGCCGCGCTGCCCTGTATCATTCCCACGAGGATTGGGATCGCCGGGACGATGACGCGGAGCTATTGCAGATCGCCCTGGATTCCGGTGCGTTCCTTCGTGGCGGGCAGGCTCTTCGCGGCGATCACGAGATGGTCGGAAACACCGAATATCAAAAAGCCCCCAGCCCCCAGCCCCCAGCGCCCAGCCTGCGCAGAGATGATGAAGTGGATGGGGACGGCCAAAACCATCGGGTGCCCGCTCTCGGCCACGAGCCCCATGCCGCCAGCCCCCGGCCATCGGCCACGAGCCATGAGCCACGAACCGACAGCCAGCAGCCAGTAGCCAGTAGCCGCCAGCCTTCCGGCGCCGGCCTCTTCGACGAATCGTTCTTCATGTACGGCGAATACCTCGACTGGTGCTTTCGCATTCAGCAGGCGGGCTGGAAGATTTACTATACCCCCGAGACGCAGATCATTCATTACAAGGGTGAGAGCACGAAGAAGGGTGAACTCCAGTATGTCCGTCATTTTTACGGCGCCATGCGGCTGTTCACGCAGAAGCATTTTCAGGACCGGTACTCGCTTCTCTTCGCGGGCATGCTCCATGCCGGCATCTCGTTTCGTGCCTGCCTCTCGATGGTGACGCGCAGTGTGCGCCGGATGTCCTTGCCGCTCATCGACGGGGTGCTCGTGTACGGCATCGTGGCGATGCTCGGTTACGGGCGGGCGATTCTGCGAGGCGCCGACCCGGCAGGTCTGTTCTTTGCCACCGTGGCGCCGGGTTTTGCGCTCGGTGCGGTGCTCGGCATCGCGCTGACGGGTGGATATCGCCCGGAACGTCGCCGCCGCCTGCAGCCCATCGTCGCGGGTGCGGTGCTGGGTCTGCTGGGCGTGGCGTCGCTGTCGTTCTTCGTCAAGGACATCGCGTTCTCGCGGATCGTAGTGTCGCTAAGTTTTCCCTCCGTCGTACTCTTCCTTTCGGGGTGCCGGCGGCTCATATACCGACGGCCGGAGCCGCGCCGTGCCGTCTTGGTGGGGTCGCCGGGCGAGGCGGAGCGGCTGAGGGGGATGCTCGCGGCACGGTCCCAGCCACCCTTTGAATTGGTCGGGTTTGTGACCCCGGATGCGTTGCGTAAAACGAGTGGATTGCCCTGCCTGGGCACCTTGCATCATCTCCGCGATCTGGTGCGACTGCGCGGGTACAACGAAGTCATATTTGCCGAGGACGGCCTCTCGCACCGCACCGTTTTTCGCCTTATGCGGCAACTCCACGACCTCCCGGTGCAGTTTCGCATCCTGTCGCAGGGGCGGGATCAAATCATCGGCAAGGCCTCCATCGACGACTTAGCCGCGCCGCCGCTCCGGGAGGTCGCCACGGTCGTCGGGCGGCCCCGTCCGCGGACAGCCCGGCGGGCGTTCGAGGTCCCGTTGGCGCTTGTGGGGGTAATCCTTCATCCGGCGATAGCCCTGTCTGCGCGGGTGGCCGGTCGGCATTCGTACGCTGCCTGGATGGCCCGGCGCACGCGTGGCATGGTAGGCGTGCTGCGCAATGAACGGGCGCTCGTGGGCTATCGTACGGACGACCCCTACCGGCCCCCGGACGAGTGGGGCCTCCAGCCCGGCGTCTTCTCTATCGTCGATGCCCTCGGCGCCGACACCACCGGCATCAAGGAACTCAATCGCGCCTACTGGTTTTACGTGAGCCACCAATCGGCGTCCCTCGATTGGAGCATACTGGTTCGTTCGCTCCGAAACGGTTATCATTGACGCACGTGTCGTCTTTAATCCGAATACGGCGGGATGCCACGGGCCATAGGGCATCCTGACGGCACGCCGAATCAACCCGGATCATCATGGCAAAGAAGAATTCATCGTTTCTGCTCGACTTCGAGAAGCCGCTGTTCGAACTGGAACAGAAACTCGGGGAAATGCGCACGTTTAATGCCGGCGATACCAACCGGGATCTCTCCGAGGAGATCGCCGCGATGGAGGAACGGGTCGAGGGGCTGCGGGCCTCGATATACGACAACCTCACGCGCTGGCAGCGGGTCCAAATTGCCCGGCATCCTTTGCGCCCGTATACGACCGACTATATCAAGGCCCTTACCGACGGCTTTGTGGAACTCCACGGCGACCGGCTCTTCGGCGACGACCCGGCCATCGTGGGCGGATTGGCCACCTTTCGCGGCTCGCAATATGGATCGACGGACCGCAATGTCGTCATCCTCGGGCATCAGAAGGGTCGGGACACGAAGAGCCGGAAATACCGCCGGTTTGGGATGCCGAATCCGGAAGGCTACCGAAAGGCGCTCCGGCTGATGCACATGGCCGCCAAATTCGGCAAGCCCATCATCACCCTCCTCGACACCCCGGGCGCGTTCCCCGGCCTCGAAGCGGAAGAACGGGGGCAGGCCGAAGCCATCGCCCGTAATCTGTTCGAAATGGCCCGCCTGCCGGTGCCCATCGTTGTGGTCATTATCGGAGAAGGCGCGTCGGGCGGCGCCCTCGGCATCGGCGTCGGAGACCGTATTCTGATGCTCGAAAATGCCTGGTATTCGGTCATCTCCCCGGAAAGCTGTTCCTCGATTCTGTGGCGCTCGTGGGATTATAAAGAGGAGGCCGCCCGCGCCCTCAAGCTCACGGCACCCGACCTGATCGAGGCCGGCATCATCGACCGGATCATCCCCGAGCCGGTGTGCGGCGCCCACCACGACGTCGACGAGACGTTCGGCAATGTGGGCCGGGCCATAGCCGAGACGCTCGACGAACTCACGCCCATCCCGCCGTCCGACTTGCTCGATGCCCGCCTCGCCAAGTTCGACGGCATGGGCGCTTTCGAACTGGCGGAATCCGAGCCGGTCAATGCCGGTGCGTGACGTGTCCGTGCCTGACATGCCCGCGCAGCGGCCTTTCTTTCGTTTCAACAGCCTGCCATGATCACCCACCTCTATCGCCACCGGGTCCGGTATCGTGAATGCGACCCGATGGGCGTCGTGTACCATACCCATTACCTCGATTATTTCGAATTCGCCCGCACGGAAGCCCTCCGCGAGATGGGGCTGGCGTATAAGGAATTGGAGAAAGAGGGTATCATCATGCCGGTCATCGACCTCGCCGTGCAGTACAAACGCCCGGCCCATTACGACGACCTCCTCGAGATCCATACGGTCTTTGCCGACGACATGCCCCGCCTCAGGGTGCGGATCGATTATGAAGTGCGGCGGGCCGGGGAGATGGTGGTGCTCGCCACCGGCCACGTTACGCTCTGTTTCGTCGATGCGGCCCGGCAGCGCCCCGTCGCCGCGCCGGCGTCGGTTGTCGCCGTCTTTGAGCGCGCGCTACGCTTGGTCTGAGCCCATGATGCCCGATTACCTCACCGAAGCCGGCATCGATGCAGTTGTCGGGCGTGCATTGGCCGAAGACCTCGGCGATGGCGACGTGACGACACACGCCACGATCCCGCCGGACACGCGTGCGACGGCCCGTTTCTTATGCAAAGAAGACGGTGTCCTCGCCGGGTGCACGGTGGCCGAACGTGTGTTTTCCGCCGTCGATGAAGGGCTCACCGTGGCATGGACCGCCGGCGACGGCGATGCGGTCGAAGCGGGTACGCACGTCGGCACGGTGACGGGACCGGCACGGGGGCTGCTCGTTGCCGAGCGGACGGCGCTCAACCTGATGCAGCGCATGAGCGGCATCGCCACGGCCACCCACCGCATGGTGATGGCGGCACAGCCCCACCACGCCCGCATCCTCGACACGCGGAAGACGGCGCCCGGACTGCGGCTCCTCGACAAATGGGCCGTACGCCTCGGTGGGGGCGTCAACCACCGCATCGGGCTGTACGACCGTATTTTGATCAAAGACAACCATATCGCGGCGTGCGGGGGCGTCCGGGAAGCCATCCTCGCCGCACGTCGCTTTCGTGAAGAATTGGGCCGCGAGGGGCTGGAGATCGAGGTCGAGGCGCGGACACTAGACGAAGTGCGGGCCGTCCTCGACACCGGCGGCGTGGACTATATCCTCCTCGACAACATGGTGCGCCGCACGCCCGCCGTCGATGTGTCGATGCTCCGGCAGGCCGTGGCGCTCGTCGATGGGCGCATTGCCACCGAAGCCTCGGGCAACGTGACCCTCGCGACCGTCCCCGCCATCGCCGCTACAGGCGTGGACTTCATCTCCTCCGGCGCGCTCACGCATTCCGTCATCGCCCTAGACCTTTCACTGAAGATTGAGTTGGAGTGAAAATAGCTGGTGGCTAACGGCTGTTGGCTGTTGGCTCACCAAACCATCACGTCATTTACTGCGTAAAACTCTGGTTTATTGCGTAAACCTTCGGTTACGACCGTGCATCGCGAGAGGAGAGATCTCACCGATGAGGTCAGGCGATCCCTTGCCGGCGAGATCTCTTCTCACTACGTTCGTCGGGACGACGTCCGTGTAATGAAAAGAGCCCAAAGCCGCGAGCCACAAGCCCCCGGCCTTTCATCATCATAATCATGACCCCATGCCAAATCGCCCCGACATTCGTACCTTGGGCGCAGGAACAATGGATGACGGAAAATCAATATGAAGACCCTCGAAGGAAAGACGGCACTGGTCACCGGGGGCTCCCGGGGCGTCGGTGTATACATTGCTCGTGCGTTGGCGGCCCGGGGCATGCACCTCGTACTCGCAGCCCGGTCGGAGGCCCAACTCGAAGCCGTGGCGGCCGAATTGCGGTCGACGAGCGCACATGTCGATGTAGTGGCGGCAGACGTGGGTGACCGAGATCAACTGACGGCTCTCGTCGAGCGGGCCGAAGCCGTCTCCGGCGGCATCGACGTGTTGGTGAACAATGCCGGGCTCGAAGATGCCGTACCATACGACCGGCTGGCGCCCGAGCGGATCGATCAGATCATCGACGTAAACCTCCGTGCGCCGATGATGCTCTCGCGGCTGTTTCTGCCGAAAATGATCGCGCGGGGTCGGGGGCACATCGTAAACATTGCGTCCCTCGCCGGGTTGATGGGCGTGCCGTACGAAGAACCGTATTCGGCCACGAAACATGGGCTCGTCGGTTTCTCGCGGAGCCTGCGGACGACAGCCGTCGGTGAAGGGTACCCGGTGGGTGTATCGGTCATCTGCCCGGGCTTTATCTCGGAGGCCGGCATGTATGAAAATACCCGCAAGCTGACCGGCGTCTCGGCCCCATCCACGTTCGGCACGTCGCCGCCCGGGGCAGTGGCGGAGGCCGTCGTTCGTGCCATCGTCGAGGACGAGCCGGAAATCATCGTGAACGCCAAACCGGTCCGGCCGCTGTTGCTGATGCAGGTGCTATCGCCGCGCATGGCCGTCCGGGTGGCGAAGAAGGCCGGTGCGTTGGCGCTGTTCAAAGACATGGCAAATATCTCAACGTTAAAACCGGTAGAGTAGTTTTTCAACATTCAAAAACGTTTTCTTCTCCCAAAGAATCGTTTTTACAAATCCTTTAAAATATGAAGGGTAAAATTTGCCTTATCACCGGGGCCAATGCCGGGATCGGGAAAGCGACGGCGCGCGATCTGGCAGTGCGTGGGGCCACGGTCGTGATGGTGTGCAGGAACGAAGTCCGGGGCTCGGTGGCGATGTCCGAGATTCGAACACTGACCGGCAATTCGGACGTCCACCTCATGCTCGCCGATCTTGCATCGCAGCGCTCGATTCGGGCACTCGCCGATGCGTTCAAGGGGCAACATGATCGGCTCGATGTGCTCGTCAACAATGCCGGCGTCTATATGGGCACGCGCATCCCGACCGAGGACGGCTATGAGACGACTTTCGCCGTAAACCACCTCGCGCCTTTCCTCCTCACCCACCTCCTCCGTGACCGCATGACCACGGGCAGCCGCATCGTCACCGTCAGTTCGGACGCCCACAAAGGCTTGACGCTCGATTTCGAGGACCTCGATGCCAGGCGGAAATACAACGGCATGCGGGTATACGGCCAATCCAAGCTCGCCAACATCTTGTTCACGCGGGAGGTGGCCCGGCGCCTCGAAGGCACCGGCATCACGGCCAACTGCCTCCACCCCGGCGTCGTCGCGACACACTTCGCCTCGGGCACCGGCCTGGGCATCTTCTTCAAGCTGTTCAAGCCGTTTCTCCTTTCTCCCGAAAAGGGCGCGGCGACCTCGATCTATCTCGCCACGTCGCCCGATGTGGAAGGGGTCTCGGGCAAATATTTTGTCAAGTCCGCCGAAGCCACGCCCTCGAAGGCAGCCCTCGACGACGAGGCAGCGGCACGATTGTGGCAGGTCAGCGCCGAACGTACCGGCATTGACCTGTGACCACGTTTAGAATATGCGCCACCGTCTCAGCCCCGGCATTATCTTCCTCCTCGCCTTCTTCTCGGTGATACCCGCTGCGGGACAAGACTGCTTCGGGGATACTTTCTGTGTTTTCAGCGAACAGCGCGGTGACACGATCAACGTCTTCGTCGATAACAAACGTCCTGCAGACGTGTCGGTACGCTTCAAAGCCACGCGGACCAATCTCATACCGACGGTGCCGCTCCCATATTCGGCGAGTTTCCCGGGTAACCGGCGCACCCGAGCCTTCTCGCTCATAGTCGCCGACCGGGGTGCGTCGTGGAGCTATAAGTTCGACCTCCGGTGGCTCTTCGGCAGCATGACCGCCCGGCATGACGATCGCTATGTCTACGAGTTACCGTATGCGGCGGGCACCGAGCACCTTGTGGGGCAGGGTTATAACGGCGCATTCAGCCACCGGGGCATCAACGCGATCGACTGGAATATGCCTGAAGGCACGCCCATCTATGCCGCTCGCGAAGGGGTCGTCGTCGATCTGGAAGACCAGTACGCGCGCGGCGGGACGGACGAACAACTGAAGGAAAAAGCCAATTTCGTCATGATCCGCCACCCGGACGGCACCATCGGCAACTACGTGCATCTGATGCGCGGTGGCGCACGGGTACAGCGCGGGCAACGCATCCGGCAGGGGCAGCTCCTCGGGCTCTCGGGCAATACGGGCTATACCACCGGCCCGCACCTCCACTTCGAGGTGTTCAAAATTGGGCGCGACCTCAAGCGGAAGACCATCCCGGTCCGCTTTGCCGTCCGTGGTCATCCAGAGGGCATTACGCTGAAAGAGGGGGAGACGTACCGGCAGTGACGCCACGGATAAATGATTTGAGAATGACGTGTCATTTCTCGCACGTGCACGGCCCCGATTTCTCCTCCCTCCAGTCCATCGTCATCCTGAACACAGTGAAGGATCTTTGCCTGATGCCGGGCGAAAAGACAATGGATGCATAGCCGGCGTGGGATGCGCGTGGCCCGCCACCTTCGAGCCCATGCACAAGTCGAACCATCGATTCTTCGCTGTCGCTCAGAATGAACTGTGTCAAAAAGTCAACTTACAGCGCTCATTTTTTCCAGATAGTCGTTGTCGAACGCTACGCCGCTCTTCACGATCGTGAAGACCTGTTTGACCAGTTTGTTCGCCACC
>Ga0114931_10003157_pt1 | contig 20908 bp, 19 predicted proteins | sample 2SBtaG_FD_89579 | JGI IMG/M metagenome (GOLD analysis project Ga0114931, IMG submission 89579) | Deep subsurface microbial communities from Kolumbo volcano to uncover new lineages of life (NeLLi) - 2SBTROV14_V59a metaG | ecosystem: Environmental > Aquatic > Marine > Volcanic | place: Kolumbo...
CTTGGTCGGCAGCAGTCCCATGTTCACCCCCATGTTGACCACGGCCTGGAAACTGAGCCAGATACCCACGCCGTAGGCGAGAAAGGCCCCGAATCCCAGACCTGCCGAGCGGGCCCGCTCGGCGATCACGAAGCAGCGCCACACCAGGAGCAGGAACAGCCCGATCACCGCCATCACCCCGACCATGCCCAGCTCCTCGGCCAGGACTGCGAACACGAAGTCGGTGTGCGCCTCCGGGAGATAGAAGAGCTTCTGGATGCTGCCGCCCAGACCGGTCCCGAACCATCCACCGCTGCCGATGGCGATCAGGGACTGGGTGAGCTGAAAGCCTGAGTCGAAGGGGTCCTGCCAGGGGTCCAGAAAGCCGGTCAGGCGTTGCAGCCGATAGGGCGAGGACACCGCCACCACGGCCATCGCACCGGCCCCGCCCAGGATCAGCATCACGAAGTGGCTCAGACGCACACCGCCGAGAAAGAGCATGCCCACCGCGGTGACCAGCAACACGATGGAGGCGCCGAAGTCCGGTTCCAGCAGCAGCAACAGGACCAGCACAGCGATCAGGGCCATGGGCTTGATAAAGCCGACGAGCTCCTCCCGGAGCTGTGCGCCGCGGCGCAACACATAGCCCGCCAGATAGACGATCACGAAGGGCTTCACCAGCTCCGAGACCTGGAGATTGAAGACCCCGACGGGCAGCCAGCGGGTGGCCCCGTTGACGGTCTTCCCGAACCCGGGGACGAGCACCAGGACCAGGAGGACGAAGGCCAGGATCATCAATCCGGGGCCGGCACGGTCCCAGTACTCCAGGGGGACCCGGTAGACCAGGCCCATGAGGCTCAGGCCGATGGTCAGGAACAGGAGCTGGCGCTCGAAGTAGTAGAGGGGATTGCCGGTCGCCCGCTCGGCGATGGCGACCGACGAGGAGGCCACCATCACCAAACCGAGGGCCACCAGCAATGCGACGGCCAGGGCGAGCCACGCGTCGGCGTGCGGGTACGCCGGCCTGCGGCCTGGACCGGCACGGGTGGCCTGCAACTGGGCGCTCATCCTGCCCTCTCCCTGACGAGCCGCATGAATTCGTCGACGCGGTGCTCGAAGTCCCGGAACAGATCGAAACTGGCGCAGGCTGGGGAGAACAGGACACGCTCTCCGGGCCGCGCCAGGTGCTCGGCGGCCGCCACCGCGGCGCGCAGCCCGGCGGCCCGCACGACGGGGACCGCACCGTGCACGGCGTCCTCGATCTGCGCTGCGTCGCGGCCATACAGCACCACGGCTCGCACCGCTCCCGAGAGCGCCTCGCGAAGGGGGCCGAAGTCCGCACCCTTGCCGACGCCGCCGGCGATGAGCACCAGCGGGCCCTCCAGGCCGCGGATCGCGGCGACGGTCGCCCCCACGTTGGTCCCCTTGGAGTCGTTGTACCAGTCGACTCCGTCCACGGTGGCCACCCACTGACAGCGATGGGCCAGGCCGGGGAAGCGCCTCAGCCCCTCGATCATCCCATCCCGATCCAGCCCCAGCACCTCGCCCAGGGCCAGTGCTGCCAGGGCATTCGCCGTATTGTGGCGACCGGGGATACGCAGTTCCGAGACCTTCAGATACGCGGTCCGCCCCCGCGCCAGCCACACCGCCCCGCCCCGCCTGATCAGGCCGAAGTCCGTCTCCACCGGCGGCGCGTCCAGTCCGAAGCCGACCCGCCGCGCCCCCCCATCGGACACCCGGGTCAAGGGGTCGTCCCGGTTGCTCACCGCAGTCCGGGCGTGGCGGAAGACCCGCGCCTTTGCCGAGGCATAGGCCGCCAGGCTCCCGTGGCGGTCCATGTGATCGGGACTGAGATTCAGCACCGCCGCAGCCAGGGGGCGCAGAGAATCCACGGTCTCGAGCTGAAAGCTGGACAGCTCCAGGACATAGCAGTCCGGCGCAGGCCTGTCGAGGAGATCCAAGGCGGGGACGCCATAGTTGGCGCCCAGCAGGACCCGGCGACCACAGACCCGGGCCATCTCACCGAGCAGTGCGGTCACGGTGCTCTTGCCATTGGATCCGGTGATCGCCACCACCGGTGCGGTGACGAGACGGGCAAAGAGCTCGATGTCTCCAAGGACCTCTGCCCGCGCGGCGCGGATCGCCGGCTCCTCCAGACTCACCCCGGGACTGACGAGCAGGCGATCCGCCGCAGCGAACAGCACCGGATCGAAGGGGCCCAGTTGGACCGGGATGGCGGGATCGAGCTCGCGCAGCGCCGCCAGGCCCGGTGGTCTCTCCCGGCTGTCGACCACCGTGAAGGGCTCGCCGCGGGCATGGAGTACACGGGCCATCGACAGCCCGGTCCTGCCCAGACCCACGATCACCGTGTGTTCGTGTGCCGCCATCGGCTCTAGGTGCTGTGCGCCAGACACGGATCCATGCCCTCCATCAGCGGATCTTCAGGGTGGCCAGCCCCACCAGGACCAGGATGACGGTGATGATCCAGAAGCGCACGATCACCCGCGGCTCGGGCCACCCCCTCAACTCGAAGTGATGGTGCAGGGGTGCCATTCGGAAGATGCGCCGTCCGGTCAGCTTGTAGGAGGCGACCTGGAGGATCACCGAGACGGTCTCCATCACGAATACGCCGCCCATGATCATCAGCACCAGCTCCTGGCGCACGAGCACGGCAATCAGCCCCAGGGCCGCGCCCAGTGCCAGGGCACCCACGTCCCCCATGAAGACCTGGGCCGGATAGGCGTTGAACCACAGAAAACCCAGCCCGGCACCGACCAGGGCACCACAGCAGACCACCAACTCCCCAACACCGGGGACATAGGGGATCTGCAGGTAGGTGGCAAAGGCCGTATGGCCGCTGGCATAGGCGAAGACCCCCAGCGCGCCGGCGACCAGCACGGTGGGCATGATCGCCAGGCCGTCCAGGCCGTCGGTGAGGTTCACGGCATTGCTCGTACCCACGATCACGAAATAGGTCAGGGGGACGTACCAGGGTCCCAGGTCGATCACGATGTGCTTGAAGAAGGGGACGATCAGCTGCGTCTCGGCAGGGACCGAGGCGGTCAGATAGAGGATCAGGGCGGTGCCCGCCCCCACGATCGACTGGGCACCGAACTTCGCGGCCGCGGACAGGCCCTTGCTGTTGCCATAGCGGAGCTTCTTGTAGTCGTCGATGCCCCCGATGAGGCCGAACAGGACGATCACCACCAATACCGTCCACACATAGCGGTTGCTCAGGTCGCTCCACAGCAGCATGGTGATGACCACCGCCACCAGGATGAGGGCGCCGCCCATGGTCGGGGTCCCGGCCTTGGACAGATGGGACTGGGGGCCGTCGTTACGTATGGTCTGCGCGACCTTGAACAGGCTGAGCTGGCGGATCATCACCGGCCCGATCAGGAAGGAGATGACCAGGGCCGTGAGCACCGCCAGGATGGCGCGCAGGGTGAGGTACTGGAATACATTGAATACCCGGTATGAGTGCCCCAGGTAGTCGAAGAGATCAAGCAGCATGCTCTTCCCCCTCCCGGGACCGAGTGAGGGAATCCGGTGCCCTCAGGGCCTCCACGACCCGCTCCATATGCATGGCCCGGGAGCCCTTGACCAGTACCGTCGCCCCCTTCGAGAGCCGGGCGGAGACCGCCTGCACCAGCTCGTCGAGGTCTGCAAAGGACTCCCCGCGGGGCCCGAAGGCCTCAACGGTGGCACGGCTGAGCGGGCCGAAGGCGTACAGCCGTTCCACATCCATCTCACGGGCGAACTCCCCGGCCCGGTGATGCAGCTCCGGCCCGGCCTCGCCCAGCTCCCCCATGTCCCCGAGCACCAGATGGAGGGTGCCGTGCCGGGACACCAGGACCTCGACCGCCGCCTTGAACGAGGAGGGATTCGCGTTGTAGCTGTCATCGAGGATCCAGGCCCCGTTGCGGGCCGGGCGCGGGACCAGGCGCCCGCCGACCGGGCGCATCGCCTCGAGCCCCGCCCCGATCTGTTCCAGTGGGATCTCCAGGGCCAGCGCGGCGGCAGCGGCCGCTAGGGCGTTCTGCGCGTTGTGGCGGCCGTGCAGGGACAGGGTCACCACGATCTCGCCCCGGGGCGTGGACAGCACCAGCCGGCCGTGCCGGTCATAGGTCCCGCGCACGTCTGCGGGCCGGTCGAGGGCAAAGCTCAGGCAGCGACGGCGCGCACCCACCAATTGACGCCAATAGGGTGCAAAGGGGTCGTTCGCATTGACGATGCCCACACCCTCAGGCGCCAGGCCCGAAAAGATCTCGCCCTTGGCCCCGGCCACCCCCTCCAGGTCGCGAAAGCCCTCGAGATGGGCCGGGGCCGCGTTGGTGATCAGGGCCACATCGGGACGCACCAGGTCGGTCAGGCCGCCGATCTCTCCGGGGTGATTGGCCCCCATCTCCACCACGGCATAGGCGTGTTCGGGGCGGATCGATAGCAGCGTCAGGGGCACACCGATGTGATTGTTCAGGTTTCCCTGGGTGACGTGGACGCGGCGGCTCTGAGCGAGGATCGCCCCGATCATCTCCTTGACCGTGGTCTTCCCGTTGCTGCCGGTCAGCCCCACGATGGGGATCGCCAGGCGTTCCCGCCAGCCCTCGGCCAAGCGGTCGAGGGCGAGCCCTGTATCGTCCACGAGCACCTGGGGCAGGGCCGTGTCCACCGCCCGGGACACCACCAGCCCGGCAGCCCGGTCCGCCGCCCCGCGGGCAACGAAATCGTGGGCATCGAAGCGGGGACCACACAAGGCCACGAAGAGCTCCCTCGCCTCGAGGTGCCGCGTGTCGATGGATACCGAACTCACCTGGGTGGCGGCCCCGATCAGCCGTCCTCCGGTCAACTCCGCGATCTGCGCCAGATCAAGCCATGTCATCTCACCGCCTCCTGCAGATAACCCGCCACCACGTCCCGGTCGTTGAAGGGCCGCGCCTCATCACCGACGATCTGAGCGCGTTCATGTCCCTTGCCTGCAATCAATACCATATCACCCGGCCCCGCCGCACCCATCGCGCCCTCGATGGCCTGACGCCGGTCGTGCACCACCTCTACCGCCGTCCCCGCCGGGACCCCGCGCAGGATATCGCGGACGATATCGGCGGGGGCCTCGCTGCGGGGATTGTCATCCGTGATCACGACGTGATCGGCCAATGCACTCGCCGCCTGCCCCATCAAGGGGCGTTTCCCCGCGTCCCGGTCGCCGCCACAACCGAACACACACCACAGCCGGCCGGCCCCATGTGCCCGCAGGGTCAGCAGGACCTGGCGCAGGGCCGCCGGCGTGTGGGCATAGTCCACGATCACAGTCGGAGCGCCGTCACCGCCGAAGCGCTCCATCCGACCTGGGACCGGCCGGATCGTCTCCAGACGCCGGAGGGCCTCTGACAAGGGAATGCCCAGCATCAACAGTGTCCCCAGGGCCGCCAGCAGATTGGCCCCGTTGAAGCGCCCCATGAGCCGGGAGCGGACCCGGCCGGGTCCCTCCGGGGTCTCGACCTCCAGGAGCAGACCGTCCGCCAGCAGATGCACGGCGGTGGCATGAACCGTGGGCACTCCGCGCCCGCGTCCGGCCTCGAGCCCGTAGCCCCAGACGTCCACCGCCGCCCCCAGGGAGGCCATGAGCTCCAGACCGAAGGCATCGTCCAGATTGAGCAGCGCGCCGCGCAGGCCCTCGACCCTGAACAGACGGCCCTTGGCCGCCGCATAGCTCTCAACGTCACCGTGATAGTCGAGGTGGACGCGGCTGAGATTGGTCAACACGGCCAGGTCGAACTCCACGCCAGTGACCCGCCCCTGATCCAGGGCATGGGAGGAGACCTCCATGGCAACGGTGCGGGCCCCCAACTGGCGCAGACGGGCCAGTTCGGCCTGGAGCCGGACCGGGTCCGGGGTCGTGTGACTGGCACTCGCCAGGGCCCCACCCAGGCCGTAACCCAGGGTGCCGATCACGCCGCAGGACTCGCCGAGGGCCTGGGTGACGAAGTGGGTGACCGAGGTCTTGCCATCGGTGCCCGTCACACCGATCACGGTCATCCCGGCGGAGGGACGCCCATGGAAACGCGCCGCCAGCTCGCCGGCCACCCGTCCCAGGCCCGGGATCGCGATGGCCGCCACCCCGGGCAGCGGCGGCTCTATGCCCCGGGCAGGCTCCCACAGCACGGCACTCGCGCCCCGATCCAGGGCATCCTGCAGATGGGTCAGCCCATGCCCGCGGGTCCCCGCCATGGCCAGAAAGGCCCCGCCGGGCCGCACCTGGGCGCTGTGCAGGGCCAGACTCGAGACCGCCAGATCGGGGACGATCGACGATTCCGCAAGGCCCGCGGTCAGCTCGGCCAGGCTCCGCACCCCCTGTTGTGGCACGTCTGCGCTCACGCCGGACCGCCCGGCGCGCCTTCCCCGGCGCGGTGCAGGATGGGGGTCGCGTCGGGGGGTATATTGAGAATCCGCAGGGCACCCTCCGCCACCTTGGCGAAGGCAGGGGCCGCCACCTGCCCACCATAGTGGCCGTTACGAGTCGGCTCGTCGATCACCACGACCACCACCAGGGCCGGACTCGATGCCGGGACCATGCCGGCGAAGAGGGCCACATAGCGATGCTTGGCATACCCACCGCCGATCGATTTGTGGACCGTGCCCGTCTTGCCCGCCACCCGGTAACCGGGGACGGCTGCGGCCGGGGCCGTCCCCTCGGCGCTGACCACCCCCTCCATCATCTGCCTTACCTCCTCGGTCACCCGCCTCGACAGCACCCGCCGGCCCTGGGCCGGGGTCTCCACGGGCACCAGGGAGACCGGCCGCTGGATCCCCCCTGTGGCCAAGACCATGTACGCCTGAGCCAACTGAAGTGTGGTGGTGGACACACCGTAACCGAAGGCGATGGTGGCCTGGTCCAGGGGATACCAATGCCTGAAATCCGGTAAGGATCCAGTGGACTCCCCAGGCAGCCCTACCCCGGAGGCAACGCCCAGTCCAACGGCGCTGAACATCTTCCACAGGGACTCACGCCCCATGTCCAGGGCCATCTTGCTGGCACCGACGTTGCTGGATTTGCTGATCACCTTGGCCACCGTGATCCGCCCATAGTCGTGCATGTCGCGGATGGTGTGGCCGGTCACCACGAACCAGCCCGGAGCCGTGTCGACGAGGGTCTGCGGGCGGTACAGCCCGGCCTCCAGGGCCGCCGCCACGGTAAAGGGCTTCACGGTGGAGCCGGACTCGAAGACATCGGTCACCGCCCGGTTGCGGGTCAGGCGGGGACGGCGCGCATCGAGCTTGTTGGGATTGAAGGCCGGCTGATTCACCATGGCCAGCACCTCGCCCCGCCTGGGATCGAGCACCACCAGGGAGCCGGACCGGGCCCCGTGCCGGCTCACCGCCCCCTTCAGGGCCCGGTAGGCCAGGAACTGGATGCGCCGATCTAGGCTGAGGCGCAGATCGTGCCCCGCATGCGGCGGGCGGATCTGCTCCACGTCCTCGATCACCCGCCCCAGGCGATCGCGAATCACGCGCTTCGATCCCGCCCGGCCACGAAGATAGTCCTCGAAGGCGAGCTCGACCCCCTCCTGACCTCGATCGTCGATATCGGTGAACCCCACCAGCTGGCCGGCGACCTCTCCTGCCGGGTAGTAACGCCGGTATTCGCGGTGCAGATTGACCCCCATCACATCGAGATCCATCACCTGCTGTGCCAGCGCGGGCGCAACATGCCGGTGCAGATACACGAACTCGCGACCGACCCGCTGCTCGACCCGCTGGGCAGTCTCCTCCGGATCCAGGTCGAGCAGCCTGGCGACCCCGTCCAGCCCGCTGCGGTCGCGCAACACCTGTCGCGGATCGACCCACACGGAGTCCACCGGGGTGCTGATGGCCAGGGGCTCACCATTGCGGTCCACGATCATGCCCCGGTGGGCGGGGATCTCCACCAGGCGCTCGTGGCGGTCGTCGCCCTGGTCCTGCAGGAACTCCCGTTGGTAATATTGCAGATACACCGCCCGCCCGGCCAGGGTCGCGAAGGCCACAAACACCAGCCCCAGCACCGACCAGGCGCGTATACGAGTGACTCCCAGTGCCCTGGAGGCGGTCATGGGCCAACCATGACGATGTCCGTCGGCCGCGGGATATGCATGTGCAGACGCTCACGGGCGATCCGTTCCACGCGGCCATGGGTCGCCCAGGTACCCTGCTCAAGCTGCAGCCGCCCCCACTCCACCTCGAGTCGGTCACGCTCGGCGACCCGTTGCTGCAACTCCACAAACAGTCTCCTGCTCTGATGCTTGCTGTAGACCACGCCGACTGCCGTCGCCACCACGGCCGCCAACAGGATCGAGGCCCCTATGATGGCCCCGCTCATCCGCATCGCTCCGCCACCCGCATACGCGCGCTGCGGGCACGAGGATTGCGCACACACTCCGCTGTCCCCGGCCGCACCAGCCGACCGCGTGCACGGAGCCGGCACCCCGGGCCCGCCTCCCGCACCGGCAGCCCGCGAGGCACGGTCGGAGCCCCACCATGACCTCGAATAAATCGCTTTACGATCCGATCTTCCAGGGAATGAAAACTGATCACCACCAGGCGTCCCGCCCCCTTGAGCACCTCCACTGCCTGAGCCAGCCCCGCCTCCAGGGCCTCCAGCTCCCCGTTGACGGCAATCCGGATGGCCTGAAAGGTGCGGGTGGCCGCATCCCTGCCGCCGGCGTCCGGTCGCGGAATCGCGCGCCTCACCAGCTCCGCCAGCTCGGTCGTGGTCGTCAGGGGACCCCGGTTGCGTTGATGGGCGACAATCGCCCTGGCCACCCTGCGCGCATAGCGCTCCTCTCCAAGGGTCCGCAAGGCCCGTTCTATCTCACCTTCTGGGGTGTGCGCCAGCCATTCCGCGGCCGTGATGCCCGTGCTGCAATCCAGCCGCATGTCCAGCGGGCCCTCTCTCTGAAAGCTGAAGCCACGCGGCGCCTGGTCGAGCTGCGGGGAGGAGACCCCAAGGTCAAACAGCACCCCACTGACCTGGCCGCGCAGCCCCCACGACTCCGCATACCGGGTCAGATCGGCGAATGAGCCCTGCTGAATCATGAACCGTCCATCCCCCGAGCACTCCCTTTCGGCCCAGCTCACCGCCTCCGGGTCGCGATCCAGCGCAAACAGGCGCCCCTCCGCATCCAGCCTGTCGAGAATCGCGGCGCTGTGGCCACCACGCCCGAAGGTGGTATCGATATAGATCCCGGAGGGATCGACCATCAGGGCATCCACCGCCTCTTCGAGGAGCACTGTCTGGTGCCCGTCTCCCGCCACACCACACATCTATATAGACAGTGAATCCAATACCGCGCTCAATGCCTCGTCGTCATCGCTTCCAGCCAGCCACTCGTCACGCTGCGCGATCCAGGCCTCTTCGTTCCACAACTCAAACTTGTTGCCCTGACCGACGAGCACGGCGTGGCGATTGAGATGCGCAACCTCCCGTAGCGGGGTCGGCAGCAGGATCCGCCCCTGCCCGTCCAGATCACACTCCGTGGCGTAACCCAGGAGGAGGCGCTGAAAGGCACGCACCTGTTTGTTCATGCTCGGAAGTGCCGCCACCTCCGCCTCGATCCGCTCCCACTCCGGCAGCGGGTAGATCAGCAGACAACCGTCCCGGTCCACGGTGACCACCAGCTTTCCCTCGCACGCAGCAAGCCGATCGCGATACCGGGAAGGCATCGCCATACGGCCCTTGGCGTCCAGATTGAGATTGCTGACCCCCCGAAACAAACCCCTTCCCCACACGTCGCCCCACAATTCACCACTTCCCGCCACCAGTCCACACTATAGTAACCGCGCTCGGGAGCTGTCAAGGCGCGAAAAAGAAAATTCTTTTACAGACAATAACTTAGGAGGGCTCTCGGAGACAGAGGGAGAGACACAAGACGAGCTCGTATTCAACTCCTTAGCTCGGAAAGCTAATATTTAACATTAAGTACGGGGGAGGATCTGCCCCCTCGAGGGCGACCGACATAACGTAAAAGGAGCACGACAGAAGGAGGGAGCCGGCCTGTAAGCCGGGTTCTGTCTAGAACAGCCATTCATCTGGGATGCACGTCACCGTGCACCTCAAGCGACCTACCCGGGGGCCGTGCGGGCCGCACGCGGCGATCGAATCGCCCGCCCCCCTATTTGGTCTTGCTCCGGGTGGGGTTTACCCTGCCACTGGTGTCACCACCAGCGCGGTGCGCTCTTACCGCACCTTTTCACCCTTACCGCGACCCAGCTCCACACCACGGACGGTGACCCTGGCCCACGAATGTCGCAGGACGCAGAGCAGCGGGCACGAGGCCCGCGGAGAGGACGTGGCGGTCTGTTTTCTGTGGCACTTTCCGTAGGCTCGCGCCTCCCAGGCGTTACCTGGCACCCTGCCCTGTAGAGCCCGGACTTTCCTCCACAGCCCGCAGGCTGCAGCGACTGTTCGGCCGACTCCCTCGATTAAAGATAGCACAAGCGGACAAAGGTTCCCCGCAATAGTCCGCCGGCGCCGGGTCCGGACGGTGCCGGCTCACTCCAGCTCTAGGGCCAGGCGATAGACCCGGTTCCTGCTCTCGCCGGTGAGCTCGCACACCGCCTGGACGGCCCTGCGGGTCGGCAGGGCCTTCAGCAACACCCGCAACATCTCCCGCACGCGTTCCTCGTTGGCGTCTCCGCCGGCCTCCGGGGCCCCGGCCACGACCAGCACGATCTCACCCCTGCGGCGGTCGGCCACCTCACCCAGCCACGAGACGAGCCGGCCCAGCTCATCTCCGTGTATCTCTTCGTGGAGCTTGGTCAACTCGCGGGCGACCACCGCCTGGCGCGTGGCGCCGAAGGTCTGCACCATGTCGTGCACACAGGCCTCTATCCGGCGGCCGGTCTCATAGAAGACCAGGGTCCTGGGCTCGGCCGCCAGGCTCTGCAGGCGGCCGAGACGCTGCCCGGCCTTGGCCGGCAGGAAACCCTCGAAGGCGAAGCGATCGGTGGGCAGCCCGCTGACCGACAGGGCGGCGATCAGCGCACTGGGCCCCGGGAGGGGGGAGATGCGGACACCCGCCTTGCGGGCGGCACGGACCAGCCGGTAGCCGGGGTCACTGATCAGCGGGGTCCCGGCATCGGACACCAGGGCCACGGACTCCCCGCGCTCGAGCCGCGCCAGCAGCTGTGCCACCCGCGCCCCCTCGTTGTGCTCGTGCACGCTCACCATGGGGGTACCGATTCCGAAGTGGTCGAACAGGCGGCGGGTATGACGGGTATCCTCCGCCGCCACCAGGGCCACCTCCCTGAGGGTGTGCACCGCACGCGGGCTCAGGTCGCCGAGGTTTCCGATCGGCGTCGCCACGACAAACAGGGTTCCGGATTCGTTTGACACTGTGCACATCTGTTCGGATACTGGGTCGGGTCACTGATCACCCTGTGGGGCATTATGCCTGTTCATCCGTCAAACCGCCTGTTCGCCCGGTTATCCACCGCAGCCGTCCTGGGCCTCATGCTCGTACTGGGTTCGTGCACCTGGGGGCCGAGCCCGCAGGAACAGATCCAGATGGCGACTCAGCGCGCCCAGCAGTTGCTCGCCCAGGGACAACCGGAACAGGCGGCACAGGTCTACTGGAGGGCGGCTCAGGGACAGGACACGCCCTATCGCCAGCGGCTCCAGCTCAAGGCCGTGGAGATCCTGGCCACGGAGGCAACCCGAGACGCGGCGCGGGACTATCTCAGCCGCCTGGATGAGAGAGACTTCAGCGGGGAGCTCCTGGTGCGCAAGCGGCTGCTGGAGGCCCGCGTGGCCCTGCTGTTCGACCGGCCGGGACTGGCCCTGGACGCCCTGCCCCCGGGGCTGTCGAGCGCGGCCCCCCGGCTGGCACCCGAGCTCGACGAGATCCGGGCCCAGGCCCTGGTCCGCGAAGGGGACCTGCTCAACAGCGTGGAGACCCGGGTGCGCCTCGGGCGCTACCCCGTGGACCAGGCCACGCTGAGCCACAACGCCGAGGCGATCTGGCGCACGCTCGGCCAGGCGTCTCCTGCGCAGCTGGAGCGCTGGTCGCAGGAGGTGGCCGACCCCGAGGTCCAGGGATGGCTTGAGCTGGCCCTGCTGGCAAAGACGGCCCCCGCGGATGAACCGGGGCTGCGCGCGGCGCTCGAGGCCTGGAGGCTCCGTCACCCGGGACATCCGGCCGACCCGAGCTTCGTGGACCGCGTGTGGGCGGAGTGGCGTTCGTTTCAGTTCCGGCCCTCGACCATCACCGTCCTGCTGCCGCTCAGCGGTCGCTACGGCGCCCTGGGGCGTTCCGTACTGGTCGGGATCACGGCGGCCTATTACAGCGCTCCGGCGCGAGATGCCGGACCCCTCCTCCAGGTGAAGGATGTCGGCGAGGAGGGCACGGAGGTGGTGGCCGCCTATCGCGCGGCGGTCGCCGAGGGCACCGAGGCGATCATCGGACCCCTGCTTAAGGAACAGGTGGCCCGACTGGCTGCGCTGGAGGTGCTGGACGTCCCCGTGCTGACCCTCAACAACCCGCCCGACGAGGGCAGACCGAACCCACAGTTGTTCGAATTCGGCCTGGCCCCGGAGGACGAGGCCCGCCAGGTCGCGGCGCGCATGGCCGAGGACGGGAGGGCCATGGCCATCGGCTTCGCCCCGGACAGCGGTTGGGGGCAGCGGGTGCTCAAGGCCTTCGGCGGGCGCCTGGAGGAGGTGGGCGGCCGGCTGCTCGAGGGCGCAGGTGTGGCGCCTGGGAGCGTCGACTTCTCGACGCCGATCAAGCGGGCCCTGTTGATCGACCAAAGCGAACAGCGTCTGCGGGCCCTGAAGAACCTGCTGCGCACCCAGATCGAGTTCGAACCACGCCGCCGTCAGGACGTCGAGGGGGTGTTCATCTCCACCACACCGCGCCAGGCCAGGCAGCTGCGCCCTCAGCTGGCCTTCTTCTATGCCGCGGACCTGCCCGTGTATGCCACCTCCCACATCTATTCCGGTATCCCCGATCCACAAGCGGATGCCGACCTCGACGGCACCACGTTCTGCGACGCGCCGTGGATCATCGATGGCGATTCCGCCACCCGGGCCCTCAGGCAGGAGGTCCAGTCTCTGTTTCCGGATGAACAGCGCCAGTTCGCGCGGCTGGTCGCCCTTGGGATCGACGCCTACCGACTCCTGCCCCAGATCAAGCGCCTGGCGGTGCGGGACTATGAGCACTTTCCGGGCGTGACCGGGCAGCTGTGGATCGATGCCCAGCACCAGGTCCATCGTGAACTGCTGTGGGCCCGGTTCGTCGACGGAATACCTCAGCCACTGGTGGCGGCTGCGCGGGAGGAGCCCGACCAGTGACCAAGGCCGCCCTGGGACGGGAGATGGAGGACCGCGCCCGCGGATTCCTGGAGTCCCGTGGACTGGATCTGATCGAGCGCAACTACCAGACCCGGCGCGGAGAGATCGATCTGGTCATGCGTGACGGCGGGCAACTGGTGTTCGTTGAGGTCCGCTTCAGGGCCAGCCGGCGCTATGGAGGGGCCCTGGCCAGCGTGGACCGCCACAAGCAGGTCCGGCTGATCGCCGCGGCGAGACACTATATTCTGGCCCGCGACTATCGGGGAGAGGCGCGCTTCGATGTGGTGGCACTCGAGGGTCCGGACCAGATCCAATGGATAAGAGATGCCTTCGGAGTGACCGATGGATAGACGGATGCGGATGAATCCCTGGACCTATGGACGATAAGGACTACCTCAGGACGATCTTCGCCGCACATGTCGAGTTGATGCAGATGGCGGCCACGGGCGCGGTCGACTCACTGAGCCGGGCCTCGGAGCTCATCTTCCACACCCTGCTGTCGGGCCACAAGCTCATCGGTTGCGGTGACGCCGCGGGCACCAGCCTGGTCCGCTACTTCTGCACCCTGCTGCTCGGCCGCTGTGAGCGCCGCCGGCCCGGGTTGCCCGCGGTGAGCCTGGCGGACAATACCGGGACCCTGATGGCGATCCACGATGAGTTCGATCCGGAACAGGTCTTCGCCCGCCAGATCAATACCCTGGGACAGGCGGGAGACATCCTGCTGGTGGTATGCAGCGCGCCGAACCGGCCGCGGATCAGCGGGGCGACTGCGGCCGCCCACGAGCGGGATCTCGGCATCGTGGCCCTGGGTCCGGAGGAGGATTCCGCCCTCGAGAGGTCCCTGCTGCCCAGCGACGTGTTGATCGCACTGCCGGGTACGGACCAGACACGCAACCAGGAGCTCAACCTGGTCTATCTGCACGCATTGTGTGAGCTCATCGACCGGCAGTTGCTGGGCGAATAGCACGGTCCGGTCATGCTCGACAAAGGACTTCTCTCCAGGCTGCGGACAGTGGTCGGCAGTCAGAACCTGGTGTCGGATGCCGCGGAGTGCCTGCCCTACGGCTATGACAACAGCCGTCGGCAGGCACAGCCCGATGGCGTGGTCTTCGCCCGCACCCATGAGCAGGTCCGCGCCCTGCTCCAATTCTGCAATAGCCACCGGCTGCCGGTGGTGGCCCGCGGGCGCGGGACCGGGACGACTGGGGCCACGGTGCCGGTGAGGGGCGGGCTGGTGCTGTCCTTCGAGCGCATGACGAGGATCCTGGAGGTGGATCCCGCCAACCGCATGGCCCGGGTAGAGCCCGGCGCGACCAACCAGGCGCTCCAGGACCGGGTGGCGGCCGAGGGGTTCTTCTGGCCCCCCGACCCCACCAGTGCCGCCTTCTCCACCATCGGAGGCAATCTGGCCTATAACTCCGCCGGGCCCCGGGCCGTCAAGTACGGAACCCCGCGCGAGAACACCCTCGGGCTGCGTTGCGTGACCGGGAGCGGGGAGGAGATACAGACGGGAACCCGCACCACCAAGGGGGTCGTCGGCCTGGATCTCACCCGGCTGATCATCGGATCCGAGGGCACACTGGCGATCATCACGGAGGCCCTTCTCAAACTCACGCCGCGCAGCGAGGCGGTCCGCACCTTGCGTGCGGTCTACTCCGATGTACGCAGTGCCGCGCTCGCCGTGTCCCGGATCATGGCCCAGGCCACGGTGCCCTGTGCCCTGGAGTTCATGGACGGGGAGGCCATCAATCTGCTCTGCACCCAGGGGGGCCTCGACCTCCCTGCCGCCGCGGGCGCCGTGCTCATGATCGAGGTCGATGAGACCCGCCGGTGTGTGGACATCGCCGCCGGCCTCGTCTCCGAGGTCGCCCACGGCCCCGGCTGTCTCGAGGTGCGTACGGCGCGCAGCGCGCAGGAGGTCGGTACCCTGTGGGCCGCCCGCAAGGCCCTCTATCCGGCACTGCGCAACATCGCCCCGGGCAAGATCAACGAGGACGTGGTCGTCCCCGTGTCGCGCCTGGCGGAACTCATCGACGGACTGTCCCGGCTGAGCGCGGCACACCGCATCCCCATCGTGAATTTTGGCCATGCGGGAAATGGCAACGTGCACGTCAACCTGCTGGTCCACCCCGAGGACCCACAGGAGATGTCCCGCGCCCGACGGTGCCTGGACGAGACCTTCAGCCTGGTCCTGGAGCTGGGGGGGACATTGTCCGGGGAACACGGGGTGGGACTGGTCAAACGTGGATTCGTCGCACGTGAGATCGCCTCGCCGGCGCTGCGGATCATGCACGGGATCAAACGCGAGTTCGATCCCAACGGGATCCTCAATCCGGACAAGATGCTCCCGGACCAGGAGTAGCCCGATCCCTGGTGCGCCGTGGCGGGAGGGCGGCTCGCCGACGCTCAGCCATGGCCGGGACAGACCTCAGCGAGGGCCTCCCTGTAGATCGCCACGTCCTTCCTGGAATAGCAGCAGGCCACGATACGATCGAAGCGATCCTCGTATGTGCACATCACACGCAAGGCGATGCGCGCGGCCTCGGGTTTCGGATAGCCGTACACCCCGGTACTGATGGCCGGAAAGGCGATGGTCCGGATGCCGTGCTGGAGGGCCAGGTTCAGGCTGTTGCGATAACAGTCCTCCAGGAGACGGGCCTCGCCGTGTCCCCCGCCTCTCCAGACCGGCCCCACGGTGTGGATGATCCACTTGGCCGGCAGGCCGAAACCCGGGGAGATCCGTGCCTCCCCGGTGGGACACCCTCCGAGCCCCTGGTTGTATGCGCGCAGTTCCGGGCCGGCCGCCCGGTGGATGGCCCCGTCGACGCCGCCACCGCCAAGCAGGGACGGGTTGGCTGCATTGACGATCGCGTCGACCGCCAGCCGGGTGATATCGCATTGGAGGATCTCGATCATGACGCGCCCGCCTCCCAAGGACCGGTCATCCATGGACGAGGATAGGCCGTGCACGCCGACCCCGTCAATAGCCGCTGCCCCGGGTACATACCGCCCCGGTCGCGAGCCCCCCGGCGGCGTCCGTCCACTCGCAGCCGCACCCGGTGGGAGGGAAATGGGGACAGCGCGGACTTCGCGCCCGAGGCGTCGGGGTGTGGCGTGTACCGGGCAGGGAGGCGAGCGCCTGCGGCCCCTATTTGACGACCTTCAGCCTGGGCCTGGACGCCCCGCGATTCTCGGGCTCCGGGGGGGGGCCGTCCTCGGGCTCGAACATCATCCCCTGTCCGTTCTCGCGGGTATAGATGGCGAGCACCCGGTTCACCGGGACCCGCACGTCCATGGGGGCCCCGCCAAAACGGGCGTTGAACCGGACCTCCGCGTTTCCGAGCTCCAGACCCTGCACCGCGGCGGGTCCGATGTTGAGGACGATCTTACCCTCCTCGATATGCTGACGCGGTACCTGAACGGCCGCGTCACTGGCATCCACCAGGAGGTGGGGTGTCATCCCACTGTCGACCATCCACTCGTACATCGCCCGGATCAGGTACGGGCGGCTGGAGTTCATCTCAGACATCGGGCCTTCAGGGGTGCATCTCGATCTCGGCCTCGGAGAGGCTCTCGCGGAAGGCGGGCCGGTCGAAGACCCGGTAGGCATACTGCTTTATGGCCCGGGCCTGCGTCGGCAGCTTGATCCCGAAACTGGGCAGGCGCCACAGGATCGGTGCGACGCAGCAGTCGACCAGGCTGAATTCCTCGCTGAGGAAATAGGGCAGGGCCTCAAAGATCTCCAGCGAGGAGAGCACGCGCTCTCGAAGCACCTTCCTCGCCGCCGCCGCCTTCTTTTCGTTGCCGGCGCGCAACTCGGGCACCAGGCCATACCAGTCCCGGTCGATGTGGTACATGGCCAGCCGTGCACGCGCCCGCGAGACCGGGTCCACGGGCATCAGCGGCGGGTGGGGGAAGCGCTCGTCGAGGTACTCGGCGATGACACGGGCGTCATAGAGCGACAGGTCCCGATCCACCAGGGTCGGGACCGAATTGTAGGGATTCAGATCCGAGAGGTCCTCGGGCTTGTTCTCCGGATCGATCTGCACGACATCGACGGTCACATCCTTTTCGGCCAAGACGATCCGCGTCTGGTGGCTGTAGGGACAGGACGGATCGGAAAACAGGGTCAAAACGGAACGCCGATTGGCAACCAACGCCATACGCAATCTCCAGTCCTGGGGGCCGATCATCGATCGGCGGTCGACTCACACAACACACGCACCCGGCGGGATACGCGGGAGCACAAAATGCAACATCCCGGCCGAGATGTGGCACCTCTACCCCTCGTCCCTGGCCTCGACCTCCAGGTCGCGCGTCTCCGGGTACATGAGGGCGTTGGGAATGCCTGGTGGCGAGCGATCCGCCAGCATACCTCCTGCCTTGTCCGCACCCGGATCCGCGCACCGAAGAAAGGCCCAGGCACGACGGGTCTACTGGCGGTAGACATCTGCCTCAGGGGCGGGTTCCCCCGCCCCGGCAGGCCCTCAATGCACGTCCTTCCAGTATTCCTTCTTCAGGAAGTAGGCAATGACGAAGAAGATGAGCAGGTAGGCTATCACCCAGACCCCGATCGTCTTGCGCTGCAACTGCGCGGGCTCCCCCAGATAGACCAGGAAGTTTACCAGATCCAGCACCGCACGGTCGTACTCCTTGGGACTCATCTCGCCCGGCGTGACCAGCTCGAAGCCCTCGAAGGCCGGGTGCTCGTGGCCGTCCGGGCCCCGTTCCGCCTTGTACTTCGCCTCCTGCCAGCCCTGCAACTTCCACAATGCGTGAGGCATGGAGGCATTGGGCAGCACCAGGTTGTTGACACCGAAGGGCCGTGAGTCGTCCAGATAGAAGCTCCTCAGATAGGTATACACCCAATCCGCACCGCGTGCACGGGCCTCCAGGCTCAGGTCGGGCGGCGCCGTCCCCAGCCACACACGCGCATCCTCCGGGCGCAGGGCGACATTCATGGGGTCCCGGATCTTGGCATCGGTGAAGATCAGGTTCTCCTCCACCTGGCGGTCGGTGAGATCCAGATCGGTGGCCACCCGGCTGAAGCGGCTGTACTTGGCCGAGTGGCAACTCAGACAATAGTTGACGAAGTACTTTGCCCCTCGCTGCAGCGAGGCCTTGTTCTGAATATCCACCGGCGCATGGTCGAGATGAACGCCGTGGCCCCCGGCGGCCTGTGCCCCGACCCCGAGAAGGGCCCATCCCAGGATTACATAGATGATTCTGCTCATGACGTCACCCTCTCCGGCACTGGCCTGTCGTTATCGAGATCCGTAAATATCGGCAACAGCAGCATGATCGCCAGGTAGAGCGCCGGGATCAGCCAGGAGATGCTCACCAGGTTCATGGTGATGTCAGTCGCTCTCACGAAGTCGTATGCCGTGACGATGCCCAGCAGCAGCACGAACAAGAGGAGGCTGAAGCCGTTCGAACGGGTCCTGCTGCTGTACCACAGGACGAAGAAGAACAGAAAGTAGACCTCACTGAAACGCACGGCCATCTCGCCCATCAGGGGGGTCGCCGGCTTGGTTCCGAGTATCCCCAGGACGATGAACACGATTGCAAACAGGATCAGATTCAATTTGTGCAGCGTGCTGCGGTAGCGCATCGACTTGACCGGATTGCGGTCGATCCAGGGCAGAAAGAACAGGACGGCCACGGCGGACCCCATGGCCACCACCCCAAAGAAGGGATCGGGTACCGCCCGCAGGACGGTGTAGAAGGGGGTGAAATACCACACCGGCGCGATGTGCTCCGGGGTCGCGAGCGGATTGGCGGGGATGAAATTGGCGTGCTCGAGGAAGTACCCCCCCATCTCCGGGATGAAGAACATCGCAATCGCGAACAGAATCAGAAACACCGCGACACCCATAATGTCCTTGACGGTGTAGTAGGGATGGAAGGGGATCCCGTCCACCGGGATACCGTTCGCGTCCTTGTTCTTCTTGATCTCGATGCCGTCCGGGTTGTTGGAGCCGACCTCATGGAGGGCCATGATGTGGGCGATGACCAGAAACACCAGGACCAGGGGCACGGCGGCCACGTGCAGCGCAAAAAAGCGGTTCAAGGTGGCGTCCGATATCACATAGTCGCCGCGGATCCACACCGCCAGGTCCGGCCCGAAACCGGGGATGGCCCCGAACAGGTTCACGATGACCTGAGCGCCCCAATAGGACATCTGGCCCCAGGGCAGCAGATAACCCATGAAGGCCTCGGCCATCAGGGCGAGATAGATCACCATGCCGAACAGCCACAGCAGTTCACGCGGCTTCTTGAAGGAGCCATACATCAGGGCCCGGAACATATGCAGATAGACCACGATGAAAAAGGCCGAGGCCCCGGTCGAGTGCATGTAGCGGATCAGCCATCCCCAGTTCACGTCGCGCATGATGTACTCGACGGAACCGAAGGCCAGTTCGGCGTCCGGCTTGTAGTTCATGGTGAGGAAGATCCCCGAGAAGATCTGGATCACCAGGACCAGCAGGGCGAGCGAACCGAAGTAGTACCAGAAGTTGAAGTTCTTCGGCGCGTAGTACTTGGCCAGGTGTTCGTCCCACAACTTGGTGAGTGGGAATCGGGCGTCTATCCAGCCCAGCAGGTTGGTCAATGCTCTGTTCATCACGCCTCCGACTGATCTTTGCCCACGAGTATCCGGGACTGGCTCAGGTAGCGATGGGGGGGCACAACCAGGTTCAGCGGTGCCGGCACATTCTTGAATACCCGTCCCGCCAGATCGAAGCGCGAGCCGTGGCAGGGGCAGAAGAATCCACCGGGCCACTCGGGACCCAGGTCCGCGGGGGCCACCTCGGGACGATAGGTGGGAGAACACCCCAGATGGGTGCAGATACCCACCAGGATCAGATACTCGGGCTTGATCGACCGGTATTCGTTGCGGGCATAGGGAGGCTGCTGGGAGGCGATCAGGGAATCGGGATCGCGTAACAGGTCCCGGTCATCGTCCAGCGATTCGAGCATCTCAGGGGTACGGCGGACCACCCATACCGGCTTGCCCCGCCACTCCACGCGAATCAGCTGGCCCGGCTCGACCTGACTGATATCGGCCTCCACCGGCGCGCCCGCGGCCTGTGCGCGCGCACTGGGGCTCATTGAGGACAGGAAGGGCCACAGCGCCACGACGGCGCCCCCTCCCCCGACGACACTCGCGGCAGCCGTCAACAATCGGCGCCGACTGCGATCCACATCATCTGTTGCCATAGCCAAACTCCTGCGCTGGTTCTGAATCTGTTGGCTCACCCTGCGGATCCCCGGGATCCAAGGGTCGAATGCCTCGTCTCGCCCGGCCGCACGATGCCGCCACCCGGGGTCCTGCTACCGCTGCGCCCTGGGCCCTGCCTAGGAGCCTGTCGGACTTGGGGCCAATCTACTGCGCCGGTGGGAGAAAGGTCCAAATATCCCTGCTTTCTATTCATCCCATCCCTGGGACTCACCCCTGTGGGGCTTGCGTGCAAGATCGCTCCGGGCGATTTTGTATTCGTCCCATCCTTGGGACTCACCCCTGCGGGGCTTGCGTGCAAGATCGCTCCGGGCGATCTTGTCGTTGCGTAGTCCCACTATGCGCCTCGAAATCGTGAATATTTTGCC
>Ga0114931_10003158_pt1 | contig 20907 bp, 16 predicted proteins | sample 2SBtaG_FD_89579 | JGI IMG/M metagenome (GOLD analysis project Ga0114931, IMG submission 89579) | Deep subsurface microbial communities from Kolumbo volcano to uncover new lineages of life (NeLLi) - 2SBTROV14_V59a metaG | ecosystem: Environmental > Aquatic > Marine > Volcanic | place: Kolumbo...
ACCCCTGATCAGGTTTACGCGGGTAATGTAGAATGGCCACAGGCTGCGTGATCAGGCCTTAGCCAAAATGGGTAGAAGACACTTATAGGACTGTCCGAAAATCGGGGTCCACTTCTATATTCTCTTGGCCTTGGCAGATTTGACCATATCAGCTGTACTGGTGTCCTGCCCCATCTCGAAGTTGGCCAGTGTCGCCCGCAAGAGATCCCGATACGCTGCAACAACCTTTCCTGACACTTCGCAGGCACGGGGCTTCTGGCTCTAAATAAAAATTCAGCTTTCAAAAATAAAAAATGGAACACTATATGAATAACTTATATTTAGTTCTTCAAACATATTACTATAATGTTTCAATGTATAATTATATTTATTAAGTACCTCTAATATTGAATTTCCGCTATTAGTATTTATAGCATTGGGGTTACTTTCTGGGTTATTTGGAATATAAAACAAATATTTTATTTTGTATTTACTAATCAGTTTAACCCACCATTCAACATCCTTAATATTCTGCTCAGGGAATGAATGTATATTTATTGCTAAATCTATTTTTAGATTTTTTAGTTTATTTTCTAGATTATAGAGTTCGATGTTTTTATCTTGATATCCATATTTTTTTAAGTAAATATTACTTAAATATGTACTATATGGAATTCCATCTGTAATATAAAAATTAGAATCAGGAAAGCAATCACTGTATCTTTTACATAATCTGCCATATCCTGCGCCAATTTCTAGTAAATTCAACTTGCCTAAATTTTTAAAATGTTTATTAATAAAATATATTTCAATAATAGAATCAAGTAAATCTCTGCTAATTAGAATTCCATTGATATTCCACGTAATACATCCAAACGAACCATCCTCCTTTGTTTTATTAAAAAGACAAAGTTCGTCAATATTCTTAAGTTTTTTGTAATAATTAAAATATTGTTTGATATTATCCCCTAGTCTTACTTGCCATACATATGCATTATCATGCCTAAAATTATCTTCATTAAACGAAGAACTTATATATTTATTTTTAATATTCCATAGGGTTGGCGATTTATTAAAATTATATTTTTCATAAAAATTATTATATTTTTGTGTTAATTGACTTATATCCATTATCATTGCTGTCCCGTTAACTTCCACAGTAAAATAACATTTGGTTACTGTTGGGTTGATTATCGCATGGTGGGTAGCCTCTGAGCTGCGCAATCATGCCGTTTCTCAAACGGATTGATCTGCAATAATCATAAAATCTGTTGCGTGCTTTTCTTCAATTCTGACTGGAACTTGATGAAAGCCAGAAGCAAGTAAATACACAGTGCGATCCGGATCTGTGTCATGACCACACTCTTGCCGGTACCTACAAATGATTTGTTTTTTCGGTTTTGTTTGATCCACTTGGAAAATAACTCGACCTGCCGCCGTGCCTTGTAAATATCAGCAATGGTCTTGGCCGGGAGCCTGAAGTTGTTAGTCAGTAATATATAACGCTTTCCGGTTTGTGTATCAGTATTACGCAAACTGTTCTGTTCCCCCAGTTGCGCCATGGCCATGGTCGCAAACTGTAACCACCGGGTCCGGCGCGGTAAGAGCACCCCGAATTGTGCTGGTTGGCAATGGTCTCAAATTCATGTATGGGAATTAATTTGAGCAATTGTGTAAATACGGTGCCTTGATGAGTTAAGGCTTAAATCTCCTTCTGTTAAAATCTCTGGCCGCACTTAATTATAACAGTTCATTGAGGTTTAACCTTTTTTGCTTCGGTTAACGGTATAGCAATAGGTAAAATTATAACAGAACAGTCTCATTAGCCGGTTAAAATAATGCGTCATAGTGCAGTTTATATGACCTTGCATCAGCACTGATGCCCCAGTACTCAGCATGGCTGGATCACTCGGCTTACACTCCTCCCTGGCTCTTTTCCTTCTTATTTAAACTGCGAATTAAAGCATTTGCATGTTATCGAGAAGTAAGATAGCCTTTTCTAAATGACTCCGTATTTTTCAGCCATCGTCCCTACTTACCATCGCGCAATTCTTCTGCAGCGAGCTTTATCGTCTATTAATGCGCAATCAGCTCGCAACAAATGCGAAGTCATTGTAGTCTCTGATGTAAGTGAAAGGAATACCTCTAGTATCTGCCATGATTTACTCCTAGAAGGTGACACTTACATCATCAGAAATGGCGTGAAAGGCCCTTCTGAAAGTAGAAATCTTGGAATACAAATTGCGAAAGGAGAGTACTTGCTTTTTCTGGATGATGATGATGCCTGGCATGAAAATTTCCTGGAACTACTTTACCAACGTCCAGAAGTACGCAATGGTATTTTCGTCCATTTTGATGGCACAGTAGTCAAAGAGCATAGAGAAAAAACACATTTTTCAGAGCTAAAGGAAATGCCTGCCGATTTTTATTACTCGGATCATATTTTCGTCAGAAACCAGATACATATGTCAACACTGGCATTCCCGAGGAGATTGATTGGAGACTCAAAATTTGATCCTCATATGAGGGCCTATGAGGATTGGGACTTTATGCTGGCAATCTTTCTTAAAGAAGCACCAGTTTATATTCCAGTTTTAGGTTCTAGAATTTATGAGGTTTTTAGTGGGGAGTCGGATCGAAGAGGCGAAAGTCAAGCGGCCTGCGATTATAACGCGGCTTTAGATTATTTATATGTATATAGAAGAAGACAAGCACCAACAGAAGAAATCAAATCAATTCGATCGGTCTTACTCCAAAAAGCTGGATTATCGATTGAACCGGAATATCTATAAAATGGAATTGGTGTGAAACGAAAATTAAAAACATTTGCAATGAAGGGGGTGTAAACCTCCCTAAAATCGCTCCACGCATAACTGGCAGGCCGGTGAAGCCAGCCCCGAAAACAGCCTGATTTGAATTATTTTATTCCCAAAATGGGCATTATCATGACTTGATTAAAGCTTTGCTCTGAGAATGCTGATATTGTTTGCTTCCCGTTATGTTCTTGCCTGTTTTACCCTAAATTAGGTGCATTTGCCTTGCTACGGGGTATCTCGGCCAGAATATTTCACATTCGAACCAGATCATGTCCGGCAAAGGTCAACAATATCTAAAGACCAACGTAGTCCTTGCACCGGAATCTGGTTTAACGGGCCGGTTCAACGATCTTGCTTCAGCCGGAGATTTCTTGTACGTGATGACGAATCTGCTGATTCACTGTGTCAGTGATGGGGTCCGCTTCAGGTTGAAGTTTTATTGCCCTGGAATATAAAGTAAGCACCACTCTGGCTGCAAAGGTGCTGAATCTTTAGCGCTTAACGTTATGATAAATATTGCGCTTACTTGTATATCATGACCGATCTTTAAATCCCTTGTGGTTATTGAAGTAACTATGGGTGCCCAATAAATCGCATGATAACTTCAAATCAAAATAACTACGAATCCATGCTTGTTGAAGCATTGGACAGGGAATCACGTGGTCATATTGCAGACGCACAGGAACTATACCGGACTGTCCTCGAGCAACAGCCGGACAATTATCAGGCATTGACACGTTTCTCTCTGCTGGAATATAGAATTCATAATTATGATTCTGCAGTATCTTTACTCAAGACAGCCTCTGGTATTTATCCAAACGATCATGGGATCTGGTTCAACCTGGGGGTAAGCTATCGAGCAATCGGCCAGGCGGAGAAAGCTATCCCCTGTTTCGAAAAGGTGATCCAGTTGAACCCCGCGCGTTTGCAGGCGTATATATATATGAGCGAGGTCTACCAGCAGATTGGCGATATTGACAGTGCATTGGTGTCGTTTCAGCGTGCCAGCAAGCTAAACCTGCTTGATTCTGATGCACAGTGTCAATATGCCAGATTGCTTGATGAGACCGCTAAAAACCGTTCTGGCAAGTTCGATGACGCTATAGATGCATACCAATCGAGTATTACGATGGATCCGGAAAATCCGGAGGCACCAGGCAGGCTCGGTTTTCTACTGGAAAAGATAAACCGTGTCGATGAGGCTGAGCAGGCAGTCCTTCAGGGTTTGCCGCATACCCCGTCCGATCCCTTGATGAACCTGGTACTGGCCAAGTGTAAATACCACCAGAAAAAATATGCTGAGGGTATCGCATGTTTGCGCAACGTAAATATCAACGCCTGTGCGCCTCAACTACAAGTATTGTTGTATGCAGAAATGGCTGCGCTCCATGATAAATCCGGTGAGTATGATCATGCTTTCAAATATATTTCAATGGGCAATCTGCAAGCGAATAACCTGTGGAGTGCCTATAGTGGCGAAACTACCACCTATCTCGATAAAACAGAGCAGTTGCTCAAACAGGTTGAGCAGATGGAATATATTGATGCACCGGCATGTATACATGATGATTATAAGGATCCTGTATTCCTGATCGGGTTTCCGCGCTCCGGAACTACCCTTCTCGACCAGGTGCTGGACAGCCATGAATGTATACATACCATGGAAGAAGTACCTGTATTTAACAGGTTGCTGGAACGCACCGGGGATCTGGGCGGACGCTATCCGAGCAACCTTGAAGAACTTTCAGATAGCGAAATAGCAGAACTGCGGAACGCCTATTTCGAAGAGATATCCGGCTATATTGAACATCCCCGCGATTCACTGTTTATTGATAAACTCCCGTTGAATATTTGTAACATTCTACTCATCAATCGCATATTCCCAGCTGCACGCTATATCCTCGCGATCCGGCACCCTTGCGATGCTTGTCTTAGCTGCTTTATGCAGAGCTTCAGCTATACCATGGCAATGGCCAGTTTCTACAGGCTTGACACAGCTGTGCGTCTATACGATCGGATCATGCGACTCTGGGTACTATTTGAGGATAACCTCGATCTGGACTTTCATATGATTCGCTATGAGGATGTAGTTAAAGACCTTGAGAAAGAGACAAGACAGCTGCTTACATTTCTGGGTGTATCATGGGATGATAATATGCTTAACTTTGATCGCCATGCCAGGGAAAGAGTAACTATAAAAACACCCAGTTACCGACAAGTCAGGGAACCAATCTACCGCACATCCCTTAACCGTTGGAAGCATTACCAGCGACACTTCGAACCCCTGTTACCCGTGCTACAGCCCTACATTGATCGTTTCGGATATGGAAACAGGAGTTGATCTCTTTGTTGCGTTCAGCGATTCCTGCACTGCTCCATAATTTCAGCATATTCTCATAGTTCTCGTATACAGTCCCGCTTGCCAGCGTTACCGATTCACGTAAATTGGCGTGAAGTTAAGCATTCTGCTTGCCTGGCAGTCGGGAATAAAGAAAAAGTAGACAGAGCCAATTTATAAAATGCCCTGACTCTTTCATATGACACATGCATGACAAATCGGACCCGATCCATTATTGTTTATAATTCAGGACTTGACCGGTTTTTTGGGTTCAACCCGTTTAACTACAATGAGGTGGATGATGGTTGTTTGGAGAGGCTCTCTAAGTCGCTGTGGCGGAACTGTATGCCAACATATCGTGGAGTGGATCTTTTTACGACACAGGATTACGCCGGTAAAAATCGGTCTGAAAGATATTGTTCGGATACTGACCAAACCGGTTAGAGATTATGGCCACTACGGAATTGACCTGATTGATGTCGAGTTGAGAGAGCTGGATTCGGGTTGTTATCTGGGTGTTGAAGACGGGTGTTATACAGATATTTTCCACCTGCCGTACTTCTTTATACATTTTGTCAGGCGTGACTTACGGCCCACCATCCTTTCTCACATGCGTCTGACCAGCATTCCATTTGATGCGGCGCTTGAGGGGCTACGCACCAAGATGGCATTGTATGACAAGTTTGAAGCACTTCCGGACGAACGCTGTCTGAGGCTGGATTATGACCGTGATATTCTGGACCTGGAAAGCGGAATCAGGAAACTTTCAGGGTTTGTTGGTTTGCCAATTACAAATAACGAGGTTTCAGAAGCAAGCGAGCTGTTTTCCAGGAATTCACTTAAACACAGGTTTGGAAAAGAACATAAAAGGGTTTTCCGGATTTTGAGTGCGTTTGAGGTTGCGCAGGATTACACCGAACCAGGGATACGTCACGATCATGTCATCCTTTCCATTGATCACGGTGGTCTGTGCTCGACCTATCATCTTCCATACGAAGTGTTTAGTGATGAATCTCTGGGCCGTGTGCAACAAGGGGAGCTGCCATTCAGGCTTACGGTTAACCTGGAAGGTAGTAGCTACAACCTTATTACAAATCAGGACCCGCAGCGCAAGACATTCCGGGTGTCCTTCGGTGTTAAAATCGGGAGTCAGACTATCGGGTTTCAGCAGCACCATATTTCATCAGAAGATCATTCAGACTGGCGTGAACTGCTAACAAATGAGCAACTTGTCAGGTTGAATTCCGTAGCGATGCCGTTTCTGGATAAATACGGTTATCCTGTTTAACGACATACTAATGACCTTGATCCGTTATGGATAGACCAGATGCTCCAGATGTTCAACGCCGACTCCTGCTGGGTATCGAGGAAATTCGCCGGTGCGGGTTTTGGTTCATCGATATTCCGGAAACTTCCTCAAGCAGTATAAGAGGAGAGCTTGGTCGGCAGTACGTCCCGGCTTACGGTAAACGGAATATCGTAGAATGGTGGTATTCCTGTGACCAATTGTTTCCAGACCACATAGCTGGCTGAGGATATTCGTCTATTCTCTTGTGAGCAGCCTGTAAACCAGAAAATAGAATGAATTCACCAGGAGGAATGAGTTATTTTAGCAGGCTCTGGAAGGATTTGAGCAAAATATCTGGCCAGTCTCCTGGCTCTGCATTTACTGAGGCCGACGAACCGGAGCCAGGAACCTGAGAATCGCTTCATTACCAACCGGACAGGGACCCTTGACCAAGCCAGCTTGAATAGCGAGAAAGCACTGCATAGTGCTTACATGATACACATGGGACTATCCTACCTCCGTGTACCACCAATGACTTCAAGCTGCCTCTGTGCAGCAGCAGCAACCAGCCGTGCGTACGGATTTTCGCTATCCCTTAACTGGAAGGCTACAGGCACTAAAACATTAAGGTTGAATGAGAAAACATCATTCAGAAATACTTCTGCCGGTAGCCCGGTTTCACTGGCAACCAGCTGGGCAACCTTTGCGGGATACAGAGGGTCCCTTTCAAAATACAAGGGAAACCAGCCGATCTTTACAGTGCTGCGATCCTTTTGTACCAGTGGCCACCGAAACCCCTCACGGGTAGAAGTCGATTCCAGACTGCGATCGATGATAACTTGTCTCCCGGTAGTTGTTTTCTTCAGCATGGATAGAGAATATGCGAACCTTGTATCAGCGACAAATCCATGGCAACCGGCTATCTCCAAGGTATCGCCCATGTGGTATATCGCAAATACCTCATCACTGAACTTTCCGGACACGGAAATAGAATCTTTTTGTATATCGTACGGCCTTCCATCTTTGGCATGATTCAGGAAGGTCACAAAAGGCATGAGCACACTCGCTCCGAAATATTGGATTTGGTGTGATTTAAGCATCTGCATTTTTGCGAATTCAAGCCCTTCGATACCCCCGGACCAACACAGGTTGGGGGTATAAATTCTCGATATCAGTGATAAATCCTTGCTGGACAATGAATCGATATCCTGTTTCTTTTGAAGATACTGGTCCAGCATCTTTCTGTTGAAATGGAACGCAACATATTTCTCCAGAAATTCCATATTGTTTTCATATTTACCCGGACTGGAGATAAAGAATCCATCCTCGCTAATGCCTATATCATTGATATCAACAAGCAAATGAGATGGGCATAAAACGACCGTATCCAGATTGCTGTCCAGCGTATAAACGTAAAATCCAGCCTCTTCACGATACCCCAGAGCAGCATTCTCAAACTTCCCGCCGGATCTGCGAAAAAGCTCTATCAGTTCTTCTATGCCTTCCATTTGTACGCGTCCACTGTTATTCATCGGTTCTTGACCGTTCATGTAGGGTTATTGACAGTAAATCAGATCACTGTGCATGGACAAGAAGCATGATCCGCTTGTTCCAGAGTTTCTGCCGGTTGGCAGGCCGTTACATAAAGATGATAAAGGCACTTGACCGGATCACCTTGCGCATTGGTTTCAACGTCGTCTGGTTGCTCATGTAGCAACAGTACCGTAATCCAGTTTCAGGCCATTGCCTTATCGTTATACATGGCTGGCTTTCAGAAACAGGAGGGGATTGGCCAATTGAATCTAAAACTCATTCCTGTCAGAAAGAAGCGTGGCCTGTTGATGTGATCTGATTACTCGTAAGGTCGGTGTTGACTACACTGGGGCTATCCGGGATATGTAATATCCTTCACTTTTCCTATTTTATCCTGTATAGATGGCCAATCATCATAAACCACGTTGAGGATGCCGTCTTTTTCGTATCCAAGGTAATCATAGTCCAATGGTATGTATTCATTCATGATGGTATCCAGGCTATTCCCCAGAACCGTCGAGGCCGGGTCCAGGCAAGTAATGACTGCCAGGCCTGTCGGTGGCGAAGGAATTGTAATGATATTCAGGTCTGGACGGTGATGCTTCAAACAGGGAATGATCTTCCAGGTATCGCCACTCCAGAATTCCGTGTTCCGCTCTCGTGAGGAAGTTGCCTTGTCCAGAGGTATACAATCATGGACCAGGACTATTGTTTCTCTGGATGAATGCTGTTCTATGCTGATAAAATCCTTGAGTGCTGCTTCGAATAGATGCAATCCGTCAATAAAAGCCAGGCTTATAGTCTGAATTCCAAATTCGTTGTACAGGTCATGATTGGCAAAGAAATCATTACTGGTCTCGGAAATAATGCTGGTATTTGCCGAGAACCTGCAAGAAATCTGTGGTTCCGGGTCGACACCAACACATAGTGTGGGAGGTTCAGCCAGTTGCATGGATTGACCGGTTTCAACCCCGATTTCAACGTAATTCTCGGGCCTTATCCATTGATGGAACTGTTTCAGAATTCGTGTGTAATGAGGATATGGTAGTGACAAACTGGCGATGGCGCTGTGGGCCTCATCAAAATCAGGTTGATATTCCAGCGCACGATACAAGCTGAACATGGCCTCATCTCTTTGTCCGAGCTGAATCTGTATTTTTCCAAGAAGACAATGAGCCGAAGCGCTTGCGGGATACTTCTCAACAGCATGCCCAAGGTACCGCAATGATTCCAGGAGGTTACCCTTGCGCAACAGGATATCACCAAAATGTAGCAGCAAATCCAGATCATCTGGATATTCGTTGAGCAATTCCGAATACAGTTCTTTAGCCTGCTCGAAACTGCCTTCTTTATCACAAGATCGGGCTAAGACATACCTCGCATCAAGTTGTATTCTGTTCGATAGGTGCATTGTGTTCTCCCGTGAGATAACCTGCATATCAGCTAAAATGCGGGCAGTAATACCAGGACTGTAATGTTTGAATCTAACATAGTCTGGAAGCTGAGAAATATACTATATACAATTATCGAAAATGCAAAATGTTACATGTAGTATGCCCTGTATCTGGGAAAGTAGCTTAGGTGTATTTCCTGAGGTACTCATGCCAGGAGGTGCAGATGAAGTACCTGTCAAGCAGGCGACTGGTGGAACGTCCATATTTCTGTAGTTAGGGCCCGCGTGCTGGGTAGTTCATGCAAATATGTCGGTATGGAAATATTCAATCAGCACCGTTACTCTGTCCTGAAACAGGGAAAAGTCTAATGCGACCGGATGACTTTCGTGCAAGTATTATCATTACATCCTATAACGCCCGGGAATACCTGATCGAGGCAGTTGAGAGCGTGATGGTGCAGACCCTGAGGCCCCACGAAATCATCATTGCCGATGACGGCTCATCCGACGGGTCCCGGGACACCATCCGCTCCTGGGAGAAACAACATCCCGGCTGGATCAAGGGGATTTACCAGCAGGAGAATGTGGGGATACCGGCGAACCGGAATACGGCGCTACGTGCGGTGACCGGTAACTATGTGGGTATACTCGATGGTGATGATACGTTTGCACCGAACAAGCTCGAACTGCAATTCAGGGCCCTGGAGGCGCTGCCGGGGTCCAGGGTGGCATACAGCAATTACCGCAATGTTGCACCGGACGGGGCTGAACTGGATCTGCGCTACACAGCAAGGCAGCCGCAGGGCGAGTTGCTTGCAGTCGTTGCTGCCCTGAATTATGGAATACTGCGGACCATGGTCGCGGACTACGCGGCCGTCAGGGCGGCCGGATTCATGGATGAGCGCTATACCAAACTGGACGGTCTCCTGCTAACCATCAATCTGGCCAGCCACTGCCGGTTTGCCTATTCTCATGAGGTGCTGGTCAACAAGAAAGACTACCCCGGCAGTGACTCCCGGCAGAATACCGCACTGGATAAACTGCATGACCATGTCGGCATCCATCGTAATATACAGCCGTTGCTGGCAACCCTGGATAATGACACCGCCCTGGCCATTAATATCACCTGGTTTAACCGGTTGGCCGTACTGACAAATACCCTTGTTGAGACGCAACTTGATGCGGCCAGGAGAATCTTTGCCCAATCCTGTCAGGAAGACAACCACACGGCGGAGTCCTGCCTGCTGCTGACGCTGGTTAATACCCGCCTTGGCCATACCAAAGATGCAGATGCGGCCTATAATCGTGCAATAGCCCTGCAGCCGGACAATGCATTTATCCAGTACCAGGCAGGCCTTGTCGCCTCATTGTGCAGGAAGTTCAGTGCTGCCATGAGCGCATTTAACCAGGTGCTTCAATTAAGGCCGGACCTGGCGGATGCCCATTTTCAACTGGGGAATGTCTGCCTTGCAACAGGAAGGATAAATGATGCGCGCGGACACTATGAACATGCGTTGGGGATACAGCCGGATCATGAAGGCGCATTACGTATGAGGTCCACTATTAAACCGGATAAATGAGATTGTAATACTGGGTTTCAGTTGCTGGTAAGGAAAACTCCTGGCTGATGAGCTATACAAAGTTATAAGCTATTGCCAGAAAGTATATTACGGTTTCTTTCCTGGCGTCTTCATGCCTTTGCGGGAAAATGGCAGCGTTTATGGGTGGAAACCAGTCAGGTTTCCGTAAAATACAGTAATCTTGCAGCGAAATCAGGGTAGTCGACAAATTTACTGCTGATCATTCTGCCATAAAACGATATTATTTTATTACTGTGGGTGTACTGGCTCTTGATTTTGAAAGTGGTCAGTGAGCGGTCGCACCAGTCGTTATGGGGATGGATTCTCAGGAATCCTGCAAGTTTATGTAACAGGGCACCGTCAAACTCGTACGAAAAGAAAAGAAAGAAACGCTCCGGGTACCTGTTTCTGAGCGTTTCAAACCACAGGAGTTCGTCCAGTATAGCCTCCAGAACTGCTTCAGTATTATTATCACTGATATTCCTGAAAAGAGATGCATGACCCGTCTTTACATTAGATGCGGCGCAATCCAGTGGATTTCTGATTGGCATAAGGAACTTCAGTTGTTTGTTCCTTTTGAAAATGGCACCCAGGTCTACATTGTTGTCTCGAATACAGTTTGCGGTTATCAGTGATTCCTTCCAGAAAAGACATTTAATGTTCTTTTTTACGAGGCCTATACCAGAGGATTGAAATACCTCTTTCATGGGGTGCTGTGGCTTGAATGCATGAGACAGTGTAATAGACCCGCCATAGTGGCCTTTCTTCCCGGTTTTGGATATATGAATTGCATACTTTTCAAATGCAATAAATTTTGCATCACTGTAGTCAATCAGGAAGTTAAGCCGTTCATCTACAAGAATTCTTGAACCACCATGATTCAGGACCTGGCAGTCCGGATGGAGGAATAGGATAGATGCTGTTAGTGTTGTCAGATTCCTGTAAGGACCCAGGGACAAGCAGACTGTTTCAATGCCGTCAATATTGACTGATTTGGATTCGTGGAGATGTACTTCTTTCTGCTTTTCTTCCTGCGCACTGATTTTGAAGATATCTTTAGGCATGCTCAATACCGTTACACATCTACAATGCTCCGATTTGTATCAGAAGGCATCATTGTTTGTGCATTATCGATTGTGCGACCTGACTGAATCCAATTATAGATCAACTCGATCTTTAAGCTTTTTGAATCTATACTGTTTACAGCATGTTAATGGATATCCCGTGACAATCAGGTCGGCACTGGAACCAGTATCGTAACCGGTGACGTGCTGTAAAAACTCTCAGAAATAACAGTATGATGATGTTAACAGGAATCGTGATGAAATTGGAATTTATGAGTTACTGTGATTCAGAGAAGCGCTGATTTATTCGTCATTCCGGCGCAGGCCGGAATCCATGTTGCTGTAATTGCTGGGTGCCGACATTCGCCGGAATGACGGCATGATAATTAATCAGAGTTTCCCTGGGGTGTATGTTATTAACCTTTATGGGGCAGTAGTATGGGAATATATCAAGAGGTGTGTTGATGCATTCATCGATCTTTCAGACGTTCGAGGCCATTTGTTCGAAGCAGGGTATCACCGGCTCGGTCCTGGAAATTGGCGCAGTTCCAAAAGATGACAGTCTTTTATGTATGTATTCCTTGAGAAATGCCAGTGAGAGAGTAGGGATTAGTCTGGATGGCCCGTATTCTGGCGAGGACATGTATATCGTAAAAGGCAATGCTAATTCAATGGATTGTTTTGAAGACAACAGATTTGATACTGTTCTTTGCAATGCCATGCTTGAACATGACAAGTATTTCTGGAAGACAATTGATGAGATAAAACGAGTAACCAGACCAGGGGGTTTTATAGTCATTGGTGTACCTGGGTATGTAAAATTGCCTGGATATGTGTCCTATACGGACGAAGGCTCACGAGTAAAAATAGACAGGGTAGCTAATGCTACAATTTCTTTTGAAATACATGCGGCCCCGGGAGACTACTATCGTTTTAGTCCGCAAGCATTTGTAGATGTATTGTTTGAGGGTATGAATGACGTGCATGTACAGGCGCTATTACTTCCTCCGAGGCTAATCGGCTATGGGACTAACCCCTGACATAGCTTTCCATACGCGGGGAAAGACAGTCATCGAGGGATCATCCAACTGATATGGCTCTGACCCCCCTCGCGGGCCCTGAGACGTCGCTTGATGCTCTGTTAAAGTTGCTTCGAATGGCCTGGAAGCTAAAGACATGGCCTGGTAGCGGGTTGTTTACTTTGGCGCCTGAAATATGAAACAGCCTGAATTCCTGTTTATTATCACCAACCCGTTCAGTGGGTCAACGGCGCTCGCCATGATTTTGAACAGCTCACCGTATAGCATGGTGCTTACTGAGAAGGCGGAAGGGCAGTGGCTTGTCACATCACTTTGTGACGATGATCGCTGGAACCCGGATAAAGCAGTTGACTGGGATCTCGTTGCAAGGACATGGTATCAACGTTACCAGGCAGTAAACCAGCTGGTCGGAACAATTGATGTCATCATAGAGAAGAGCCCGCCCAACATGGTCAGGTTGGATAAATTATTGACTGTATTTCCCAACTCACAGTGCCTCTCGTTTATTCGTAATCCATATGCCAGTTGTTCCAGTCATCTGTTCCGCCGTTATTCACTGGAGTCTCTTGATGTTAATGATAGAGAAAAACGGGTGGCGGAGCTTGCCAGTGCATGGCTTGTAAGAAGTGGTTATATCCGGCGGGCTATCGATGATATGCATTTACTGAATTTTACTTATGAGGATTTCTGTGCAAAAACGGAGGAGTGTATCGTGAGGATCTTGGCGCTATGCCCGGAGCTTGGGACGGTTGACTATTCCGCCGAAATCAGGGTAAAGGATTATCCGGCCCAGGGAATCAGTAACCATAACTCGCGCCAGATTGGCCACCTGATTGATAGTGATATTGACTGTATTACAAAGGTATTGGGCACGAATCCCGACTTGCTGGAATACTTTGGTTACACGCTACTGTGATTGACTGTTTGTTTTCTGGGTATGCAGGTGGAAGCAAGTGGTCAGGCGCATGGAAATTCCGGGATGTTGATGGACTGTTCCCTGCATAATTTCAGGTAGTTATCGATTGTCCTTGTGCAGGCATCCAGTGGGGTATCAAGTAACTTCTTGCTGATGCCCGGCTTGTTTTTCCTTTCGAACACGATGCTGCTCAATTGTTTGACATCAGCGTGTAGTCCACAGCGGGTGAATAAGCTCGTAATTATTTCATTGCTTCCAAACAACTGGTTGCTGTCCAATTCTATCACCGTGAGTTCATGTTCCTTACAATACTGTTTTATTTTTTGTGCGAGCATTTCGACATTCAGGAGGTAACTGATTATGAGGTCAGACGGTGTTGCTGCTGACTCGGTAACGATGGGCTGAACCAGGCTGTTTACGGAATAGGCAGTCGTCATCCAGTTGTTACCGTCCCGGGTACTAAACCAGCCCAGATCCAGCAGGCTTTTTAACACCTCGGAGGTATTTCTACGCAGTATCAGGATTATTACCTCATGATTATGGAGTTCATCAAGAATTACATCCTGCCAAAGTGAGCAGAACAATGGATTGGTTTCCACGTAAACATCCGCGTTAGTTCTGCCCATCATTCCATTTATCTGGACAAGTTTCGCCTGTCTGCGGCGGGCATAACTTTCCGGAAGAGGACGCTTTTTCAAATCCCATAGACGGGGAGTCAGGTGTGAATATTCTCGATATTCATGCTCGGGTTCATGTGTGGCGCATACATGATCGGCGCAGGACAGGATGCGATATAAATAATTGGAGCCGGATCTGCCCGGGTTGACGCAGAAGATAAATTTCTTGTCGGGGTGGATGATCATCGTCGGCTGTTACAGTATGTTCGTAGCCACCATCCGGGCTGTGTTGTCAGAAAGTCGGTTGGCGCCGGTAAGCAAATATCTCAGTTATTATCCCGTCTGAATATGAAACTCCACCTGAGATAGCTGCCGTCATCATACAGAGATCTCTAGTTCAGGGTGGTACTGATCAGTGGAGGCTTACACCTGGAAATTAATATCGTGTGGCTGGCAATTTGCATAGAGCTCACAATACCCGGTCAGGTCTGGCGGGCAATTCATAAGGTGGCCTCCGTATTGCGCCATATTCAGCCCAATCAGTCGCAGTCGGTAGGCCAGTGGCAGGGGTTGTGCCGTCGCCAGACTGAAGCTCTTTGTTGTTCTCCTCAATCCGTCACTTAACAGATAAGTGGCGATACTCATCCTGGGCTCGCTGGCGTGTTCACTGCCATTCGAGCCCCAATGCAGCACATTTGTATTCCAGCACAATACTGAGCCTGCCTTGCAAGGAAGTGCACGGATATCCTGTATGTTCTCCTGCTTGATTGATGTCTTGTCAAGGTTGTCGGGTACATGCGGATCCTTATCAATCGGCAGCAGGTACATACAGGAGTTGAGTGGTGTCACATCTGTAAGCGGGATCCAGATGGTGGCCAGAAGTGGTAATCCATTATCCCGCAGCGTTGTACCTTCAGGAAACCAGTCATAATCCACAGCACCACCGTCACGATGCGGCGGAAAGCCCGAGGAATCGGAATCAGGGGGGAAATTCCAGGCCCACTGATTTTCTATCATCCGGTAGTTGTTGCCGAATACCGGCAACATCAGGGGTGATAACCGGTGATAAATTTGCCAGAATTCATCATATACGTATGTAAATATCGGTGGGAGTCCCAGTTCAGAAATTCTCGCCATCGCTTTGGCCATTGAATCAATTTCAGGGCGAGGTATTACCGAATCCAGTTTGAAATAGCCCTCTTTCTTCACTTGCTGAACATAGTTAATCCCTCTGCAGGATTCGCCCAGCAAACTCAACGACTTCATAAATGGAAAATCAGTGACTGTCAGCCCGGGATTCAATGATTCCCAGAATTCTGCCCTGCCAAAATCCGTAATATGCCTATTACTGGAAACCATAATCGGTGAGACCTGGATTGAGTTATCTGTGTATTCTATTGTGCAATAGAATAGAAAATAAACGAAGAACTATGAGGGGGGATTATATTTTTATTAACAAGCCTTCAGATGCCCGACCTGTATCGTCTTTTAACACCTCTATTGTTTCAGGTTTGTCTGATAGATAATCCTGGCAGGCTTTGGGACATCCAGGCAGTTTGGGGTGTTCGTAGTCATCAATTAGTACGCGTGCGCCTTTAACAAGCTTTGGGTAAACTTTAGTAAAACTGTCAATAATTGACGAATAGAAATCACCGTCGAAGAATGCAAAACATATATTGTCAGGATATTCCTCAGCGGGAATGTCGGAAAACCACCCGGAATGGATGACAGGAAGTTTCAGTTTCTCATGATTAAAGGCAAAATGAAAATGCGATATTGTTACTTTACATGAGCCTTTTCTGAAATTACCTGTATTACCATCTTCCTCACTCTTTTGCGGCAAGCCTTCCCATGAATCATACACGTGAAAAATCTTGTCAGAATTATAATGGTCCAGCATTCTCCGGATAAACACTGATGTAGTGCCAAAATTACAACCCAGCTCTACGACGTCTCCGGGTATATCAGCCTCAAGAACCTCCCTCAAGTTTTTAAGTATGTGCTTTATTTGACAGGCGCTCATCATTCCGGGATCACCGATAACATGGTTATTAAGAAATTCGTCCTCAATATTCATTTTTAGTGATATCTCCAGTTGCCTTTACTTAAGGTAATCGCAAGATAATGCCGGATATATTTTTCCAAATGTATGTGATGATTGCAAGGTTGTTACCTTAAACAGGAATGCCCCGTAATGCTATTCCCTGTGTGCCTGATAAAACAGGACACCGGGTAAAGGTCTAAAGATATTGGTATATTTCCCGTTTTTTAGTACAGTATCGACTGTAAAAAAATTTGCCAATTATCGCTAATCTGTATTCATAAAATGAAATCCATGAGAAATGTAATTCAGAACAGTTTGCTTGTTATTGCAAGTCTACTGGTAGTTCTCCTGGCCCTGGAGGCAGGATTCAGAATATACACCGGGAATTACACTTTCAGAAATATACTGGAAAATCATCTCCGTATATCCATGGCACTTTATCCAACCCGGTATGATGAGATACTGGGTTGGACCTCAAGAGTAGGAGAATTAAAGAAGGATCGAAATGTCGAACAAATAACCATTCTTGAGGGTGGTATACGATCAAATGGTGAGCATTCAATGCAGGAGGATCCTGCAGGTGAGCACCCTGTTCTGGCGGTGGGCGATTCTTATACCTTCGGGTATGAAGTAAAGGATAATGAGACCTGGCCAGCCATTCTTGAGAAGATGATTGGCAGAAGGGTTATAAATGGCGGTGTCTTTGCGTATGGCATGGATCAGGCGCTGGTACGAGCACGGCAATTGATTGATACATATAACCCTGACACCCTGATATTCAGTTTTATTCCCAATGACATCTGGCGATGTCAGATTTCCTCGCGAGCAGGTGTCAACAAGCCATACTTCTCTATCCGGAACGGTACACTGGTTCTGGAAAATATCCCCGTTCCGCGCCCCGCATTGACAGACTTTGGTGATCCGGGCATCCGTAGATATCTGGGCTATAGTGCTCTTGTGCATTATTTGATGATGCGCTCCAGATTCGGGATGTGGTGGTTACGTGGAAAGCAGTGGACTGATAACAAGGTCCATGATGATGCTACTGGTGAGGAAATCGCCTGCCTGATTATCCGGGAATTGGATCAACTTGCCATTGATAGAAAGATTGATGTTTATTTGCTGGCCCAATACGGGAGAAACACGAATTCACCCTGGGTCAGCAAATCCAGACGGGTCATTAGATGCGCCCATCCAAAGAATCTGACAGTAATCGACCTGCACGAATCCTTGCTGGAAATCAGGGAACGTGACAAGCAGGAATACAAACTATTATTTACCAAAGGCCGGCAACACCATATGACCTATAAAGGCAATAAATTGGTGGCGGGTGAAATCAAGAAAGCCATGTCGGGATCAGATCCTGGTATAGAATAAGCTTCTGGCGGTACATGCCGGGCATGCACCTGTCTTTACTGGTGCACATGCGAACCGTTGTCCATAGTGTATCTGGCGCAGCACTCTATCTGGATCCCGTACTTCTGCTGCATGAATCTCTCCTGCTTTCCCGAAACACGGTTTTGTATCTGTTCGCTTGTTGGTTTGCACACAGATCCCCGGGAATATCTGCAGCATCTTCCTGGGGATCTGTTGAGGGTCTTTTTTGCCCTTTTCTTGAAAAGAGGCGTTGTTGTAGTCTGGATGCCGCTTTCAAGTGGTGGAGAGATTGGTCCGATATCGGTTGGCGCAGCGTGCCCGGCGACGGGACTATCTAGATAACACACTATCAATAATCTGAACAGAGTCTAAAAAACTTCATAACTAACAGGAAATAATTGTGAAATTTAATTGATGTATTGGTTTCTGAATAATGTTGGTTAAATTTACAATTAGTGGTCCATAGGAGTATTTTTATACTAAACAATGTGTTACAAGAAATATGAGGGGAGATAATTCACTTTAGTCGAATAACCTTGTCGGTGAAATTTACATTTGATAGCTGTGAGGGATTGTAGTTTATCGATAAATCATCATTACTATTTGATTTTTAAAGATATATATATTTATGGCACAGCGCTTGCTACAAGAGAAGACGTTAGGACAAAACGTTTTTTTCTTACGTATTAAGAATTTTGGCTAATAACTAAATTTGTTTAGGAGTAAATCATGAATAAAAAAATTATTTCTACAGCGGTAATTTCAGCCATGGGGCTGGGTGTAGCCGCACTGGCTGCACCGGTTGCTTCAGTACAGGCTGCCGCAGTCACTGGTTGGACGATCAGGGACGTTGGCTCAAACTCCAAGGGCACTGGTGGTCATCTAACCGCACTGGATGGTCATGAAGGCGCCTTCGGTTTCACAACCAAGTACTGTAACGTGAAGAACTACGCTAACTGTGGTAGTAGCTTCACGGGTAACGCGGGTACGGGTACCATCGCAGGTGGTAATGCCGCTAACCCGACGGGAAGTTTTTCGACCGGCTTCAGTTTCGGTACTCCCTTCACTCCTTTCACCTCGACTTCCGGTGCGGGTGATGTTAACTTTGCCGCAGACATCACGAATGGTGTCTTGACAGTTTCTGACCTTGGCTTTGGTGGTCAGTTCTCAGGGGCCTATAACTTTGACCTGGCTCCGGACACCACCTTCCCGCTGCAAATTTTGTGGACGGTACCTGGTAATAATCCGGGTGAGTTCAATGCGGCGATACGCTGGGGTCACATCATTACCACAGCAGAAGACGGAACTGGCATGTTTACCGGACAGAATGCAAACTGGGTGCTGGAGGGTTGCTTGACAACCAATTCAAGTGGTGTATGTGCTCCCGCCTCTGCTGTTCCGGTACCGGCAGCAGCATGGTTGTTTGGTTCTGGTCTGATCGGTCTTGCAAGCGTTGCACGCCGTCGCAAGGGTCGTAAGGCCTGAGTAAGAGAGATGTTTAGCGGGTTTGTGCTCACAAGAATTCTCGATCACTGACTCGATTGCATCAAGATGAAAGCGGGAGCCGGATCGTATCCGGTTCCCGCTTTTTTGTGGTGCGCAAGGCATGGCGTGTAGCCCCCTTGACGGGCACCGCTTTGGTCACTGTGGTGGTGACCGGATGACTTGGGGTGTAGTGTAGTCCCCTATCGATCCGGCAAGGGGAACGATTAACCGGGCGGCGCTCGTAAAAGGCCTGCGTCTGTTAGCAGGTGTGCCGTAAGGTTCTGTTTCATTCATGGGGATGCCGTAACGCCGATTATTCCCGGTAATACGGCTTCCGTCGTCGCTCTTGCTCGAATATTTTCGGTGCATCCCTTCTTCCTGGTTCCAGTGTTTGCCCTGGTGCGCTGGTAGAGTCTCCAAATCAGGATTTGTCACCCAGAAATATCTTGAGCAGGCGTGATTTCTCCGGATCTGTTGATAATTCGCGCAGAACATTGGAGGCGTTTAACCTGTTGTATTCCGTGTAGTCCTTGAGTGCCGGATCACGCCAGGCCCGATCCTGGCCCAGGTGGAAGGTCAGGTGGCAGTCACGTAGCATCAGCATTTTCCTTGCATGGACAACCAGGTTAAAGAGCAGGCCACGCATGACCAGGCCGGCGCCGACACAGGCCTGGTTTGAGATAAATTTCCTGAATAGATCAACCGGAAAAACAAAGCAGTCAAAGCCCGCATGAATAACCCCGTAATCGGAATACATGATTGACATTAAATCCGGCTCTGTTGAATAGCCGGGAATTTCACGGCGGTTGACGACGATGACATCAAAGCCATAATTCAGAATATTTATAATGCAATCATAAAAATACGGCATCAGGTTGATGTCGGTATTCGTGAAAACGACATACTCCGCATCCTGTATTGCCTCGATGCCGTGATGGAGAATATCAAACACCAGCGGCAATTTTCGGGGTATGGTGAATGTGTTTAAATCCAGCACGGAACGTTGCAGGTCTTCAGCCCGGTAAAAAAAGTCAGGTATACCATCGCGATCTTCCGGAAAGTGAACTGACACAAACTCCACGTCGTGCTTGTCTCCGGTAAAGTCACGTGCTGTCTTCATGGTGGCATAGGTGGCCTGGTGGATCTGCGCCTCCCTTGATGCAGGGGGTACGCGATATGTATTGATGATGTGTGCCAGCCTGCGCCTGCCCTTATCTGCCATGGAGGGACTGCCTTGTATGCCGGCGTCCAGAATGTCCAGCAGCGATTCCCCGGGGTTTTGTACGTAGAGGTTTTCTGTCAGTTTCGGCATGGGAATAGTAGTTCATCAATCTGTTAATTTAGGATAAAGACGCTTCAACTTGATGCGGGCGTCCTCGGTAGTAAAGCGCCAGTCTGCAGACCACGTCTTCTGATTTCGATTCTCTATCCAAGCGG
>Ga0114931_10003159_pt1 | contig 20906 bp, 20 predicted proteins | sample 2SBtaG_FD_89579 | JGI IMG/M metagenome (GOLD analysis project Ga0114931, IMG submission 89579) | Deep subsurface microbial communities from Kolumbo volcano to uncover new lineages of life (NeLLi) - 2SBTROV14_V59a metaG | ecosystem: Environmental > Aquatic > Marine > Volcanic | place: Kolumbo...
TGCAAGCTACGAAAATATACGCTTGTTATCCTTGAATGAATTAACGTGTATGGCAAGAAAATATTTCCGATCAATTCAAGTTGCTTTACCTGACATCGATGATGAATCCTTACGTCAATTTTCATGGGCCAAACGGATACAGGTCAGGATCTACCGACTATTGAGAAAAGCACCGCTAATAAGAAAATTATTATTGTGGGTTGCGCCTCAGTGGGACATCAAGCTAATGAAAAATCCGGACTGAAACAGGAACAGTGGATATTTTTATAGCCCGTTATTATTCAATATGGTTTAGTGCATCACCTTTGCCAAGCAGGTAACCCGTCATCTCGCCCCATGCCCAGATAATCGTGAACACAAACAAAATGGGAATTGCGGAATTCAACTCTTTGTAGAGTCGGTTCCTGGCACGAACCTGTCTGATTATTCTGTACAAGAGCAAAGGAGGCAAGATCGTGGTAGCGCAGAAGGCAAGGGCCCGCTTCAGTATTTCAACAGGTTTATAGCGCAGGCCTGCATAGTATCTTGAATAATGATAGCGCTGGTGTGCGAATAATCTGAAGCTGAACTTCTTGCAATGATAAAGTTTAATCTTGTTGGTTGAGTACAGTTTTTTTCCTTGTTCCAGCAATAATGGATGAATTGTGGTTTCCCAGAATCCGCTGGTCAATAACTCCCTGTCGAGATCCTTGAATACAGAATGATGATAAGCCACATTCATACCGGGCAGTACCGATCCGGTGCCCTAGTGAACAGGTTCAAGAAAAGCGCTGTACTCACAAAAAAAGCTGGCCCAATCCAGAGCAGTATCATTGACGCCATTCTCAACACACCCACCGACGGCTACCGTTCCCTCGGGAGCTTCCTGAAAAGCCCGGGCAATAGACTCAAGCCAGTTGGCTGATGGCACGCAGTGATCCTCGATTACAACAATGTAGTTACCTGTCGCCTTGTCAAGTGCAAGTGTGCGCAACCCGGGTAATGACGTTGAAGATGGGCAGGCAATCAGTTCAAGTCCGGGATAATTTTCTTTGATAACAGCACCAGGACTTTTTTGCAGACGATCAGCAATGATTACTTCATATGAATAGGTGCCTTGCTGTTTCTGTAACGCATCCAGCACTTCAAATATACGATCTGTGTCTTCAGTGCTGACAAGACCTATAAGCACGGAGAAATCATGCTTCATCAGATTATTATCCTGCTGTGCACACATTCTTTATAATCAAATTTACACATTTAATCCGGGTTATTGGTTGATGTCTAATCAGTCCAGTCGATCACAATAGTGTTTCCCACCCACAGCATAGCCAAGAAACTCACCTAATGACCAGAAACTCTCCGACAGGAAAATTAATGGCAAAAATCCAAGAAAAGCACCTGCAAGATCTGCATGCTGCCTTACTGTCTTGTAAATACGCCACGTGCGCAACACCGGCAAAAAAGGGGTGAAACCCAGACATAATAAACGCGGTGGCTGCCCAACGTTATCAAATCGACAAGCAGCAAAACAACGCCCGTGAATCAAGCGGCGCTTCATATAGTGACTTACTGTAAATGGCTTATGGTAAGAAACAGCCATGTCATCGAAATGCCTGGGAGTGATCCCTTCGTTTACCAATCTCCAGATCATGAATGTCTTGTAAAAACCTTGTGTTTCAAGTTTCTCAACATCATCAAACAGACTTCTCTCACAGATAACATTATTTCCAGGTACTTCAAATACATCATCTGCAAGAGGGCTTCTGAACTGCGCATATTCTGTCAAGTAACCCACAATATTTATATCATTTGTGCTCCAGCCGGGATTGACTGGCCCGAAAAACAACCGCGTATTTTTTTTGATTTCAAGAATAGCGCGCTTCAACCATCCAGAAGATGGTGGACGTTTAATATCAGTACCGCAATCATCTTACCTTTGCAGTGAGCTATGGCGATTCCCCATAATTTGAGTATCGATGTGTTTTCCGGGCAGGCATGAAAATGAATATTTTCTCTGAGATCATCATCCACATGCCAGCTTGTATCATGGGCAATATGAACATCAATACCACGCGCAGAAGTTATCCCTTCTGCATCAAGTGCATCAAAAAATGCGCCTGTGTCACACTCTGCTTTTGCGGCGACGGCAAGACTAAGATCCATAATTATGCCATTCAATATCCAGTCAATATTCCATTCTTACAGCCGTATTTCTTGCGTTTGATTCGTAAGCCGCCAGCATCAAGGCCAATGTTCGTCGATTGTCATCGGCATGACACGGAGGGGTTGTTCCTTTCTCCAGGGCCTCCAGAAAGGAGGACATCAGCTTGTAACTTGCGTTAGCAAACAAATCCAGTGGATCCGATGTCAGTTTTTTGAACTTGTCGCCATGATACAAGCGCGCCCTGCCTCCCATAGACAGATCCATGTTCACGTAAGGCTTTCTGCTGCCACCACGAACACCCATTTGAACTTCAACGCTGCCGCCAAGGCTGGTTTCGATAATGCCTTCACTACCATCCAGACGCATGTCCAGATAACGGTGCGGACCTCGGGATAACCGGTCAAGTGTAATATGAGCAACCCTGTCACCTGAAAATTCCAGTTGGATTAGATTAAGATAATCGGGGCCATTCGGGTTTTTTCCTTTCGGCATCCGTGCGCTGATGGATAATGGATCTTCTCCATAAAAATACCGACACAGGTCAAGCACATGAATACCAAATTCCTTGCATGTGCGCTGCGTGTCCTGCCCTCGCCATCCACCCTCTGTCTCTTGCGATACAAAGAACGTCTGATGAGCAGTGATAAACAATAATTCTCCAAACCCGGGCTGGCCGATTTTCTCTTTGGCTGCCGCGTGAATATTCATAAACCGGTACTGGTTATTGACGACTACCCATCTTTTGGCATTTTCCGAGAGTGCAACAATTTCATTGGCTTCTTCCATGGTGCTCATGAAAGGCTTTTCGCAAAACACATGACATCCAGCCTGTAAACCGGCTTTAGTCAATTCAAAATGTGTGGTTGTCGGGGTGGCAACGACCAGTATGTCCGGGCTTGTCTTGCTCAGTAACTCGTCAACCGAGGAGAACAGCGGGAAAGAAAAATTGGCGCCGCTGATACCAGGATCGTGCCCACCAACGACATCCAGCCGGGGTATTCTTGCATAAGCAGGTAAATGAATGTGTCTGGCGGCCTCACCCAACCCGACAATCGCTATGGTTTTGTTCATTGTTGTTATTGTCTGTGGAATAAGCTCTTAATGGCAAAATATGTCTGCAAGCGGGCAAGATACCACGTACGGATATTGCCTGCGTACTACGGGGAAGTAACCCTCGGCCATTATTATTACCTTCTTAAATGTATGTATTTTAATTGTTGCGTTGCCCAAGGTATCAGAAATAACTACTTATTCTCTTTTACAACAATAAGTTAGCGTTTCTTTTTTAAATATTTAATCGAATATGCTCATTAATAGTCTACCTTGCCAGGACTATGCCATCGAAATGGCCTGGAGCCATAATTGTCCTTGAAATAATAGTGATGTTGAACGACAATATGCGTGTCGGAAGATGTGCCTGTAGGTGCATTGATAACAGTAAAAAAACCATAAATAAAATAAGCACCGACAATCTGGCACAGGCAGTTCTTCCCGTTTCGGGAAACAAAGTATTATCAGGAAGGAATTGACTTTCACGCTCAGCGTAGACTGTGTGTGCATGTCATATACATTTCATATGACTAAGGTAGTGTCCTTACCCTGGTCCGAAATGTAGGGAGTTGAATATTATGGATATTGCATGGCTGGAAAACAGGCTGAAAGCGAATTGAGTAGTTATCAGTGACAACAACCAGCCTTATCCGTAATGAATTTGTGGGGGGAGTAACTAAAATGTACAAAAAAATACTGATATTTGCCCGGACAATCATCGCGATGGCGATTCTGATTATGGCAAATACTTCTTACGCTTCTATCATCGACATGTCCGACCTGGTCGCCGATGATCCATCTTCACTTGTCTTTGACGGTGCTTATAATTATTCACTCGGTTCAAGAATGAATGACCAATCACTCATACTGTTTTCTGATGACTTACTGGCAGGTGATACAGAAGCTGTTGAATTTATGCCTATAATATCCGCCGACAAGCCATATGACAGTGTTAATGACTCAGATGAGGCAGACAAGCTGGATTCATTGCAAAAGAATCAGGCCGTCGCAACGCTACCTGAGCCAAAGCTATGGGCTATGTTGCTCATAGGCATATTGCTCGTAGGGTACCAGGTGTGCAAAAGAGGACACTCTCTCTCCCAGAGTCAGCGTATCGGCTAAGTGGGAAACCCGACAATGCTGTGGACATCATAATAGCAATATAATCATTACCTTGCCTCGATATCTCCGGGTAATCGATCGATTACTTTTTTATTAGTGTTCTTGTTGCACTATCATGATAAAGGCATGATATTTTAGGTATAGTGAAGCTTCGCTATTGGCTGGTATCCTTGTACTATTGCGCAGTAGAGAAAATTTTATTTACTTATTTATTATCATGATATTTTTCAAGGTTTATGATATGCATACATATTCAAAATACTGGCTGACAGCATGTCTTCTGCTTTCATACTTTATTTTTCTGCCGTTTTCACAAGCAGGCAACTATCTGATTAGCCCTGCAGATGAACTGGATATCTCAGTCTGGAAAGAAGTTGATCTACAAAAACAGGTTCTGGTCAGACCGGACGGAAAACTGTCGTTTCCGCTTGTGGGCCATATACAGGCTGCCGGAAAAACACCTGAAGAGGTTGAGCAGAAAATAACTGAGAGGTTAAAAAAATACATCCCTAATCCGGTAGTTACTGTAACGTTAATAAAGGTAGCTGGAAACAAAATTTATGTCATCGGCAAAGTCGATAAACCGGGAGAATATAATGTTGGGGGTTATGTCAATGTGATGCAGGCAATTAGCCTGGCGGGCGGCCTGACAACCTATGCATCTACCAATAACATCAAGATACTGCGACTGGAAAACGGGAAACAAATCGCACTGCCATTCAAATATTCACAGGTGGAAGACGGAGATAACCTTGAACAGAATATACAATTAAAAACAGGAGATGTGGTCATAGTCCCCTGAACTGCCTTAATAATATAGTGGAAATAAACTTCTTTTTTGATATCGAAAGTCCCGATTTATCCAAAACAAGGATGTAGTACAGGCTTAAATATATTAAAATCAATTAATTAATAATGTAATTATCATATCTTATGTATATAGTTAACGACATGTATAACAATAAGAAAACCTATACAAGCAAATTTACAGTCTGCAAGGAATACACCAACGAGTGGCATCAGCCTGTGAGATGGATCCAATTTGCGACGACTCTACTTTTGTTTGTGGCCGGGACAGTTCCACGCCTGGCTTTATCAGCTGAGTATTTCGCCGAACCATATCTGGAAGTGCAGGAAATTTATGACGATAATATTCGGCTCACGACGCAAAAACACGACTCTACATATGGCACGATAATAAAGCCGGGCATCAATTTAGGGATCCGTTCTCAAAACACAGAAGTTAACCTTGGTGTCAATTTAATCACTGAAAAATATATGAGAAAAAACCTGGACACCGATGATCAATTACTTAGATTCGACGCTTTACATAGAACAGAACGAAGTAAATATGCTATAGAATATGAATTCTCACGAGACTCCAGCCTGAGAACTGAAATTGAAGATACAGGTCGAGTAAGTGCCAACACAAGGCGCCGGAAAAGAAGCTATGTACATCCAACATGGGGCTACGATATTACCAATGAAACAAACATCGAGTTTGGCATGGAATATACTGATACCCAGTACCCAAGAAAGGGGAACTCAGGATTACGTGATTCGACAGTTTATGGGGCTAATGCTGTATTCACTAAAATGTGGACACCGACTCTTGACTATTTTGTCGAGCTTTATGCGAATGAATACAACTCAGTAACAGGACTCAACATTAATCTAAAATACTATGGCGTCAATTTCGGTGGCACGAAAACACTTAGTGATACATTCTCATACACTCTTTCCGCCGGGCTACAAAGAACCAATTCAGAAGCTCAGGTACTTACAGGTGGCATTGTCAGATCAGTAGGTAGCTCTTCAAACGGCTTTGCATTCAGTGCAAAGGTTGATAAGAAGTTTGAAACAACAACTGTATCAGCATTATTGCAGAGAAATCTGCAACCCACTTCACGGGGTAATCTTAATGAGCGAGATGAATTCAGAGTTAATGTGAAACAACGGTTAACTGAAATACTGGAAGCAACTCTGCAAACACGGGTAATCCAGCAAAGTGCTACTACACAAACTGGCAGTAATGACAGAGTATTCTATAGTGTTGAGCCTGGAATAACATGGAAAGTCACCAGGGATCTGGATATCAGTGGTGCCTATAGGTACAGAAATCAAAAATTCGATAACGCATCAAGCTCGGCCACCTCCAATCTATTCATGATTCTGTTCCACTACAACGTACCAAGAATAAGTGTTGCCCGCTAGTTATCTGTACAATCGACTATACTAATTTATATTCTTTGCTGTTTTGCCAAAGTGCGGCAATTCGGGTTAATACAAATTTATTTTTAATACAATATTTCCTGCTACATACATTAAAATAATGGACGATAACGAATACAGTATAGATGAATACCTGGTCATTCTGCGGAGACGCAGCTTTGAATTCGCAATACCAGCGGCTGCGATATTACTTATCAGCATAAGCATGGCAATATTTTTGCCGGCCGTGTATACATCGACAGCCACAATCATGATAGAGCAACAGGACATCCCCAAGGATCTGGTGAGATCAACGATTACCAGCTACGCAGATCAGCATATTCAAACTATTAACCAACGCGTAACGACTACAAATAATCTGGATCGAATTATAAAAAATTACGGGCTTTATAAGGACAGAATCAAGACTGATACATCTGAAGAAATTTTTGACCAGATGCGTGAGGATATTGGCCTGGAAATCCAGAGTGCTGATGTTAGAGATCCAAAAAGTGGCAGGGCATCTCAGGCAACTATCGCGTTTTCCTTGTCATATAGTAGTGAGTCGCCCGAAATGGCGCAAAAGATTGCTAATGAACTTGTCTCTCTTTATATGAATGAGAATTTGAGATCGCGCACTCAGATTGCAAAAGAAACAACTGATTTTCTTGCGAATGAAGCCGATAATCTTAATAAGACAATATCTGAATATGAACGAAATCTTGCCCGGTTTAAAGAAAAAAATGTAGGCAACCTGCCTGAATTAAATTCGTTAAATCTAACTCTCATGCAACGTACAGAAAATAACATTCTGGATTTACAAAGACAGATTCGTACTCTTGGGGAAAGAAGAATATACCTTCAGACTGAACTTGCACAAATAGAACCAAATGCCCCAATTACTACCAGCGATGGCAACATAATCATGGCCCCATCTGCCCGTTTAAAAGCTTTAGAAGCAGAATATTATAGTAAAGTCGCTATATATTCTCCTGAACATCCTGACCTTATCAGAATGCGTAGTGAAATTGACCAATTAAGACAAGTAACAGGGGTGACTTCTTCAAGCGTACAGGAAATCAGGTTACAACTCACAAAGGCCAAATCTGAACTTCTACTAGCCAAAAAAAAATATGCTGCTGACCATCCAGATGTTATAAAACTTGAAAGATTAGTTGCAGGTCTTGAGCAAGAATATAGTAAAATTCGAAATCAGAAAAACAGACCAGCTCCCCTGTCAAAACCTGATAATCCTGCCTATATACAACTGAATACTCAACTGCAAGGCACCAGGCAGGAAATAAGATCGCTTCGTTCACAAATGAGTGAACTAAAGAAAAAGCTGACTATCTATGAGGACCGCATGACACAAGCTCCTCAAGTAGAACGGGAGTATAAAACTCTTACAAGAGGTTATGAAAATGCATTAGGAAAGTATAAGGAAATCAAAAATAAACTGATGGAAGCAAAAATGGCCGAAGAACTGGAGCTAGGCAGCAAAGGAGAGCGGTTCACGTTGCTTGAGCCACCATTGCTCCCCGAAACACCGTCAAAACCAAACAGGCTTGCTATCATTTTTCTTGGTCTTATATTATCAATTGCAAGCGGGATAGGTACAGTTTTCACATTGGAAAGTCTGGATCATAGTATTCGGGGGGTAAAGAAACTCACAGCAGTGCTTGGGACATCACCTCTCGCAGTTATTCCCTATATTGCTGATGACATAGATATAAATGATCAGAAAGGTGATTTTCTTTCCAGATGGCGCACATGGGCCAACTCTCACTGAGCGTGGGCTATATATTCTTTATATAATTCATAAGATTGATAGTTAGCAGGATTCCAATACGTTATGGAACGAATCAAGAAAGCACTAGAGCGCGCTAAAAAAGAACGCCATTCCAGAACCTCTGAACAACAAGAGGCTACTGCTCCATCACCTGGGCATAATAGTGATGAAAGGCCGCCAGAGGGCATCACCTATACTAATACTTCTGTTGTAGATCTCAATTTACGTGATAAACATGTTATTGATGGGACTAAACCTGACCGGATATCTGACGCCTACAAGATTCTTCGTACAAGAGTCTTGCATCGTATGAGGAAGAATAATTGGAACTCACTTGCTGTCACTAGCCCCGGTATTGGAGAAGGAAAATCTATTACTGCGATCAATCTGGCTATCAGTTTGGCCGGGGAAATCAATAATACCGTCTTGTTAGTTGATCTGGATTTACGTAGACCAAGTGTCCATAAATACTTCGGTTATAACCCGGAATATGGCATCTCGGATTATATAAATTCAAGTGTACCACTTGATAAAATAATGTTTAATCCTTCTATTGAGCGACTGGTTGTATTGCCTTGCATTAAATCGTTTACCAATTCTTCCGAGATTCTTTCATCGCCAAAGATGAAGCAACTTGTTGAGGAATTAAAATCACGCTATCCTTCAAGAATATTAATCTTTGATTTGCCACCAGTACTTCTGACTGACGACGCATTGGCCTTTACTCCTAACGTTGACGCCGTACTTCTTGTGACTGAGGACGGAAAAACACTGGCAGATGATCTGATTCATGCGAAAGATATACTACAGACCACCAATATCATTGGTACTATCTTGAACAAGGCGAAAGGATCGAGGAAACCTTATTATTATTAATCATTGCGATTCACTCCAGTGTTTTATTCTGGGGATAAGGTATTGTACAGCTAGTAACGCTTCTTGTTCAGCATAATTATCTGGACAAATATCATGTACGAATCCTTTTACAATTTTGGCGAAAAACCCTTCACACTGCTCCCGGATCCTTCCTTCCTGTTTCTGAGCAAAAAGCACCTTATGGCACTGACCATGCTGGAATATGGTCTGATGAACCAGTCTGCGGGCATCACAGTGATTAGTGGTGAAATTGGCTCCGGTAAAACAACTCTAATCCGTCATCTTCTCAATGAGATGGAACAAGATCTTACTGTTGGCCTGATAACAAACACTCACACCGCCTTTGGCGAGCTTCTCCAGTGGGTATTAATGGCCTTCGATCTTGAATACAAAAAGAAAGAAAAGGTCGAGCTTTATGAGGATTTTGTCAACTTCGTCATTCGGGAATATGCCAATAATAAAAGAACGGTCCTGATCATCGACGAAGCCCAGAATATGCAGCCGGAAAAACTTGAAGAACTGAGGATGCTCTCTAACATCAATGCTGATAAAAACCAGGTGCTGCAACTCATTCTGGTTGGTCAACCTGAACTTTTAACAACCCTGCAAAGACCTGATCTGCAACAATTTGCCCAGCGGATCTCGGTCAGTTATCACCTTGAGGCATTAGGTCGTAGCGAAACAAAGGAATATATCCATCACAGAATTAAAGTAGCCAATGGCGATCCCAGGATATTTGAAGATACCGCCTGTGATGCTATCTGGTATCACAGCCGTGGAGTTCCGCGTGTTATCAATACACTATGCGATATGTCACTTGTGTACGGTTTTGCAGAACAACAAGAAACAATTAATTTCGATATTGTTAATAATGTCGTTCACGACAAAAAGAGTGTTGGGTTGTTCCCTGGCAGAAACGAAGATGATGGGCCTTTTACGCTGGAAAAACTGAAACTACACAAATAGTTTTTCTAATCTTTGAATAACGGTCAATTTGTATAATTATGACCTGCCGTATTTGTCCTCAAAGCGAACAATATCATCTTCACCAAGATAGTCCCCGCTCTGAACCTCAACAATTTCCAGTGGCACATCAGTAATATTTTCGAGACGATGTTTGACGCCAAGCGGTATAAATGTGGATTCATTCTCATTGAGTTCGAAAACGTCCTCACCCCGAGTGACACATGCAGATCCCTTAACGACAATCCAGTGTTCTGCTCGATGATTATGAAGTTGTAAGGAAATGCTTGAGCCAGGGTTTACAATAATTCGCTTTACCTGAAAATAGTCTTCACCATCGACACTTTCATAAGAGCCCCAGGGACGATATACTTTTCGATGAACAACCCTTTCTTCACGCTCTTCCTCAGTTAATTTCTCTACGATAGCTTTTACATCCTGCACTGCATCCTTGTGCGCCACAAGTACGGCATCAGACGTTTCTACTATAACGTGATCCTTAACACCGACTATGGCTACCATCCGATCGCTGGCGTGGACATAATTATTGTGACCTTCGTGCATAATGACATCACCGGTCACTACGTTACCTTTATCATCCTGCTCACTTATCTCCCATAATGCTGACCATGTACCTACGTCACTCCAACCAGCATCAAGCGGGATAACAACAGCATCCGATGTTTTTTCCATGACAGCATAGTCAATAGAATCGCCCGGACAGCCAGCAAATATGTCCTTGTCCAGACGGATAAAATCGAGGTCTTTAATGACAGAAGAATGCGCTTTCTGGCACGCCTCTTTCATACCAGGCGCAAATTTGTCAAGTTCTTCAAGGTAATGAGAAGCACGAAACATGAACATGCCGCTGTTCCAGACATATTCACCCGTCTGCAAATAGTTTTCTGCCGTTGCCAGATCCGGTTTTTCAACAAAGCGTTCAACCTGATAGATACCATCCGCAAGTGCCTCACCTTTCCTGATATAGCCATAACCGGTTTCAGGACATGTCGGAACAATACCAAAGGTTATTAATTTGCCGGTCTCTGCATAGGTAGCAGCAAGATTGACAGCACGCTGAAATGCCTCCCTGTTCTCAATGACATGATCTGAGGGCAGTATCAGCAAAACAGGATCCTCTCCGCCTGATATAGCCTGAATAGCAGCAATGGCAACGGCCGGAGCGGTATTACGACCGACAGGTTCCAGCAGGATTGCTGCCGGCTCTACATTCATGGCCCTGAGTTGCTCGCCGACCATAAAACGGTGACTGTCATTACAAATAATCATAGGCGCAGACAAATCGTCAATATTTTCCAGACGCCTGAGAGTGCCTTGCAGCATCGTATCCTCATTTACCAGTGGGAGCAGTTGCTTCGGATGCAGCTCTCTTGATAAAGGCCACAAGCGCGTCCCTGAACCACCCGATAATATGACGGGAACAATAATCATGCCTATTTCTTCACAGCTTGCTTGTCTATTCCACGAGCAGTTTCCAGATTATCCAGAAACCACTCATAGGTACTGGCGATGCCCTCACGCAACGTTATTTTTGCTCGCCAGCCTAATCGCTTAAGCTTGTCGACATTCAATAATTTTTTTGGCGCGCCGTCTGGTTTATTTTCATTAAAAATAATATCTCCATTAAATCCTGTGATTTCACAAACGATGCCAGCCAACTCCTTAATTGTGACGTCCTCGCCAGTGCCTACATTAATGTGAGATAACATAGGCTCTACAACACCATCATAATCCATATCATTCAGTTCCATGATAAACACACTGGCCTCCGCCATGTCATCAACATGCATAAACTCACGGCGAGCATTACCTGTTCCCCAGACCTCGACACCCGGTTCCCCCTTCTCTTTGCCTTCATGAAATTTTCTGATCAAGGCAGGCACAACATGACTGTCCTGAAGATTGAAATTGTCATAGGGACCGTAAAGATTTGTCGGCATCACTGATCGATAATGTGTTCCGTACTGCCTGTTAAATGATTCACATAACTTGATACCGGCAATTTTGGCAACTGCATAAGGCTCATTGGTGGACTCAAGTTCACCCGTCAGTAATACATTTTCCCTCATCGGTTGCTCGGCCATGCGTGGATAAATACATGAGCTTCCTAGAAACAATAATCGGTTAATACCATTTTGATGGGCCGCACTGATGATATTGCTTTCCATCATGAGATTCTCATAAATAAATCTCGCCGGCTGACTGTTATTGGCATTGATACCACCCACTGTTGCAGCTGCGAGCACTACATAGTCAACAGGTTCGTTGTCGAAAAATGCCTGCACATCAGCCTGATTAACCAGATCAAGTTCACGATGAGTACGTGTTATCAGATTATTAAACCCCTGTGCCTGCAAACGGCGCATGATCGCGGAGCCCACCATGCCCGAATGGCCGGCAATATAGATGGCTGAATCCGGTTTAAGAACCTGGGGAGATGTTGACATGGGTGTATTGATATTTATTCATGGTACTCATGCACAGGGAAACCTTCCTTCTGACAGAGTTCGTCTCGTTGTGCATGTTTCAAATCTTCACGCACCATTTCTGCCACAAGCTCATCAAACCCTGTTCGAGTTTGCCAACCCAGCTTCTCTTTTGCTTTAGCAGGATCTCCTAAAAGTGTTTCGACTTCTGTCGGTCGGTAATAGCGTGAGTCCACCCTGACAATCACATCATTTTTTCTGATTTTAATCCCGGCCGTCAAGAATTCAGTGCCATTCACTGATTCCACGACACCGTGCTCATCAGCTCCCTCACCTTGCCAACGCAAAATAATACCGAATTGACTGGCTGCTGCTTCAATAAACTCACGGACGGAATGTTGCGTGCCTGAAGCAATGACAAAGTCTTCAGGCGTATCCTGCTGTAACATCAGCCATTGCGCCTCAACATAATCACGTGCATGTCCCCAGTCGCGCTTTGCATTGAGATTGCCGAGGTAAACACAATCCTGCAAGCCCAGACTGATACGTGCCAATGCACGGGTTATTTTGCGGGTGACAAATGTCTCGCCACGAATCGGGGACTCGTGATTAAACAGAATACCATTGCATGCATACATTCCGTAGGCTTCACGATAATTCACGGTAATCCAGTAAGCGTACACCTTGGCAGCGCCGTAAGGCGACCGGGGATAAAAAGGTGTTGTTTCGCGCTGAGGCACTTCCTGCACCTTGCCAAACATTTCAGATGTCGATGCCTGATAAAACCGGGTTTTCTTCTCCAGTCCCAGAATGCGGATAGCCTCAAGTACTCTCAACGTACCCAGGGCATCAGAATTAGCCGTATATTCAGGTTCCTCGAATGAGACCGCAACATGGCTTTGTGCGGCCAGATTGTAAATTTCATCCGGTTGAATCATCTGGATGATCCTGACCAGCGAACTGGAATCAGTCATGTCACCGTAATGAAGTATGAACTGGCGCTCCTTTACATGTGGATCCTGATAAAGGTGCTCAATACGGTCAGTATTGAAGGAAGATGAACGCCGCTTGATGCCATGCACTTCATATCCTTTCTTGAGTAAGAAGTCGGCAAGATAGGCCCCGTCCTGGCCGGTGACCCCTGTAATCAGCGCGGTTTTTTTCATCTGAAATATCCGTTAATTAATTGTATTAGCTTATTCACAAAGAGAATTTTATCAACAAATAGTGATAAAATCCTGTTTATATTCCAGAAAACCTTTGCCTGTTCCCCGAGGAGAATTTCATTGAAAAAGATGTCGCCATTGTTCGCCTGCTTGATCCCGGTCTTGTTATGGCCAGAATTGTTAATCGCCAGTGAAGTCGCAAACCAGACCCTGATACTCACTTCTCATACAGTAGGCTACTCTGCACTGGCGGTTTTCATCCTCGCTTACCTGTTTGTCATGGCGGAGGAGTTCACTCATCTCCGGAAATCCAAACCGGTTGTTCTTGGTGCTGGTATTATCTGGGCGATCATAGCTGTTCAATATGCGGCTCTAGGCATTAACCATACGGTTGAAGCCGCCTTCCGCCATAATCTGCTGGAATTCGCTGAACTGTTTTTGTTTTTACTGGTAGCTATGACCTATATTAATGCCATGGAAGAGCGCCTCGTCTTTGACTCCCTGCGCTCATGGCTGGTAAGAAAATGTTTTACCTATCGGCAATTGTTCTGGTTGACCGGCACCCTGGCTTTCTTTATTTCACCCGTGGAGGATAATCTGACCACAGCATTGTTGATGTGTGCAGTCGTTCTGGCAGTCGGCGTCGACAGTCCACGTTTCGTTGCTCTAAGTTGCATAAATATCGTTGTTGCCGCCAATGCAGGGGGGGCATTCAGTCCCTTTGGTGATATTACAACCTTGATGGTCTGGCAAAAGGGCATCGTTAATTTCTGGGCTTTCTTTTTGTTATTTGTTCCCTCAGCAGTAAATTATCTGGTCCCGGCGTTTTTTATGAATCTCACGCTACCGAAAGGAACGCCAACAAAATCAGATGAGATTATTTCAACCAGGCGCGGCGCTAAACGTGTTATGGCGCTTTTTCTGTTAACGATTATCACTGCCGTCAGTTTCCATAACTTTCTGGATTTGCCACCTATGTTGGGCATGATGACCGGTCTCGCCTATTTGCAGTTCTTTGGTTATTACTTGAAGAAAACCCATCGTAATACCGCAACTGGGATAAATGCCTCTATTAGCGCTCGCGGTACTGTTGGTGATGTTGGTGATGTTGTTGCTTTTGATATTTTCAGAAATGTAGCCCGCGCAGAATGGGATACCTTGTTGTTCTTCTATGGTATCGTTCTATGTGTTGGCGGTCTTGGCTTTATCGGTTATCTGTCACTGACATCAGAAGTTATGTACGGCCAGTTTGGTCCTACCCAGGCCAATATTGCTGTTGGTATGCTTTCAGCGATTGTTGATAACATTCCGGTGATGTTTGCAGTATTAAGTATGAACCCTGAGATGTCTCAAGGTCAGTGGTTGTTGGTAACATTGACTGCCGGTGTGGGTGGTAGTCTGCTTTCCATTGGCTCAGCAGCAGGTGTTGCCTTGATGGGCCAGGCCCGTGGCGTGTATACATTTTTTGGACACCTGAAATGGACCCCCGCTATTGCGCTTGGTTACGCTGCGAGCATTGCTACACACATGTGGTTGAATGCGTCCCAGTTTTAGGATTGGCAATTACCCGGCTGGGAAACACAGACCGGGATTAAATTACTGTCTCGCGTTTAACTGCGATTTTCAGGTAATTTAAAAAAGTGTTCTCGATAGTGCTTGAGTTCGTTGATCGAATCACGTACATCATCCATTGCCAGATGCATACCGGATTTCTCTGAGTTCGGAATTGAAGGTGCCCATCGTTGCGCCAGAAGTTTTATAGAACTTACATCAAGATTTCTATAGTGAAAATAGTCTTCCAGGTCAGGCATACACCGCGCCAGAAAACGTCTGTCCTGGCAAATACTGTTCCCGCACATAGGGGATTTATTGGGCCCAACATATTTACGGAGAAACTCGAGGGTTACTTTCTCTGCATCACCTTCATTTAGCGTGCTGGCCTTTACCCTGTCTATCAATCCGGTTTTACCATGCTGATTCGTGTTCCAATCATCCATTCTGTCCAGGATCTCGTCATGCTGGTGTATCACCAGTGAGGGCCCCTCTTCCAGAATATTGAGGTCTCCGTCAGTAATAATTGTTGCAATCTCAATGATGTAATCACTGAATGTATCAAGGCCCGTCATTTCCAGATCGATCCAGATCAGATTATTATTATTTTGTGCCATGGCTATATTCCATATGATTGATAACTATGTGATTCTAACACAAGACTTCGTATATAATGCACACTGTATCCAATAACTGAAGAATCATTGCCTGTGAATACATTTACCGCTTTTTTTATTACGTTCCTTTTTGCCTCCGTCGGTGTCCAAATCTGGCTGGCGCTCCGGCAGAAGCAATCTGTCATTGCTCACCGTAGCCAGTTACCGGATGCATTCAGTGACAAGATTCCACTTGATGCGCATCAAAAAGCAGCTGACTACACAGTCGCTAAAATAAATACCGGTTTCTTTGAAATAGCGATCAATATGCTCATATTGCTGGCGCTGACTTTTGGCGGAGGCATCAACTGGCTGGACAGTGCATGGCAAGGTCTGGGTTTATCACCATTATACACAGGGACATTTTTTCTTGTAAGTCTGTTTATCATCATGGGGTTGATAGAACTACCACTGTCTGTCTACTCTACATTTGTACTCGAAAAGAAATTCGGCTTTAACCGGTCAACTGCCAGAATATTTATTGTTGATCATATTAAGCAATTGGTCCTGTTATTATTAATCGGTGTGCCGCTGTCATTCGTTGTCCTGTGGCTGATGGAAAATATGGGTTCACTGTGGTGGCTCTATGTCTGGGTTGTATGGACAGGGTTCGGACTGCTCATGATGTGGGCTTACCCGGTATTCATCGCGCCCTTGTTCAACAAATTCAGCCCACTGGAGAACGGTGAACTACGCGACCGTATTGAAGGCTTGTTAAAGCGCTGTAATTTTACCAGCAAGGGCATATTTGTCGTTGACGGTTCAAAACGATCGGGACACAGCAATGCCTACTTCACCGGTCTTGGCGCCAACAAGCGTATTGTATTTTTTGACACCATCATGAAAACCCTGAACCCCGTTGAAGTAGAAGCCGTACTTGCGCACGAACTGGGCCATTTTACCCATAAACATATTCACAAGAATCTTCTGTTGATGTTTGTCTCAAGCTTTATCGGTCTGGCAACACTGGGATGGGTCATTGATAAAACATGGTTCTATAGTGGTCTGGGCGTGACATCACAATCTTTACATGTGGCCCTCACACTCTTTCTACTGGTCTTGCCCGTTTTTACCTTTTTCATCCAGCCAATATTGGCGTCGGTCATGCGAAAACATGAATATGAAGCTGATGATTTTGCCTCGAAACAATCTGATGCTGGTGCACTTATCAAGGCGCTGGTAAAACTTTACGAGGAAAATGCAAGCACCCTGACGCCCGACCCTGTTTACTCCGCTTTCTACGATTCACACCCGCCAGCATCGGTGCGGGTGGCTTATCTGACCAGTAAAATTAATCATTGATTCTGAGGTGCCACAATGAGTGATTTGACAGAAAAAAAATGTGTCCCCTGTGAAGGTGGAGCAAGACCACTCACTTCGGATGAAGCCAGCAAGTTGTTGGCTGATATTGATAGATGGGATATTAACAGCGACGCCAGGGAAATCTCCCGCACATTCAAATTCAAGAATTATTACGCGACCATTGCTTTTGTCAATTCCGTCGCCTGGATTGCCCATCAGGATGACCATCATCCTGATATGGAAGTAAGCTACAACACTTGTCACATCCATTACAGCACACATGCCATTGGCGGACTTTCAGAAAATGATTTTATCTTCGCAGCAAAAATCAATGCACTAATAAAAGATGAATAATTAGCATGAATCTTCTCTAATGATATCTGGACCGGGGATTGTCATTGCCAATTTTGGTGGTAGCATTGAAGTAGAAGATGAACATGGCGATATCCATCGCTGTGTAGCAAAAAAGAACATTAATAACCTGGTCTGCGGCGATCGTGTTGAATGGGGTCCTGTCGACAATAATTCAGGACGCATACATAAAGTACTTCCACGGAACTCTCTGCTCTCCCGCCCCGATCCTAATGGCCGTGTAAAACCTGTCGCTGCCAATATTGACCAGATCGTCATCGTTACCGCATCAAAGCCCGGCATCAATGAAGGCCTGATTGACCGCTATTTAATCGCCTCGGAATTAACCGGTATAAAACCGGTTATCCTGCTGAACAAAATTGATTTACTCGACAATACTGCTTTGGCAGAAACAAAACAGCGTCTCTCAGTTTATGAAAGGATTGGTTATACACTCCTGTATGCCAGCACCAGGCGCGAGCACGGCCTCGACCTGCTCATGCAGAACCTCGTCAATAAAACCAACGTGCTCGTCGGTGAGTCCGGCGTTGGCAAGTCATCACTGGTCAACAGCCTGATCCCTGAGATAAACGCCCAAACCAGTGCATTATCAGAATCAACAGGCACCGGCAAACACACCACCAGCGCCTCACGATTGTATCATATACCTGAAAGCGGCCAATTGATCGACTCCCCCGGCGTACGTGAGTTCGGCCTGTGGAACATCACCACCGAACAAGCAGCCCAAGGCTATATTGAATTTCACGACTACCTCGGCAAATGCAAATTCAATGATTGCCGACACACTGTTGAACCGGGATGTGCCATCAAAGAAGCAGTTGAACAAGGAACAATCAATAAGGAACGATTTGAACGTTATCAGCAGATTATTGAAAGCCTGAATAGTAAATAGGCATTAAATATTCGCGGCTGAAGCCGCTCCTACAATTCAATTTAGTATTTTTCTTTTCCCTGTGTCCCCGTGTTCCCCGTGGTAAAATCTTTTGCTTTATTTATCCTGTAAATCCTGTCTATTTTTTTATATAACCCGCCTGCCAGAGAATGCATGCGCAAGCGTGCCGCTGTCGATATATTCAAGTTCACCACCCACAGGCACCCCATGAGCAATGCGTGTGGCCTTGATACCACGCTTGTGTACCATTTCACTGATGTAATGAGCAGTTGCCTCCCCTTCCACCGTCGGGTTGGTGGCGAGGATCACTTCCTTGATTTGACCTTCGTCCAGACGAACAGCCAGATCATTCAGACCGATCTGTTCCGGACCAATACCGTCCAGTGGTGAAAGATGGCCCATCAAGACAAAGTAATACCCCTTGAAGCCTGTCGATTGTTCCACCACAAACACATCAGCCGGGCTTTCAACAATACATAACATGGATTCATCACGACGTTTGCTGGTACAAATGTCGCAAATATCCGATTCGCAGAAATTCCTGCATCTGTTGCAATGACCTATTTTATCTGCCGCTTCTTCAAGCGCCCCGGCCAACTGACGGGCGCCGTCCCGGTTCCTTTCCAGAAGATAATACGTCATGCGCTGTGCTGACTTGGGCCCCACGCCAGGCAAGCAACGCAAAGCCTCGATTAACTTATCGATCAATCCGGTGTCAGGCATGAAATAACTCCGTATCGAGTGATAGAATGGCGGTTAAAAGGGCAGTTTGAACCCGGGAGGCAACCCCATCCCTGATGTCATACCCGACATTTTGTCTTTGGTGTTCTGTTCAACATGGCGCACTGCATCATTGACGGCGGCAGCAATCAAATCTTCAAGGATCTCCTTATCCTCTTGTAGCAGGCTGTCATCAATGGTTACTCGTTTAACATCATGGCGTCCAGTCATAACGACACTGACCATGCCACCACCCGCTTGACCAGTCACTTCCATATTGGCCATTTCTTCCTGGGCCTTCTGCATGTCTTCCTGAAGCTTCTGGGCCTGCTTCATCAAGTTCTGAATACCACCTTTCATTAACGTATTCCTGTTGTGATTTTATAAAATATAAAAATTGTCTTGAAAAAAGGTGAAAAAAGGGGTCGGTGTCATATTTTTTCTTCATCTTTCTCAAATAATGAGAGAAAAAATGACACCGACCCCTTTTTTCGCTTGTTTCACTTTTTTTCGACCCCTTCTTTTCTCAATCAACTGACTGGATAGAGTCCTGTATCACATCCCCACCAAATGTTTCACACATCGATTTAACAATGTCGTCATTCTTTATTGATTCTACCGCTGCGCGCTGATTGTCGTCCTTTATTCGGGCCTCGCTCTCGGCAGGCGATTCAGCTGCTGATTCACCAATTTCGATAGTCAGATTTACCGGGGTGGAAAAATGCTTTTCAAGTGCCTCACTTATACGCACTTCCATCTTGCTATTATGCAGATTAGCCAATATCGGGCTGAGAAGTAACGTAAAATTATTTTCTTTGTGGTCCTTGAGTACACAATTAACGGCCAGTTGTCTTTCCAGACCACTGAGATCAAGCGTACTGACAATGTCTGTCCACTTGCTTCCCGGCTGTGCATCAGTAGAGCTGGCCTTTACCGGCGTGGCTGATGCCATTGACTGATATTTTTTATCAGCTGCGTCTGGTTGGGCTTGTTCACTTTTATCAGGTTCTTGATTGCCTTGAGGTGTGGCACGTACTGCCCCGGCAATGGCTGGTGTGAACGCCAGCATGCGCAACAGGATCATTTCAAAACCGCCCTGGGGTGTCGGCGCCAGATCAAGGTCACGTCGTCCGATCAATCCGGTCTGGTAATACAACTGAGTATTTTCCGGTGACAAGGCTTTGGCAAGAGCTGTGATCCTCGCCTTGTCCCCTTCCTGATCATCAATCGCCTCCGGTACTGTCTGGGCCAGCGCGATGCGCTGAAGTACGGTTAAAAGCTCGGCCAGCACACCAGCGAAGTCCGTTGCGCGTTCTGCTAATTGTCGTACCTGAGTAATCAAAGACGAAGCATCCATTGCTGCAAGTGCGTCGATGATGTCGTAGATATATTTATTGTCGATAACACCCAGCATTGAGCGAACATCCGATTCGGTCAGTCGCCCTCCTCCGTAAGCAATTGCCTGGTCAAGCAAACTCAGCGCATCGCGCATACTGCCATCAGCTGCCCGTGCGATAGGCGCCAGCGCGCTCTCCCCTGCCTCAACACCCTCCTTATCAAGAATGTGAGCGAGATAGTCACGTATCTGAAGTTGAGGAAGACGCTTCAGATTAAACTGAAGACAGCGCGATAATATGGTGACA
>Ga0114931_10003160_pt1 | contig 20903 bp, 27 predicted proteins | sample 2SBtaG_FD_89579 | JGI IMG/M metagenome (GOLD analysis project Ga0114931, IMG submission 89579) | Deep subsurface microbial communities from Kolumbo volcano to uncover new lineages of life (NeLLi) - 2SBTROV14_V59a metaG | ecosystem: Environmental > Aquatic > Marine > Volcanic | place: Kolumbo...
AAAAATAAAAGTTTAGAATGTGGCATTGAATAAGATTGCGGGGTCGTAGTTCAGTTGGTTAGAACGCCGGCCTGTCACGCCGGAGGTCGCGAGTTCGAGTCTCGTCGACCCCGCCATTTTATTACAAGGAGTTAGCCGGTTTCGGTTGACTCCTTTTTTTTGGGTAAATGTCTACAGTCCCACTATAGTCCCACCTATTGGCCACTTTTTACGGACAAGGTAGAATAAGGGTGCAGAGGAGAAAGGGGATTCTCCGCCCTCTCAGTCCGCCTGTGGGCTGGTGAGGAGCCAGGGAATGACTGGCTTGTTGATCTGGGCATGATTTGGATGGCAGATCGGCCCAGGGAGTTTGGTTGTCTTACTGATACATTCTGCCATGGAAAATGCTAAAGAAAGTTGTTGGGACTCAGAATTCTCTGGAGGCGATAGAAGTTGAGAAGCCTGCACCTTCCCCATCCGAAGATGGACTTGAGTCTACGGTCGCGATTGGCCTTGTTGAGAACCAGAATTCCTTAGTTGGTACATACTTTCTAATAGACAGGATTCCAAAACTGTCAATGAAGCGGGAATTATACATCCCACCATGTGAGGATGGGACTCCGACCACCATCAGGGAAGAGACTCCTTAAAGCCACCATCCCCCATGCCCGGTAGGTGGATCGTTTCCTTTTATCACCTTGCCATTCGCTGGTCGGGCAAAATTTAAAAAATAAATTTTAAAAACTTCGATAAGGGACCGTGAAACTCTTGCCAGATTCCGATCCTGACACCTGGGAGCCTTCCAGTGGGGGTGCTACAGAAAATAAAAAATAAAAGACATAGTAAGGGTAGGGGTAAGATTTTTAGATTACAAAGGGGCTGTTAATTGATGGTCATGAAAAGCAAAAATTTCCCCTTGCCATCTGGCCTTCGACGGCACATGTTATGGGAAAACTGTCTAAACAGAAGTGAGTATGGAACCCTAACTTCGAGCTTATGACATGGTAGATAAAAATGAATGCGTTTTTGGCGTGACAAGCCGTGTAGTGAAAAAACATGAAACTCTGGAGAGACAAGGATGTCCGAAAGTAATTTATGTATTCTCGCCAACAAGAAACCAGGCGAAGCAGACGCGATTGCTCCTGTCGGAATACCCGGAAGTGAACTTCGTGTCTCAGTGGGGAAGCAAGTATTAAGGTATTTCAGGAATATTCGCGGTTGGGCAAAATTTTAAAAAAAATTTAGAAATTAACAAATAAATTCGAGGGGTCTTTAATCAAAGTTTTAGTTGGCGTTGACTCGAAAGCTAATGGACTTGTCCATGTGGCAGGAAGCAGAGCCTGATTACCACCTGCAATCCTTTTTGTTGGCGCCGCGAGTGCCCCGCCTTCTGAAAAAGCTGATCCCACTCCCGCTACTGCCCCGGCGATTTGAAGCGCTTTGGCCAGGTTTTGGAGTGTTGCGCTTGGCCTCAGTCCAGCAAGCTCAATATTGTTCACCCTCTGATTTCCCCTTGTGAATCCTCTCTAAGTTGCGGTTTTAAGGCCTAAAGCCGACAAAATTTCCCCTCTATTTCTCCATATATTATCAAATTATCCAAGAGAAGGTCGCCAGCAATTAAAAAAACTGACAAAAGCAAAAAATAGAATAGCTGTGAAAATGAAGATCTCTTCCTGTATCGTTGTGTCAAAAGTGTCGGCGGAAATGGAAAGAGTTAATCGCGCGAAAGCATCCCCTTGACAACTCGCCCATCGGGGCGGATATTGAAGAAAAACTTGAGTGAGGGGATGCCATGAAACTATTACTTTCGATGTGGATGATCGTTGTTGTGGCCGGGTGTGCCACTTCACAAGCCTACGGCCCCCGCACACAGGCGATAATAGACCATGAATCGAATCTGACATACCAGGACCAATTGCGGAATGAAATGTATTACAAGGCTAGGTACGGGGCGTTATGTGAGAATGCGGGATACAGGCGCGACAGTTCTCAATATATGGCCTGTCTGAAAGAATTTTACAGGAAAGACCTTGAGGCAAGGCTTAGTGAAGCGATGGCTTTGGACAACCTCGCTTCTCAATACAGATCAAATGTATTCTGGGGCAGGACTCTTGGGATATTGCAGGAAGACCAAAACTATTATAACAATTCTCCGGCGCCGATCACGGGCCAGGTCTGTGAATACGCGGATGGGATAAGAGTTTGCAGTAAATATTGACGATCCCACCCGTTTGACATTTTGTGTTCAGCGTTAATATACAATTATAGGTATCTGTCAATATATTCTCCCCCGACCTATTGACAATTCAGGCACGCGGAAATATATTCCCGCTTGTACGCAACACAAGGGGGCAAGCCCCCTGCCTTAAACTGGGGGTTTTTTTATGCCTAAAATCAGTGATCGTAAATGGTCGAGAGGCCTGGATACCGTGAGGTCCGGGAGCGTTACCTTGTGTGCGCGTACACCTCTCGGCTTTTTTTAATGTACGCAACATAAGGAGAAATATCATGAGTTCCACAAGCAAAAGAGGAAATAATTATTCTGGATGGTCAGCGAACTGCCTTGATTTAAGCGGGAAGGAAGATATTGATGACGCGGATGAGTTTATTAGACGGGCCCATTTTGCTCACTCAACATTAACCGATGGCATTTCAGCAATTGGCTGTCTTCTGGCCAATGCGGACGAAAGTGATTTTTCATCAAACGACACACTTGGCGATTTAGGCCAGTTCATTGAGGATATCGGCGGGTTAATAGATGCTTTTGAGAGCATTTCATACGATGTGGCTTTACGCGACAACACTTACTATTTAATCCGACATTCGACCAAAAAAGGATCGCTGTACGATTAAATCTTAGCTACTACACCTCACCCTTCCCCTCACCCATCACCCAAAATAGAGCGATCGAGAAAATTTACTCACTCCCAAACACGCTCCATCCTGAACCAAACTGAAAATCAGGGTGTATACTTAAAAGATAAATTAACCCGCGCCCGGTAGGTGACCACTTTTCCGTCTTCTACTACCATATCAAGCTTACTGACCTCTGCAATCCGCAGATCATTGAGACTTTTAGCCGCTGTTTCAACCGCATTTTTTGCGGCCTCTTCCCAGGAAACTTTACTGCTTCCGACAAGTTCAATTATTTTGTATACGCTGGATGGCATAGCGTCTCTCCTCTTTTTATGGTGTGTATAAAGGTCTCAGTGATTAGCGCACGCCTGTTATTTTCTAGTATTGACCCTGGCCGATGGCTTGTCAATGAATGGCTGGCACACTTGCTATTTGCTGATAACGGGGGGGATTCTGAATAATCAATATCAAAATCCTTCAAGCTCGCACGATGCAAGCTTGATTCACTTCTTCTATCGCCACCATGCGGGGCAAGTTCCGGTATTAATTCCCCCATTCGGCGTTCAGCCCTGATCTTGATTTCAGCGCACTGGTTCTGCATTCTCAGAGAATCGCCAACCAGCTTTTTGTAAATGCGGATCATATCCGTTGGAAGTAACCCACCGCCGTTTGGAAGTTTAATTTTTAACTTCCACCTTTCTGGACGAAAATAAAGCGAAAATATATTGACTCCCTACCAAGGGCAAGTTACCTTGTCCGTATGTCCTTACCTATCCTAAATCCCTCCAGAAATGCCACCCAGTGTCCCTTACCATTGGCCTTGTGCCGCGTTGCGGCGGGGTTCCCTTCTCCCGCTGATGACTATATGGAAGGGTCGCTTGATCTCAATGAGCATGTCATCAAACATCCATCGGCCACTTATTTTGTAAGAGCTTCGGGTGATTCCATGAGTGGAGCGGGCATCTTTGATGGTGACCTGCTAATTGTGGATCGGAGTCTTGAACCTGTTCACGGGAAGGTGGCAATCGTGGAAGTGAATGGTCAACTCACCGTAAAACGGCTTTATAAATTGAATGGCCGGGTCCTGCTTCAATCCGAAAATGAGAGCTATCCGCCAATTGAGTTGCAGGAGGGAAATGAGGTTGTGGTTTGGGGTGTCGTCACCCATGTACTCCATAATCTGTTGTGAAGGTCTTCGCCCTGGTCGATTGCAACAACTTCTACGCATCCTGCGAGCGTGTGTTTGACCCCAGCCTGAAATACAGACCCATTGTCGTACTTTCCAATAATGATGGCTGTATAGTTGCCCGGTCCAATGAAGTGAAGGCCCTGGGTATCCCGATGGGCGTTCCTTTCTTTGAGCAAAAAGCCCTCATCAAAAAACACAATGTTGCTGTGTTTTCTTCCAACTATCAGCTTTACGGGGACATGTCCCAAAGGGTCATGGACAGCCTTCGCCTGTTTTGCCCGGACATGGAAGTCTATTCGATTGATGAAGCGTTTTTGCGGCTGGATTACTTGCAACCACGCAACCTGGTCGAATATTGCAAAACTATTTATGCCAAGATACTTCAATGGACAGGTATCCCTGTATCCATTGGCATTGGTCCATCCAAGGTGTTGGCCAAGGTCGCCAATCACGTTGCGAAAAAACAAACGGATAATGGAGTGTTCGATATTCGGAGTAAACAGGCACAAGATGAAATTCTGAAAACTCTGGAAGTAAAGAAGTTATGGGGAATTGCCGGGAGGTGGGCTGAACGGTTGGGTGGAATGGGTATCTCCAAAGCTTCGGAACTGAGAGACGCGAATCCCACTATCATTCGTAAACGCCTATCAGTTGTCGGGGAACGCATATTACGGGAACTGAACGGCCAATCCTGCATTGATTTGGAAGACATCCAACCGAAGAAAAATATTATGTCGTCCAAGTCCTTTGGCGACCCGCTGACAAAGAAAGAACCCATCCAGGAAGCACTATCCAATTATACGGCCAGGGCTTGTGAAAAACTGAGAAAACAAAACAGTCGGGCGCAAGCGGTTTATGTATTCATTCAGACCAATGGATTCCGGGAAACCGAGAAACAATACAGCAATGCGATCACCTGCACTTTAACGATCCCGACAAGTGATACGCGGATTATCATTGGAGCCGCAAAACATTGCCTGAACGAGATTTATAAAACTGGATACCGCTATAAAAAAGTGGGTATCATGTTACTGGATTTAATTCCCGCCACGCTGGATCAAAAGAACCTGTTTGTTGATACTGACCATCATCCCGACGACCATTTGATGGATATTGTGGATCGAATCAATAACGGCCACGGACCTGACACGTTATTTTTCGGGGTGCAAGGTGTGACCAGAGAATGGAAGATGCGTTGCGGATTGCGCTCACCCCGATACACCACCCAGTGGGATGAACTATTGATGGTGGGTTAAAGCCATTACCAAATAGAGTCATTCGTGGCCCGGTTTTTACTTTTCGCTATTACCAAAAGGTGAATTATACATTCAGTTTTATAAATCGTGAGTCATGCATTATGTCTGATAATCGCCCTACCTGGTACTTCCTTATCCTGACCACTACCCTTGGCATCCTGATTACCTTGGGCCTGTATATCATTGGCGCAAACCTCATTAACTGGCTGATACCGGGAACCGTGGAGAAATCGTTCCCGCTGAAATTCTTCTTTTAGCCTGGGCGTTCAATTGACTTTAATGGGAGGGTGAATTAAATTAAGCCATCCCAATACCCCGGAGGTGGCACGTGAAGAAACTCTCTTTTCTAATTCTGCCATTCCTGCTTTCTCCCACCTTATCCTTCGCCAAATCATACGGTGATATTCAGGGAGCTGTTTACGTCCGCAATTATGATGGTGACACCATAACTTTCAACCTGCCCGGCCTGCATCCAATCATTGGCGAAAAGATATCCATCCGAGTCAATGGCATTGATACGCCGGAGATAAGGGGAAAGTGCGAGCAAGAAATATATTCGGCAAAACAGGTCAAGGAGTTGGTCGCTGATATTCTCAATGATGCGGAAACGATAGACCTTAAGAACATTGAGCGCGGCAAGTATTTTCGGGTCGTGGCAGACGTGTTTGTTGATGGGGCCAACCTTGCGGATGAGCTGATTGAAGCGGGGATGGCTGTACCGTATGATGGCGGGAAGAAGTCTCATAACTGGTGTGAGGAGTAAGGATGAGCTTTTGCGGCAGAATAATCATTGGTGCAATTGTCGCGGTGCTGACTCTATATCTTATGTGGAAGTAGCAATGTCCTCCTGGAACATCGACTTAGACAAGAAAACCGCAACTTCCATCAACGGTATTACCTTCAAGTTGATCGAAGTTGAGCCGGATATATTCCAATGGATATGCGCCAACCCAAAGGATATTCCGCCCGATGATCTTGACGATGAGATTTTAGGGAAGATGGTCAAGGAAGCGAATGCGAGGTATCAATGGCAATTGAAATTATTGAAATGATGAACATATTGGTAGAAGAGGATATTCCTTAGCTCTAATATTTTAATTAGGAGGAAAGATCATGACGCTCTGCCCAATAGCTTTAGCTACAGGTTGTGTTAAATGCCCTATGGTTAAATTCTGTCCACTCAAGGAAATACTAGGCGACTACAAAAAGGGAGAAAATAGCCAGAAACAAGAAGAAAAAAAGGATGAGAAAAAAGAGCAATAACTTTGTTCGCTCAACTTGGAGACGGCTTCATTCAATTAAGTTCAAGGGTTTTAAAAATATGAATGTTTCAAAGGACCAAACGGATATTCCATCCACCACCATTATCTTCTTCGTTCTCCGGGATGGCAAACGAGTTCCTTTGTCATTTGAGCGCGGATCATGGGATAAATTTAAAAAGAGGAAATCATGCCGGAAAAGCAGAAAGACGGCGAAACCGTCACCGTAGAACAATTGGCCTTGTCCAATGCCTACCAGTTGGAAGCCATGATAAACGTCCTGGAGCGGAAAGGGATATTGACATCAAAAGAAGTCCTGGACGAAATGGAAGTGATCGTTGCGGCCCAGGAGAAGAAAGAGGTTAATTAACCATCCCAACCACCCTCAGGGGCCTTCGGGCCTCTGGGGGATTAACCTTTAATAGTGGAGGGAAATATCATGAATACAAAAAGACGCATCCATGATGGGATAGCTGGGGCCGTGATTGCCGCGGGAGCTGGCTTGGGGTACTGGGTTGATCATCTATGGCTGATCATTCCCGGAGGACTGGGCTTCATTCTCCTGCAAAGTGCTTTTACGGGATTTTGTCCAGTGTATTTTGTTTTAGACAAAACCCACCCAAACGAGTAATACAGCGATTAACGTCCTGGAGCGGAGAGGTCTATTAACCGGGAAAGAAGTCATGGACGAACTGGAAGTGATTGTGGCGCACACAAATTTGCTTTCTACTATCCGAGAGCCGAAATTAATTAAACGAGCGCATTAAGAAAGAAATACCTATATTTAAAACTGGAAATATTGTCCTTCGGAGATTCAATCAGGGTATATACAGGTGAAGGGGGTGAAATACATGGAAGAGTATTTCGATGAAATAGGCGATTACATGAGTTCGCCAGTGTTTAGCATCGACTCTGAGTTGACTGTTCAGGAAGCCGGTCAGCAAATGCATGCTAAGAATGTTGGGGCACTTCTTGTCAGACGGGGTAAGGAATATATTGGAATCATTACTGAAACTGATCTGGCACGAAAAGTTGTTGCGGTAGGTTTGGACCTCGAAACCACACCTGTTTCATCTATAATGAGCAAACCCATTTTGTCGATGGACCGTTTTTTCCCTATTGAGGAAGCGGAAGAGTTTATGAAAAAGAATAAGGTTAGACATCTTATGGTTACCGAGGGTGATGAAATTGTGGGCGTGCTATCGGTCAAAGATTTGGTTTCTTGTTACTCCAAAGCATTTAAAATGACCGAATAGTCTTTAATAATCTAGCTGGATGCTTTAATAGAGTTCATTTAGATCGCAACCAAGAAGCCGGGGCATTCGTGCCCAGGTTTTTTTTGTTCTGGAAATGTTAGCCATTGCCGAGTCAGGAATCCAGCGCGGAACCGGGGCTTGAGTGATTTGGCTTGAAGTTTCATGAACGGATCGTATCCGTTGGAGGTGATCCGCCGCCTTTTGGAAGTTTAATTTTTAACTTCCACCCTGAAACACGAACAAAAAGCGAAAATCAAAATCAGGGCTGAACGCAACAAACAATTGCTGATGTTTTGCCGGATTCGGACAAGTGTCTAAAATCGGCAAAACCCTATGCTGACCACTTCTAAAACTAAATTGGCCGTGTCCGCCGCAAAGGAAACGGTTTCCGTTGCTATTTTCTCTCTACCACGGCCATGGGATAAATTTTATCCGACTCTGAAAAGCATAAAGGTGCCGCTCAAACGCGGTAACATCGTGTAACCGCGTTGCCACTAAAGCTGTCAGATATGGGCCTTGAAAAAACCGGTCACATGATGTTACCAGTTTAGCCCCGCATGGTGGCGATAGGCAAAGCGAAAAAGCAAGGTCACACGATGTTACCTTGAAAAATTTTGGCCTTGAAAAGATGGAATCCCACCGTTACCAGGTGAGATTAGGAAACCAGGTGAGACTGACAAAAAGATAATGTTGCACGATGAAACATTATCCGCATCCCCTAAAGGGAAACCCTTGCGTGATGAAAGGGTTTATCAGAAAACAGGCTGGCGATTCTTTAGGAATGCAGAACCAGTGCGCTGAAATCAAGATCAGGGCCGAACGCAGGATGGGGGAGTTGTTGCCGGAACAAATCAGAAAGCCGGGCGAAACTGACAAAAAGATAATGTCGAACGATGCGACATTATCGCAAGCCCCACGTCTCAAAGAACTCGATATTAGTCCGCTGGCGGCGAGTATCCATGAGATTGGTTTACTGAACCCGATCACGGTGACGGCAGAGAATGTCTTGATTGCTGGATTGCACCGGCTGGAAGCCTGTAAATTTTTAAAGCATGAGTTCATTGCCGTCACGGTGCTGGATGTCGACGGTTTAAAGGTGGAACTCGCTTGCGATTGACCGCATGACCCAAACGATGTAAAAAGATCGTCATTTTACGTGTCCCGTAAAACGGATGACGGGTGTATTCCTCGTCAATCAGCCTCATCAGTTCCAGATTCTCTGAGGATTCCGCATGACTCGAATGTCGATAAAAACTGACCCGTGGCAATCCGATTAATTCACATTGCCGGGAAACGCTGAGAGAACCATGATCGGGATCAATGACCGCACGCTTCTCAGGAACACTCATTCGAGATGTCCGGTCTTTTTTTTTAGCCAGTCCACTTCCACCTGCAATTTGCCGATCTGACGGTATAGAAGGTCACGCTCCGCTTCAAACTCCGACTCCTGGCGGCTGGGTCGAAGACTGAAAACCGCTGGCAAGGCTTCCAATAATTGCTTCTTCCATAAATTGATCTGGCTGACGTGAACACCAAACTCCGTTGCCAGTTCATTACCTGTCTTTTGCCCCTTCACCGCCTCCAACGCTACCTTCGATTTAAACTCTCTTGAATAACTATTCCGCGCTCTCTTGGACATGGACTCCTCCTCTTTTGATCCAGTGGCTCTATCTTAACCAACTGTCTCAATTTCGGGGTCCACTATAAAGTTTGCAAATTCTCCAACTTCTCATGTTTACTTATTAGGCCGAGAAGTTCAATTTTAAAATATTCGACAATTGCTCTTCCGACGGCACGAGACCCCTCGTTGTTAAGGTGGATATCGTCAGAAAGGAAAAGACCTTTTGTTTTTCCACTGAATTTGTCTTCCAAGTCAATCAGATGAGTCTCAGTTTCTAGAGCGACCAATCTAATTATATCGTTAAACTTTTTTTGAGGAACTGATTCTCTGCCGAGCATTTGAGTCATTAGCACTGGAAGTTTATTTAATGAGCGTGTAGCACTAATGAAGACCATGAGACTGCGACGAAACTCTTGATTCGACATTTCAAGCCTAGGGTCTTGGAAGTCAATTGCATCCTCATTGACAGCTACACCAAGATTTTTTTCCCCAGTCCAAGGATTATTCTTTAAAAATTTGGTGTTCAGTAGAAATAAAATATTGCTTCGGTACGAAAAGTAATCCCAAACATTCTCAAGGAGAACTTTCGCCGATGCTACTACAGCCTCCCACTTAGTTGGTGTTGCAAGGCTTAGTGAGACTTTATATGATCCTCTGTTTGCGAGAAAGAGGCGGTCATTTATATTATTCATTAGAACAACGATTTCCGCTTGGTCTGCACTTGGATGATTTAGTAATAAGTTTGTGCTGTCGTGGGATGTGTTCGCCCTGACTCCCAAATTGACACCTCTATATGTGCTTTGTGTTTCTTTAGTCAAGATGCTTCCGACAAGGGTTGGGAAGCGATATTCCTCATCAACTTCATTGCATTCGGTCGTGGAGCCACCAAGAAAAAGGATGCTATTTTTAGGAGAAGCTTTTTGGGGGTTCATGCCATTTAATATGGTTCCATTTTCATCCGTGCGGAACAAACGAGGAGCATTTATGTCTCCCTTGAAATGCGGATCATCTCTTAGCCCCAAGTGGTAGCGGTTGTCAGTATGTGGGGTAAGTGAGCGTGTCATCAGAGGAAGTGGTGTGGCCTCACTGCGAAACATGCGAGAAGAATCTCTTACGCTTGCAGTCTCCTTATAATATCCCAAAGCAAAATCCATTAGAATAAGAAGTAGTAGGGGAAAGGTAAATAATAAAAACCAGAACCCAAAATTTTTTATTTTAAAAGAGGCCATAAGCTATTTCCTTAATAAGGAGGCAAGTTGTGGATGAGAGACTCTGGGGAGATTATTATTTTTCAAAACCGACAGATTTTAATAGTTGAATGAAAGTATTTTTTCCGCAGTTAGTTCTCATCTCACTAAGACCACTAGTTCTGAAAAGGTTTAATGTATTTACTATACCCATAGCGCACTCCAGACGAAAAGAATCCACCGCAGTCATTAATACGTTTGCAACTATTACATTCAGGAAGATATTCGTTCTTCCAGTCTGAGATAGACTTCACATAAACCTGCTCAACATCTTTATTTACTAAGCATAACTGGTGATTATAAACTGAAATATTCATTCCATAAGAGCGAAAAATATTTACAGCATCAGACAAATAGTCTTTATATAAAAATGGGTCAATCCAAAGTGAATCTAAATTGGCTCTCGTAAACCCCATCATTTCCAAACCCATAAGAGCAACATGGTCCACAAAAAGAAGATTGCGTGTGATGAATTCAGCTAGAAATGGAAGGCGTTCATAGGTTTGTTTATGAATCACAACACGAATTTCTACTCTCTGATTCAGCTTCTTAAGGTTGAGAATACCTCTAATTGTTTCATCGAAAGCACCTCTAGCTTGAACTACATAATCATGCCGAGTAGGATCATCTGAATAAACGGGAATACCTGTCATTAAATCAGGATGGCAAATTGTGGCATACTTTTGGCTAAAAACTGGATCAGCAAATCTTCTACCATTACTCAGTATATGAACTGCGGTATACGGCAACCAGTTTTTGCATAGTCTTATTATATTTATGAAATCATCCCCAAATATCGTTGGTTCACCACCTGTAATTCCAAGAGATTCTGTGTATCTGGGGATCAATGGAATTAGCTCAGACACTTCCTTCAATATCCAACTATCGTCATGATCTTTTGGCGGTTGAGAGCACATTAGGCAATAATTGTCGCACTGCTCTGTTAGTAGAATGCTATTATGACTTGAAGATGCACGGAACAGGGTACGAATATGGCCATCTCCAGAAATACTCACCACATCATCATTATTTAAGTAACTGAAATCTTCACCGAGTCTTGTAAAACTTGAGCCTTTGGGTAGGGTTGCTTTGGAATCACTAGTTATAATGTAGTGTGCAAACCCATCTGGAACTGGCTTGTTATTATGTACAACATAAGCTTTCTGACTACGTAGTGCGAAGGGCAAATTTGAGTTTGCGCTCAAGCTAAACATGGCATTCTGAAATAGGCTTGACGCAAGGACTTTGCCATTGAGTTTTAGCATTTGTTGGCCCATCTCATAAAAATATGCTTTGCTTCTTTATCTTTCTGCATAACATCGAGCAAATACTTAAAAACTCCCATCATTCGCTTGCAAAATTCTGATTCTGGCTTACGGCCCAAAAGGTCCCCATACATGGCATGGTGGAACACAGGATCTGCTCCACACCACTGCTCAAAAGCACAATCACTGCACATTGGAATGGAGGATGTGAAAGAGTTCTCAAGTGTGCTTAGGAGTACGTCAGACATAAAAATGTCTTTGTAACTATCCTTATGGACATTGCCAAGTCTAAACGAAGAATCTCCCATTTCGTGTAGCATCCGGCTTTCATCAGAGGCATACACATCTCCGTCATAATTAAATACAATGGCGGCGATGCCAATACCCGCAGGGTTCATCAAGTCAACGAAACCCGGATCATCGGATGTGAGCATTTTTGTTAGTATAATGGTGGAAGAATGCTCGATAAATTTAATGCCTTTTTTGTTAAGTTCGATAATGTAGTCCATGCCTTGACGATAAAAATCCAACCATTTTTCAACTGAGCAAGCCTCATAACTCTTGGTTTTTAGTGCAAAGCCATAGGGTGATAGATGGCGCAAGAAAATACTGTCAAAACCAAGTCTCATATACTCATCAATAATGTCCTTCACTCGGTCTAGGCTCGCAGGAGAAGTTGTCATGAGGGCTGAAACAGAGTCATAGCCTACAATATCTCGTGCTTTCTTTAGCCCTTCCACAAACTTTTCATAGCTGTTTTGGTCTGGGCGAGGTCTATTCTTGTTGTGCAGGTCTTCTGGGCCATCGAGTGATGATGATAGATATATTCTATGGTCTCTACAAAATTCTAATATTTCAGTAGTTACCAGGGAAAGTGTTGTTGCAATAACGAACTGAAGTTCTCGGTTTTCTATTTTATTTCGTGCCTCAGCCTTCTCAACAATATGCTTGATAAGATCAAAGTTTAGTAAGGGCTCGCCTCCTTGAAACTCAATCTTTATAGATGGGTTAGGAGAATTAAAAACCATCTCCAATGCTCTATTGGCAGTCTCCATCGTCATATCAAAAGCAACTTTATCCTCTGATTGTCTGGATACTTGACAGTAATGGCAAGAATGATCACATCTTAAAGAAACAACAAACAAGTGCAGGTTGGTGAAACTGGCTAAGTTTCTCAGTTTGGTTCTAGTTTTTAAGGCAAGTAGATCAAGAGTGGCCTTATCTCCAGATTCGCGAAGGAAGTGGCGAGCTCTGAGGTGCTGATAAAAAGGATCGGTAGGTTTTAGGAGGTGGTTCACTAGTGCATAAAGCTTTTCTCTACTTAGATGTGTAAATTCACCAACACAGTTTGTTACCACGACCTCATCATCTGAAAGACTTTCAAAACGTAATGGGAGTAATTCGTATTCTCCAGACTCTGAGGTATAGTCCTCAATAGATGAAAACTCACTGCTCACGACTGAAGCCCTGATTTGGAAAAGGTATAGGAGAGAATAAGATTCCTTATGGGTTCCGTCTCAGTTTTGATTTTAAGACGTAGGTTCTGGTCAAGAAGCTCTTTCTTGAAGTCGGCAAGAATAATCTCACTCATTGAGCTGTGATTACTGTCGAAAGACAAATCAAGTAAGATATTTTGCCCTTCGTGAGAAATCATTGTTGCAAAGCGATCAATAAAACGGTACGCAGCCTTTTCCACGGCTTCAACGGAATAAATAGAGGCATCTAATCGAAGTTGAGTTTCCATGAGTTTTAAAAGCAAAAAAGCCAATACTCGACTTTTAAGAAAAAGCTAAGTATTGGCCGAGGACTTTATTTAAGTGAAGCTAATTTACTTAAAAGCGACTGCTATAATGTGACGAATGTGAACTGTGAGAAGAATGCGACCGATGCGAGCTATGCCATTTCGATATAGAAGAATCAATATCGCCACTTCTCTGCAAAACAAAATCACTAATTTCGATGGTTGCTTCTTGCTTTAACGTCTGAGTTTGTTCGATGTTTGGTTGACTTGGGATCGCCTCTGTTGTACCTGGAACAGATAAAAGCAACGCCGCTGAAAATGAAGCAAATAGCTTAGCGAAAGGTGCTAAGAATTTTTTGCCCATAGTAAGCCTCCTTAAATAAAATACGGGTTAGTTTAACTAGTACAGCCCTTAAAATATTTAAATTAAGGGTATTTCCATTTGCAATATTTGTCAACTTTTTCTCAATTCATCCAAACCTATTAATTTTTCTCCGGTCTGCCGCAAGCCGAGAATTTCTGCAACCTTGCTGATGCCAAGATCAAGTGGCTCCAGGACTTGTCTAGATTCTGTCCTAAAGTTAGTTGAAATTGCAACATGACCTCACCAAACAAATTGATATCTTCTTGAAAGTTTATTCCCATGAATTAATGGGGATTGAGCTTGGAATGTATTACCCAGGTAATGTATTTGTGTTTATGGCAAAACTCAAAGGATACTGTAAATAGGCGCGTTTCAGTGCCCATTCCTGCTTGCCCCTTCCTGGCTATAACATAATCCAGGGTTTCATGCAAAAGAAGGTTGGGTACTGCAATTCTTTTCTCGGGGGTCTGGGTGTGTTGAACCCAATACAGGCACGGGTTTCCTGTGGTTTCGAAGTTAGGTTGGGGAGGGGTGGGAGGATGCTGTTGCCCTGTCTCCCTGGGCCGTGTACCTCTAAGCAATCATGTGGATCAGGCTGTTTGGTGGGAAGTCTTCAATCGGAACACCTCCCGATTGTTGAATTTAGATTTTACGGGTTCTCGATGTCAAAATACCTCCCAGTGGAATATTCATATCTGAGTATTGCAATGCCCAATCTGCCAATATGTTTTTTCTTAACTTTCTGGACATGTATTTCAATCTCAAAGCTGGGATTCTCAGGTGAGATATCTCGCCAAACGGCCAGGCAGTTGTCAGCTTTATTTCGCCAGTGAGCACTTCCTGAAATGTCGTAAGGTGTAGGGCAAGTATATTTTCCATTTCCCCCTTTTTGCATTTTGTATGGATGCGCTACCAAAAACACATGGCATAAATGGTTTCTTGCAAACCTCCTAACCTTAGTCAAACAACTGCTGATATATTCGGTTTCTGTAATTCCGTTCGGACGTGAATGGTCTATTTCGTTCCATGGATCGAGAATGAGAGCCTTGATCCCTCGGCGATAAACCAAGGTCTTTGATAGGTCCAAGACAGCGTCAACGGATAAGTTTTTTTCATCAGGCATTAAAAAACTGAAATGGTCATTCAGCCAATTTTGGGCCGATCTCAGCTCGTCTTTCGACATCCTGGACTTGAACCCTTCTCGGAAGGGTTTGCCTATGTATTTCTCCATCAGCTTCGCCACATGGCCTTCCAGCGGGTAATTCTCAGGACTGAAAATTCCGATATTCCAACCTTCGTTATTCGCCAGGTTAATTATCAATGCATCCAGGAACTCGGATTTACCGTGTCCCGGAATTCCAGTAACGACAGTGAGCTCTCCGCTCTCTTGGGAAATGGTGAAAAGCCGGTCCAATGACAACCACCCGGTATCCAATCCAGGAGCCAGACCACAGTCATACAAACTTTCAACATCTAAATCGTTGACCCAGTAAATTCCTTCCACAGGAAACGGAATGGCAGACTCAATAACCTGCTTGATTTTTTCAGGTCCAAAGTTAATCAAACATTCGTTAGCGTCCTTGACACCCTCTGGCCAGACAATCCTTGAACAGCGACCTAATCCCAACCGTCTTGCTAATTCCTGTTCCAATATTTTTCCAGGTTCATCTGTGTCCACCGCGATAACAAAATGTTTGACCTCATTCATCCGGTCTCCACAGTTATCCAGGAATGAAAATTTATTGGAGTAGTTTTTAGTCCCAGGTGCGGGCGCCCCGTCCGGGACGGAAATGGAATTTGGATAACCTGCCGCTTCCAAAGCCAACTTATCCAGTTCACCTTCGACAATGAGAGTCATTTCATTGCTGATATCGTCATACCCGTAAACGATTTTTTCAGCGCCTGGAACCTGTTTGAATTGCTTACCCAGAGAGCGGGATTTGATATTTACTACTTCACCGGTTTTTATAAACGGAAATTGAATCCAGCCATTCTCAAACCCGATTTTGTTTCTGGTCAAAACGTGTTCAGGAATGTTTCGTTCATCGACCAGGAAGTTGTAGATCTTCTCTGGAAGTTCTTGAGGCCAGAAATATTTTGGACGCGGGTATTGTTGCGAATTTTCTGGTTGCGCCTTGAAACTGGGCTTATGATCATTATTCAAACTGCCATTCCAACCACAGTTATGGCAATTCCAAAGACCTCGATCAAGATCCACTGACAAACATGGTTCATGCTTCTTTGTCCGAGTATGGGAGCATTCTGAGCAAAGAGTTTTTATTTGTCCGAAAGTTTTCCCTTTGGTATCAATTTGAAAATCAGTAAAAGTTTTCAATATGCCAGTTCCCTTTCTGGTTTGTTCTCAGCCATCAACAGCCCGGTTACGTGGTTTGGGAGCCAAATAATCGGAAATCCCGCCTCTCTCAGCTTTGGATCTTTGAGAGACAGATATCCCGTGATCAGAGAGTTGACTTTTTCAATGGGACGGGTTTTTAGCAATCTCTGGAAAACCTTGCATTCGGGGCCATTGATTTCTAGAATCTCAATGCTATGAATGAGCTGAAACTCACTTTTGTAATGAGCAATTGCCTGATGAATATCAGGAGTAGACTTTGATTTTTTTTTGGCAGATTTAGAATTTTTGGCAAGAGAATGAGACTCTCTTTTGTTATTACTTTCGTTAAGTATTTCGTTAGAAGTGCGGGGTTCTGCACTTCTCTTACACTTGTCCTTTATTTTTGAATCATTTACAGAAGTGCGGGTTCTCGCACTACTGGCGGGGTTCTGCACTTCTCTATACGTAAGTTCGCACTTCTCTATACGAGTTTCTGCACTTCTCATTTTTCTTTTTATGCTTTCCCATTTTGTAATTTGGATGGAAAGAGAATGTGGGTTCCGAACAATCTCAACGTATTTGAATTTCTTTAAAACGCTCATCCAGCCCTTCAGTGTTCGGGTAGGAGTTCCCATATCATTTGAGATCGTTTGAAAGGCCCTCACCAGTCGCCCTGTGTCCCAATTGGCATGGATGATCAAATACAAATAAAGCCAAACGGCAGAGCGCATTCGCTTTACATGTTTCCCGCCTGGATCATCAACCAAGCCTGCCCAAACTGCCCCCCACAATCCTCGATTCTCGTTGAGCTCACTCATGAATTACTCTTCCGCGGACCCTGAAGATTCCGCAATCGTTGAATGGCAACTTGCCCAACAAGGGACCCGTCATATTCATTAACGAATCTTTCGAGGATTTCGCGGTCAAATTTCTTGTCGTATTTGGGTGGAGTTTTACATTTTGGCCTGATAGAGTGTGGGCGATAGAAATTTTGTTTGTGTCGTTTGCCGGATTCCCCTTGTGGCGAGGGGGCCGGTATTTTTTTGTTCCGCATATCTTACCTCCATGGTTAATCATTAAACACTTCCACAGGATTCCCTCCGTAGAAAGCCTCTAAATCCGAAATTTTGTAGAATGGTTTTCCCCCGACCAAAAAATAACGGCATCCTATTTTCATACACCGATCATTAGCAAAAGCCTTCGCGCTCCGTCCGAGTATTACTTTATCCACATGGGCCGCGCTGACGAACAACGGACGAAACTCGCCTTTTGGCGTTTCAATGACGTGGATTTCAGCAAGAGGGGGGGCTTTCTTCTTTGCCATTACGCAGTCTCCCTTTTGCCAGAAGGAAAAGCATCTTCTACATTGCATCTAAGAACCTCAGCGATGTCCTCCTTTTCCATAGAGGAGGGCTTGTAGGTCCCGTTGAGCATTAGCGAAATCTTCGAAGAGTGCCAACCGAGTCGTTGAGCCAATTGGTAATTCTTTAACCCGCTCTTCAAGATTAGAATTCTAAGGTCCAGAAGGAACATATTTGCTGACCCCTGCAAAAATTGTTATTGAGGTATTACCCCCTTACTTACATTGGCGGAGTTGTACCTTTGGAGGGGGGTACAAGAGGGGGTACAAAACCAAAAAAACGATGTAACTATCCGTAAATAAAAGGGTAAATATTTTTAATTTTTTTAGGGGTACAAAAGAAATCAGGGGGTACAAATGTACCCATAGAAGGGGGTACAAAAGCAGGGTAGGGTTATTTTCAGTCTTCTAGGGAATCTGAATTAGGTTCTGGAATGATCGGCTTTCCAGCAATGTCCGGTCGGTCCCGGTCAAGGGAATCTATGGGATTTAGATCGGAGGTCTCGCTTTCAAGCAAATCGTTAGTTTTTAACAAATTTAGTATTTCATCCTCAGTAATTCCAAGTTCTTTGGCTCGATCACAGGCTTTGGTGAGTAGATTGGCGGTATCAACATCGGACTTAATTGCAAGCTCCCTAATTTTTTCCGATATCTCCCCTCTATCAAGGCTGTTAAAGTTGTAGCCGCTCTCACCCTTTACATTAGAAACTTTAAATAAAGGCTCACGCTTCCCTATCTCACCTTGGGAGGGTGAAAACAATTTAAAATTATCCGGGAGAGACAAATTAAATTTATCACTTAGAAAAACAATCAGTTTTTTTTCTATCACCTTCCAGGTGCTTTTAGCCTGGTTTTTATTGTCACCGTAAGAAAACATTCCGTCTGAACTTTTCAGTAAGCGTATTAAGTTGTTCCATTGTTTTGTATTTGCATCACGAAAACTAAGCATATCGGGGGTACAGATAATAGCTTTTTGGTTTGGCTTTTGAATCAAAATTTCAACATCGTTCTCGCACCAAACTTTTAAACTTTTTATTAAAGCGATTGCCTGCTTATCAGATTGTTGTGGGGGAGACTTTAGTTGGATATCTTTCACATGCCCCGGCTTTTCGGAATCGTTTACAAAATTTTCTTTTTGAGATTCCCTTTCTTTCTCTTGACTGTTTCTCCCAGAATTTTCTATCGCTTCATCAAGCTCTTCATCAACTTTGACTCCCCTGTCTTCAAGTTTGGCAATGATTTTCTTAGTTTTCAGCCAATTGAAAAAAGAGTCCCTATCGAATTTGCGTTCTTTGAACCAATTGACTCCTCTTGCTCCCATTCCAAGACGCGAGGGCCGCCCGCGCATTATTATTTCACCGTCCTCCCATGCACATGTTGCCCGCTGGATAAAAAACTTTATCGCCTCAATGATTGAGGTATGCTCTGGAGGGCCAGGAGTTTCATTGAGGAAATTGGTTGCTTCTCCAAACAAAAGTTCCAAAATTTCCTCACCCTTCAGGGTGGGGTATACATCCAGGTCTTTAAGGGATATAGACATATCGCGCTCCTTCATGCGCCTTCATTGTGGAACCAGGCGGGCCGGTGAAGGTACCGGCTTTTCGGGGGCGACCCTAGCCTGGAATTTGGGTTATTTTTTCTTCCGCTTCTTATCCAGTTCAATCACTGCCTTGCTCTGATTCTCAGCCAGTTGAAGCACTGACTCTTTCTTGTGATCTGGGAGTAAGTGAGCGTACCTCATTGTCATTTCAATTTTTTTATGACCGAGCAGTTCCTTGATGACTAAAATCGTTGTCCCTTGCATAGCCAACCATGACCCGTAGGTGTGGCGGAGCGAATGAAATACCAATCTGTCGCGCCTGTCTGTAATCCCCTCATTGAATTTCAACTTGGCCATTACCCGATCAAACAGATTGCTCACCTCCCGAAGTTTTTCCCCATTGCGATTGGTGAATGCCAGAGCGTTTATACGGGGTTTATCGGGACGCCTCGCCCGAAACATTTCTTTGACCTGGGGCGTCATGTAGACTCGGCGAATTTCATCATTTTTTGGGTTCCTGATGGTGACGATTTCGTTTTGCAGGTCCACATCGGCCCATAAAAGAGAAAAGATTTCCCCAGCTCTTATTCCAGTATGGAGAGATAAAAGAGAAATATCGTGGAGCTGAGGGCTTCTGGTTTTGAGTTCGTCGAGAAGGATTTTCGCTTCTTCGTGTATGAAAAAGCGAAGTCGGGAGCTATCGGGAATTTTCAGGAATTTTTTGTCAACCTTGGAGGTTTCCTTGATCGGGTTTGGACCGTTGTATAGCCCCCAGCCTGGGGCGCGGTTGTACATGGCTCGTACCAGCGAGAGACAGTGCAGGATGGTTTGGGCAGATTTCCCCTTCTTCTGTATGGCCTTTTTCATCCGCTCAAGGTGGAGAATTCCGATTTGTTTAATGGGAACGGTTCCCAGATGCGGCCTGATATGGAGTCGATAACGAGACTCGTCTTCCTTCCATGAGGCTTTATTGTTCTCAGACCAGTCCAGGTAATGTTGAGCCAATGTATCAAAAGGAGTGTTTTCCCTTAATTCAGCTTTCTTGGCTTCGGCCTTGGCCCTCCTCTCCATCTCCTTATTATCCCGCTTTTCCCGAAGGCTCTGATAGCCCTGGCCCGTGCGAATGTTGGTAATTATCTTAGATCGAAGCTGTGAGCAATACTCCGAGCTGATCCCGGCGCTTTCCCAGCCAATCCCCTCCTCAATAGATTTCCCGTGCCGTTTGTAACGGATCGAGTAATACTTTTCAGCCCGCCCACGGAATTTTCGGTCGGTCACCTTGTATCGAATACCGGGATATTTGGTTGCCTTCCAGGTCGTCATAGTCCCACTCCATTAAAACGGTTTTTTACCAAAAGGTCCGCCAGTCCCACTTTAGTCCCACCCTTGGGAGCAGAAACGGGAAAATTCAGGAAAATTGTAGCCTATATAGATTAAGGCTTCAATACTGGGTTCAGCCACTATAGGAAAGATAGGGAAGGTTCGGGAAGATGTCAATAGGTAAAACATAAACGGCCTGTCACGCCGGAGGTCGCGAGTTCGAGTCTCGTCGACCCCGCCATTTTATTTGACCGCATAAAGGGTTTACGGTATTTTCCGTAAACCTTTTTTGTTTTCCTGAATAGTTACCGGATT
>Ga0114931_10003161_pt1 | contig 20902 bp, 19 predicted proteins | sample 2SBtaG_FD_89579 | JGI IMG/M metagenome (GOLD analysis project Ga0114931, IMG submission 89579) | Deep subsurface microbial communities from Kolumbo volcano to uncover new lineages of life (NeLLi) - 2SBTROV14_V59a metaG | ecosystem: Environmental > Aquatic > Marine > Volcanic | place: Kolumbo...
CGTCCTTGATGACCGTGATATCGATATTCACGGCGTCGCCGGACTTGAGCTTGCGCTCGCCCGGTATCCCGTGGCAGACCACATGATTGACCGAGGTGCAGATAGATTTCGGAAAGCCCCGATAATTCAGTGGCGCAGGGACCGCCTGCTGGACTTCGGTAATGTAGCGATGGCAAATCTGGTCCAGTTCGTCGGTCGTGATGCCGGGCCTGACATGTGCGCCGATCATGTCCAGCACGTCCGCTGCCAGCCGGCCGGCCACGCGCATCTTGTCTTGCTCCTCAGGCGATTTGATCGTTACATTCATTGACCGTCCCGGATTCAGCATGGCATTTCCAAAATGGGCTCCAAAACGGGGCCAGATCCTTTTTTCCGGGGCCAGGGCCCGAATTCCGCAAGAAGCGCCGGAAAAAGGGATCTGGCCCCATTTTGTTCCGCAGCACACTATGGTATAAAGCGCGCGCCCAAGAGGCAATTACTACACACGCACACCGTCACGTCGCGCTGGGTGCCCCGCCTGAAAAGGTGTTGCGCGTCGGGGTGGGCGGAGGCTTAACCCGGAGATACCAATGGCAGACGTAACCATGCGCCAGATGCTAGAGGCTGGCGTGCATTTTGGTCATCAGACCCGCTACTGGAACCCGAAGATGGCGCCTTACATCTTCGGTGAGCGTAACAAAATCCACATCATCAATCTTGAGAAGAGCCTGCCCATGGCTCGGGATGCGTATGCGTTCATCAAGGCCCTGGTCGCCGATGGCGGCAGCATACTTTTCGTCGGCACCAAGCGCGCTGCAAGGGATGCGATCTACAGCGAGGCACAACGTTGCGAGATGCCGCACGTCAGCCATCGCTGGCTCGGCGGCATGCTGACGAATTACAAGACCGTGCGGCAGTCTGTCAAGCGACTGAAAGAACTGGAGAAAATGGCTGAGGAGGGTGGCTTCGACATTCTCTCCAAGAAGGAAACGCTCGGCCTGAGGCGCGAACAGGAGAAACTCGAGCGCAGCCTGGGGGGCATCAAGAACCTGACCGGGCTCCCGGACGCCCTGTTCGTCGTCGACGTCGACTACGAAGACATCGCTGTGCGCGAAGCACGCAAGCTCGGCATCCCGGTCGTGGCCATCGTGGATACGAATTGCTCACCGGACGCTGTCGATTACGTCATACCCGGCAATGACGACGCCATGAAGGCCATTTCACTGTATGCGACGCTGATTGCGGACGCGGTACTCGATGGCAGGGCTTCGCTGCCGGCAGTGGCGCTGGGCGATGACGAGTTCGTCGAGTTGGATGCAGAAGGCAAGCCGAAGCGCGGTGCGCGGAGAAAACCGGCGAGAAAACCGGCGCGCAAGGCGTCTGTAAGGAAGAAAACTGATGTGACCCGCGCGGCTGCCGTGGCGAGAGCGGCGGAAAAGGGCGGTCAAGCAGGCGCAGCCGACGCAGAGGGCCAGGGAGCGCCAGCGGACGCGCCGCAGGCTGAAGCGAAGCAGGCAGATGCTGAAGTGACCGCCGCGAAAACCGCAGCGAAACAGGCAGGCGCGGAAGCGGACGAGGCGCAGCCGGACAAAGCGCCCGCGGAGATAGTCGAGCCGCCAGTGGCGAAAAAAGTCGCCAAAAAGGCGGCAAAAAAGGGGCCCGCGGCCAAAAAGCAAGCGTCCAGAAAGACGGCCAAAAAGACCGCAAAAAAAGCGCTCGCCAACAAAGATGAGGCATAGATGGCGGTACGGCGAATATCGCCTGCACCCGGGAATTGATAAAGAGGAAAGCGCGTGATGTCCATTAATGCATCAATGGTGAAAGAACTCCGCGAACGTACTGGCGCAGGCATGATGGAGTGCAAAAAGGCGCTCGTCGAGACAGGCGGCGATACGGATGCCGCGGTCGAGCTGCTGCGCAAGTCCGGCCAGGCGAAGGCCGACAAGAAATCCGGGCGAGTCGCAGCGGACGGGCGTATCGTGATCGCGGCGGATGCGACGAAGGCTGCCATGGTCGAGATCAACTCCGAGACTGATTTTGTCGCCAAGGACAAAAATTTCGTGGCTTACGCAGAGGCCGTTGCTGCCTGTGCGCTCGGCAGCGGCGCTCTGGATTTGCAGGCGCTCGGCAATGCCGTGCTTGCGGATGGCCGCAGTGTGGAAGCGGCACGGACCGAGCTGGTTGCAAAAGTCGGTGAAAATATTTCTGTGCGACGCGTCGAATGCCTCGAGGCTGCGGAGTACCTGGGCAGCTATGTGCACGGCGCCAGGATCGGTGCACTCGTGTCCTTGCAAGGCGGCGATGCCGAACTCGCGCGTGACATCGCCATGCATGTTGCCACCACCAACCCGATGTGCATCGACGAGCACGCCGTTCCTGCCGACACGCTCGAACGTGAGCGCCGTATTTTTGCGCAGCAGGCAGCCGAATCGGGCAAACCGCCAGAGATTGTCGAAAAGATGGTTAGCGGTCGCGTCGCCAAGTTTCTCAAGGAAATTACCCTGCTCGGGCAGCCGTTCGTCAAGGACCCGGACGTCACGGTCGGCAAGCTCCTCGACGGCGCCGGGGCCGAAGTTACCGCTTTCGTCAGGTTCGAAGTTGGCGAGGGTATCGAGAAGCGGCAGGACAACTTCGTCGAGGAAGTCATGTCACAGGTTAAGTCTGCTTCATAAATTACTGATTATGTTTAGAATAATGCTCCGCGAACAAGTCAGCTGAGCGAGTAACCGCAAAACGCGTGTCCGTGGTGATGACGGTGGTTCAAGGTGTTAATTTTAAAGGGAAGGAGGGGGATGTGACAGATAGCCCGGTTCTTTACCGACGTGTGCTGCTCAAGCTGAGCGGCGAGGCACTGATGGGCGAACTGGACTATGGCATCGAACCCGAGGTCATTCAGCGAATCGCGGCCGAGATCGCAGCCGTCCACAAGCTCGGGATCGAGGTTGCCATCGTCATCGGTGGCGGCAACATTTTCCGCGGCGCCGGGCTGGCCAGGGCCGGCATGGACCGGGTCACCGGCGACTACATGGGCATGCTCGCAACCGTGATGAATGCCCTTGCGATCCAGGACGCACTGGAGGCGCTCGATGTCTACGCAAGGGTGATGTCCGCTATCCGCATCAACGAGGTTTGCGAGGACTATATTCGGCGTCGCGCAGTCAGGCATCTCGAGAAGGGGCGCGTGGTTATTTTTGCCGCCGGCACGGGCAATCCGTTTTTTACGACCGACAGCGCGGCGAGCCTCAGGGCTATCGAAATTAACGCGGACGTGCTGTTGAAGGCGACCAAGGTCAGCGGTGTTTATGACTCCGACCCGCAGCTCAATGCGGAAGCAGCGTTGTATGACACCGTGTCTTTCGACAAGGTGCTGGTCGACAAGCTGAATGTCATGGATGCGACCGCCATCGTCATGTGTCGCGACAACAATTTGCCGCTCAGGGTGTTTAGCATGGCGGAAACGGACACGCTGGTCCGCGCCATGACAGATCCTGAGGTCGGTACCCTGGTAACGGCCTGACAAGGCTGCGGTTGAATTCACAGAGGGCGATTAACAGTGATTGACGACATCAAGAAAGATGCCGGGGTAAGAATGGACAAGAGTGTCGTGGCGCTACGCCAGGAACTCACCAAAATGCGTACGGGCCGCGCGCACACGAGTTTGCTGGACCACATCACCGTCGAGTACTTCGGCAACGATGTCCCGTTGAACCAGGTCGCCAATGTCAATGTCGAGGACGCGCGGACGCTGACAGTTTCGCCCTGGGAAAAGGCGATGGTGCAGCCGATCGAGAAAGCGATCATGACGTCGGACCTCGGCCTGAACCCGGCGACGGCCGGCACCATCATCCGCGTACCGTTGCCGGCGCTGACTGAAGAACGGCGCAAGGATATGACGCGCCTGGTCCGCCATGAAGCAGAAGGGGGGCGGGTCGCGGTGCGAAATATTCGCCGCGACGCCATTGCCGATTTCAAGGACCTGTTGAAGGAAAAGTTGATCGGCGAGGACGAGGAACGTCGTGCTGAGGAGGAAATTCAGGGGATCACGGACAAGCACATTGCCACCATCGATGACATGCTGGCGAAGAAAGAATCCGAGCTCATGGAAATCTGATCTGCCAGGTATCGACAGTGACTGAGCTTGCGCACAATCCCGACGAACCGCTCCGGCGCCCGGTGCCGGCGCATGTTGCCGTCATTATGGATGGTAATGGTCGCTGGGCGCGGGCACGCGGCATGCCCCGCCACGCCGGACATCGGGCGGGCGTGAAATCGGTTGCGAAACGGTACGGGTTGCGGTCGAGCGTGGCGTTTCATACGTGACCGTATTCGCCTTTTCGAGTGAAAACTGGCGCAGGCCGGCCGATGAGGTCAGCCGCCTGATGGGCCTTTTTCTGGAGGCCCTGCAACGGGAAATGGATGAGCTGCATCGTAATAATGTCAGGCTCAGGTTCATCGGTGCGCGCCAGCGCTTGCAGAGTGAACTCGCGGACAGCATAGAAGCCGCCGAGGAGCGAACCAGGGACAACGACAGCCTCAACCTGATTGTGGCGGCAGCTTACGGTGGCCGCTGGGACATCGTACAGGCGGCCAGATCGCTCGCTGGCAAAGCTGTCGCGAGGGAGTTGTCTGTCGATGACATTGATGACGACCGATTGTCGGGAGAATTGTCGCTGGCCGGCATCCCAGACCCGGACCTGTTGATCAGGACGGGTGGTGAACGGCGTATCAGCAATTTCCTGCTGTGGAATCTTGCCTATGCAGAGCTCTGGTTTTCGGACTGCCTGTGGCCGGATTTCCGCGCACCGCAGTTCGACGAGGCCCTCGCCTATTTTGCCAGCCGGCAACGGCGTTATGGTTACACCGGCGACCAGGTGGTGGCCTGAGATGCTGAAGCAACGCCTGCTGACCGCACTCGTCTCGTTACTCATTCTCGGCGCCGTGTTGTTTTTCGTACCGTCCTTCGTCGCGCGGTTTTTGATCGCATCGCTCTTTGTCGTGGGTGCCTGGGAATGGGGCGGCTTCCTCGGATCCGGCGGGCGCAGCTATCGCCTTGCCTATGCCGTTTTCATCGGCGCACTGATCGCAGGGCTCAATGTCAACCTGTCCGGGGCAGGGCTGCTGGATAGCGTATTTAAGGTGTCCCTCGCCTGGTGGTTGATTGCGCTCGGCTGGTTGCCGTTTTTCCCGACAGGGATTCCTGCGCTGGTGGCCTGGATCTGCGGCGCCGTGGTGCTGGTTCCTGCCTGGGCAGCATTGGATCACCTCTACAGCCAATCGCCGGCTCTGCTCGTATTTGGCCTGCTGATTGTCTGGGTTGCCGATATCGGCGCATACTTTGTCGGCAAGGGCTTCGGTCGCGTGAAACTCGCGCCTGCCATCAGTCCGGGAAAGACCTGGGAGGGGGTCCTCGGCGGCCTGGGTGCCGTGCTCCTGCTGGCTGCTGTCGGCAGCCGTGTACTCGCCGTGGATATCGCGGTGCTGGTGCCACTGTGCCTGGCGGTCGCCATGCTGTCCATCGTCGGCGACCTCACCGTGAGCATGTTCAAGCGAACCGCCGGCATCAAGGACAGTGGCAGCCTTTTGCCGGGCCATGGCGGCGTCCTGGATCGAATCGACAGCGTCACGGCGGCGGCACCACTTTTCGTGCTTGCATCGAGCTGGATCGGTTTACAATGAGCGCCGGCGTCGTTCAGCCAGGGTTCAACGGCAGTGGTACAGACTTGCCGGGAACTGCGCGCAGGCAGCCCAGTCTGATTCCATTGCGGGAGTTTCTTCGCGGTACGGGCGGGAATGCCTGTTCTGAACTTAAGTGCATGAATTTAATGGATATTTCTTAAATCATGGGTGGTGCACTGACCAATCTGCTGGCGTTCGTCGTCGCGATCAGCGTGCTGGTCGCCGTGCACGAATTCGGCCATTACATCGTCGGCCGCTGGTGCGGCATGAAAGTGCTGCGGTTTTCGATCGGTTTCGGCAAGCCGATCTGGACCCGCATTGCCGGCAAGGACCGGACAGAGTACTGCATTTCGGCGATCCCGCTGGGCGGTTATGTCAAGTTTCTTGGCGAGCGCTACGGCAGCGGCGAACCGGTCGGTCCCGCGGACGAAGGCCGGGCGTTCAACCAGCGGCCTGTCTGGAATCGTATCCTCGTATTGCTCGCAGGGCCGTTTTTCAATTTCCTGTTCGCCTTTTTCGCGTACTGGGTTTTGTTCATCAACGGTGTGCCGACCATGAAGCCGGCCGTCGGCCAGGTTGCACCGGACTCCTATGCAGCCGAGGCGGGCCTCAGGTTTGGCGACCAGATCGTCAAGGTGGGCGAACGCGAAGCCACCGACTGGGAAACGGCGCTCGTCTCGATGCTCGATGAGATGCTCAGCAATGGCAGCGTCACCCTCGAGCTCAAAGAGGCGGACGGCTTTACGCGTACCGCCACGATCGATGTGGGTGATGACGCAAGCCGGCTGACGGAGCCTGGCATGTTATTCGACGGACTCGGTTTCCAGCCGTGGCAGCCACCGGCGATTCTTGCCAGCGTCGAGGAAGGGGGTGCCGGCTATGCAGGGGGATTGCAACCGGGCGATCGCATCACGTCGATCGACGGCGAGGCAGTCGATGCGTTCGGCGACCTGCAACGGATCGTCAGTGCGCGGCCCGGGCAGACGGTCAGCATCGGCCTCGAGCGTCGCGGGGAGCCCAGGGTCCTCGACCTGACGATCGGTTCGCGAGCAGTCGACGGCGAGACCCGCGGCTTCCTGAATGTCGGCATCGGCGATATCGCCCAGGATTACTGGTATCTCAGAAAATTCGGGCCGCTGACATCCGTCGGCCAGTCCATACAGCGGACCTGGACTGCAGCAGGATTTACCATGCGCATGCTCGGTCGCATGCTGACGGGCGAGGTGTCGATCAGGAACATCAGCGGGCCGATCAACATCGCCCAGTTTGCCGGCAGCTCCGCAGCCGCCGGTCTGAACGCGTTTCTTAATTTTCTCGCCATGGTCAGCATCAGCCTCGGTGTCCTGAATCTGTTACCGGTGCCGGTGCTCGATGGCGGACAAATCGTATACCACGGCGTCGAGGGCCTGAAAGGCAGCCCCTTGTCAGAACGGGCGCAACTGATCGGGCAGCAGATCGGCATTGCCGCATTGCTGCTGTTGATGAGTTTTGCTTTCTACAACGATATCGCACGAATCCTGAACTAGTGTCCTGTCCCGTAAATAGTTTGATGAATATGCGCAGCGCTCTTCGTTGCTGGCGAGGCGCGACGACGAGCAGTGGCAGGCCCCGCGGGAGGCGGAGCAACAATGCCGGCAGCGAAACTAGTTTTCCTGTTCACAAACTTATTTGCAGGACAGGACGCTGGATGATGATTGATATTGCAAAAAGAATGGCAGTACTGCGAAAGGGCCTGCTGCTGCTGGTGCTGCTGTCGTGCGTCACGCCGCTCATTGCGGTGGCGCAACAAGATTCGTTCGTCGTGCGTGACATGCGCGTGGAAGGCCTGCAGCGCATTTCAGAAGGCACGGTATTCAATTACCTGCCGATCAACATTGGTGACACCGTTGACCCGATAAGAATTCAGGAAGCGATCCGTGCACTGTACGCACAGGCGCTATTCGATGACATCGAGATGCGGCGCGATGGTGACACGCTCGTCGTCGTGGTCAAGGAACGACCCTCGATCGAAAGCTTTACAATAGAGGGTAACAAGGACATCAAGACGGAAGACCTCACGGAGTCGCTGCGCAACGTGGGCCTTGCAAGGGGCAGGACGTTTGACCGCTCGGTGCTCGACAATGTGCAGCAGTTCCTGACCGAACAGTATTATGATCGTGGCAAGTACGGCGTTCAGGTCAAAGCCACCGTTACGGACCGCCCGAACAACACTGTCGCAATCAAGGTCGACGTCAAGGAAGGCGACCGCGCCAAAATTCGACAGGTCAATATTGTCGGTAACAGGAATTTCGACGAAAAAGATATTCGCGCGGATTTTGAGCTCGACACCGCGAACTGGCTGTCATGGTTCAGGCAGGACGATCGCTACGCGAAAGAATCCCTGAGCGGCGACCTGGAAAAGTTGCGATCGTTCTACATGGATCGTGGCTACGCCGATTTCCGGATTGAATCGACACAGGTCGCGATATCACCCAATAGAAAAGATATTTACGTAACGATCAATATCCACGAGGGCGCCAAATATACGATTTCCAATATCAAGCTGGTCGGCGATATGGTTGTCCCGGAAGAGGTGCTGCAATCGATGGTGCTGGCGAAACCGGGCTCCATTTTCAACCTGCAGTTGCTGACCTCGTCCGCCGAATTCATGAAGTTCAGGCTTGGCGAACAAGGCTACGCGAATGCCGAAGTGGAGCCGGTGCCCGAACTCGACCAGGAGACGAAGGCAGTCTCGGTCACTTTCTTCATCAACCCGAACAGCCGTGTGTACGTGCGCCGCATCAACTTCAAAGGTGTCGACCAGGTTGACGACAACGTGCTGCGGCGAGAGATGCGACAGGTCGAGGGCGCCTATCTCTCGAACCGTCTGATTGACCGTTCCAAGATTCGGCTGCAACGGCTGCCGTTTATCGAGAAGGTAGAAGTGGAAACCTCACCGGTGGCCGGCACGCCGGACATGGTCGACGTCGACTTCGATGTCAAATACCGGATGCCGGGCCAATTCAGCGGCGGCCTTGGCTATTCCGGGTCGCAAAAACTGATACTGAACGGCAGCATCGTGCACACCAACTTTCTCGGTACCGGGCAACGCGTCGCCCTGACGGCGAGTTCCAGCAGGTTCTCGAGCCTCTATTCCCTGTCGCACACCAAGCCATATACAACCCGCAATGGCGTCAGCCGAACGGTAGGCATCAATTACCGCGATATCACCCAGTTCACCTCGGCAGCATCCGATTTCTCGACGGAAAGCTATGGGGCTTCCCTGGAATACGGCATTCCGATAACGGAGTTTCAGAGCTTCAGCGTCGGCCTTTCGTTTAACAGCCTCCAACTGCTGTCCTCCGACCGCAGCACCGTTCAGTCGCAAAATTGGGTGCGAAACAACGGCAATACGTTCTTTGCTGACAGCAACGGCGGTCTCAACTTCTTCGGTTCTCAGTTCGATGTGGCGGAGCTGACTCTGGGATGGATTTTCGACAGCAGGAACCGGGCATTGTTCGCCAACCGGGGCTCCAGGCAGCAGCTGTTTTTCAGCTATGCAGTCCCGATCAGCGACGTGGAGTTTTTTACGGCCCGCTACGACTATACAAAATATATTCCGCTTTTCGGCCCGTGGACGATCCGCGCCAATGCCGAACTTGCCTATGGCCAGGCGCTGGGGGACACGACAGCCTTGCCGCCGTACAAGCAATTCTTCGGCGGCGGACCCGAATCGATTCGCGGCTACAAGGAATCCTGGCTGGGGCCGCGGGACAGCTTTGGCAGGCCTTATGGCGGCAATATGTTGGTTGCAAGCCAACTAGAGCTTATAATCCCTCTCCCGGAGAAATTCAGCAGTCAGGCACGGGCCAGCATCTTTTATGATATCGGTAACGTGTTCAATACCGGCGAGGTAAAATTTACGGACAAGCTGGGCAGTCCGGTGAGTTACAAGCCGGAATTTGACGAGCTCAAGACTTCGGTAGGTGTCGCGGTGCAGTGGCTTGCGCCGCTCGGCTTGTTCCGCTTTAGTTACGCGATTCCGCTAAATGAGTTCAAAGGCAACGACAGGTTTTTTAAAGATAAAACGGAAAGTTTTCAGTTTTCCATTGGCCAAGCTTTTTGAGGATCTAATTTTTATGAACGTGGTTAAACACTGCCTGACCAAGACGGTTGCAGCATGCGCGCTTGTATTGTTGTTCGGCAATTCCGCATTTGCGGGGGACCTGAAAATCGGCGTTGTCAATGTTTCCCAACTCATGGAACAGGCACCGCAGGCGCGTGTCGCCATGGAGGCGCTGGACGAGGAGTTCAAACCACGCCAGCGCGAGATAGCCGCCAGGCAAACACAATACCAGGAGCTCACGGAAAAAGTGAAACGCGACCTCGCTGTTATGGGGGAGGCCGAAAGGCGCAACGCTGACAAGGATATCCGTGACCTGCAGCGGGACGTGACACGATTGCAGAATGAATTTCGTGAAGATCTGAATCTTCGGCGTAACGAGGAGCTGGGTAGCTTGCAGCGTTCACTGCTCAAGGAGGTGCAGGACTATGCGAAGAGCGCCGACTTCGATCTGGTTGTAGGTGATGGCGTTCTGTATGCAGTCCCCGCTATCGACATCACCGAGAATGTGTTGCGTGCGATGGAAGCGAACTTCCAGGCCGCCGGAAACTAGGGAGACGCTCCCGGCCTGATGTTCGCGCGCCCCGGGGGAGGGCAGCACAAAAGGGAGATCCATATTGGCCAGAAGCCTGGGAGAACTGGCTGCTCAGTTCGGCTGCGAACTGATCGGTGATCCCGCCGTGACAGTGACCGGTGTCGCAACCCTGTCGAGCGCCGGCGATGCCCATATCAGTTTCTTTGCCAATCGGCGCTATCGTGATGAATTGCGCACGACCGATGCAGCCGCGGTCATCCTTGCTCATGCGGATGCCGGTGATTGCCCGGCCAGCGCCCTGATTGCCGACGAGCCGTATCTTGTTTATGCACGGGTGGCCCGGGAGCTTCACCCGCCGCCTGCGTTGACAGCGGGAATTCATCCCTCAGCCGTTGTTGCCGCCAGCGCGGTCGTAGCCGACAGTGCCGAAATTTCAGCCAACGTGACGATTGGTGATCATGTTCGGCTGGGCGAAAACGTGTTTGTCGGTCCAGGTGTCGGTGTCGGCCCAAGGTGCGTGGTCGGTGATGACACCCGGCTGCTGGCGAATGCAACCCTGGTCCAGGACGTATCGACAGGCGCCCGCTGCATCATTCACCCGGGCGCGGTCATTGGATCCGATGGCTTCGGCAATGCGAGGAGCGAAAACGGCTGGATCAAAGTGCCGCAGCTCGGCGGTGTCAGTATCGGCAACGACGTGGAGATTGGCGCTAACTCAACGGTCGACAGGGGGACGTCGGACGACACGCTCCTCGAGGACGGTGTACGTCTCGACAATCTCGTGCACATCGGGCACAACGTGCGGGTTGGTGCGCATACGGCCATGGCGGCTTGTGCGGGCGTATCCGGCAGCACCGTGATCGGCAAGCGCTGCATGCTGGCCGGGCGTGCCGGCGTCGTCGGCCATGTCACGATCTGCGATGACGTCGTGGTCGGCGGCGCAACGATGATTTCAAAGGACATTTCGAAGCCTGGTTTTTATACTGGCAGCTTTCCCGGTGAAGCAGATCGAAAATGGAAACAAAAAGTGGCGCAATTCAGGCGGCTCGGAGAACTGGCTGACCGGGTGAGTAATCTTGAAAGATCGGCAAAAGGTGGCGACAAGTGACGATGGCCAACAACATAGAAACGATGGATGCGTTGCAAATCAGGGAAGCGCTGCCGCACCGTTATCCTTTCCTGCTGATCGACCGGGTAACAGGAGGTGTCGTCGGGGAGTCTATCACCGCGTTGAAGAACGTGAGCAACAACGAAATTTACTTCCAGGGGCATTTCCCCGACAGGCCCGTGATGCCTGGCGTGCTCGTCATCGAAGCCATGGCGCAGGCAGGTGGCGTGCTGTCGTACCTGAGCATGATCGATATTGAACCGAAGCCGCTGTTTTTCATGGCAGGCGTCAACAATGCGCGCTTTCGGCGCACGATTCTGCCGGGCGACCAGCTGCTCATCGAGGTTGCTGTCGAACGTGTCAAACGCGGAATATGGTTTTACAAGTGCACTGCGTGCGTCGATGGCAAGCTCGCCGTTGCTGCAGACATCACCTGCGCACCGGGTGGCGCACGGTGAGCATACATGGCACGGCTGTCGTCTCCAGCTCGGCAAAGCTGGCGAGCGACATCAAGGTCGGCCCGTATTCGATTATTGGCGAGGATGTCGATATCGATTCCGGCTGCAGGATCGATGGTCATGTTGTCATCAACGGCCCGACCCGTATCGGCAAGAACAATCATATTTACCCGTTCACTTCTATTGGTGACGACCCGCAAGACAAGAAATATGCCGGTGAACCGACGCGGCTCGCAATCGGTGCAGGCAATACGATTCGCGAGTACTGCACCATCAGCCGCGGCACGGTGCAAGACGAGGGCCTCACCCGGGTCGGCGACGATAACTGGATCATGGCTTACGTGCACATTGCACACGATTGCCGGATTGGCGACCACTGTATCTTTGCCAATAACGCGACACTCGCCGGTCACGTACGTGTCGGTGACTGGGCGACATTCAGCGGTTTCACGGGCGCCCACCAGTTCTGCCGGGTCGGCGCGCACGCTTTTCTCGGCATGTATTCCGGTACGACCCGGGACATCCCGGCTTATACGCTGATCGCCGGCCAGCCGCCCTCGTCAAAGGGAATCAATACGAAAGGACTCAAGCGCCGGGGGTTCACGACGCATCAGTTGAGGAATATTCGCGGTGCCTACCGGCTGGTCTATTGCAGCGGACTCAAGCTGGCCGAGGCGATTGCCGAACTCGAAGGAGCCGTCGGCGACCAGCCGGAACTCGAACTCTTTGTCGAGTCTCTGAAGTCGTCAGAGCGCGGCATCATTAGATAAGCATGCGCATTGCACTGGTCGCTGGCGAAGCCTCTGGCGATATGCTCGCGGCGGGCCTCATGGGTGCGATCAGGAGCCGCTTGCCGCAGGCGATTTTCGAAGGTGTCGCGGGCCCTTCGATGAAGTCCGCGGGCTGCGAAGCGCTCGCAGAGTCCGGGGCACTTGCGGTGATGGGGCTGGCCGAGCCGCTGACGGCAATGCCGAAGCTGCTCGGATTACGGCGCTCGCTGCTCGGGCGCTGGTCACGCAATCCTCCCGATGTCTTTGTCGGTATCGGTGCTCCCGATTTCAATCTGCGGCTCGAAGCCGCATTGAGGGCGCGTGGCATCAGGACGGTTCATTACGTGAGCCCGTCCGTGTGGGCCTGGCGGCAATGGCGCGTGAAGAAGATCGCCAGGGCGGCCGACAAGGTGTTGTGCTTGCTGCCTTTCGAAACGGCGTTCTACGACGAGCGGGGCATTGCTGCAGAATTCGTCGGCCACCCGATGGCCGACCGGACCGTCCCCACTGCAGATCGCGCTGCCGCCAGGGGATTGCTGGGCATCAAATCGCGAACAGTGCTCGCCGTGTTGCCGGGCAGCAGAATGAGCGAAGTATCGAGGCTCGGACCTGTATTTGCCCGTGCCTGCGCGCGTCTTGCGAAACACGACGGCGAGCTCGGTTTCGTGGCGCCGATGGTCTCGGAGCGCATCTGCAACACTTTCGCCGGTTATCTCGACGCGGAGAAACTGCGCGATCGATTCCTGCTGGTGTCCGGGAATGCCGACAGGGCAATGATTGCGGCGGATGTCGCGCTGCTGGCCTCCGGCACGGCAGCGCTCCAGGCAGCCCTGCTGGGCAGGCCGATGGTTGCCGCTTACCGGCTGGCACCGCTAACCTATGCGATCGTCAAGGCCTTCAGGCTGATCAAGGTACCTTACATTACCTTGCCGAACCTGCTGACCGATACGCCGTTGGTGCCGGAGTTCATCCAGGGCGCAGCGACGCCGCGGGCCCTGGCAGAGTCAGTTCGCGGGTTGCTGGCGGATCGGCAACGGCGGGCGGCGATCGCCAGGGGATTTTGCCCGCTGCGCGCGGCGCTGGCACGCGGCGCCAATGAACGTGCCGCCGATGCGGTGCTGGCGCTGGCAATGGCGCGGGGCGGTGTTGCCTCGTCGCGAACCTGAAACGATGCAACGATTTCTCTGCAAGCAACGCAGCGGCTTCACTGCCGGCATCGATGAGGCCGGGCGGGGGCCGCTGGCCGGCCCGGTCGTTGCCGCCGCAGTGATCCTCGATGCCAGCCGCCCGATCAACGGCCTTGCGGATTCGAAGCTGCTGTCCGCGCGGCGCCGCGAGGTGTTGGCCGGAAAAATTGCCGCAAACGCGCTGGCCTGGTCGGTCGCCTGGGCCGATGCCGCCGAGATCGACCGGCTCAATATACTGCAGGCAACGTTGCTGGCGATGCGCCGGGCGATCCTGGGCCTCAATCTCTGGCCGTCACGAATCGAGGTAGATGGCAATAGCCTGCCAAACCTGGTTTTTGCAGGCCGTCAAATTGACGGGCATGCCATCATCGGTGGTGATGCACGGGTGGCGGCGATCAGTGCGGCGTCGATCATCGCCAAGGTGCATCGGGATCGTATCATGCGGCGCTTTGAGGCTGTCTTTCCGGGCTACGGTTTCGGCCGGCACAAAGGCTATGGCACCGAGGCTCACCGTGAATCGATCCGGCGGCTGGGACCCTGTGCACAACATCGACGCACATTTCGGCCGATTTCCCTGCTTTGACGGATTGAATTTGCCGCTTGCCGGGCCGATCATTCCCGCTGTCCTTGCGAGCAACGCCGCTAACGAAAGAGACTGCCAACATCGTGGCCAAAGCATTCGTTCATTTGCACCTGCACACCGAGTACTCCATCGTTGACAGCACGGTGCGCATACCGCAGCTGATGAAGCAGGCTGCGGCGTTTGCTATGCCAGCCGCCGCGATGACCGATATGGGCAACCTCTTCGGCATGATCAAGTTTTACCGGCAGGCATTTGCCCGTGGCGTGAAGCCGCTGATCGGCGTCGACTTGAGGATCATGAATCCCGAAGAGGACGAGCGGCCATTCAACCTCGTGCTGCTTTGCCAGGATCTCGGGGGCTACCGCAACCTCACGCGGCTCGTAAGCCGCTCCTACCTGCAGGGCCAGGTGCGCGGGGTGGCCATGGTCGATGCCGCCTGGCTCGACCGGGAGAACACACGGGGGCTCATCGCCTTGTCCGCTGGCATGGCCGGCGATGTCGGCCGCGCACTCATGGCCGGCCAGCCGCAACAGGCTGCCGCCCGGCTCGATCACTGGGTCGGAATCTTCGGTGATCGCTTCTATGTCGAGGTAACCCGTCTCGGGCGCCCCGGCGAGGAGCACTGTCTGCAGTCCGCCATTCGGCTGGCCGCCGACAAGTCGGCGCCGGTGGTTGCGAGCAATGACGTCAGGTTTATCGAGCGTGATCATTTCGCGGCTCATGAGGCACGCGTTTGTATCCAGCAGGGGCGCACACTCGCGGACCCGGATCGTCCAAGAGACTACAGCGAGGAACAGTATCTGAAGAGCAGCGAGGAAATGGCTGCACTTTTCGAAGACATCCCGGAAGCTATCGACAACACCGTCGAGATTGCCCGCCGCTGCAGCCTCGATCTGCAACTGGGCGAATCCTTCCTGCCGGCGTTCCCGGTACCCGAAGGGCAAACGACGGAGGGATTCCTCAAGGACGAAGCCGAGCGCGGACTTGCCGCATTCCTGGAACGGATGGCCAGGCAGGACGGCATCCCGGCCGGGCAGCTCGATGCAATGGCGGCACCGTACCGCTCGCGCCTTGCGGATGAACTGAAGGTCATTTGCGACATGGGCTTCCCGGGTTACTTTCTCATCGTCGCAGACTTCATTCGCTGGGCCCGGCAGCAACAGATTCCGGTCGGGCCTGGGCGCGGGTCCGGCGCCGGCTCGCTGGTTGCCTGCGTGCTCGGCATCACGGACCTCGATCCACTTCGCTACGACCTGCTGTTTGAACGATTCCTCAATCCCGAACGCGTGTCGATGCCCGACTTCGACATTGACTTTTGCATGGAGGGGCGCGATCGCGTCATCGATTACGTCGCGGAGCGATACGGCCGCGATCGCGTGTCGCAGATCATTACCTACGGCACCATGGCGGCCAAAGCGGTTATCCGTGACGTCGGCCGGGTACTCGGACAACCGTACGGGTTTGTCGACCGGATCGCGAAGCAGGTGCCATTCGAAGTCGGCATAACGCTCGACAAGGCGCTCGAGGACGACGAGGAACTCGCCCGTATGTACCGGGAAGACGAGGAGGTCGCGTCGATCATCGATCTTGCCAGGGCGCTCGAAGGACTGTCGCGCAACGCCGTAAAGCACGCCGGTGGCGTAGTGATCGCGCCATCTGAACTCACCGATTTTACGCCGCTTTACTGCGAGGAAGGCGGTGCCAACCTGGTCACGCAGCTCGACAAGGACGATGTCGAGGCAGCCGGCCTGGTGAAGTTCGATTTCCTGGGGTTGAAGACCCTCACCATCATTGACTGGGCAGTGCATACGATCAACGAACGGGACCCGCAATGCGGCCTCGACATTGGGACGATTCCGCTGGATGACAGGGAGACTTTTGCATTGCTGCAGGCCTGCCGGACGAGAGCCGTGTTCCAACTGGAGTCTCGCGGCATGCGCGATCTTGTCAAGCGCCTGCAGCCGGACCAGTTCGACGACCTGGTCGCGCTGGTGGCATTGTTCAGGCCGGGGCCGCTGCAGTCCGGCATGGTCGATGACTTCGTTTCTCGCAAGCACGATGTCAACAAAGCCGACATCGATTTCTTGCATCCGGACCTGAGGCCGGTCCTCGAGCCGACATACGGCGTCATCCTGTACCAGGAGCAGGTAATGCAGATTGCGCAGGTGCTGGCAGGCTATACACTCGGCGGTGCAGACTTGCTGCGCCGTGCGATGGGCAAGAAAAAGCCCGAGTAGATGGCCAAACAACGCGAAGTATTCCTGAGCGGCGCAATTTCACGCGGCGTGGCGGCGCCGACAGCGACGCGAATCTTCGACCTGATGGAGAAGTTTGCGGGCTATGGGTTCAACAAATCGCATTCCGCCGCGTATGCGCTGTTGTCCTACCAGACGGCTTATCTCAAGGCACATTATCCCGCCGCGTTCATGGCAGCCGCCATGAGTGCGGACCTCGATCACACCGAGCGACTGGTCGTGCTCAAGGGCGATTGCCGCAAGCTCGGACTGAATCTTTGTCCGCCGGCGATCAATCGCTCGAACTACCCGTTCAGCGTGGCCGGGGATGCCGGGATCCTCTATGGCCTGGGCGCAATCAAGGGGGTCGGCAGGGCGGCGGTGGAGGCGATCGTCGCAGAGCGTGAGGCTAATGGCGCGTATCGTTCCCTGGCCGATTTCTGCCGGCGCGTCGAACTCGACAAAGTGAATCGGCGTGCGCTCGAAGCGATGATCAAGTGCGGTACCATGGACGACTTCGATTTGTCACGCAGGCAGTTGCTGCAGGAGCTGCCGGAGATTCTGCAAAGTGCCGATCAGGCGGCGAAGGCGCAGGCTGCGGGCCAGAACGACATGTTCGGCCTTGCTGAAACGGCGCCACGGCAGGAAGAGGCAACCATGGTGCGGCTCGAGGAATGGAGCGAACGGGAACGCCTGGCCAATGAGAAGGAAGCGCTGGGCCTTTACCTGACCGGTCATCCGTTCGATGCGGTCAGGCAGGATGCACGTTTCCTGGTCGACGGTAAACTTGTCGATATTGCCTCGGAGCCGCCGCCACAGACCAGTAGTGGCGAGCGCCGCTATGCACAAGCGCGGCGGGAGATAACGGTTGCCGGACTGATTATGGACGTGCGCAGGCGCGGCAACCGGGTGACGGTGGTGCTCGATGATGATACCGGGCGACTGGAGGTGAGCCTGTTTAGCGAGGCATTGCAGAAGTTTCGCCACCTGCTGAATAAAGATGAAATCGTCGTCATTTCCGGCAGCCTGCGCTATGACGACTTCATGGGCGCGTGGCAAGTCAATGCCAAATCCGTGCTGCATATTGATCGCGTGATCGAGAGCCGCGCCAGCGGCATGATCCTCAGCCTCGCAGCGAACGGCCAGGGGCAGAGCCTCCTGCACCGGCTCCACGACCTGCTTTTGCCGTACCGGGAGGGCGATTGCGATGTTGCCGTGCAGTACGTCGGCAGCGATGCTGAGGCCCGCTTGAACCTTGGTCCGGAGTGGACGGTACGGCCGAGCCGGGAACTTCGGGACAAGCTGGCGGAGCTCCTGGGCAGGAACAGCGTTCGATTGCTCTACGCACCCGGCCGGGAAATGAGGCAGAGTCTTGCTCTGACGCCACTGTCCTCGGCAGAGGGCAATGGCGCATTTGTCTGGACTGCCGCTATATCTCATGGATCTCAAGTTTCTTGAATTCGAACAACCCATCGCCGAACTCGAAGCCAAGATCGACGAGCTTCGCTACGTTGGCGACGACTCCGAAATCAACATCAACGAAGAGGTGGCGCGACTCAAGGCGAAGAGCGAGTCGCAGACAAGAAGCATTTTTGCCAGGCTGAGCGCCTGGCAGATTGCGCAGGTCGCCCGCCACCCGATGCGGCCGTATACGGCCGATTACCTGTCACTGATTACATCGTATTTCCAGGAACTGCACGGCGACCGCATGTATGCGGACGACCCGGCAATCATCGGCGGGATCGGGCGGCTTGACGGACGCCCGCTCATGTTCATCGGGCACCAGAAGGGCAGGGATACCAAAGAGCGTGTCAGGCGCAATTACGGCATGCCGAAACCAGAGGGTTACCGCAAGGCCCAGCGCCTGATGAAGATGGCCGAGAAATTTTCATTGCCGATCGTGACCTTCATCGATACACCCGGCGCCTACCCGGGCGTTGGCGCCGAAGAGCGCGGGCAAAGCGAAGCCATCGCCTACAGCCTGTTCCTGATGGCGAAGCTCAAGACGCCTATTATCAGCATCGTCATCGGTGAAGGCGGTTCGGACGGTGCACTGGCCATCGGCGTCGGTGATCGCCTGCTGATGTTGCAGTACAGCATCTACTCGGTCATATCGCCCGAAGGCTGTGCGTCGATCCTGTGGAAAAGCGTGGACAAGGCCCAGGAAGCCGCCGAAGCGATGCGCATCACGGCAAGCAGCCTGAATGAATTCGGTCTCGTCGACGAGGTTCTCGCGGAACCGCTCGGCGCGGCGCATCGCGACCCTGCCGCAGCGGCGGAAGTTGTGCGCAACGCAGTCCTGAAGCATCTTGCGGATATTGAAGATCTCGATACGGCACAGTTGCTGGAGCGGCGGCAACAGCGAATTGCCGGCTTCGGCCAGTTCAAGGAAGCCTGAGACGGTACCACAAGCGGGTGAGCGCATGAGCAGTGCTTTTCATTCGGATGAGCTGCAACAGCGCCTGCAGGCGCTGACGGCCGGCTTCGCCGTATCGCGATGGTTGGTGGCATTCTCGGGCGGCATCGATTCGACGGTTCTGCTGCACGCGCTGGCGACTGATCCGACGCAACGGCCGCGGCTCGCGATTCACGTCGACCACGCCCTGCATCCGGACTCCGCTCTGTGGGCCGCGCATTGCGAAGCGACGTCGCTCAGGCTCGATGTTCCCTATGCATGCCGCCGCGTCTCTGTCACCGGTACCGCCGAATACGGGCCGGAGGCTGCGGCGCGGAAGGCGCGCTACGCGGCATTCCTGTCGTTCATGCAGAGCGGCGACTGCCTGCTGAGTGGCCACCATGAGGACGACCAGGCTGAAACCCTGTTGCTGAACCTGGTGCGCGGCAGTGGCCCGGCGGGTCTCGCCGGCATCGGGGCGAGGCAGTCGTTCGGTCGCGGACTGTTGTTGCGGCCGCTGCTCGGCGTCGCGAGCCGGGATATTGAAGCCTATGCCAGGCGGCATGAACTCGACTGGATCGATGATCCGTCCAACGCCGATACACGCTTCGATCGGAATTTTGTCCGCCAGGAGGTGTTGCCAAAACTTGCGTCGCGCTGGCCTGCTGTCGCGAATCGTCTGCGGCGCAGCGCGGAGCTGGTGAGCGAGGCAAACGAGTTACTGAATGAACTCGCGGACATGGACCTGGCCTGCTGCGGAAGCCCCGCACGATTGTCGCTCAGCACGATGGCAGGACTGACGCAGCCGCGGCAAAGAAACCTGTTGCGGCGCGCCGTCCGTCTGTGCGGCCTGCCGCCGCCGCCGGCAACCCGGATGTACCAGGCCGTCCACGAGTTGATTCCGGCGCGCGAGGACGCGCAGCCGCTGGTGAGTTGGCCGGGCGCCGAGTTACGCCGTTACCGGGATTACCTGTACGTGCTGCCGCAACGGGTCGCTGTTGGCGATGCGCCCGGCGCACTTTTGCGCCCCTGTGGCACGGTATTGCGACTTGGCCCGGGACAGGGAACGCTGGCGATCGTCGACACGGGAAGCCGCGGCATCGACCCCGCCATAGTCGGGCAGGGCCTCCGGGTTCGCTACCGCGAAGGCGGTGAAGCGTTGCGCATCAGCGGCGAGGGCGCGACACGGAAGCTCAAGAAATTGCTGCAGGAAGCCCGCGTCCTGCCCTGGATGCGCGACCGTTTGCCGCTCCTCTATGCGGGTAACGCACTTGTCGCGGTCGCAGATCTTTGGATTTCCGCAGATCATTCGGCGGCGCGGGGGCTGGCCGTTGAATGGCGCGGGAAACCCGCGCTCAACTAATTGTGATGGTGCAGTCGATCTGTTAACTTCTAACACCGTCTTTAATCAAACGACGGGTCACTGAGCGGAGCCGGTTTCTGGCGAGATCAACGCTCCTTCCGGGTTGGATTAGAAGCACATTCGCGCCGTTTTTCGGTGCCGGATTCGTGTTTTTTGTCTGACCCTTATTTGTTTCCCGCGGAGAGAACCTGACTGGCGACTTATTTATGACATCCTATGTATTCATCACTGGCGGCGTCGTGTCCTCGCTCGGCAAGGGCATTACGTCCGCCTGTCTCGGGGCCATACTGGAGTCTCGCGGCCTGTCGATCAGCATGATCAAGCTCGACCCGTATATCAATGTCGATCCGGGCACGATGAGCCCGTTTCAGCATGGTGAGGTGTTCGTCACCGAGGACGGCACGGAGACCGACCTCGATCTCGGGCACTACGAACGTTTCGGGCGCACGACTTGCGGCCGCAACAGCAATTTTCCGACCGGGCGCATTTAAGAGCGCGTTATCGGCAAGGAA
>Ga0114931_10003162_pt1 | contig 20897 bp, 22 predicted proteins | sample 2SBtaG_FD_89579 | JGI IMG/M metagenome (GOLD analysis project Ga0114931, IMG submission 89579) | Deep subsurface microbial communities from Kolumbo volcano to uncover new lineages of life (NeLLi) - 2SBTROV14_V59a metaG | ecosystem: Environmental > Aquatic > Marine > Volcanic | place: Kolumbo...
CGAGCGAAAGTGCCTGGTATTAATGGTCGGGGTGGCCGGACTTGAACCGGCGGCCTCTGCGTCCCGAACGCAACGCTCTAGCCAATCTGAGCTACACCCCGTGGAGAATTAATTTACTATAATCTCTGAGTGATGCAAGGGTTGTTTGCCAATAGAGCCCGATCATGCGGATCGATCGGAATCAAAAGACGAAACATCTATCTTAACTCAATACTCCACAAGCTCGACGGCCGCCTTTATTGTCGGTATGCCCGACGATAAAGAGTTTCAGATCCGGATTGTTATTGAGTAGTGCGGCGATTTCCTTTATGGTCGCATTTGATTCGGGTTTTATATCGGTCTTATCGAAATCAAAAAGGATGCCGTAAATGGAGATACTGCCTGTCTCGAAAATCTCCTCCGCCATAGCGTCCTCATCGACTGTGACAAGACCCTCGTCCATGGGCGCAATCTCGATCACGTCTACCTGGGTGTAGATATGATTCCTGTCGGGCCCGCCGCCCGTGGTATTCTTGACTGTATAGAGTGAGACATATACGTCGCCTTCACTTCTCGCGAGCTTGGCGGCAAGGTAACGCTGCTCGTAGTAGTTATCGCCAAAGCCTTGTTTGTACTCGACTACTTTATGGTTAAAGTATCTGCCGCCGCACTCTTTGTTGCTACAGGTGTAGAGGATTTCAAAGCCCTCAGATTTGAGGGCGTCTTCGTAGTTCCTGAACACCTCTAAAGTGGAGCGGCCTTCGGGAAGGTAGTAAGAGATCTTTGTGATCTTCCCCTCAAGCTTCTCATTCGCCTCGGCTTTAGAATTACCGGGCTCCCCCGGGGCACGCACGACTTTCCCGAGGAGAATCTCATACTCGTCGAACTCCCTGAAGTCGTAATCCGTGATCTCTGAGCCCTCGTATCTGGACACCATAGGATGATCCGAGCTTCCCGCTACGTCCCCTGAGTAGGAGAATCGGACCGGCAGGATAAGTGCCAGAGACAGAGTAATTAAATATAGACTGATAAAACGGGATTTAAACATGACCTTCCCTCCGATTGTGATATGAATTTTTAATAATAAACTATATTCCCCCGGTGAAGCAACTGCTATTAATTACGGAGAGAGAAAGTGTTAAGCTAGATAGGGGGAAGCTATCTGAATAGATTGGAGTAAAAGGTAATGGAGTTAAAGGAACTCGGCGATACCGGGGTCATGATGCCCGAGATAGGGCTCGGCACCTGGAGGTACAAGGGAGGGGTCGAGCCGCTAAAGAAGGGTATCGAGCTTGGCGCAACGCTGATCGACACCGCGGAGGGCTACCAAACGGAAGACGTGGTAGGGGAGGCGATAAGAGGAACGCGGGAGAAGGTATTCGTAGCGACGAAGGTCTCGGGGAGACACCTTGCGCATGACGATGTGCTAAGATCGTGCGAAGAGAGCCTCTATCGGCTCGGTACCGACTGTATAGATATTTACCAGGTACACTGGCCTAACCCGTCTTATCCGATAAAGGGGACTATGGAAGCAATGGGCAAGCTTGTTGACAGGGGTTTCATACGGTTCATCGGAGTTAGTAACTTCGATATAGATGAAACCCAAGAGGCGCAGACTTATCTGAATAACCACAAGATTGTGTCGAACCAAATAAGATACAGCCTTAACGACAGATCTATAGAGGATGATTTGCTGCCTTACTGCGAGGAGCACGATATGACAGTGCTCGCTTACACGCCTCTAGACGACGGTAACCTTACGAGAATGCTCACAGTGGGTGGCGGAGGCAAGATGGGGGTGCTTAAGGAGATTGCCGAAGAGACTAATAAGACAATGGGGCAGGTAGCTCTTAACTGGTGTACGTCCAGAAGCAGTGTAATAGCTATACCTAAATCAAACAGCGTGGAAAGGACTGTTGAAAATTGCGGCGCTTCGGGGTGGAGACTTACAGAGGAGCAGATTGCGAGACTCAACCGAGCGTTTTAGTGATGAATATAAAGAAAATGAATCTTTTGAAGGATCCACTCAATCAATATTAACGTATGTATTAATAAGATATGTGAAGTCTGTAGAAGGTTTTTCAAAGGTTTGATTATGAGAAAAGAAAGACGAGCGTCATTTAAGCTTGCAGTCTTAATGACAATATCTATATTACTCATTACGCTTTTCATTCAGAGACCATCGACTTCGTATACAATAACCTCCTACGGTGTGAACATGACTGAATCGGGCGCTTTTGACAAATCCTATGAAATTTACAATTCGCTTCTCCAAAAGTATGTCCGTGACGGCAGGGTGGATTACGAAGGGTTTATCGAATCGAGGGGCGAATTTGAGGCGTTCCTAAAAGCAATGGGCTCTATAGACCCTGAGGAGTTCGGCTCGTGGGCTGAGAATGATAAACTGGCTTATTGGATAAACGCTTATAACGCCTTTACGATTAAAGCTATAATTGACCACTATCCCATAGAGAGGAGCTTCAGCTTAGTCGGTATATTCTACGCGCCTTCAAACAGCATACTGCAGATAAAAGGGGTTTGGAAGAAGCTCAGGTTCAGAGCGGTGGGCAGGATGGTGACGCTGGACGAGATAGAGCATCAGATACTAAGAAAGGAGTTCAATGAGCCAAGAATTCATACGGCAATCGTGTGTGCGTCCGTATCGTGCCCGAACCTGAGCAGCGAGGCATACTCGGGGGGGGAAATACAGGAGCAGCTGACTGCCGCGTCCCTCCGGTTCGTGAATAACCCCGATAAGGGAGTACTTATCGATAAGAAAGACAACAGGGTTAATGTGTCGAAGATATTTAAATGGTTCGGGGATGATTTCATTAAAAATTATGGAGTGGTAGTTTCATTTAAAAATAAAAGCTTAAAGGAAAATGCCGTTTTAAACTTTATACTGGATTACCTGGTATCGGAGAGTAAAAAGGAGTACTTGAAAAATAATAATTTTAAGCTCGGCTACCTAAAGTACGACTGGCATCTAAACGAAATGCCCGGGACTTAATCCTCACCCGCCCCCTATGATTTGCCGAACTCCTTACTGTGCTAAGCCTAATCCGGTAAATCCCCTGGACCCAACTGCTCATCTGACGTGTATGCCATAGCGGAGGAATAGGCCGAGACGCAGTAGGGAACAAAGAAGGTGAGGGTACTTTTTAATAAGAGCATGGGAGTTATCTCGAGCGCTATTAGATTATCGAGATGATTTATTACTATCAGAACCGGCCCTACGATTACCGCAACTTTTGTTGCCCTTAGTACCGTCTCTTTTCTGAAGAAGTTTTTGAAAAATAATCTCATCATATCGGTATCTAAAATAAATGATTGGAAGAGAGAAATAAAATGCTTTTAACTCTATACTCACAATGGCAGCGCCAGCTTTTAACTTCCACCCGCTTCGAACACAAGCGTATCGGGCCTGAACGTATACCAGGCAAACCAGTAAGAGACGAACGAATCGACAGGCTTACCGTCCTTGTCAGTGGCTGTTACAAAATCACCGTCACTAAATTTTATTATTACTTCACTATCCCCCAATTTGTCCTTAAGCGGGGTCTTTGTCTTCTTAAGCTCTGAGAACGGATAGGCCTTGGCCTTATCTCCCGAGAGAACAACCAGAACTTTTTCCTTGGGATGAAATCTGTTGCTGGTGTTTCTAACCGGGAACATGATGGAGCTTGACCCCTCGTATCCGCCGTAGGGCATATTGTCGTAATCACGTACGTACCCTGTGTTTCTGGACAGGACTTCTGTACCCGGATGCTCGCTCTTCCACTCCTTCCAAGTGGCGAGGGTGGACGGCAGAATATCAAACTCTGTACCCGACATTCGCCCCGTGACCGCCTTCATCTCGAGCTGAGACCAGAGGCTCTGTGTCTCCCGGTCGTAAAAGAGGACGTCTGATTGATGAAGGAGCCCTGAAATGCCAAACGTATACTCCTTGCCATCGATATTCCTGTCAAAAATCATAGTAGAGCCACAGAGCGGACAGTATGAGATAAGTACGGGTTTTCCACCGACCGTATCATTTACCGCCTCGTGCCATACGAGTATCCTGAGCGGATAGGCCCTCTCTGTGCCACCTATGCTTATACCTGCCACAAGGTCATTATCTCTTAGCCAAGTGGCTTTATCGGCAGGCTCGAACCTGGGATTCATTATGGCGGGGATGCCGTCTCGCGGAGGGCCTCCTGAAAATATTTCATTTTTCGGGATTAAGCCTCCTTCAACATCAAAACCGTTATATTGGGCGTATGATAGCGCGGGAAAAATGAACAGGAAAAACGGCAGTAATAATGTAATATATATTCTCATAAGCATTTAGATGACCTGAAGCCTTTTTGGATTCCGTTATCAAGCTGGATTAACAGTCTATAGATAAATAATAAAAAGTCGGAGGAAATATGTCCGGAAATGACAGCATGAGCAGAATGAACTGGGACCTTACGAGCTACTTTCCAGAGTACGGAGGTCCGGAGATGAGGGGGTTTAAGATAAAGTTAAAAGAAGATATACAATCGATGAAAGACAAAGCGGCTTCTCTCTCTCCCCTGGATAACGATAACCAGGAGGATTGGGAGAATATATTCATTAAGAATGAGGATATCGCGAGTCGTTACTCTCACTTGAGATCATACATAGGATGCTTGGCTTCAGCGGACAGCTTAAACGAGGACTATCTGAAAGAAGAGGCTGAGATGGCTACGCTCGGCGCTGAATACTCAAAATTAAACATAGAGCTATTAAGATCGATTAAGGACGCATCGGACGGCGCATTCTTGAATTTTATCAACCTGAGCCCGCTTGAAACGGCTGCGTATTATCTGGGCCGAATGCGTGAAGAGGCGCAGAAGAGGATGGGGCCTGAAGAGGAGATACTAGCCGCAGACCTGGATGTGGACGGTATCGGGGCATGGGGCCGTTTGTACGATACGGTTTCGAGTAAGCTCGAATTCCTTATGGAGTACCCTGACGGGAGCACTGGGAGACTTCCCATGTCTCAGAGACGCTCGCTTATGGAAACGCCGGATAGAGCAACACGAAGGGCTGCTTTTGAAGGAGGCAACAAAGCCTGGCAGGGCGTAGAAGACGTAGTGGCAAGTGCCTTAAACGCTATAGCCGGAACGCGTCTTACTCTTAACCGTCACAGGGGGATAGACCATTTTCTTGAAGTGGCGCTATTTCAGTCGTCTATCAGCAGAAAAACTCTCGACTCGATGTTTGAGGCAATAAACTCTGAGATCGATCTTCCTCAAGAGATTCTAAGGTTTAAAGCAGAGTCTATGAATAGGGACAAAATTGCCTGGTACGACCTGGGGGCTCCGCTGGAATTCGAAAATCAGAAGAAGCTCGATTGGAATGACGCAAAGAAGCTCGTGAGAGATTCGTTCACTACCGCATACCCCGAGCTTGGGGAATTCGTTAACGGAGCTTTCGAAAAGAACTGGATTGACTATTCACCCCGCGAGGGCAAGCGCCCCGGAGGGTTCTGCACAGGGTCATTGCTCACAAAAGAGTCGAGGATATTTATGACCTACAACGATACGATCGGGGACGTGCTCACCCTCGCGCATGAAGCGGGACACGCCTTTCACAGCCATGTAATGAGGGATATTCGTACCTACGCTCATTACTACCCTATGACGCTTGCCGAGTCCGCTTCTACGTTCGGGGAGATGATACTTACGGAGGGTATACTTGAGGACCCTTCCATCGGGGAATCCGAGAAGGCGCTGATGCTGGATACGGAAATCAATCACGGCGCTATCTATTTGATGGATATACCGGTGCGGTTTGAGTTTGAAAAGGCGTTTTACGAGGAGCGCCGGAAAGGGGAAGTGAGCGTCAGCCGGTTGAAGGAGCTGATGACAGAAACACAGAGGCGTATATTCGGGGACGTGCTCGAAGAGGGGGGTGAAGACCCGTATTTCTGGGCCTCGAAGCTCCATTTCTATATTACGGGGGTTACGTTCTATAACTTCCCGTACACGTTTGGCTATTTACTAAGCCGGGGGCTATTCTCGCTCTTCAAGAAAGAGGGCTCGGACTTCCTTCCTAAATATGAGGAGTTCCTTAGACTAACGGGCTCGGACACAGCAGAGAATGTCGCGCGTAGGAGTATCGGTCAGAATCTTGAGTTACCTGAATTCTGGGTTGAATCGATCCGTACGCTGAAGGAGCCTTTTGATAGATTAAAGGGGATCTTAAAGTCGAATGGTGCCCAATAGTTAATCGTTTGTAAGGATGACTCTAATTACAGGGCTCGGGGAACAGAGAAAAAGATCGACAATCTGCAGAAGAGCTGATGTTGCGCTCGTTGACGGCACATAAAACTTCTTATTCAAGTTTCCATTACCGTTTGCTCTTAGCTTCGCAATGACCTGCCATGGGTTTATCCCGAGCTCAGTGCCAGTGCATTTACCCTCTCCTATGACTCCGTTTCCTCTCTTAAAACCCCAAATGAGGGCTACTTTCTTTTTTGGCGTTGCATCGGATATCGATATACGGTTAAACCTGTTTTTTTATCAAAGTTTTCGATCCGTTATTGAAGGAATTAATGACAGGCCCCGTTATGCATTTTTCCGGGAAAGCGAGCCCGCCAGGAGCCGAGAGCATTGAGGCTGCAAAAATTTCGATGAACGCACCTGTAATTCCATCGAATTTGAATACCTGGTTTGAGTTGGCGCTGCTTACGTAGAGGTTACAGTCGGGGCCGGTAAGATCGGAGGGCAACATAAGAGAGCCGCCCGTTGCGAACACTTCTATAAATGCTCCTGTCTCTGCATCGAAACGCTCTACGGAGTCTGAGCTGAAGCTGGGTACTAATACAGACGAGGCTGAAAAGGCTTTTCCTGTAAAACCCAATATTAAATTAAGGCTCTAGATAAGATTAGAGCATGAATTGATTTAAATTTTTCAACAAGAGCTTGTAAATATCTTTATCCCTGTTGTTAAACCTAAACTCACTTTCTTTCAGATGCAAATTAAAGTTTTCTCTACCCACTCCGTTAAATTTCTGAAGCCTCCTCTGAGTAAAACTCCAAAAAGACTCTATCCCGTTTATATGTGATCTTCCATTGGAGAATTTATTGTCCCTATGATCCACTCCGAAATGCTTGGGATATCCTATGTCAACCAACCCATTGTAACCCCTCCATTTATCTGAATGAATCACACTCTCAACTTCCACTTTACCCCTGATAATAGCCTGTAACGTGGCCCTTGAGCAATCGGGCACTATCTCCGTGTACACCTTAGCGCTCCTCTCCAATATCCCGAATACTATCGTCTTACCGTAAGCCCCTCTGCCGCGCTTGCCCCTTATTCTCCTTGCGCCAAAATACGATTCATCCACTCCCACTTCTCCACTAAGGGGAAATTCGTGATCGCATATATCCTTTATTCTCTCTCTGAGTTTCTTATAAATTCTGTTTACTGTGGGCCTGCTTATGCCTGTTAATTCCGATGTCTTTGTAGCCGTTATATCGAGGGAATAGCACCTGAGAATTCCCCTGAATTTACGCTCTGAAATGTGCGTCCCTTTCAAATGCCTGTTTTTCCCTTTGTTTACCATAACTTAACATGTATTCTAACATGCTAATCTTATCTAGACCCTAAAATAATAAAATGCAAATTATCGCAGATTACTTTACAGAAATTATACAGCCTGTTTTCCTGTGAATATAAGAGGGGGAACACAACCACACATATACTTGTACATAAGGTTAAGGAATTTAAAATCTTTAACCAGATCAGAGGTTTAATATTACGGCGTGTGCCGGATTGAAGGTCAAATCAAGTATCAGGGAAGCCATGATTACGAGCATATAGATTATAGATACCCCAAACGCCCTTCCATAGCCCTTGTTTTTTATTGTGCTCCAGATAATCACGTAGTCGAAATAGACCCCTGAGATTACGGCGAATATCGCAAAGAATATTGTGGTGTAACCAAGGAACCAAAGCGAGAGAGAAAGCGGGAGTAAGGATATTGCATATAGTAGAATCATGATGTTCGTAAATTTTGTCCCGAGCGCAACGGGCATTACAGGTACTCCGGCTTTTTTGTAGTCGAGCTTATATTTCTGAGCGAGTTCCCAGAAATGGGGCGGCTGCCAGAGCATCATGAATATAAAAAGTATGTACCCGTCGACGCCTATTGCAGGGTTTACGGCTGAATAACCGATTAAAACCGGAAGCGCACCAGGAAGCCCGCCGATAATGGTTCCGTAGGGAGAGCTTCGTTTTAAGTAGAGCGTATATAGAAGAGTATAGCTAAGCAGGGCAGCAATAGTTAAAAGGGCGTTTACGACATTTAAGTAATAGAACGAAATAAAAAGAGAGACGACTATGAACACTGAAGCTATGGCCACCGCGGTTTTAATTCCGACCGCCGAGTGCGTCAACGCGCTTGCTGAGCCTGTCCATCAGGACATCGATCTGTTTATCGAGCACGTTATTTAGAATTGCAGAGCCGGCTGCGCTCAATAGGAGCGACACGAGTGCGAGGACTAGAAGCGCTAATGAGGGGATACCGCGGTTAGCCAGCACGACGCCGGCAAAACCGGTAAAAGCGACGCTTAAAATAATTCCGGGCTTAGCGAGCAGAATAGTCGAAACCACTATCTTTGCGGGAGCGCTTTGAGCTTGTTCCGTTGTATTCATTAGACCCGTACCTCAGGACTAAATTTTAGATTATACACTACTTTTCCGCACACACTGAAACCAGGTGTAGAACGCAGCGGTTAATATGAATAACGCAACCAGGAGATGGAGCGCCGTGATCAGAAAGTGGAGCTTCGAGCTTATTACGAGTACGCCCAAGAGAACCTGAACCACTATCAGCCCAAGTATCACTAATATTTCATTTCGGTATTTAGCAAGCCCTTTTGAAGCATAGGAGAATATCAGGAGAAGGATAACAACGGTGGTTATGAGATACGCCAAAGTCCTGTGAGCAAAATGGATCAGTATAATTCCGGATAGCTCGGGCGGTATCCAATAGCCAAGACAAGTAGGGAAATCGGGACACGCAAGACCTGCGTCCGAGTGCCTGACATAGGCGCCGAGAACCGCCTGGCACGTAACGAGCACGGTAAGGAGTAAAAAAACACCCTTATAACCCTCAATGCTGAAGAGAGTTTGTTGCTCGACTCCGTCAAAGAACACCATGTAGAGTACCAGCAAGAATATGACCATCGCGTTTGCAAAATGGATTGTCGTAAGGTCCCCCGGAAGCTCGAGCAGCACCACTATGCCTCCGAGGACAATTTGAAAAATCAGAAGAAGCACTGCTATAATTGGAACAGCCTTAACCGCTCCGATATAACTCCTAACACGCTGGTATGCGAGTATAACTATAAAAGCGGACGTCACACCGCCGATTACCCGGTGCATGAATTCCATATAGATGTCCCATCTGAAGGGTGGAAGCACTTTGCCGTGGCAAAGCGGCCAGTCGGGACAGGCTAGCCCGGCCTTAAGGCCTGCTACCAGGTTCCCCCATACTAAAAGTAAAAACAGAAGAGAAAGAGCGATCTTACCAATCATATAATTTAAAAATGCTCAGACAGGAAATATCCTGGTAAACGTATCAAGTATAGTCATGCCTATCAGTAAAAATAACAGAACTAAGGGGAAAATAGCAAAAGCCCAGGTGATACGGTCTTCAAACTTCAGATGCATAAAGAAGAGCGCAACCAGTGTAGCTTTAACAGACGCAACACTCATCGCCACGATGATATTGAATATGCCTACGTCTACGTAAGATACGGATACGGTAATTGCCGTGAGTATCATTAGCATAATCCATATTAATATATAAGTCTTATAACTCGTTAAATGGTGCCCTTCGCTGCTTGAATGCGATGACATGATATTTTAATACCTCCTTTAGCCTATTAGATAAAGAAGCGGGAACAGATAAATCCAAATTAAATCGACCAAGTGCCAATAAAGCCCGCCTAACTCTACAGGTGTGCTGTATTTTTGATTGAATTTACCCTTCATTGTCAGAACAAGCATAGTTGACAGAATAGCGATACCTATGAACACGTGGAGCATATGGAGACCGGTCAGCATAAAGTATAGTGAGAAGAAGATGCTGGTGTCGGGATATATATGGTGTGAAAACTTGGCTCCGTACTCAACATACTTGACTCCAGCGAACGCAAAGCCGCATAAGATCGTAATTAAAAGCATGATGGAGGTAAGTTTCTGCTTACCCCTTTGGATTGCAGTAACACCGATGGCCATAGTCATACTGCTGAATATAAGAATGCAGGTGTTTATAGCGCCCATCTCACGGTTGAGTTCTCTGTGCTGCTCTAAAAACATTTCGGGGTACTTGGACCTGAAAATCGCATAGGCCGCAAATAGGCCGCCGAATAGCATGATTTCGGTGCCTAAAAAGAGCCACATACCGAGCTTGGATGTGCTGTAAGCTTCACCCGGGTCCATCTGATGCCCGTGGGAATGATCCATACTAGCCTGTTCCATTTTCTTATTATCTCCTGATAATTCTTTCCTTCTTCGTATATGTACTGATCATATTTCCATTACCCGTCTTAAATATCGCCCTATCTTAACTCTTCTTTCCGTAGCCGTAAGTCCAGTCCGTAACATGAGGTATTTCATGGAAATTCTCATGAGGCGGCGGCGAAGGCACCTGCCACTCGAGTGAAAGCGACCCGTAGGGGTTCTGAGGCGCTTTTTCTCCGTTAAAGAGAGCTGCTATCAGATTAACGGTCATGATAAGTATCCCTACGCCCAGTATCCATGACCCGTAGGTCGAAAGAGACATGAGGGATTTGAACTCTTGCGGGTAAGTGGCGTATCTTCTGGGCATACCCTCAACCCCGAGAAAGAACTGAGGGAAGAACGTAACGTTGAACCCGACGAATATCAGGAACCAGGCAACCTTGGCAACGGTTTCGTTAAACATCTTGCCGAACCACTTGGGGTACCAGAAATGGAGCGCGCCGAAAAAGCCCATGACCGTGCCGCCGATCATAACATAGTGCATGTGAGCGACTACAAAATATGTGTCGTGGAGGTGAATATCCGCAGCCAGTGCGCCCAGAAACAGCCCCGTGAGCCCGCCGATCGTAAAGAGAAAAATGAAGCCGAGCGCGTAAAGCATCGGGGACTGGAGCTGTATGGAGCCTTTATATAGGGTAGCGGTCCAGTTAAAAACCTTTATTGCCGTAGGAATCGCGACCAGGAAAGTGAGGAATGAGAATATTGTAGCCGCGACTTCGGAAATTCCTGAAGTAAACATATGGTGCGCCCATACCAAGAAGCTAATGAACGCAATCCCGAGGCTTGAATAAGCTATTGCCTTATATCCGAATATAGGCTTTCTGGCAAAAACGGGAATTATCTCTGAAATGACTCCCATTGCGGGAATGATCATGATGTATACGGCCGGGTGTGAGTAGAACCAGAAGAAGTTCTGGAATAGCACGGGGTCGCCGCCTTTGGCTGGATCGAAAAACCCTACCCCGAGCGTTCTCTCTGCAATCAGAAGTAATAGCGTAATACCCACTACAGGGGTCGCAAGAAGCTGAAGTATCGCCGTGGCATAAGACGCCCAAATAAAAAGCGGCAGCCTGTGCCAGGTCATCCCCGGCGCTCTCATCTTGTGTATGGTCACGATGAAATTAAGACCTGTCAGAATCGACGAGAACCCCAGCACAAAAACTCCGAATGTCATCAGAACTACGTCCGTATCGGTGTTTGCGCTATAAGGGGTATAGAACGTCCACCCTGTGTCCGCTGGTTTGAGCAATGCAAAGAGGAGTATTATTGTGCCAAGTATATAGAGCCAATAGCTGCCGATATTAAGTTTGGGAAAAGCCACGTCCGGAGCCCCTATCATGAGGGGTATAAGGAAGTTCCCGAAGCTCGCCGCAAGCCCGGGGACAATGAAGAAAAATACCATGATAGAGCCGTGAAGCGTGAAGAGAACGTTGTAAACGTGCGGGCTTACAAAATCGGCCTCCGGAGTAAGAAGCTCAAAACGCATGAGAAGCGCTATAGTACCGGCTATCAAAAAGAAAAAGGATACCGAGACCAGGTAAAGGATACCGATTTTTTTATGGTCAGTTGTAGTAAGCCAAGAAAGTATTCCCTTCTTCTCTTCTAAAAAAGGTACATACACATGTTCGGCAATAGTATTATTTGCCATTATTACGCCTCCTTAGAGATTAAAACTTCAGTTAAGTGTTTTCATATACGCTATGAGCGCCGAAATGTCGTCGTCGCTTAGTATACCCTTAAAAGACGGCATCACGGGCGGAAAGCCCTTTACGACCTGGCTCTGGGGCTCAAGTATCGACTGTCTTATATAATTCTCGTCCGCGGTATGGCTGGAGCCGTCCGTAAACTCTTCAGACCTGCCTATAATACCCTTAAAAGACGGCCCTACAACCACCGTGCCGTCCAAGCTGTGACAGGCGTTGCAACCTTTTTCTTTATATAACTTTTCCCCAAGCTCCACAGGGGTTAACCCGGCAACTGCGGAGCCTTCACCTGCCTGGGCTCCGTTCTCCCAAATATCATAAGCCTCAGGGCTCAGCACAATTACTTTCGCACGCATTTTCGAATGTCCGGTACCACAGTATTCGGCGCAGAACAAATCAAATGTTCCAACCTTGATAGGGGTAAACCAGAGCTGCGTGTAGCGGCCCGGAAGCAAGTCCTGCTTAACCCTGAACTGCGGCACGAAAAAGCTGTGAATCACGTCGTCTGCCCTCATCACCATTCTTACCGGCGCGTTCTGCTTTAAATAAAGCTCGTTTAACGTCTTCTTGCCGTTATAGTAGTTAAATTCCCAAACCCACTGTTTTCCCAGCACATTTATATCAACCGCATCCTTAGGCGGGGTTCTCATATCTTTATACACAACGTATGCGTATATGAATATTACAATAAGCAGTATAGATGGGATTACGGTCCATATTATCTCTAAAGGCTCGCTCCCTGTTATATAAGGAGTCTCGTCGTCGTCTGAGCGTCTTCTATACTTTATAGAGAAATAAACGAGTAACACCGTTATAAGAACAAAGAAAACGGCCGACATCAAAGTAATAAGCCACAGCACCCCGTCCACTTTACCAGCCAGATTCGATGCAGCTTCGGGAATCCAAGTCATATGATATCTTTTAAACCTCCATTCCTATCGGGGGCCCTTACTATCTCTTCTCCAGAAATATGTCAATGTTCCGCACAGAAGCAGTAACGTGACAACCCCGCTTGCTTTAACAATATTGATCGCTTTAAGCGCATACCTTTTTCCAATCGGATCGAAACCATAACAAAAGAGAAGTACCTGATTTATTATTTTAGATGAACCGATTTCACCCCTTGAAGCCTCAAGAAGCGATAACCTGAAGTCCGTGGGCTCGTGCTGTATGCCGTTGAGATACCTCGATACTTTGCCCTCGGGGGTTAGAACAATTAGAGCGGAGGCATGGGCAAACTCGTCCCCGTCTTTAAAGTATCTGAAGCCGACAGAATCGGTCAGTCTCTTGATGTTCTCCTCATCCCCCGTAAGAAACTGCCAGTCTGATACCCGGGGTTCGGCGTTCTTAACAGCCCCCCGGTACCTAAGCGCTTTAGACTTGGCAAGCTCCGGGGTATCTTCCGGGTCAAAACTCACCGTAAGCACGGTATAATCATCTCCGAGCGTAAGGGACCCAAGCTCACCTATTACCTGAAGAAGACCCTCTGTGGCGAAACTACAGACCCTGGGGCAGTTGTAATATACAAGGTTCAAAACCGTGGGAGTATCTTGTGATAGTAATCCCTTTATTGTAACGCTTTCACCGCTTTCATTAACTAGCTCTATGTCGGAGGGAATAATAGCACCGAGTTTTTCATCGATTCCCATATCCTTTACATCCCTTGCATCCGTAAGCGCAAAAGCGCTATTGGAAGCGAGGAACATAAGCGCCGCAACCGCAATCACAGTAAACCGTATGTAATAATTATTATTCATGAAAATATACGCCGTAAAAGCAGCACTCTTTATATCAACCGACGGTACTCGCTTTAGCTGTAGACTGCATTGACGAAGAGTCGGTTATTTTCCTAACTAAATGTGGTAACAGGGTATTACTATAAATACTGGTGCGGTTATTAGTCTTTAAATGTGTCTTTGACCTTAAATAACCAAAACGTGCATCATTGTAGCTGATTATTATATCCTGTCAAGCCCGGAACGAAGTGCGGATTAGGAGAATATTTGGAACTTAAAACTATTGATTATAGTATTATTCATATGGGCTCAATTACAGATATAGAAAGCATAAAAGTAGGACACGCCTCAGACACTGAGGCAGTTACCGGGTGCACAGTGATACTTTTCGACAAACCCGCCCTGGGCGCGGTCGACATGAGGGGCGGAGGAACGAGCACAAGACAGATAGACCCTCTACTCTCACACAATACATTTGGGAAAATCCACGGCGTGCTGTTTACCGGCGGAAGCGCTTTCGGACTTAACGCCTCAAGCGGCGTAATGAGATACCTGGAGGACAATAAAACCGGCCTTCACGTAGGCGGTGGCATGTATGTGCCTTCGGTCCCTACAGCGGTTATATTCGATCTCGGCATCGGAGACGGGAATGTGAGGCCGGATGGAGAGATGGGCTACAGGGCGTGTCTGTCCGCAAAGAGCGATAATACGGAGCAAGGCAGCGTGGGTGCGGGAACGGGGGCAACTATCGGAAAGCTCCTCGGCATAAGTCATGCGACTAAGGGGGGAATCGGGCAGTCTAGCTTCAATTTTGAAAACGGAGTCACGGTCGGAGTGCTCACGGTAGTAAACGCGTTTGGGGACATTGTATCCCCTAAAACAGGGGAAGTTATAGCGGGGCTTAGAGATTCTCCTGACGGGAGTAAGTATCCCGGAACCGTTAATCTTATGAGAAAAGGTGTGGTGAGAGAATTTGAAGAGCCCTTTAACACCACTCTTGCCCTAGTTGCCACCAACGCAGAGCTATCCAAAGGCGAGCTTGCGAGAGTCTCTATAATAGCTCAAGGCGGGCTTTCAAAAGTGATCTCCCCCGTACATACGGGAGCGGACGGCGATCTTGTAATAGCAGTATCAACCGCAGAGCTTAAAGCAGACGCAAACACCGTGGGCTCGGTAGCAGCCGAGCTTATTGTGGAATCGATAGTACGGGCGTCTCAGGAATCAAAAAGCCTTGGAGGAATACCCTCCCCCGGAGAATTTAGGAAGCGTAAAACTATCTGAGACCGATCGCCTCACCAGACATGGAGAACTTTCTCATTCTGATCCCGAGCACTACGCCGATCCCGATAAAAGCGGTAAGTGTCGAAGAGCCGCCATAGCTGAATATAAGAAGCGGCACGCCGGTAACCGGCAGGAGCCCGACCACCATACCAACATTCACCAGAACGTGCCAGAAGAACATTGCCGCAATACCAAACGATACGAGCATTGAGAATTTATCACGCGATCGCCCTGAGGTATCCAGAATCCAGAGGATGATCATAAAGTAGAGTAGAAGCGTGAATATCCCGCCCAGAAAACCCCACTCTTCGGCAAGCACGGAGAACGCAAAATCTGTCTGCTGCGCGGGAATGAACTTGAGCTGAGACTGAGAGCCTGCTTTAAACCCCTTTCCGACAATCCTTCCCGAGCCCACCGCTATCTGTGACTGAATTGCATTGTAACCGGCGTCGAGCGGGTCTCTTGAGGGTTCCAGAAAAGTCTTTATCCTGTCTTTTTGATAGGGTTTCAGAAAAAAATTCCACGCGGGATATGAAAGTGCAAGCAGAGCAATTAAGATGAAAGCGACAGAGCGTTTTCTGACGCCCATAAAAAGCACCATGCTCCCAGATATTAGAATAATAGTCAGTCCGGTCCCGAGATCGGGCTGCATCATCACAAGAGCGAGCGGGAGCGCCACAAGTGAAGCTGGTTTTATGAGATCGAGGAATCCGTACGGGCCTTGCTGGTAGTCGTTGTCATAAAACCGCGCGAGAGCCAGAATTAAAGGAATCTTAATGAACTCGGAGGGCTGTATCGTCCCCAGTGAGCCGATCTGAATCCAGCTCGATGAGCCTGAGACTTCTTTTCCGAAAAAGAGCACATAGATAAGAAGTAATATTGAGAGTCCATAGATATAGAGGGAGTACCGCTTGAGGAGACGGTAGTTTATAAAGGATATGAGAACCATTGTGAGTATACCAATGCCTACCCAAGCAAGCTGTTTTTTGAATGAAGCGAGACCGGTCTGGTATGAAGCGCTGTAGAGGTTTAGTAGCGCGATGCACGAAAAAGCTATAGTCATAAAGAAAAGAGACCACCCGAACCCAATGAGCAGTCTCCGGTCAAACATTATCATCTAAGTCTCTTGTCTCCTGAAGCTTTTTATATAGCTCGATTATTTGCTTTGCCAGGGGAGCCGCTACAGCGCCTCCCTTGCCGCCGTGCTCTACAAGCACAACGACTGCGATCTCGGGAGCTTCCGCCGGAGCATAGGACATGAACCAGGCATGGTCCCCGTGCTTTTTTCGATCGCTTTGGTAATCAAGCGATACGACCTGCGCGGTACCGGTCTTACCGGCAACTGTATAACCCTCTATCCTTGCCCGTCTCCCCGTCCCTCCCGGGTCGTTGACAACGCCTACCAGAGCGTCCTGTAATAGTGCGATCTTATCCTCTCCGAGCGGAATGGTTCCCACTACCTGAGCGCTGTTCTGAACTACGGTTTCACCCTCTCTGGTTTTGATCTTTCTTACGATATTGGGCTTTAGAATAGCCCCCCCGTTCGCAACGGCGGCAGTCATCATTGCAATCTGAATAGGGGTTACGCTCACGTAGCCCTGCCCTATTGCCGACACTAGGGTCTCTCCTTGATACCAGGGTTTGTTGAATTTCTTGAGCTTCCACTCCCTGCTCGGAGAAATGCCCGGTCTCTCTTCAATTCCGATCCCGGTAAGGGATCCGAATCCGAACAATTTTATGTAACGGCTAAGTCTGTCTATACCTAATTTCTCGGCCAATTTATAGAAATACACGTCGCAGGACTGCACTACTGCGAGTCTCAAATTTACCAATCCGTGCCCGCCTCTTTTCCAGCACCTGAACGTATTTCTTCCAAGCTTATAGTAGCCGGGGCAGTTTACTAGCGTATCGGGGTTGATGACGCCTTCCTTGAGCGCCGCTACGACCGGGACGACTTTAAACACCGAGCCCGGGGCGTAAACCCCCTGGGTAGAGCGGTTGAGGAGAGGATAGGATTTATCGTTTATCAGCTCGGACCAGGTCTTTGAGTCTATGCCTTTTATGAAGTCTTCGGGATTAAAAGTAGGATTGCTCGCAAGCGCCAGAACTTCACCGGTATTTACGTCTACGACCACTATGGAGCCCGCCTCCTCGCCCAGCGCCTCTTCCGCCCCGCTCTGAATATCTATATCGATTGTGAGGATTACGTCGTTTCCCGAAACGCTTTTCTTATTTGTAAGGTCTTTAATAAATAAGTTGGAATCCACACCCCTGCCCAATGCGTCCGTTACGCTTTGTATGTAACCGTCTACTCCCCGGAGATAGGATTGCCAATTTTTCTCTATGCCACTCTTACCTACCAGGTCGTTACTGTTTATTTTGGGATCCTTCTTAAGCTCTTCTTCACTCACTTTCCCTATGTATCCGAGAAACGACGCCCCGAGCTTACCGCGGGGGTATTTTCTCAGGTTGTTAACTTCTACAATCAGGCCCGGGAGAGTGCTCTTACGAGCCTCGATATAAGCAAGCTGGTCACGGTTTATGTCCTTAGCCAGAAGTACGGGACTGAAGCGGCTGTTTTTTTGGGCGGAGTTTAATTTCTTTCCCAGAACAGAGGGCTCTAAATCGAGAACTCCTGAAAGTGATACGCTAAGCCCCTCTACTTCCTGAATTTCATCGGGGAGCGCATACACATCGAATGAAGGACGGTTTACGACAAGCTCTCTTCCGAACCTGTCGAGAATTCTTCCCCTCGGCGCCGGGACTCTCTGTATTCTTATTCGGTTATCGAGAGAGAACTCTTCAAACTCGTCGCCCTTGAGTACCTGCAGGTACCATAGTCTTGAAGCTAGCACGAGGAATGCTATACCGAGAATGACGGTAACAATTACGAGTCTATTTTTGAAGTTTTGCATGAAGTTTCGCAATCACCCAAAATAGCGGAATTCCCACGATCGTGTTAACTACAGCCTGTGTCATAACTTCACTCAGCGTCAGAGTGAAGTAAGTATCCTGTCTTATTCTAAATATAGAAATAATAAATGTCCATGAAAAAATTGTAGCCAAAAAAATCACGAGTCCCTGAACAAGCCATTTCTTGAGATAAACATGGTTTGAGCTCGTCCTTACCAGAAGATAGGCGCTCAGGCGTGAGATAGTGAAAGTCCCCGGCAAATTACCGGAGAGCACATCCATCAGGTAACCGTTTCCGGTAGCCAGGACGAGACTGCCCCTGGTCTCCGAATAGACGCCCAGGAATACGATTAGGATTAGATTTAAATCCGGGAATACATAACCCACCTTTCTCGGAGACAGGAGAGTAGTCTGAAGTACAATAAAGAGTAAGGAGATGAGGGTGAATAATATTATAGAGAGTGGTTTATTCATTTAATACGACGCTGTCCACGTTTTTAAGTATTATAACCACCTCTTCAAGGGAATTTAAATCCACATGCGGCGAAACGGTTGCGGTTATAAAACTACCGTCGGCTTCTATGTCGATCACAGTCCCTATTATGACTCCCTTTGGAAAGAAACCGTCCTTACCCGAGGATATGACTTTATCGCCGATGCTTATGTCCGATTTTTTTTCTATATACTGCATTATACAGCCGCTCCCCGTGCCTTTCACAATTCCCCTTGCCCGCGTTCTGTGTACGTAGGCGTCAACAGCACTTACCGGGTCTGTGATGAGAAGCACTTCGGAGCTCTTATCGGCTGAAACGAGTATCCTCCCTACTATACCATCGTAAGATGCAACGGGCATACCCCGGGTTACCCCGGAACCCGCACCCTTATCGACTATGACGACCTGAGAGCGGAGTATGGAGGGGCTTGCGCCGATCACGTTTGCGGACACTACCGGGTAGGAGCTTCTATCTTTAAAATCCAAGAGTTTTTTTAGCCTTTTATTTTGCGCCTCTGCTTCACTAAGCTCGAACCTTTCCTGACGAAGCTCGTTGATCTCTTCTTGGAGTCTTAAGTTGTCTTCTTTTAACCGAACCAGGTCCAGGTATCTGTACCAGACGGATACGACCTTGTTCGTAGAAGCTGAAACGAATTTCTGAGGATAGTAAGTTAGGGCCAGAACAAGCCTGGACAGGGGGTTATTAGTGTTTTTATCCTGTTGGTATAGAGAGAAGAGCTGGATAGCCGCAAAAAACAGTATTAGCGTAATCAATATAGTACGGCGCTTTAAGAAGCCCATTTGCCACCCACAACCCTAAGCGGTTTAGTAAAAAAATATATCCTGGTCTCTAAGAATAGGCCATGCTTACTTCTCTTAGAAGATCCAGCTCATCAAGAGCCTTCCCCGATCCGAATACAACGCAGGTCAGGGGATCATCGGCCCTGGCAACCGGAAGCCCAGTTTCTTCTTTAATGAGCTCGTCCAGATTACCTAGCAATGCGCCTCCCCCGGTAAGCACTATTCCGCTGTCGACAATATCTGCCGCAAGCTCGGGAGGAGTTCTTTCAAGGGTCTGCTTAATAGCCTCGATAATAAGACTTACGGGCTCGGTCAAGGCCTCTTTCACTTCTTCTGAAGTTATTTCAATTGTACGAGGAATGCCCGCTCTAAGGTCTCTGCCCTTTACATTCATAGAGCCCACGTCCCCATTACCGAGCACTTTACCGAGTTTCTTTTTCACATCTTCAGCGGTTCGCTCACCAATCAGCATATTATAATTTCTCTTAACGTACTGAAGTATGGATTCATCGAGCTTGTCGCCGCCTACCTTGATCGATTTGCTGACTACAATCCCCGCAAGCGAAATGACTGCGACACCTGTCGTGCCCCCCCCGATATCAACCACCATGTTGCCCGCGGGCTCTGTGACCGGCATGCCTGCCCCGATTGCTGCGGATATGGTCTCTTCGATCAGATAAACTTCCCTCGCTCCCGCAGCCTCGGCCGATTCTTTCACAGCCCTTTTCTCTACCTCCGTGATACCGATAGGTACGGATACGATAATCCTCGGTCTTACAAAACTCTTACGGTTGTTATGAGTTTTTCTGATAAAGTACTCGAGCATCTTCTGGGCGACATCGAAATCGGCTATAACCCCGTCTTTAAGAGGTCTGATCGCTTTAATGGAGCCGGGCGTCCTTCCGACCATGTTCTTTGCCTCTTTACCTACGGCCAGGATTTTCTTTGTACCCCTCATATCCTCCTGAACAGCAACAACCGAAGGCTCGTTAGCTACAATCCCCTTACCCCTCACATAAACAAGCGTATTTGCAGTTCCCAAATCAACGGCCAAATCATTTGAAAACCACCCTAGTATAGCGTCAAATATCATTTCCAGGACCCTCCCGACCCAAATGAAGCCAAAACCAATTAAAATTATTAATTACGGTTCTTTAATTGCTACACCCAACCCTAATTATTAAGTACTTTCTCAAAAAAAAACAACCGTGACTTGATACTATAATTGAAAGGGAAATAAAATCAAGGACTTTCGGTGCAATATTAACCACTAGATTCAATCTGGAAGTGCACCACATAGTTTACCGAAGAATTCAGCCGGGGTTAGAAAATTCAAGCACTTCCTCGGTCTATTGTTGAGATCGTTTTCAATACGTTTAATTTCTGAATCATCGATAAGGGAGATGTCTGTTTTCTTGGGTATATACCTGCGAATGAGTCCACACG